>CXWJ01002718.1_pt1 | contig 22848 bp, 16 predicted proteins | sample 590841 | NCBI WGS metagenome assembly CXWJ01 (sample SAMEA3498367, study PRJEB10139) | wastewater metagenome | biome: wastewater treatment plant; material: activated sludge | place: Austria | collected 2015-01-21 | reverse complement strand
TGGGTATAATTTTGTTTTTTTACGATGGACTTTGGACTTTTTGACTTTGGACGCCGGACTTTTCGGAACTTTGCGCAAAATCTTAATTTCAATTATCAGACCCGAATTTTTGCAGGTTGATTTTTTAAAAACGCCGGCTCAAATTCCGGCATCCACAAACCGTCCACCTTCTACCCTCCACCCTCTACGCTCCAATTTCTAACATCCAAACCGATTTACAAATGCACAAACTACTTCGTGTAAGTTCTCTTCTATTATTCGTTGTCCTCTGCCAATGGCAGACCGCCTTCGGCCAACTCACGCTCAAAGTCACCTCCATTCCCCTCAACACCCCGCCCGGCGCGAGTATCCACGCCGTCGGCACGTTCAATGCCTGGAACGCCGGCGACCCGGCGACCATCCTCACGCCGCTCGGCAACGGCCAGTACAGCATCACGCTCAACCCGCCTGCCGGTGAAGTGAAGTACAAATTCACCCGCGGCAGCTGGGCGACCGTGGAGGGCAACGCCAATGGCGGTTTCCTGCCCGACCGGGTGCTGTCGTACAGCGGCTTGCCGACGACAGTCGATCTGACGATCCTCAGTTGGGAAGACCTCAGCGGTGGCGGCAACTCGACCGCGGCACCCAACGTGGCGATCCTCGACGACAATTTTTACATGCCCCAACTCAACCGAAGCCGCCGCATCTGGGTCTACGTACCGCCTGATTATCAGACGACTACGAAAAAATATCCGGTGCTGTACATGCACGACGCCCAAAACCTGTTCGACAAAGCCACTACGGCATTCGGCACTGAATGGGAGGTGGACGAATCGCTTAATGAACTGCACGCCGAAGGCGACTACGGCTGCATCGTGGTGGGTATCGACAACGGGCCGAATCGCCTCGACGAGTATTCGCCGTGGTACAACACCGAATACAGCGAAGGCGGCGAAGGTGCGCAATACGTCGAGTTCATCGTCAATACGCTCAAACCGCACATCGATTCGTTGTACCGCACCCTGCCGGACCGGCTCACCACGGGCATCATGGGCAGCAGCATGGGCGGCCTGATCTCGATGTACGCCTTCTCCGAACGGCAGGATGTGTTCTCCAAAGCGGGTATTTTTTCGCCGGCATTCTGGTTCGGCGAAGATGAGCCGGCCAACCACGTGGCCACGCACCCAAAGCAGGGCGAAGCCCGGGTCTTTTTTCTCGCCGGCGGCGACGAGCCCGCTTCCGTGGAGCAAAACATGCTGGTGGTAGCCAATGCCATGACCACAGCGGGCTTTTCCGCATCGGAGAAATACGTCTACGTCCCGTCCGACGGTCAGCACTCGGAGTGGTTTTGGGCGCGCGAGTTCCCCGACGCTTACGAGTGGTTGTTCCAGGGCGCCGTCACTTCCGTCACCTGGCCGAAAAAGAAAAAAGAGCAAATCGAAATTTTCCCCAACCCGACCAGTTCGTGGGTGCGTTTTTCGGGCGTAACACCCGGTGAACGTGTTGATTTTCAAATTCTTGGCGTCGACGGCAAAATCTGGAGCGATACCACCGTTGCCGGCGGCGAGCCGGTGTGGACGGGCAATTTGCCGGCCGGGTTTTACGTCATCAAAATGAAAAAGAAAGGCGGAAAGTGGGTGACAGGGAAGCTGGTGAAGCAGTGATTTTCTTTTGAATGCCGAAAGGCGATTACATGAGTGACGATTGACGATGTTTCCTCACGTTCCCATCAATCTGAGAAACAACGTGCTACATCGTATTTCGTATTTCATGTAATCGCCTTTCGTAATTCAATTTAAAAAATCACCGCAAAAGCAGCACTCGTTGTTCCCCCACCCCATCGCGGCTTTTCACCCGCAGCAAAACCCAGCCCGCCGGAAGTCCGCTCAGGTCGAGTTCCGCTTGTTCGCTGCCCGGTTCGTCCCAGCGCCGGAGCAGCCGGCCGTCGGAAGCGAACGCTTCGATGGATTCCCAGGTCATATCAGGCGCAAGGAGGGTTAGTCGCCCGGTCGTAGGATTGGGGTAGACTGCGATTTTTTCCATCCTGGCTTCCTTCGTCCCGACATAAGCCGGGCAGCCGCCGCCGAAACAGTAACGCAGGTAATTGGCGCTCATAGGGATGTCGGAGCCGTCGGCCAGGATGCCGCGGATGTTTTTGATTCGGACGAATGTTGTGTCGGGCAGGGAGTCGGGGATGGTTTTGGCACGGAGAATGAAAATCAACAGGTTTTGACCGACAACAAATCCTTCGGTAGTGTCGGTGAATACAGATGCCGTTTCAATACCACTCGATTTTTGCTTCGACAGCCACATATCTGATGCCGATGTTGAATTGAGAATCGAATTTAATTTCCAATATACCGTATCAAATTCCGCCTCGAATGCGACGCCATACAAACCGGGCGCACTGCCAACGCGGATGCGCACAATCGCATTCTGGCCGGTTTGAACGTTGTCAGGATTCGTTTGAGTCCCATTGACATGCGTCATCCAGAGGCCGTCGCCAACATTGTATGTATCCACCGGAGCGACGTAACCTGGCACAGAAAGTCCTTCAAAAACCTGCATCACTTTCAAATCCAGTGAATCCGTCGTGCCGTCGCCATTGCCGTCCAAATGTTTGAAATCGTATGTGTTATTAAATGAAATATTCCAATCTGTCGCCGTGTGAGGCCCCCAGGTAACCGGCCCGGGGCGTTCCGACCCCTCGCTTCCCCAGCCTGCTCCCAGCGGCAACACATCGCGCAGGCTTACAATGCCGTCGCGGTCGAAGTCACCCGGCCAGACGCAGTCGTTCACGCAGAATTCGGGATAGGTGCAGGCGTCTGAGAATTTTGCGTCGTAGAGTTTTGAAGTTGCGTCACGCGGTCGAAGCAGTAGGTGACGTTTTGGAGGTTGTTGAGGCCGGGGCCGCGGTGGAAGGAAAAGGCAGTTTCAAAGGGAAAGGAAGAGTTACTGGGTAAATTGCCGATAATAGTACCAGAGATGAAGTTTGCACCGAAATAACAGGGAATATATGTAGAAAACATAGTCCATGTGCTATCATTGTTTGGATCGCCCGGAAAGGCAAAATCGGTCTGATCGCCAGAGTCATATCCGGTCCCTCCAAAAGTAAGGGGAGAACCCCACTTCCAATAACCATTTAGAAAGCGATAATATTGAATGTCGAAAGATGGTCCAAGCAGATAAAATGCGTCACAAATACTGCCGTCAACATAGTACATGGTTTTATATAGCGATCGATTTAAGTATTGAAAGGAAACAGAGGGTGGTTTTGGGCCGAAGTAATAAGGACTGAAATAGTTTAGATAACTTGTATCAAGATTGTCGCTGTTGTAAATGTAAGTGGTATTCAATTCAGGTTTCGTCCCCCAATAATCATCTTCAAAACTTCCAATAAGCGGATCCATCCATATCGCCGCCACCACCGAGTCCAAATCCATCCCCGAGCGATTGATAATCCGGTAGGAAAAGAAAACTGTCTCGTTCAGCAAATTGTCAGCATCGCAGGCCAAAGCCCAGGCGGTAGATTGCACTTCCACGCCGAGCGGTACATTGAGAAAATCCCCGTAGGCGTCGTTGAAAACGTTCCAGATGATTTCGCCCGGCACGATTTCAGGATCGAGCGAAGGTGGATGCGGGTAGTCGCCGTCGAAAGCGTTGTAAATGCTGTCGCCATTTATGTCCACAAAAGGCGCGTATTCGCCGTCGGGCAAAGGGAAGCCGTATTGCGCGGCGAAATGCGGGTTGCCGCGTCCCGGCCAGCCGACAATGGCGGGTAAAGGATTGTCCAGCAAGCCGTTATCCGTCCAATCAGCGCGGTGTGTTTCCAGTTCCAACCTGCCGACTTTGAAAAAACGATCCCAACGAACGGCATTCAGGCTGTCGGTCGGCCAATCGCCGCTGAGCGGTCCGGCGACAAAAGGAAACCTGCCGGTATAATAATTTTCGTGTGCACAAGAAACCCGCACCTGTCCGGAAGTGTCCAGTCCGCCCAACCAAAGCCCGGCAGCCTGTACGCCGGCACATGGCTTGGGCGAACCGTCAAAATCAACGGTGATCGGTGGCTGCGTATAATCCGTTTTATTGTCGGGCAATTTCGGCCAGACGATCGCTCCCGGCACAATTTCATGGATGCGCAGGCGGTTGGCGTGCAGGGCAGTTTTGGATTTGGGGAAGGCGGCCTTTTGCTGGGCAAAATTGTCAGCCGCAAAACCGAGTATAAGCAGGAGAAAAAGAAGCCGTTTCATTTCGTTGTTGTTTTTGCAAAACTAACAAACGCGCAACGAAAAAAGGCAGAGAGTGTGTGATTGGGACTTTTTTAAGGGTGAAAAATAGCCGTTGTTGATTGAATGAAATAATTCGAACGCCACACTTTAAACCAAGCCGCTACGTTCTGAATGCGTTTTTCCTGTATTTAATTCTCTTGTCCATGATCTACCCGAATGCGTTCCTCCTTGTTCTTCTTGGAATAGCTCTCTCCTTCCCTGTCCGTTCCCAATCATCTTCTCCCGCAGATGCCGAGATCCGCGCCTGTTATTATGCGAAAAAGGATGCGGAAGTAATAAGTTACAGCGACCGCGCCAAAGAACTGAGCGACAGTAGCCTCTTCCGGATTGGCAGGGTTTATTTCAACATGGAAGACAACGAAAACGCACTCAAATTCTTCAACCGTACACTCGAACGAAACCCGCGTTACCAAAATGCATGGTATTTTCGGGCGATACTCAGATATTATAACGAAGCGTACGCCGATGCGCTGTCGGATGTGAACACAGCAATTGCAATAGACCCGAATGATGCCGATTATTTTTATCTGAAAGGCGAAGCCTTCCGGATGATGGGAAAACCCGACAGCGCGCTGGCATCCTACAAAGCGGCTACCCAACGTAAAGATTGCCGGCCCGATGCCTGGATCACGCAGGGAGAGATTTATTCGGACCTTGAACGGCACGACGACGCAGCGGCAGCATTTCGGGCGGCATTGCCGTCGGTAGCAGAGGACACCGCGTTGTACAACCGCTGCCTCTACAATGCAGGAGCGAGCGAATACCTCGGGGGTCGTTTTGCCGACGCTGAAAAAACGTTTCGGGAATTGACAAAACGCTCCCCTTCCGATTATCACGCTGTTGCCAGATTGATACAGGCGCTTTTCGCACAGGAAAAGTACAAAGAGACCGACCGGTTAAAGGCACAATTGTACGACGCCTGGCGGGCCGGGAAATTGCCGGAGCGCATGAAGGACGACTTTTGCTTCGACCAGTTTCTATGGAACGGAAGACGGGTGTTTGCCTATGAACAGTTCGCAGAAGAAGGATCGCTTTATTACAAGCATGTTTTTTATGTCTTCGACGAGAAAGGCAAAACCGAATTCCAGGTTCAGACGGAGCACAGTGCCGCCATCAGTATGGCCGGAGGTAAATACACGATGGGCATGAACAAGGGCAATACCCATTACACGTTTATGAGTTATATTTTTGAAGAAGATTTCAAGTACGCAAAGGTGAAAAAGGCGGTACTGGATATATTGGATGGCAAGGCGAAGCCAACATCCAGTTCGACCATATCAAGAAATTGAAACAATAGCGGTGGCACGACTCTAAGTTGTGCCACCGCTAAATGCCGAATAAATGTGTGACGATGTTCCCTCACTTTCCCACCAATCTGAGAAGCAACGTGCTACATCGTATTTCGTATTTCATGTAATCGCCTTTCGGCATTCAAAAAAATCTTCTGAATTAAACCCGCACCTTCCCCATCGCCTCTTTCACTACCGCCTCATCCGCCAGATACGGCACCGTCACTTTCAATTCGGGGTATTGCTCCATTGTGCGCTGCAACGTACTGAGAGCGTGCGGGTTGCGCGCCCAGGCGCGGCGGCTGATGCCGTTGTTCACGTCCCAGAACAACATGGATTTCAAACGCCGTTCCGCATCCGCCGAGCCGTCGAGCACCATGCCGAAACCGCCGTTGATGACTTCGCCCCAGCCCACGCCGCCGCCGTTGTGCAGGCTCACCCAGGTAGCGCCCCGGAAGGAATCGCCGATGACGTTTTGCACCGCCATGTCCGCCGTGAAGCGCGAACCGTCGTAGATGTTAGCTGTTTCGCGGAAAGGCGAATCGGTGCCGCTCACGTCGTGGTGGTCGCGGCCCAGCACCACCGGACCCGCCAGTTCGCCCTTTGCAATAGCGTCGTTAAAAGCCTGCGCAATCAGGATGCGGCCTTCCGCGTCGGCGTATAAAATCCTCGATTTCGAGCCGACGACGGGGATTTGCTGCTTCGCTTTTTGTATCCAGATCAGGTTGTCCTTCAATTGACCGTGTATTTCGGCAGGCGCTTCGGTCAGCATTTGTTCCAAAATACCGGCCGCGATGCGGTCGGTTTTGTCCAGATCTTCCTGCAACCCAGAGCAACACACCCAGCGGAACGGCCCGAAGCCGTAGTCGAAACAAAGCGGGCCCATGATGTCTTCGACGTAGGAGGGATAACGGTAGGGGGATTCGGCGACGCTCAACCCCACCCCCGGCCCCTCCCCCACAGGGAGGGGAGACGTAGCGTGTTCCGTAGAGGACACAACGGAGGTTGTCGCGGAACGCTCTACGTCTCCCCTCCCTGTGGGGGAGGGGTCGGGGGTGGGGTTGACACGAAACACATCCGCTCCTGCTTCTCCCGCTTCTTTCAAAAAAGCATTGCCATAATCCCAGAAATACGTCCCGCGCTCGCTCATAACATTGATGGCCGCGACGTGGCGGCGTAGCGTGGCGCGGACTTCTTCCAGAAACTTTGCTTTGTCTTTGTTCAACAACTCTTTCGCCTCCTCGAAGGTGTAGCCCGCCGGACAGTAACCAAGGTCGTGGATGTTGTGGCAACTCGTCTGGTCGCTGCCCAGTTCGATGTGGATGTCGTCGCGTACGAGCCGTTCCCAGAGATAGACGACGTTGCCGTGGTAGATGAGCGCGACGGCGGTTTTGTCGCGCCGGCATCGCTCGAGGGTAATGATGAGGTCATTGAGGTCATTGAAGACATTCTCTTTGAGGATATAGCCGTCGGCGAGGCGCTGCTGCACCGCGTCGCCGTCCACTTCGGCGATGACCGTGACCGAGCCGGTGATGGTACCTGCCAGGGCTTGTGCGCCGGACATACCGCCCAAACCGCTGGTAACGAAGACTTTACCCCGCAGGTCATCGTTTCCAAGACCCATTTTCCGCCCCGCATTGAGCAGCGTGATCGTGGTGCCGTGCACGATGCCTTGCGGCCCGATGTACATGTACGAACCTGCGGTCATCTGGCCGTATTGGGTCACGCCGAGCGCGTTATATTTGTTCCAGTCTTCTTTTTTGGAATAATTGGGGATCATCATGCCGTTGGTCACCACCACCCGCGGCGCGTCGGGGTGGCTGGGAAAAAGCCCCATCGGGTGGCCGGAATACATCACGAGGGTTTGGTGTTCGGTCATTTCCGACAGGAATTGCATGGTAAGCAGGTACTGCGCCCAGTTCTGGAACACCGCGCCGTTGCCGCCGTAAGTGATGAGTTCGTGCGGGTGTTTGGCGACTTTGGGGTCGAGGTTGTTCTGGATCATCAGCATGATGGCGGCAGCCTGCCGGGTCTCGCAGGGGTAGTCTTCGATGGGGCGGGCGTGCATGGCATAGTCCGGCCGGAAGCGGTGCATGTAGATGCGGCCATAGCGCTCCAGTTCGTCGGCAAACTCGGCGGCCAGTTCACGGTGCCAGGCCGGCGGGAAGTAGCGCAGGCCGTTTTGCACGGCCAGTACTTTTTCTTTTTCGGACAACACGCCGGCGATGACGCGACGAGGGGCGTGGCTGACGGTGGGGTCGAGTTCTTTTTTGGGCGGCAGTTGGGAGGAGATGCCGGTGCGGATGGAGGTTTGGAAGGTGGTGAGGGCGGACATATATCTTTTCAACGTTTATTTTGTTAAGCCTACGCTTTCGGGGAACCACGCAAAAGTACTCCGAACCGACCCACATCAACAACCATCACCCGATCATGGCTGCATCCTTTTTGACTGCTGAATGGCGCCGCCTCGTCCTCCTCAATTACCGGGTCGCACCGGAAGTATTAAAACCTTTTCTTCCGGCACACACGCAGTTGGACGTCTGGAACGACACCTGCTACGTTAGCCTCGTCGGGTTTATGTTCCTGAATACCAGGCTAAAAGGTGTCAAAATCCCCTGGCACGTCAACTTTGAAGAAATCAACCTGCGGTTTTACGTGCAACGGCACGATCCCGTGCCTGGTTGGAAACGCGGCACCGTGTTCATCAGCGAGATCGTGCCGAAACCTGCCATTGCCTGGGTGGCCAATACCATTTACAAAGAACACTATTCCTGTCGCCCGATGCGGCACGAATGGCAGGAAGACCCGGAGCGTTTGCAAGTGGAATATTCGTGGCGCAGCGCAGGGCGCTGGCACGGTTTCGGTGTGCAGGCGAAAAACGCGCCGGTGGATTTGAAACCCGGCAGCGAAGCGGAGTTCATCACCGAGCATTACTGGGGATACTCCCGCCGCGACGACCGGCGCACGATCGAATATCAGGTGGAACACCCGCGCTGGCAGGTGTATCCCATCGAGGCCTGGCACTGCGACGTGGATTTTGGGGCGGTGTATGGGCTTGCATTTGCTAACCTGACCGGTGTTGAGCCGCTTTCGGTATTTCTGGCGGAAGGGTCGGAAGTCACAGTACGCGAAAGGAAGGTCATTTGAGTATGCCGGAAGTCCGTTCCGGCAAGTTTGTACAACATCTGTTTTATTCACCAATCAAATCCTTCCCAATATCCCGCCGGTAATATTTCCCCTCAAACTGCACCACTTTGGCGTTTCGCTTCGATTTGCGAAGCGCCGACGGAATGTCTTTCCCCAAACTCGTGATGGCGATGACGCGTCCGCCATTGGTGACGCACTCCCCTACCTTGGAGGGGGCGGGGGAGGCCGTACCCGCATGAAATGCAATGCTCCCCTTCACTTCATTCAGCCCGCTGATGACTTTTCTTTTCTGATAATCGCCCGGATAGCCACCGCTGACGAGGAAAATCGTGGTGGCCGTGCGTTTGTCGGCGCGGATTTTTACCCGACCCAAAGTGCCTTTGGCGCAATTGTCGAACAGCGTGACAAGGTCATTTTTGAGGCGTGGCAGCACGACTTCGGTTTCAGGGTCGCCCATGCGGCAGTTGTATTCGATGACGAAGGGTTCGCCGTCGACCTTGATCAACCCTAAGAAAATGAAGCCTTTGTACGGAATTTTTTCCTTGCGGAGCCCTTTCACCGTCGGAATGATGATGCGCTCTTCCACTTTTTGCCACATCACCTCATCCACAAACGGCACGGGGCTGACGGCGCCCATGCCGCCGGTATTCGGCCCCGTATCTCCTTCGCCGATGCGCTTGTAGTCCTTCGCTTCCGGCAGGATTTTGTAGTTTTTGCCGTCGGTCAGCACGAATACGCTGAATTCGATGCCTGTCAGAAATTGCTCCACGACCACGCGGTGACCGGCGCTGCCGAACTTGCCACCCAGCATGTCCCGGAATTCCTGCTCCGCCTCCGCGTGGCTCTGACATATCACGACACCTTTGCCGGCAGCCAGTCCGTCGGCTTTCAACACGATGGGCAGGGCGTGTTTTTTTAAATATTGCAAACCCTCTTCCACGTTTTCACCGGTGAATTCCCGGTAGGCAGCGGTCGGGATCTTGTGGCGCTGCATGAATTGTTTGCTCCATGCCTTGCTGCCTTCCAGCGTAGCCCCGGCTTTGGAAGGGCCGATGACCGGGATATTTTTCAGTTTTTCATTTTCCTGAAAATAATCCCAGATGCCACGCACCAGCGGTTCTTCCGGGCCTACGACGAGCATACTGATTTGATTGTCAATACAAAACTGTCCAACCGATTCGAAATCGAGCGGATTGAGCGGCACGTTTTGACCGCAGGCAGCAGTGCCGGCATTGCCGGGCCCGATAAAGAGTTGGGCGCAGCGTTTGCTTTTCGAGAGTTTCCAGGCGAAAGCGTGCTCGCGGCCGCCGGAGCCGAGGAGGAGGATTCGGTGTTGGTTGTTGGTTGTCGGTTGCCGTTTATCGGTTATCGGTTGTTTGTTCGATGGCATTGTCTGACTTTAAATTACCGGGCGAAGGTAAAGCGATAGGATAAAGTTTTGTTAAAAGCCGTCGACTATGCGGTCAAATCGCGCGCTATCGCTTTTTTTTGCCCTGCAATTTTCACCACATGGAACGCTTGCTTGCCATCCTGTTTTCGGTTATGCTGCTGATAGCGACCGCACCGCCCAAGGTGCCGGGTGGCGGCTGCTCCGTTTCAGGCGGTATTTGTATGCCGAAAGAAAATTGCACACCTGCTTCCGGCGAATCCTGTTCGCTCGACCACCAAGCCGACGGCAAAGACAAACCCGCCTGCCCGATGCCTATATGTTGCGTTTGCGGGCCGTGTTGCTGCTTGTGCATCGTGCCGGAGCGCCCGGTTATTCAGATGGCATATTTTCCCGGTGAAGAATGTGTAAAACCTGCTTCTTACCGGGTTTTCCTGCCGCAGCAGGTGTGGCTAAGCGTTTGGAAGCCGCCCGCCTTTTCAGTTTGAGTATTCCTGTTATTTTCCAAAAGCGAATTTCCTGATTTACTTGCCACGTACAGTCATGCCAGGATCGGCATGGTATGTTGTGGTCATTAAGTCATTCTTTTTCAAAAACTTAAACTGAAATACACATCATGAAAAATAAAGTATTGGCGCTGAGCGCCGCTGTGCTGCTTTCTGCAGGTATCGCATTTTCGTTCGCAAATACGTCCAATTCCAATTGTTGCACGACTGCGTCGGCAACCGAGGCTTGCTGCGACATGCCCTGCCCGATCGACGATTGTCCGATCCCCTGCTGTACCGCTGAGGAATCTGCGGCTGCAGGTTGCAGTAAATAATGATGAAAGGCCGCTCTGACGGCTGAAATGCAAGAAGGCGAGGGTCGCATGACCTTCGCCTTCCTTTTTTGACAGGATTGACACGATTAACAGGATTAACAAAATCAATGGGATGAAAAATCTTGTAAATCGTGTCTCTTATTGCCCGAACACGAACTGCACAATATTCGCCCCCATTTGCAGGGACTTTTGCCGCAGATCCTGCGGGTCGTTGTGCACATCATCCCAGCCGTCGCCGAGGTCGGTTTCGAAATCGTAGAAACAGATGAGGCGGCCTTGCCAGAGGAGACCGAAACCCTGTGCGGGTTTGCCGTCGTGTTCGTGGATTTTAGGCACACCGTTTTTGAATTCGTATTTCTGGTGATAAATGGGATGACTGAACGGCAATTCCACAAAGTCGAGTTCGGGGAATACTTTTTTCATGGCGGGGCGCACGAACGGGTCGAGGCCATAGTCATCGTTGAGGATCAGGAAGCCGCCGCCTTCGAGGTAAGCACGCAGGTTGCGGGCTTCGAGGTCGCTGAACAGCATGTTGCCGTGCCCGGTGGCATACACGATGGGGTAATTGAAAATATCGGCGCTGCCCGGCTCCACGGTGGCGTAGTCGGTAGCGTCGAAGTTGGTTTTGAGGTTGTCGTTGCAGAATTTGGCGAGGTTTTTCAACGAATTCACATCGTTGTACCAGTCGCCGCCGCCTGCGTATTTGAGGAGGGCGAGTTTTAAAGTAGGCGGGGATTGGGGATTGGGGATTGGGGAAAAGGCTGTGAGTGCAAAAAGGAAAATGGAAAAAATCAGGAGTCGCATACTATTTAAGCAAGAGTTTTTTGAATTCAACGTGAGAAATGATTTGGATACCTCATTTTTTCAAAACCCCGAATCATCCACCCCTTCCAAAAACCGTCGGATTTCGCCCACCACACTTTCCACACAACCGTCTTCGAAGGGCGAACGGAGGCCGGCTAGTTTTACCAGCTCCAGGAATGACTGGCTGCCGCCTGCTTCGCAAAGGCGCACGTAGTCGCTCCAGGCTTTTTTATGGTTGTGCCGGTCTTTCATCCAGAATTGGAAAGCGCAGATTTGTGCCAGGGTGTAATCGATGTAATAAAACGGCGAATTGAAGATGTGGTTTTGTTTTTGCCACAAACGGCCTTCTCCGAGGTGGGTGTTGTCGTCGTAGTCGCGGTGCGGCAGGTAGGTTTTTTCCAGATCGCGCCAGACTTTGTTGCGTTCGGCAGGCGTCATGCCGGGGTTTTCATACACAATGTGCTGAAACTCATCAACCGCCACACCGTAGGGCAGGAACTGGATGGCCCCGCTGAGGTGCATGAAGTAGTATTTATCCGTCTGGTCGCCGAAAAACAGCGGCATCCAGGGCCAGGTAAAGAACTCCATGCTCATCGAATGGATTTCCGCGGCGTCGCTGGTGGGCCAATGATATTCGTCAAAAGGGAATTTGCTGCTTTTCCACACCTGGAAGGCGTGGCCTGCTTCGTGGGTGAGGACGTCGATGTCGCCACTCGTGCCGTTGAAGTTGGAAAAAATGAACGGTGCGCCGAATTTGCTCATGTAAGTACAATAACCGCCGGTGGCTTTGCCGTCGCGATTGACCAGATCCATGAGTTTTGTTTCCTGCATGTAGCCGAAAAAACGGTCGGTATCGGGGCTGAGTTCGCGGTACATCCGGGCTGCATTAGCGACGATTTCATCGGGCGTTCCGATGGGTTTTGGGTTGCCGGACGGGAATTTGTACTCCTCGTCGTAATATTTCAATTGGTCGATTCCGAGGCGTTTGCGTTGCCGTTCGTAGAGTGAAGATGCTAACGGAACAATGACTTCACGCACTTGCCGGCGGAAATTGGCGACCATATCGGGCGTGTAATCGGAGCGGCGCATGCGGGCGTAGCCCACTTCCACAAAATTTTTGTATCCCAATTCGCGGGCAATACGGTGACGCACTGCGACCATTTTATCAAAAATACCTTCTATCGCGGAAGCATTTTCGGCAAAAAACGACCACTTGGCTTCAGCAGCACGCCGCCGTGTATCGCGGTTGTCCGAAAGTTCGACCGGGTGTATGCTACTCAGGTTGTACGTCTCGCCGTCGAATTGGATGGTTGCCTGCGCCTTGAGTTTGGTATACTCCGTGCTAAGCGCGTTTTCCTGTTGCAAATCTTCAAGGATGGCAGGTTGAAATGTTTTGAGGGCAAGTTCGGCAAGTGTAAAAAGTTGAGTGCCAAACTTTTGCTCCAGTACATCCCTGAACGGCGAAGCGAGCAAGGCGCGAAAGAAGCGATTGTTCAGCGCCTCGAATGCCGGCAGGTTTTCATCAAAATACTCGTTTTCTTTTTCATAAAAGGGATTGCGCGTATCGGAGGTATGGCGAATGAGGCAAAGATTGACCATTGTCAAAAACTCCTCGCGCACCGCATTCAGGCGACTGAAGCTGTGGCTTTGTTCGGCGGCAGTTTTGGCGTTTTGAAAGCGAAGCAGGTGTTTTTCAAAATTTTGGGATACCTCCGCCATTTCAGGGCGTACGTAAGGGAAGGATTCAAAAGTCATTGCGTGAATTTTCAGGTATGTTTTTGTGCTGCAAAGGTATAGGAAGACGGGGCGAAATCCATTCGGCCTTTTGTCGCAGGATGTCGTTTTGCCGATAGTGCTGCGATTTATGATGTCGAAGTTTATCCCACCGCTTATTTTCGCCACAAAAACGATAAAAATGATGCGTATTATATCTGCCTTTATACTGGCAATCATTTTTTTGGGAGAAACAACCGCCCAATCGACGGCGTTTGTATTTAAAGGCGGTCTGAGTTTGGGCACCCAAAAATGGGACAACAGCCTCGACCGGGAGTTCCTCTGGCGTTATCACGCCGCTTTGGCTGCCGAATCCATCAACAACGACGACGACCGGCTTTCGATTTACGCCCAATTCGGCTACCACGTGCGCGGCAGTTCCGTCCGGTTTCAATACTACGACCTCAACTCCGGGATTCTGGGCAGACAGTTCAGACAACCTTTTGAATTCAACAACCTTTCGCTGCAATTAGGCGCCAAGATCCGCCGCCCTTCGTCCGGAAACAGTCAATTTTTTTATTCCGGCGGTATACGCGGCGATTACAATCTGAGCACCAATCTCGACGAGTTGCAGGAAATCTATGTGTGTAACCAGAGTTCGATACCGCTGGAAAGCGGCGTGCAAAAATGGTTGTTCGGTCTGTCGATCGGCGCCGGTGTCGAATGGGCATTCAGCGAACTCGTCGGCGGACAAATTGAACTTTCCCTTCATCCGGATATTACGCCGCAATACCGTCAGGAAGCTGTACCCAACGTCATCGACCCCTGCAACCCCGGATATTCCTACACCATTCCCCAACGCCGCATCCGCAATACGACGATCGAACTTTCCTTTGGCCTGCGCTTGCTACGGAAAGTAGTATATGTCGATGAATAAGGTTTCAAGGTTTCTGGTTTCAAGGTTGCCTGTACGCCGAACCCTGAAACCTTGAAACCCTGAAACCCGCTAACCTTTTATCAATTCCTCCCAGTACTCCACCGCCCGGCGGGTATGCGGGATACAAATAGAGCCGCCGACCATGTTGGCCACTGCAAAAATCTCGAAAATCTGATCGGTGCTGACACCCAGTTCGTGGCATTTGCCGAGGTGATATTTGATGCAATCGTCGCAGCGGAGCACCATAGAGGCCACCAGACCGAGCATTTCTTTGGTACGCACATCGAGCGCGCCTTCCTGGTAGGTCTGGTTGTCGAGGCTCCAGAAGCGTTTGATCACTTTGTTGTCGTGCGCCAGAATGCGCTCGTTCATGCGGGCGCGGTAGTCGTTGAATTCCTGAACCATGTGATAAATGTGATTAATGTGATTAATGTGATTAATGTGGTCAATGTGATAAATGTGATAAATGTGATAAATGTGGTCAATGTGATAAATGTGGTCAATGTGATAAATGTGGTCAATGTGATTAATGTGGTCAATGTGGGGCCGGATATGAGGTTTGTATTGAAATGAAGAGTTCCGCTTGATGATTTAAGTGACTTTACTAATTTTGGGGATATGTTTAACTAAATTTTAAAGCCGTATGTTACCTGATATCTATCAGGACAATCCGATTGTCCGCCACTCCTTCGAATTTGCATTGATGCTTGATGAGTATTGTGCAAAACTAAATGAATTGCACAAATACGATCTGTCTCGTCAACTTTTTCGCTCCGGAACCTCTATAGGTGCAAATGTTTGGGAGGCTCAAGAACCTGAAAGTAAAGCAGATTTCGTACATAAAATGAAAATTGCAGCCAAAGAAGCACGTGAGTCGTACTTCTGGTTGTTGCTTTGCAAAAATCTCAAAGGCTTTCCTGAATGTCAGCATTTGCTGGATAAACTTGATGAAATCCGAAGATTGCTGAGTTCTATTATTTACACTTCAAAGCAACCGCCCTTACGCAGCATTTTCAAATTCTTTTTCCCAATTTGACATTACCCACATTGACCACATTTATCACATTACCCACATTGACCACATTTATCACATTACCCACATTGACCACATTACCCACATTGACCACATTAATATGCGCGCCGTCATTCAAAGAGTTTCACAGGCTTCCGTTACGATTGATAACCAGGAAAAATCCCGCATCGGTTGGGGATTGCTGATCCTGCTGGGCATCGGGCAAGAGGATACAGCAGAAGACATCGAATGGCTTTGCAAAAAAATCGCTGCACTGCGCATCTTCTCCGATGAAGCCGGTCTGATGAACCGCTCGGTGCAGGATATTGCGGGCGATATACTGGTGGTGAGCCAATTCACGCTCCATGCCAGCACGAAAAAAGGCAACCGGCCCTCTTTTATCAAGGCGGCGCGGCCGGAAACGGCCATTCCGATGTATGAAAAATTTGTGGAAATACTGGAGCGGGAATCAGGCCGGCCCGTTTTTACAGGCGAATTCGGCGCCGATATGAAGGTGTCGATCCTCAACGACGGGCCGGTGACGATACTAATGGATTCAAAGAGTCGCGAATAAGATTATCCACCGCCAGGCAGGGTCGATCAGTTTAATTTTGATTGACGATTAATAGATTACATTTACGATTGTTGATGTGATGTTTGATTTTTTAATGCTTGATGGGTGATGTATCACGTGCGGCCTACATCGTCCATCGAAAATATCTCCATCGTCCATCCCCACCAACAATCGTAAATCATGTAATCGGCATTCGTCAATCAAAAAAATAGTAAAAAATTGGAACTGATCAGTCAGGTGGAGTCAAAAACAAAAAAAGCCTCCGGACTTGCGTCCGAAGGCTAAAACCCCAAAAAACCAAATGAAAACAATCTTCCTACCTAATATCTTGAAGGATTCCAAACTTTATTTTGTTGAGACCCCTTATTGTTCCTTTTACAGTATTTAAACGAGCGATTAAGAAAAAGTCACAGGGTGAATTATTTTTTTTGAAAAAAAATTTTTTCCCGGGTTTGACAAATAATGCGCACAACCCCTTTTCCTTTGTACCTCCTTCTCATTCAATCGTTTCTGATTATGCACGATATACTCGTCACCCTGCACTCCTACAACCGCTACCTGCTGCTGATTGCTTTGTTGTTTGTCATTTACCGCTCCTTCAGCGGCTGGATGAACAAAAAGCCGTTTGAAAAAGCAGACAACACCGCCTCGGTCGCGCTGCTCGGTCTCACGCACTTACAGGCGTTGCTTGGCCTGGTCATGTATTTTGCTACCAGCGCCTACACCACGACCGGCCTTTCCATGAAAGACCCCTGGGTGCGTTATTTCAAAGCGGAACACATCGCTGCCATGCTGATCGCGGTCGTCCTGATCCAACTGGGCCGCACCTTTTCCAAAAAAGCCGCTACAGACGAAGAAAAACATAAAAAACTCGCCATTTACACGACGATCGCTGCCCTTATTATTTTCGGTACGCTGGCGATGAAAGGGTTGCTCTTCGGCAATTTGGCTTCAGTGGTGGGCGGACAGTGAACTTTTGCCGATATTTGCGCCGTTAAAACGAGGCTGATTCACAAGTTTCATTTTTGACAGGATTGACAAGATTGACAGGATATTTTACTTTAAAACAGGTCTATAAATCCTGTAAATCTTGTCAATCCTGTCGAAACTTTGACTTGTGAGCCGGCCTCTTTGTTTTTCCGAAACAACATTTTCCATGCAAAAACCCAGTATACCCGAAGGCACACGCGACTTCGGACCCGAGCAGGTCCGCAAACGGACGTATATATTCGACACGATCCGTTCGGTGTTCGTAAAATTCGGCTTCCAGCCGTTGGAGACCCCGGCGATGGAAAACCTCTCGACCCTTACCGGCAAGTATGGCGACGAGGGCGACAAACTCCTGTTTAAGATACTGAACAACGGCGATTACCTCAAGGAGGCCAACCAGGAGGCACTGAACAACCGCGACTCGAACAAACTGATTGCCAGCATCGCCAAACGCGGCTTGCGCTACGACCTGACCGTGCCGTTTGCCCGCTATGTGGTGATGAATCGCGGCACCCTTTCTTTCCCTTTCAAACGCTACCAGATACAGCCCGTGTGGCGCGCCGACCGGCCGCAACGGGGGCGTTACCGCGAATTTTTCCAGTGCGACGCCGACGTGATCGGTTCGGAAAGTTTGTTGTACGAGGCTGAACTGACACAGATTTACGACGAGGCTTTTGCCAAATTAGGCATCCCGGTCGTCATCAAAATCAACAACCGGAAAATCCTGTTCGGCATCGCCGAAGCCGCCGGCATCCCCGACCAGTTTATGGATATGACCGTGGCCATCGACAAACTCGACAAAGTAGGAATAGAAGGTGTGCGGGAAGAACTGACCGGTCGCGGTATTTCAAACGAGGCCATTTCAACCATTGAAAAAGTACTTGGAACTCCTGATCTGGAGGCACTCAGGACTATTTTCACAAACAGCCCGACGGGGCAAAAAGGCGTGGAAGAGCTCGCCCGCGTTTTTTACCTTTTGAAAAATACGGGGCTGAGCAACGAAGTCAGATTCGACATTACACTGGCGCGCGGCCTATCCTATTACACGGGTTGCATTTTTGAAGTCGCCGCCAAAAATTATAAAATGGGCAGCATCGGCGGCGGCGGGCGGTATGCCGATCTTACGGGTGTTTTCGGCGTACCGGGATTGTCGGGTGTGGGTATTTCCTTTGGCGCCGACCGCATCTACGACGTAATGGAAGGGCTTGGACTTTTCCCTGAAACGCTCATAGAAAGTGTGCAGATCATGCTCGCTTCGTTCGACGAACCGACGTTCGAATACGCTTTCCAGTGCGTTACCGAGCTGCGCAAGGCAGGCATTGCAGCCGAACTTTACCCGGAACCGGGCAAGCTGAAAAAACAATTCGAATACGCTGCCAAACGCAACATTCCATACATCGCAATTGTGGGTGAAACCGAAATGCAGACCGGCACCCTGATGGTGAAAGACCAACAAACGGGCGATCAGTCGGCCATGTCCGTACAACAGCTGGCAGCAAAACTGTCCGGCCTTCAGTCGTCTTTGTAACCGGGTAGGCCTTGGGCCGAATTCGTGTGCAGCGCGCTTCGCCCTTTATTGCTCATTTTTGCAACCCTTCCCGGTAGTCCGCTGTTTTTCTCCCCTATGAATTCAAAAGAACGACTTCTCTTAATCATTCTCGCTGCGGTCAACTTTACCCACATCATGGATTTTATGATCATGATGCCGCTGGGGCCGCAGTTGATGAATCTCCTGCAGATCAATCCGCAACAGTTCGGTTTGGCCGTATCGGCTTATGCGATCACAGCGGGTATTTCGAGTTTCGCTGCGGCATTTTTCGTGGATCGTTTCGACCGGAAAAAAGTGTTGCTGTTCGCCTACACGGGTTTCGTCATCGGTACTTTTTCCTGTGCGTTTGCGCCGAACTACGAGTTGCTCGTAGCGGCAAGGGTGCTGGCAGGATTGTTCGGCGGTATGATCGGCGCGCAGGTGATGGCGATTGTGGCAGACACGTTCGGGTACGAACGCCGGGCACGGGCAATGGGCATTCTGATGACGTCGTTTTCGCTGGCTTCGGTGGCGGGTGTGCCTGCAGGACTGTGGCTTGCAGCAAAGTTTAGTTGGCATACGCCCTTCCTCGCGATTGGCGTGTTGGGAATAGCCGTCACCGCATTGATTGTATTGTTTGTACCGCCTGTCAACAAACACATCGCTCAGGACACAGCGCCGGGTGGAAATCCACTGCGCGTACTCACCGATATTTTTCAGACACCCAATCAGATGAAGGCGCTATCACTTTCCATCGTTTTGATGATGGGACATTTCGTCATTATCCCCTTTATAGCGCCGTCATTGGTGAGCAATGTGGGCTACAGCGAGCACAACATTTTCCTGATTTATCTCGTCGGCGGCGCCCTCACGATTTTCACTTCGCCTTTGGTAGGCAAAATTGCCGACCGGCGTGGCAAATACCCGGTTTTTGTAGTCTTCGCTTTATTGTCGCTCATTCCGGTCTGGTTGATCACCAACCTTTGGCAAATGCCGTTGTGGAGTGTATTGGTAATATCCGGCTTGTTTTTCATTTTTGTCAACGGGCGCATGATCCCGATGCAGGCCATCGTGTCGGGGGTGGTCACGCCGCAACAACGCGGCGGCTTTATGAGCATCAATTCTTCGGTACAACAACTGGCTACCGGTGTGGCGGCGATGATCGGCGGGGCCATTGTACACAAAGCCGCCGACGGCCGGATCGAACATTACGCTGTAGTAGGCTACTTTTCTATCCTGTTGATTGCCGTTAGTATCTGGCTGGCCGGGCGTGTGAAACCGATTGAAGAAGAAGCAGACGCAAGCGTTCAACAAACTTCGGCTGCGACTTAGGTACTACCCAAAAATATGTCGTAACTGTACGCGCACGTTTGAGAAGGTTTCGTAAACGTATGCACCAACCCTTGGATAGGTGTGGCATGACCGCTCGTAAGATTTTTTCTTGACTAGGGTCTCAAAGCGGTCATGCCACACCTACGCGACGTGGATTTAAACACAGCCGGTAAAATAACAAGAGCCATCACCGGCCTCAATTGGACGGGATGGCTCTTGTGCATTTTCAAAAATAACGAATCAGCGTACAAACAGCAATTCGCGGTATTTCACCAATGGCCAGTACTGGTCGTCCACAATGGCTTCCAGGTCGTCTACCGCCTCGCGGATGTTGTCCATTTGCGGCTTGGCATCGTGGCAAAGAATGCCTGCTTCATCGCGTACATCTTCCGCTGTGTGGGCTTTTTCCAGTGCTTTTTCCAATTTTTCAAGACCTTTACGAATGGCAACGGCATTTTTCACCACCCGTTTGAGGGCGTCTTTCTGGTAACCAATAGCGTCCTCCATGTCAATCTCTTTCATGGCGCCGATGTTGTCGGCCAATTCCGTCTGATACCGAATGACTGCCGGCATGACCATCGAGTGCACGATTTCGTCGAGGGCTTTGGCCTCGATGCTGAGTTTGGTGCAATAGGAATGGAGTTGCACGGTATGGAAGGCTTCCAGTTCCACCCTGTTCATCACGCTCGATTTGCCGTAGAAGTCCTGCGCCAGTTTGCTGCTCAATACATCGAGTGCTTCCGGCGTGGTGGCAAAATTGTTCAGGCCGCGTTTTGCCGCCTCTTCTTTCCACTCGTCGGAGTAGTTGTTGCCTTCAAAACAAATCGGTTTGGATTTGCGGATGAGCGACTTCAACACGGTAAGGATCGCCTCCTCCTTGTTCATTTTTTTATCGATCAACTTGTCTACCTCCGTCTTAAATTCAACAAGTTGCAGCCCCATCATGGCGTTCATTGCTGCCATCGGACCGGCGCAGTTCTGGCTGGAACCCACAGCGCGGATTTCGAATTTGTTGCCCGTGAACGCAAAGGGCGAGGTGCGGTTGCGGTCGGTGTTGTCGAGTTCGAGATTGGGCAATTTTGATATCAGGTCGAGCACACGTTTCACTTCTTTGTCATCGGCGCTTTTGCCTTTCACGATCTGGTCGAGCAGTTTGGTCATCGCTTCGCCGATGAATACGCTGATAATTGCAGGCGGCGCTTCGTTGGCGCCCAAGCGGTGGTCATTGCCGGCGTGGGCAATACTGGCGCGCAGGATGTCGGCATATTTGTACACTGCGGCAATCGTATTCACAAAGAAAGTAAGAAAGCGCATGTTGGTGCCCGGGTTTTTGCCCGGCGAGAGGAGGTTGGCGCCTGTATTCGTGCCCATGCTCCAGTTGTTGTGTTTACCGGAGCCATTGATGCCTGCGAATGGTTTTTCGTGCAGCAATACGCGCAATTTATGGCGGCGGGCCACACGTTCCATCAGGTCCATCAACAATTGGTTGTGGTCGACGGCCACGTTGATCTCTTCGAACACCGGCGCCACTTCATATTGCGACGGCGCCACTTCGTTGTGGCGGGTACGGACCGGAATGCCGAGTTTGTGGCTTTCCGTTTCGAGGTCGCGCATAAAGGCATATACGCGTTCCGGAATAGAGCCAAAATAATGGTCTTCCAATTGCTGATGTTTGGCCGCCGGACGCCCCAACAAAGTCCGCCCGGTCATCGCCAGATCAGGTCGTGCATTGAACAGTGCGTCGTCTACTACGAAGTATTCCTGTTCCCAGCCAAGCGTGGCGGTGATCTTGGTCACGTTGGCATCGAACAATTGCGCTACCGGCACGGCGGCCTTGTCCAGAAACGACTGCGAGCGAAGCAAGGGAAGTTTGTAATCCTGTGCTTCGCCGCCATAAGTAACAAAAATCGTAGGAATGCAAAGTGTCATGCCATCGCCAACCTCCATAATAAAGGCCGGGCTGGAAGGATCCCACACGGTGTAACCGCGCGCTTCAAAAGTACTGCGCATGCCGCCGGAAGGGAACGAGGAACCGTCCGGTTCCTGCTGTACCAATGCCGAACCTGTAAACTCTTCGATCACGCGCCCGTCGTGGGTCAAGGTGAAGAAGGAGTCGTGTTTTTCTGCAGTTTTGCCGGTGAGGGGTTGGAACCAATGCGCGAAGTGTGTGCACCCTTTTTCTTCCGACCACTTTTTCATGCCGTTGGCAATTTCATCGGCCACTTCACGGGTGAGTTTCTGCCCGCTTTGGATAGCAGCTTTCACACTGAGGTAAGCTGCTTCGGGAAGATATTTTTTCATCGCTTCGTCATTGAAGACGTTTTCGCCGAAATACGACGCGATGTTTTCCGCCTGGCCTTCGGCAAATTCTACCGGGAACGGTTCCATGCGGTTTTCCATAGTTTGGAGTGCGTTGAAACGAGAGAGGGACATACTTATCGAATGATGAATGATGTGAACGATGAACGATGAACGAAAATGGCTCATTAAGGGCGATACTTAAAGCACCTTCAACGATAGAAGACTACTGAACTATGCATTAAAAAGAACCGGTGGCGGCGGCCTGATGCTAAAACGGAAATCAACTCAGCGCTCTGCGCCATTGTCGCGTATCCGTGAAAAAATAACAAAGGCTAAAACTTGGTTGGCAGGCCGGGCGGCTTCTCCAATCGCCGGGCGGGGCCGGCACATCAAATTCATTTGAGGAGAAGTAGCGAATAAGCGACATTATTAATGTAAAACGCGCTTTAGATGCTGCAAAATTAAGGAAAATTTACAGAAAATTAAATTTTGGTTGCGGTTTTAGAAAAATTAACATAGTCCCAAATCAAAAGTTTGAGTCAGAATCAAGGCGATTTAACCAAAGATGATTTGGCCGAAACGGATTATTCTCGACGATCATACGGATGTTGTATACTTTTTTTATTTTATGCGGATTGTATGCGATTCCATCTGCTTTCACATCTCCTCACACCCTCTCACATCTCTCGCAAAAAAAAGCCCCCCTCCAACTTTAGGAGAGAGGCCATCCCAAAAACCGATTTTAA
>CXWJ01002453.1_pt1 | contig 22860 bp, 19 predicted proteins | sample 590841 | NCBI WGS metagenome assembly CXWJ01 (sample SAMEA3498367, study PRJEB10139) | wastewater metagenome | biome: wastewater treatment plant; material: activated sludge | place: Austria | collected 2015-01-21 | reverse complement strand
TGTTGGTGCTCGGCGCTGCGGGCGGGGTCGGGTCCGCGGCAATCGAAGTCGCCAAGGTGATGGGCGCGCAGGTGATTGCGGCCGCCTCCACGGCGGAGAAGCGCGCGTTCGCGACCTCGCTCGGCGCGGATCACGCGATCGGTGTCGAGGCCGATGGGTTTCGCGACCGGATCAAGGAGATCACGGGCGGGCGCGGCGTCGACGTGGTGTACGACCCGGTGGGCGGCGCGCTCACGGAGCTGGCGTTCCGCTCGCTCGCCTGGCGGGGACGGCATCTGGTGGTCGGGTTTGCGGCGGGGACGATCCCTGCCCTGCCGGTCAATCTGGCGCTGTTGAAAGGCGCGGCGTTGATCGGGGTCGATCTCGCGCGGTTCTCGTTCATGCACGAACCCGCGGTCGCGGCGGAGAACTTGAAGCAGTTGCTGGCGTGGTTCGCCGAAGGCCAGCTCAAGCCCACGATCGGGCGCGTCTATCCGTTCGCCGAAGCGCGGGAGGCGCTCGCCGACATCCTGGAGCGGCGCGCTGTGGGTAAGTCGGTGGTGCGGGTGGGGTGATGCACATCGGGCGGCTCGGTGCTTCGGGCCCATCGCTTTCGACGGATTGAAGGCGGCGATGAGAGCGTGCTAACCCACGGGCCATGAGCAATCGGACATTTTTGAACTCCGCGGCCGTCGTTGCCGCGCTTTTGTTGGCTGCGGGCGGCGCGGCAGCGTTTGGGATCGAGCCGCCGGAGAAAGGGATCGGGCGCGAGCACGAACGCATCACACGCGCGGCGGTGACGGATGTCGACGCCAAGACCTTGGACGTTCTGGCCGGGCGCGGCGCGGAGCCCGGTGCGGTCGGCGGCGTCGACCGGCTTGAGGCCGGGCCGGAAGCGCATTGCGCCGACGGCGATCACCTGGCCGAAGACACCTATCCGCGCACGGAGGCGGACGCCGAAGCTGCGCTGACGAAGTGCCGCGACCTGATCAAGGCGGAGCTGGAGGGTGCGGTCGGGTTGGCCAAGGGTTTGATCGATGCGACCGCGGAGAACGTGTCGCTCGACAATTGCGACGTGCTGCGCGCCACGGGCAGCGCGAAGTGCCAGGTGCTGACGCATCTTGGACGCGGCCTGCATATCGCGCAGGACTTTTATGCCTATACGAATTGGGTCGATCAGCCGGCCGCGGGCGCGATCAATGCGAACAATCCGCCGGGCCTGGGCAAGACCGGGCGCGCGATGTGGCTCGATCCCCGCGCGGACGTGCCGTTCCCGAAGGGGCTGATCAGCGGCTGCATGGCGCAAGGCGATTTGACGAACGACTGTGCTTACGGGTCGCTGGTGCCGACATTCGGATTCGACCTTGGGCTGGCGCGTATCAAGCGCGGCGCTTTGGACAAAGGTTCAGGCCCGATCGGCAAGGGCGTTGGCGGCATCGGCGCGACGCCACGCGGGGCGATCAACAACAATTTCCGCAACGCGGTGAAGGTTGCGATCGACGATACGCGGGACAAGTGGGCCTACTTCAAGGAGCGCGTTCGCGCGGTTTACGGCGCGGACGGCGAGAAGATTTTGTGCGCACTGTCGCGCGACACGTTCGATGCCGCGGGGTGCGTGAAAGTCGCGGAAAGCAGCACGGCCTGCTCGCGCCGGCGCGCGCGCTTCGTCGACGACCCGCCGAGCGGCACGGGCGCGGTGGAGCCGAGCGAGGCCGAGCGTGCGGAGGCTGGGCCGCTGGTCGAACGGTTGGTCAGGTTCTGTCAACTTGAGGAAGCCGAGCTGACGCGCGATGCGGTCATCAACGGCGGCACGGCGACGGAGGGGCGCACGTTCGGCAAGACGCGCGCGNNGCCGGCGAACAAGGAAACACTGAAGACGCGCCAGGCCGGTGACAAGACGACGTCGCGGCGGGAGCTCTTGGGCGCGGCCTATGCGCAATGCGTGCTGGACGCGCGGCTGCAGGAGTTGGGGAAGTAAGTCTGGGAGCGCCTATTCATACTCCCACACGTCCCCGAACCCGACGCGGAACGCTTCCGCGATGCGGAAGGCGAGTTCTAGCGAGGGGGCGTATTTTTCTTGTTCGATGGCGTTGATGGTCTGGCGGGTGGCGCCGACTTCGTCCGCGAGTTCGCCTTGGCTCAAACCGCGCGCGGTGCGCAGCTCGCGAATTCGATTTCGGATACGGCGCTGCTTCGGGCTCACGACGTTCGGTAGTTCCAGATAACGGCTAGGCGCTTGACGATCTCGGCCGCGGCCAGCACGAACAGCAGCGCAAAGGCGACGCCGGTGACGCTGGTCAGGTTCAGCTGCGGCAGGTTGTGGCCGCCGTAAGCCGCGTTCAACAGCACGTGGAGCACGATCACGTTCAGCGCGACGGCCATGAAGCCGTAGGAGGTGAGGTTCGCGCGCGCTTCGATGGCGATGTCGCGCTCATCGCGTTCCACCTTCTGATCCCCCGCGCGGACCGCAAGGACGGAGGCGATCACGCTTTCGGCGACGATCGCGATGACGGCGAGCGTGACGTAGGTCCAGAGCAGCTTCCCCGCCGATTGCTCGACGATCGTCAGGCCGAAGGACTGGCCCAAGATCTCGATGCCGGCGGTAAAGCGCACCAGTAGGAAAAACAGGATCGCGATCCAGGCGACGAGCGAAAGCCAGGCGTAGCGTTCGGCGTGCGTCATTTTCGGAATATGCCTTCTACTCTGTAAAAGATGTTTTACATATAGGCGGCACCGAAACGCTTGTCAAACATCTTTTACAGGCTTGCGCACTGGCGGCTCAGAAAGAGCTGGCGGGACGCCTGCTCTTGCTGCTTCTCAACCGCGCTCGCGGCTCTTTGCGCGCCAATCGGCGATGTCGCGGGCCATGTGGGCGCGTTTGAGGGTCTTGCGTTTTAGGAGGGCCGCGAAATCGGGGGCGTGGTCGAAGTATTGGAGTTGGACGCGGTAGTAGTTCACGTATTCGAGCACGGCGAGCGTCGTCATCGCGGTGGCGGCGATGCGTTCGGCGGGCCAAGTTCCGCCGCCGGTGGCGAGGTCGAACGCGGTGACGGCGACCGTCAGCATGGTGAGCGCGAGCGCATAGGGCTCGGTCGCGGCGAGGCGCGGGAGCCAACGTTCGAACGGGCGCGGGTCACCCTTTATGCGCAGGAACACGATGCGCCAGTAGCAGGCGCCGATCACGAGCAGCACCGTGTTGGCGATGAGGGCGGCGGCGAGCGCGAGGGTCGGCGTTCCCTCGTACACCCAGACCAGGAACGAGACCATCGCCGGAAGCAGCACGACGTTGAACGCTTCCATCTGCCAGTATGTGCGTAGACGCGCGGCGACACGGCCCATGATCTGCCCTCCTCCCGCCGGGCCAAGATGGCGCGCGCGGTGCGGGCGGCAAGGCACATCGGCGTGAAAATTGCGGCGACCTGAGGCGGCCCGCTTAGTTCAGAGGCTCGTGCGGCGCGCGCTTCGTTCGGCGAAGCTCTTTGATGGCTTCGCCGATCGACCACCACAGCGTGATGCCGCGCGTGTCGCCTTTGCGGATCATCGCATTTTGATAGCGCGTCGCCTCGCGTAGTGCCTTCTCGCCATGACCCTCGATGAGGCGCCATGCGGAGCGGATGATATCGGGATCGGGATCGAAGTGGGGGCGTTTCGTCATAGCGGGCGAAACATGCATCGCGGCGACACAAAGAACCACTGACCGAGGGTCGAAGTGAAAACAAACAACGCAACTATCAGGCGTCAGTTAAGAGACGCATCAGATGCCAATTGCGACTTGAGCGTGCGTTAATCGGGTTCGCTTTTCGCCTGCGCGTTTCGACGGGCTAGAGCGGTGCGCGCGTAAATGGAATCGCGAGCTGACCCCAGAACGTCGCCGGCATGGGCTGGGCGATACCGATATCAACCGGCGGGCGACGTGCTGCGTTGAAATACGTCCCAAACAGTTGATCGAACAGCACCAGATTCTCGCCGTAGTTACGGTTGCCCTCTGCCAAATCCTTGGAATGATGCCATCGATGCAATTCGGGCGTGTTGAAGACGAGGTTCAACACGCCGCAACGCATCTCGATGTTCGAGTGTGTGAGGATGCCTACGATCGCCGTGATCGCACTCACCATGATCAAGATGTCCTTCGGTGCACCTAGGAGGAGAAGGGCCGGCATGGCGACCGCGAGACCTGTCAAAGTATCCACAAGATGGAATCGGCCGGTGTTCAAGAACCACAGGCGCGTCACGCTGTGGTGCACGGCGTGGAAGCGCCAGAGCGGGGGCCATTCGTGCGCCAGGCGGTGCTTCCAGTAGAGGCCGAACTCCGCGATCACGAGCCCAAATACGACCTGCACTGCAAAGGGCAGCTGACCGGGCCACCAGGTTCCGGCCTCAGGTGCGGCCAGTTCGGCCACGCCCATAAACGTCACCAGCACGACGATGCCTTGGGCCACACCCTTGTTCAGCAGCGTGTGTGCGATGTCGGGGACGATCTGGCCATCGTTCCTCAGCCAGGCTTCCTCGTGCGGAAACGTGCGTTCGAGCACGGCGATCGCAACCGCCAACGTAACGTAGGCGATGTTGAACACGAGCACCGCCTGCCCGGTCTGAATGCCGTAGACGACCGCGGCGGCCGGCGCCGCGAACAACAACGGCCACCACAAATAAGGGAGCGCTCTGCGCATGGGTGAAACCCTGTCCGGGACGGCAGGGTTATAGGCCTGCAAGGGCGGGCGCGGAAGTGCCCGCGATTACGCGACGGCGCGGCGGTATCCGGCGCTGTCCAGCGCGTAAATCACGGTTTCGTGCTCGCGGCCGCGCAGCTGGGTGGGGCCGACAAATTTCAGCTTTTCAACCAGCGCGCGCTCGATGCGCATTTCCTGCTCGACGGCTTTGACCAGCGCCTCGCTGGCGACGAGGCGGGTGCCGAGTTCCTTGGACAGCGACTGCAGGCGGCTTGCGACGTTCACGGTGTCGCCTACGACGGTGAAGGTCATCAGGCGTTCGCTGCCGACGTCGCCCAGCATTACGTGGCCGTAGTGCAGACCGACGCCGATTTGGATCTCGAACTTGCCTTCCGCCGCTCGTTCGGCGTTCCAGCGCGCGATCGCGTCGATCATCGCATAGCCGCAGGCGAGCGCGTCGCCGGCGTCGCCATTGCCGCGGTCCGGTGCGCCGAAGACGGCGAGCAGTCCGTCGCCCAGGATTTTGTCCAGCGTGCCGCCGTGCTGGAAGATTACTTCTTCCATGCGGGCGTGGAACTCGCGCAGGAAGGCCATCGCCTCTTCGGGCGGCATGGTCTCGCAGCGCGTGGTGAAGCCGCGGATGTCGGCGAAGAGGACGGCGACGGCTTGGCGGCGCGTGGTGCCGAACGGCTGTTCGCGGGCGGAGAGTTCGTCGACGACCTTTGGCGAGAAGTGACGCGCGAGGTTGGCGCGGGCGCGCTCGGACGTGGCGGCGGCGAGGACGAGGCGGCGCGAGCGCCAGACGGCGACCGCGAGGCCTAGGACGAGGAATGCGAGGATAACGTAGTCGTACACCACTTTGATCACCGGTAGATAAGAAGGATCACCGTATTCGCGCCACATCTCTTGGCCGCCCGTCAGCGTGAAGAACGTGCCGGGTTGTGCGGCTGCGGTGCCGACCACCGTGCCCCAAGCGAGGGAAATGCAGAAGCCGGTCCAGAGGATGAAGCGGGGCGAATAACTGAACGCGCCATGGACGAGGAAGGCGACGAAGAAGAGGAGCGCGCCTTCTTTCACGGCGAGGGTCACGGGCGGCAGGTCGCTCGCGAACGAGTTGCGCACGATGAGCGCCCACGCGAGGTAGGCGCAGTCGATCGCGATGAAGACGTACTTCGCCCACGTGATGTGGGGCCAGCGGCGCAGCGTCTCGAACTGCGCGAGGCCGATGGCGGCGATGCCGAGCGGCATCAACAGCAGAAACGCCCAGCCGTCGCCGACAAACGAGCCGGTAACGGCGAACAGGAGAACGAGCGCGATCACGATCACGGCGCGTACGGCGCAGGCGAGCATGAGGCCGCGCCGCTCCGTGTCGTGGAACGACGTCAGCAACCGCTCGGCCATGCCGGGGTCGTAGCCCGACGGCACGACGCCGGCCACGAACGCGCGCAGCTTGTCGAATATCCCCGCCACTGAATCACTCCACCATCGCCGCGAATCATAGTCGAAGATTTCGCGGCGTTCCTACAACCGGCGCCTGTAGGCGTTCTCTCTTTCGGAGGATTGACGCCAGCGCCCGCGTTGGCGCAGGCTGTGGCCGTCATGTTGGTCAAGGGAACCCGGTGCGATACCGGGGCTGCCCCCGCAACTGTAAGCGACGATGCATCGGCCAGTACGCCACTGATCCTGTTGGGGTTGGGAAGGCGGCCGGTGAAGGGTCGCGAAGCCAGGAGACCTGCCAGCGTGAGTCACCCCTCTCCGGCGCGGCGGGCGCTTTAGAGACGGATCCCTCCGGCGCGGTGACGTTGGGCTTCGTGGTCATGGTGACCATGGGGACCACGGGCGCTTTGGCAGGGATGACGTGCGCCCGAAGTCATTTGTTGTTCGGGGTACACCACATGTTTCGTTCTGTTCTTCTTTCTTCCGCAACATTGGTTTTGCTTGCTGCGTCGCCGGTCGGTGCCGACGAGCCGGTCGAAAAAGTCGTCGTTACGGCGAGCCGCATCGGTTCGACCTCGGCCGACCGGCTCGGCACAGCAGTCTCCGTGCTTGATCGGGCGCAACTCGAAGACCGGCAGACCGTGTTTCTGTCGGATGCGTTGCGCGACGTGCCGGGTGTTGCGGTCAGCCGCGCGGGCGCGGCCGGCGGCGTGACGCAGATCCGCATGCGCGGCGCTGAGGGTAATCACACGCTGGTGCTTTTCGACGGGGCTGAGATCAGCGATCCGTTTCAGGGCGAGTTCGACTTCGCGGGCTTGCGNNGGGCTACGGCGACGACATGTTCGACGTGTTTGCGAGCGCGAGCCACTTTGCAACGGCGGGCACGAACGTTTCGCGGTTCGGGAGCGAACGGGATGGCGCGCGGGATACAGCGCTGTTCTTAAACGCGGGGTTGCGCCCTTCGGACGTGTTCGAGGTGCGCGGGTTCCTGCGTTGTGTCGACAGCTACGCCGAGGGCGATCCGCAGGACTTCGCGTTTCCTTCGACGCCGACGCAGGGACTTGTCATCGACGGCAATGAGGCGTCGGAGACGGACCATTTGGCCGGCCATGTGCAGGCGGAGCTCTCGCTCGACGACGACCGATGGCAGACGCGCGCGAGCTATGCGTTCGCCGATGTGGAGCGGCGGAACTACAGTTTCGGCGCACCCTCGTTCTTCACGGCGGGACGGCGCGACAAGCTTAGCCTCGTCTCCGGGTATGCGCTCGACGTTCACAAACTGACGGGCGCGATCGACTGGAAGCGCGAGACCTACCGCAACTTGCCGATCGGGGCGCCTTCGCCGTTGAACGACGAGCGGGCGTTGGAGACGACGGGCTATGTGCTCGCCTATGACCTTTCGTTGGGCGACTTCGATGCGGGTGCCGCCTACCGGCACGACAGCAACAGCCGGTTCGAGGATGCGGACACCTATCGCTTGCAGGCGAGCTACCGGCTCGGCGATACGCGGCTGCGCGCGAGTGCGGGGTCGGGCATCAAGAACCCGACGAATTTCGAGCTATTCGGGTTCGATCCGGGCTCGTTCATCGGCAATCCCAATCTGAAGCCCGAAAAGTCCGTCGGTTGGGACGTCGGGATCGATCACCGGTTCTGGGCTGGCCAAGCGCGGGTGAGCGCGACTTATTTCGAAGCGACGCTGGACGACGAGATCTTCACCGACTTCCTGCCGCCGTTCTTCGTCGCAACGCCGAAGAACCGGACGACGCAGAGCGAGCGGCGGGGCGTGGAGCTGACGTTCGACGGCACGTTCGAGGATTGGACGGTCAATGCGGCCTACACCTACATCGATGCGTCCGAGAACGGACTTCGCGAGGTGCGGCGCGCGCCGCATGTCGCTTCGTTGAACGTGACCTATCAGGTGTCGGAGGATTTCTCGGCGACGCTTTCGGTGCGCCACAACGGCGAACAGCGGGACAACGAATTCGTGTTCGCGACGCCGGTCGACACCGTCACCCTGCCTGCCTTCACGCTGGTGAACGTGGGCGCGCAGTATAACGTCAGCGAAAACGTGCAGGTGTTCGGACGGGTGGAGAATGTGTTGGACGAGAAATACGAAGAGGCGTTCTCGTTCCGGGCGCCTGGGATCGGCGCCTATGTCGGCGTGAGGACTTCGTTCTAGGCGGCGCCGAGCTGCTTTGCGATTGCTTGAATCCGCGTGGTGACGCCGAGCTTGGCCTTGGCGTTGCCGACGTGGAAGCGAACCGTGCGCGGGCTGATCTTCAGGATGCCGCCGATCTCGGCGTCGGTCTTGCCCTTGGCCACAAGCTGGAGGCATTCCGCTTCGCGCACCGTCAGCGGACCGTCGTTCTTATTCGGGTCGATGAGTTCGTTGAAGCGTCCGAAGCCCGCGTGGGCGGCGGTGGCCAGAAGCGCCATCACGCGCGGCGAGAGTTCGGGATGCGCGCCGGAAAAGGCGGCGTACCAAAAAAGCTTGCCGCGGTCGTGGATCGGCACCGAGATGCCATCGTAACCCCGGAAATAGGACGGGAACATCGCGTACCAGCGATCCTCGGAAATGCCCCGCGCCTTGCGCACGTCGGACATCACGAACGGTTGCTCGGTGGTTTTGGCGTGGACGACGAGCGGATGTTCGGCAATGGGAATTTCGGTGTTGAGGGTCTCAACAGCGCTGCGCCTTGCGGCGTAGATAATCGACTCGCCGAAGTCGTCGAACAGCTTCGAAACGTCGAAGATCAGACCCGACGTAAATCCATACCTGGCACCGATCGCGGCCATGGCTTGGCCGATGTCGTCGCCGGATTTCGCCGACGATAGTTGCGCCACCAAATGTCTTAATGCCTCAAGCACGATCTTTTCTCCGTGCACGCGAGTGCGACAACTTGGTATACACGTGACGAACGTCACAAGCAAACGCTGCGGCCCGGAAATCTGGGCGATTAAACCCCCGTTCATCCCTGTGATTTAGATTGACTTTGCGGGCTCGGCTCCGGCATATCGCGACTGCGAAGGTCGTCTGTGCCTCGCAATGCGCTCAAGCCGCGTGAACGGCTCGAGATCTGAAAGCGGTCTCTCTTCGATACCTTTTGAGCGCGAAATCATCCGGACTGCCCAGGTAACACGCGGGGCTTCCTCAACCCGCGAATTTTCGCGCCGGCGCCATTGTTGCGACCGCAGCGCGCCGACTCGCATATTTGAAAGTGAACTTTGTGACTGATTTTGAATCTTTGGGACTTGAGCCGCGCCTTTTGAAAGCGCTGGCGAATGAAGGCTACACGACCCCGACCCCCATCCAAGCGCAAGCCATTCCGCACGTGCTCGCCGGCAAAGATCTGCTCGGCATCGCGCAGACCGGTACGGGCAAGACCGCGAGCTTTGCGCTGCCGATCCTGCAGCGTTTGACGCAGAACAAGCGGACGCCTGCACCCAAGACGGCGCGCGCGCTGATCTTGTCGCCGACGCGCGAATTGGCGGCGCAAATCGCCGACAGTTTCCGCGCCTACGGCAAATACATGAACGAAGCCGTGACGACGATTTTCGGCGGCGTGGGCGAAGGTCCGCAGAAGCAGACGATGGCGCGCGGCATCGACATCCTGGTGGCGACGCCCGGGCGCTTGCTCGACCTCGTCAGCCAACGCGCGGTCGATTTGAGCAAATCGGAAATCTTCGTGCTCGACGAAGCCGACCGCATGCTCGACATGGGCTTCATCCGCGACATCCGCCGGCTGATCACGTATCTGCCGAAGGAACGGCAAAACCTGTTCTTCTCTGCCACGATGCCGGAGGAGATCGGGTCGCTCGCGGGCGATTTGCTGAAGCACCCGGTCAGCGTGTCGGTGACGCCGGCCGCGACCACGGTCGAGCGGATCGCGCAACGCGTGATTCACGTGGACAACGCGTCGAAGCGGGCGCTTTTGATCGAGCTTCTGCGCAACCATGACGACATGCAGCGCGCGCTCGTCTTCACGCGCACGAAGCATGGCGCAGACAAGGTCGTGCGGGCGTTGTCGGCGGCCGGCATCGTGTCGTCGGCGATCCACGGCAACAAGAGCCAGAGCCAGCGTGTGCAAACGATGAACGCGTTTCGTGCGGGGCGCGCACGCGTCCTGATCGCGACCGACATCGCCGCACGCGGCATCGACGTGGACGGCATCACGCACGTGATCAACTACGATCTACCGCATGTGGCGGAGTCCTATGTGCACCGCATCGGCCGCACGGCCCGCGCGGGCGCGGACGGCGTTGCGATCGCGTTTTGCGACCGTGAAGAGCGGGGGCTGTTGCGCGACATCGAGAGGCTGACGCGCCAGACGATTCCTTCCAGCGAATGGAAAGCCCGTCCGGGCGAGGCGCAAGCGGTGGACACCGCCGCGCGCGAGTACGTCAGCGAAGATCGCCCGCGGAATGCGCGGCCCCACGGCGAACGCAAGCCCCACGGCGAGCGGAAGCATGGGCCACGTAAGCCGCGGCATGCTCACGGCGAGCGTCAGCCGCACGGCGAGCGTCAGCCGCACGGCGAGCGTCAGGCCCAAGGCGAGCGCAAGCCCCATGGCGAGCATCGTGCACATGCCAAGCCGCGCCATCCGCAGCACGCCGACCGGCGCGCGGCCGGTGGCCACGACGCGAAGCCGCACGGCGAGCGTCCGAAGCACGCTGAGGCTCAGCGTCCGCACAAGGGACCGAAGCCTCATCGCAAGGGGCAAAGCCACAAGGCGGCGCAGGCACACACAGCCGCCGTGGTTCGCGACGGCGGCGGGAACGCCCTGCCCCGCTTCCTGCAGAATCGCGCGCGCTAAGCGATCCAACCTCTTAATGCTGTTGCGGGGCCTTCGGGCCCCGCTTTAATTTGCGCGCGAAACAACGGGGGCTTCGATGCGCGAGAACGGGCTGCGGAAACTGTGGGCGAGCGGCAAGGCGGCGACGAATGCGTGGGCGCAGTTGCCTGCTTCGTTTGCGACGGAGACGCTGGCGCATCAGGGCTGGGACTCGATCACCATCGACGGGCAACACGGCGTGATCGGCTATGCCGACATGGTCGCGATGCTGACCGCGATCGCGACGACGCCCACGGTGCCCTTGGTGCGCGTCGGTTGGAACGATCCCGCCGAGGCGATGCGCGCGGCGGATGCCGGCGCGATGGGTGTCATCTGCCCGACCGTCAATACGAAGGAGGAGTGCGAGAAGTTCGTGGGGGCGTTGCGCTATGCGCCGCTCGGCTATCGCAGTCTTGGGCCCAATCGCGCGCGGCTTTACGGCGACGACTATGCGCTCAAGTCGAACGAGACGCTGCTCGCAATCGTGCAGATCGAAACGGCGACGGGCTTGCAGAACGTCGAGGCGATCGCGGGCGTGAAAGGGCTCGACATGCTCTATATCGGGCCGTCGGACCTAGGGCTTTCGCTGGGGCGGGAGGGGCGGATGGACCAGACCGATCCGGTCGTGGTCGCGGCCATCGACAAGATCTTGGCGACGGCGAAGAAGGCAGGGCTGACGGCCGGCATCTATTGTACGTCGGCGGACTATGCGAAGCAGATGTTCAAGAAGGGGTTCGACTTGGTGACGTGCACCTCGGACACGGCGCTGCTGCGCGCGGGCGCGGCGCTGCGTCGGGAGTTCGGGTGAGCACTGACCGAAACGCTCCGCACTCTATTAATTTAGCTCGTCATGGCCGGGCTTGACCCGGCCATGACNNGCTCCGCACTCTATTAATTTAGCTCGTCATGGCCGGGCTTGACCCGGCCACGACGACTCTTTTGCTCTTCGACGCTACCCGAAATCCCACGTGAGCAGGCGATAGCCGATGTCGAGTGCGTCCTGTGTGAGCAGGTGGGCGTTGGCTTTTGTCCAGGCGCCGGAGTCGAGGTCTTTGGCGAGCTTTGTCAGGCCTGCGGTTGAATCGATCAGCGCGAATGACGACATCGAGCTGCGTAGCTTTGCGTCCAGGTAGGCTTCTGGCTTTCGCCAATAAGCGCCGAGGAAGCCGTCGGTGCAGTCGTGCGGGATCGGGACCGGCTTGACCGTGCACGGGCCAAGCTCCTTCGCCAGATCGCTGATCTTCGGCATCTTCTTGCGGTCGAGTTCGGCGAGCGCGGGGACGTAGTCGCGCGTCAGCCAAAATAGGTCCGCGTCGGGGTCGAACGTGAACAGAACGACGCGGCGGCGCGCGATGCGCCGCATCTCGCCGAGGCCCGCGCGCCAGTTGGGCCAATGGTGGATGGTCAACGACGCCATCGCGGCCTCGGCGGCTGCGGTTTTGACCGGCAGGTATTCGGCGACCGCGCGCACGCAGGGGGCGGCGTCCTTCGGGCGTTGCGCGACCATGCGCTCGGATGGTTCAACCGCAAGGATCGTGCGGCCAGGCGGTTCGTAAGAGCCGGCGCCTGCGCCGATGTTGATCACCGTTTGCGCATCGACCAATGCCGCCGCGATCACCGCGGCGATACGCGGGTCGGCGCGGCGGAGGCTCGCGTAGCCCGTGCCGATGGTGTCGTAGAGCGGTTGGGTCATGTTTGCTTACGGCGCTGGCTCGGAGCCGCGGCATCGGCTTGCAACTTCTTCGGTGCGTGAAGGCGCCAAGCGACGGCGATGCGGTGCGCGAGTTCGTTATCCTTGATCTTCGACAAGCGGATCAGGATGTAAGGCCAGCCCTTGTAGTGATCCGTCTCGAAGTAGATTTTCGGCGCGTTCTGCATGAGGAATTCCTTTTCCTCAAGCGAGCACGCGATGGCGAGGATGTCCGGCTCGCGCACGCGGAGCAGGAATTTGCCTTTCACCTTCATGCTTGGCGTGCCGTAGGAGGTGCCTTCCTCGACCCCGGGCAACTTCGTTGCCTCAGCCGCCGCTTTCACGCGCTTGAAGTCGCGCATGAGGTCGCTTGGCACTGCCACTGGTTTTGCCGGTTTCTTTTTAAGCGTCGGTTTGGCCATGGCTCTTGCTCAATCAAGTACAATCGTTTTCAGTCGGCGGTATCATCCGTCATCGTCATGAGGAATGCCATGTCCGAGCCCGTCATCAAAGTCGAGAAGCATGGTGAGGCCGCATTGGTTACGCTGAACCGGCCCGCCGCTATGAATGCGCTGTCGCGCGAACTGCGCGCGGCCATCGCGGAAACGTTCGACCGATTGGAGGCCGACCCCGAAACGCGGGTTGTCGTGCTGACCGGTGCTGGGAGGGCGTTTTGTGCGGGGCTCGATCTCAAGGAGCTGGGCAGCGGGGCGAGCACCGTCGCGGGCTCCGTGGAGGCGCGCGATCCGGTGACTTCGATGTCGCGGTTTTCCGGCCCCATCATCGGGGCGATCAACGGCGTTGCGATCACGGGCGGGTTCGAGGTCGCGCTTGCGTGCGATGTGCTCATCTGTTCGACGGAGGCGCGGTTCGCCGACACGCATGGGCGCGTCGGCATCATGCCGGGCTGGGGCTTGTCGCAGAAGCTGTCGCGCACGATCGGTATCTACCGCGCGAAGGAGCTGTCGCTGACCGGCAATTTCATGAGTGCGCAGCAGGCTTGCGACTGGGGCATGGTCAATCGCGTCGTGCCGCCTTCGGAGCTGATCCCTCAAAGCCTGAAGCTGGCGCAGGATATGCTTTCGCTCGTGCCGGAATGTCTCGCGGCTTACAAGCAGATCATCGATGACGGCTATGCGCAGCCATTCGGCGAGGCTCTGGTGACGGAACGGCGGCTCTCGGCGGCGTCGAACAAGGCGGTGAGTGCCGAGGAAATCGAACGCCGGCGCGAAGCCGTTCGCGCGCGCGGTCAAGCGCAGAAGGCGTGATCACATGACCAAACCGCTTTGGGCGCTTGACGCCACCGAGACAGCAAACCTGATCCGCAAGAAGCAGATTTCCGCGCGCGAGGCGGTCGATGCGCATCTGGCGCGGCTCGATCAGGTGAACCCGAAGATCAACGCGGTCGTGCGGGCGCTGCACGATCAGGCGCGCGCCGAAGCCGACAAGGCCGATCAGGCGCTCGCGCGCGGCGACGTTTGCGGGCCGCTGCACGGCGTGCCGATCACGACGAAGATCAACACCGATCAGGCGGGGCTTCCGACCGACAACGGCGTGAAGCTGTTCAAAGATCTGATCGCCAAGGAAGACGCACCGCCCATCGGCAGTTTGCGGCGCGCGGGCGCGATCGTGATCGGGCGGACGAACTCGCCGGCGTTCGCGATGCGCGCGATGACGGACAACGCCCTGCACGGGCTGACGCTCAATCCGTGGCGCAAGGAGGTGACCTGCGGCGGCTCTTCGGGCGGGGCGGGTGCGAGCCTTGCCGCCGGCATCGGCGCGCTGGCGCAGGGGAACGATATCGGCGGCTCGATCCGCTGGCCGTCGTACTGCAACGGCGTTGCAGGTTTGCGGCCGAGCGTGGGGCGCGTGCCGGCCTACAACGCTACGTCGACAGTGCCGCGCGCGTTTGCGGCGCAGCTGATGTCGGTGAATGGGCCGATGGCGCGCTCCGTGCGCGATTTGCGCTGCGCGCTCCGCCTAATGGCGGAGGGCGATCCGCGCGATCCGACATGGGTGCCGGCGCCGCTGGACCAAGGGCCATTGCGAGCGCCGCTCGACGTGGCGGTTGCCATCGACGACGCGTTGCCGTCAGCCACGAAAGTCGCGATGCGGCGCGCGGCGTCGCATTTGCGCGAGATGGGCTACGAGGTCGACGAGGTGTCGCCGCCCGATATCGACCGGGTTGCCGATCTGTGGTCGGACTTGGCGTTCTCGGAGATCGGCTCGACACTGCGCCCGTTCATTCCGGCGACGGGCGATGAGGACATGGGGCGCTTCGTGGAAGCGCTCTCCGAGATCAAAGGCACCGCCGATGTCGCGAAGTACCAGGCGGGTCTGCGCGAGCGCGACCAGATTTTGATCAAGTGGCAGATGTTCCTCGACAAGTATCCGCTTATTATCTTGCCCGCGTGCGCGGAGCATGCCCTGCCCTTCGATCTCGACAAGCAAGGCGTTCCGGCGGTGAAGCGACTACTCGCGGCGATGAAGTATCAGATCTCTCTGCCGGTGCTGGGCTTCCCCGGACTTGCGTTGCCGATGGGCACGCATGACGGGTTACCGATCGGCATCCAGATCGTGTCGCGCCGGTTCCGCGAGGATTTGTGCTTGAACGCGGGCGAGTTGATCGAGTTCCGCGAGGCGCCGGTTACGCCGATCGATCCGACGTGGTGATCAGTAGCCGCAGCGCGTCATCGCTTCGCGAAAACTCGTGAGGTCGATTTCGTCTGCGAAAAGCCGGGCATTCTTGCCCTCGACAGCGACAGTCGCGTGCGTCGCTTCGCCGAAGCTGGCGACCAGGTCTGCGCCACGTGCGCCGGTGAGGCGCGCGAGCGTGAACCAGTCGCCGGTGACGCCGGGCGACTTGCGGTCGAAGGCGATCGCTCGCGGGCCTGACGGGGTTTGGAAGGTCGTTGTCACGCGTTGCCAGCCACCGTCGAAGGGCTTGCACAGGCCCCTGCGGGAGCGGCACGAGAGACCAAGAAAGGAAATCTCCGAGCGCGAGGAGATCATGATGCTGAGCGCGGATTTGCCGGACACCCAGCCGACGCTGCGCGTCGCGCTCTTCCCCGGCACCATGTCGGCGCAGGCCCAACGCGCGCGGCCGAACTGCTCCAACAGCGTGTCGCGATCGGGCAGAGTCATGCAGTAGGCAACCGCCGCCACGACCAGCGCGACGACGGCCGCGGTCTGCCAGCGCATCATCAGTCCATCAGCTTCTGGGTCAGGTAGATGTAGTGTTTGGCCCAGCGGTCGGCGTTCATGGCGGGGTCCGCGTCGTTCGAGTGTCCGCCGAACGTGTTCTCATAATAGATGTAGGGCACGCCGAGTTGGGACATTCGCGCGGAGAACTTTCGCGCGTGGCCGGGATGGACACGGTCATCTTCCGTGTTCGTGGTGACGTAAGGCTCAGGGTATTTCACGCCGGGCTTTAGGTTTTGGTAGCCGGAGTACTCGGCGATGAACGCGTGGTCGCCGGGCACGTCGGGGTTGCCGTATTCGCTGACCCAGGAGGCGCCGGCGGAGAGCTTGTGATAGCGCAGCATGTCGACGAGCGGGCTTTCGACAATGACCGCGTTGAAGAGGTCGGGGCGCTGCGTCATCGAAACGGTCGTCAGCACGCCGCCGTTCGAGCGGCCGTAGATGCCGAGACGGCGCGGGCTCGTCACCTTGCGCTTGATCAGGTCTTCGCCGACGGCGGCGAAGTCGTCGAAGGCGCGTTGGCGATTTTCGCGCAAAGCCGATTGGTGCCAGGCGGGGCCGAACTCGCCGCCGCCGCGGATGTTGGCAATCACGAACGCACCGCCGCGTTCGAGCCAGAGCTTGCCCATCTCAGGTAGATACGCGGGCGGTTTTGAAAGTTGGAAACCGCCATAGCCGAAGAGCAATGTCGGCGTCGAACCGTCGTCCTTCATCTTCTTCGGACGCACCAGGAAGTACGGGATCTTCGTGCCGTCGCGCGAGGTCGCCCAGTTCTGCTCTACGACGTGGGCCGAAGCCCTGAACCGGCCGGGGAGCGCGCGAACGGCGCCCGCCTTGGCCGATGCCGCGTCGGCCCACCAGAGTGCCGTTGGGCTGAGGAAGCTTTCCGATGTCAGGAAGATCAGCGAGCCCGCCTTTTGCGCCGCGCGCAGGACGAGTTGCGAGTCTTTCGGCAACGCCAGGCGCTTGCCGTGCCACGCACCACCGTGACGCGAATAGACTTCGATCGCGCCTTTGACGTTGTCCAGGAGCTGGACAACGACGTGGTTGCGCGTCGTTTGCACGCCGTCGATGGTCTGGCTTGAGCTCGGCTGCATGACGAGTTGCAGGTCCTTGACCGTCTTGATGTCGAGCGCAACGAGTGCGCCCGCCTCGAACGATTTGAACTTCTCTTGCAGCGTGAAGACGAGGTGGCCGTCCACGTACCCGCGCAATGTCGAACGCTGCGGCAGGTCGAGTTTCACTTTGCCGTCATCGAGCAGGTAGAACTCCGCCTCAAAGAAACCGACGCGACGTTCGGCGATTTTCGCTACGACGTTGCCGTCGGCATCGCGCAGCACGCGCACGGCGACAAGGGTGTCTTTGCGCTCGCCACGGAAGACTTCTTTCGCTTGCGCAAATCCTTGGCCGCGCTTCAGCTCCCGGATGACGAATGGATAGCCGGATTCGGTCGTGTCGGAATCGGAAGTGGGCTTGGCGACGAGCAGCGTGTCGCGATCGATCCAGTCGAAATTCTGTTTGGCCCGCTCAAGGCGGAAGCCGTCCTTGACGAACGTCTTTGCAACAGCGTCAAACTCGCGGACCTCGATCGCGTCACCGCCTCCATCCGAGAGGTTGACGAGACAGAGCCGGTCTTCGGGCGCTAGACACTCGACGCCCTTCCAGAACCATTTCTTGCCTTCGGCCTTCGACAGCGCATCGAGATCGAGCACGGTTTGCCAGCGCGCATTGCCGGCACGGTACGACGCCAGCGAAGCGTGGCGCCAAATGCCGTTCGGGTGCTTCGCATCCTGCCAGATGTTGTCGACGCCGCCAGCGCGGAACTCCGGGTATGAGAGGCGGTCTTTGGCAGTCAGGATCGCGAGGGCTTCGCGGCGGTAGGTGGCGAAGCGTTTGTCGCCGTCGAGGCGGGCGGCCGCTTTTGCGTTTTCGCCTTTGACCCAGTCAAGCGCGCGGGCCCCGTGCACGTCCTCAAGCCAGAGGTAGGGATCGTCGCTTCCAGTGCTCACGGACGCGCACGCGTTGAGACCAAGTGCTGCGGCGAGAAGAAGAAAACGCATGTCATTGTCACCCTAAGCCCAAGCAAGACGCCGTTATCGCCAAAGCCCGCCTGCGAGGAAAGAGCCATTGAATCGCTGATCACACACGGTCTCATGGGGACACAAAGCGCAGATTCGCGCCGATTTCGCGTTGCACCATCGGTATGGACGGGTGCCGACCAGACATTTGTGACAAGCGCACCATTGACCTTGTTCACCCCCACACCCCACCTTTCGCCCAACACAACAGGGGCAGGGAGGCCCTCACGCAGTGGACATTCTACAAAACAAGAAGTTCTTGGCGGCCGGCGCGGGGGTGATCGCGCTTGCGGCCGGTGCACTTTATTTCGGCGGCGTGTATCCGCCCTCCGGCGATCAGACGGCCGGGACGATCGTTCCGGCGGAACGCTATCAGGCACCGCAGGTGGATAGCGCGGACGTGCAGCTTGGCGACCAAGGCGTCGCGCAGTTGATGCAGACGGACGCGTTCGAACTGATGGCGAAGGATGCCTCGTTCCGCGCCCTCGTTTCCGATCCGGGCTTTGCCGCGATGGCTCGCCAGCCGCACGCGCTCGATGCCCTGGCCAAGAACGCGCAAGCGTTCGAGGCGCTTGCGCGGCATCCGCAGGCGCTGGCCGCGCTTGCACGAAACGCCGACGCGTTCGCACAGCTGTTCGACGCCAAGGGCCGGGCGGCTCAAGGCATCGACGCCAACGCGACAGACGCTGCGGCGCGGCAGCAAAAGGCTTTCGACGCGAACACCGCCGACGCGGCAGCGCGCCAGCAGAGGGCTTTCGACGCCAACGCGGTTGCCGCCATGGGGCGTAACGCGCAGGCATTCGAGGCGTTTGGGCGCCACCCGAACGCACTTGCGGCGTTTGCCTCTCATGCGCAGGCATTCGAAGCGCTCGCCCGCCACCCGATGGCGTTTGAAGCCATGGCGTCCAACGCAGCGGCGTTTGCGGCTTATGCCAAGGACGCCAAGGCGTTCGAAGCGGCGGCTATGAAGGGCGCCGAGGCGATGTCCAAACAGGCTGCGGCCTTTAAGGCGCTCGCCGCCGACGCCAGCGCGATGGCCGCCTTGCGGGCCGACGCGAAGGCTTTCGAAGCGCTCGCCAGCAATGCGGATGCGTTTGCCAAGTTTGCTGCGGACGCGAATGCGCGCTCGGCAATGGGCAACGTGCAGGCATTTGAGGCGATGGCCAAGCAGGCCAAGGCGTTCGAAGCGCTCGGAAAGCACCCGAACGCGCTGGCTGCTATCGCTTCGAATGCCGCGGCGTTCGACGCGTTTGCGGCGGATGCGAATGCGATGGCGAAGTTTGCGTCGAACGCTCAAGCGTTGAACGCGATGGCGGCGAACGCGGATGCCTTCGCGCAGTTTGCGGCGAACCAGAGCGCTCTTGACGCGATGGCCAAGCACGCGGCGTCGTTTGAGGCGCTGGGCAAGCAGCAGGCGTTTGCTGACCTGATCTCGAACGCCTCGTTTGCCGCTGCCTTGCGCGACCAGAGCTTCCAGAAGGCGTTCGCCCAATAGCCACACCCGGCTGATTCGTTAAGGCGCAAGCCGCCCGGGGCACCCTGGGCGGCTTTCGTTTTGGGGCGGAGCCTCCCAAGCTTTCCCAGGAGTGATTCGGGGAATGACATGCGCGCGGCTTGGCTGTGCCTTTTTGCGTTGTGCGCATTCGCAGGCGTTTCGAGCGCCGACGAAATCGAGCTTGATCGTCTCGAAACCGAAGAACTCGACCTTCTCTACTTCGATCCGCCGCAGACCTATCTCACGCCATATGCGGCGCGCTCGGCGCTGAACTCGATCGAGTTTCAGAAGCGGATTTTCGAGTGGAAGCCTTGGGAGAAGATCACGCTTCTTTTGAAGGACTTCACCGACAACGGCAACGCGGCCGCGCGGTCGTCGCCGAACAACGCTCTTTTGATCGACGTCGCGCCCTTGAGCCAAGCGTTCGAAACGATGTCGGGCGGCGAGCGCATCTACGTCTTGATGAACCACGAACTCGTGCACGTCGCCACGATGGACGTGTGGAACGACGAGGATGCGTTCTGGCGTCACCTGTTCATGGGCAAGCCGATGCCGATGAACGAGCATCCGGAGTCGATCCTCTACAACTACCTGGCCACGCCGCGCGTGAACGCACCGCGCTGGTATTTGGAAGGCAGCGCCGTCTTTATGGAGACGTGGATGGCGGGCGGCTTGGGCCGCGCACAGGGCGCCTACGACGAAATGGTGTTCCGGGCGATGGTGCGGGACAACGCGCATTTCTACTCGCCGCTGGGGCTCGAAGCCGAGGGGTCGTCGGTCGACTTTCAGGTGGGCGTGAACGCCTATCTCTACGGCACGCGGTTCATGAACTATCTGGCCCTCACATACTCGCCTGAGACATTGGTCGCGTGGTTGAAGCGCGGACCGGATAGCGACGGTTACTACTCGAACCAGTTCGAGCGCGTGTTCGGCAAGCCGCTCGACGAGGCGTGGGCGGAGTGGATCAAATGGGAGCGCACGTTTCAGACGACGAACCTCGCGGCAGTGAAGGCGCATCCGCTGACGCCGGTGAAGCGCTTAAGCCAGCAAGCACTGGGTTCCGTTTCGCGTGTCTTCTACAACGCCTCGCGCGACACGCTGGTGGGCGGATTCCGCTATCCGGGTGTGATCGCGCATATCGGCGAGCTGTCGCTGAAAACGGGCGAAGTACGGCGGCTCGTCGACATCAAGGGACCGATGCACTATCGCGTGACGTCGCTGGCGTACGATCCGACGACGAACACGGCTTGGTACACGACCGACAACAACGCGTTTCGCGACATCGTTCAGATCGATGTCGCGTCGGGCGAGACGAAGAAGCTGATCAAGGACGGTCGGATCGGCGATCTCGTGTTCAACCGGGCGGACCGGACGTTGTGGGGACTTCGCCATCTGAACGGGTTCGTCACGCTGGTGCGCATGGATGCGCCGTACGAGAAATGGACGCAGGTGCATACGTGGGCTTACGGCGAGGTGCCGTTCGATCTCGACATTTCGCCGGACGGGCAGTTGGCGTCGATGTCGATTTCGAAGATCAACGGCGCGCAGACGCTTTCCGTGTTCCGTGTCGCGGACCTGACGGATGAGAAGCCGAAAGAACTCGCGACCTACAATTTCGGTTCAGCCGTCCCCGAGGGCTTCGTGTTCTCGCCGGACGGGCGGGCGCTTTACGGCAGTTCTTATTACACGGGCGTGTCGAACATCTATCGTTTCGACATTGCGAGCGGAAAAGTCGAGGCAATGTCGAACGCGGAGACCGGGTTCTTCCGCCCGATCGTTCGCGAGGACGGATCGCTCATCGTGCTCGAGTACACGGGTGAAGGCTTCTCGCCGGTTGCCATCGATGCGAAGCCGCTGACCGATTTGAGCGCGGTGAAGTTTCTCGGCAACGAGGTCGTGACGAAGCATCCGGTGGTGAAGACGTGGGCGGTGGGCTCGCCGTCGAAAGTCGCGCTCGACGACAAGATTGTGCGCCGGGGCAAGTACGTGCCGTCGCAGGAAATGGAGGTTGGTGCGACCTATCCGATCGTGCAGGGGTACAAGGGCTACGGCACGTTCGGCTGGCACTTGATGGTCGAAGACCGACTGCAATTCGCGAAACTCTACGTGACAGCGTCCTATTCGCCCACGGAGTCGCTGAAGGAGGCCGAGCGGTTCCATCTCAACGTCGAGTACCGGTCCGTCAACGGCTACATCCGCTATTGGCACAACGACGCGGACTTCTACGACCTGTTCGGGCCGACCGAGCGGAGCCGCAAGGGCGATGCGGTCCTTGCCGGCTATCGCTGGCCGCTGATCTACGATCCGCCGATCGAGATGAACTTCCACGCCGACATCGGCTACTTCGTCGGACTCGACACGCTGCCCGGCAATCAGAACGTTCAGCCGACGGCGTCGGACATCGGTACGTTCGAGTTCAAGATGGACTACAAAGACACCAACAAGTCGCTCGGCGCCGTCGATCACGAGAAGGGTTATCGCTGGGAAATGGCGTTCGGATCGGAACTCGCCGACGGCGCATTCTACCCGCGCGGGCGCCTCGGCGTCGATTTCGGGTTTCCGATCGGATGGGAGCACTCGTCACTGTGGCTCTACTCGTCGGCCGGTGTCGCCGGCGGCGATAAGAACAATCCGCTGACCCCCTACTATTTCGGCGGCTTCAAGAACAACTATGTCGACGACAAAGAGGTGAAGCGCTATCGCGAGTTCGAAACTCTGCCGGGCTTCGAGATCGACGAGGTGGCAGCGCGCAACTTCGCGAAGTCGGTGTTGGAGTGGAACCTACCGCCCGTCAGATTCGAGGATGTGGGCACGCCCAGCATTTACCTTGGCTCGATCCGGCCCGCCGTGTTCGCGAGCGTGCTCTTTGCGGATATGGACCTTGGCACCGAGCGGACGGTCGGCAATGCGGGGGCGCAGATCGACTTCAACTTCACCCTCGCTCACCGGCTGCCGATGACGTTTTCGGTGGGTTATGCGGCGGGAATCGAGGGTTGGGCGAAGCGCGACGAGGAGTGGCTGATCTCGCTTAAGATCATGTAGAAGAGCGCAATATCACCGGCGGCGTAACCCTTGTCCCTTCCCTTCCTGCTCGAAGCCCCGATCGCGCTTCTGCCGACGTTGGCGTTCCTCATCCTGCTCGACAGGTTGGACAGCTTTCGGCTCGTGAGCGTGCACGCCGCACTGATCGCGCTTTTGGTAGGGGGCGCGCTGGCGGTGCTCGCCTATTTCGTGAACGCGGCGGTTATGGACGCGCTCGGCATCGCGATCGGGCCGTATACACGCTACGGCGCGCCGGTCATCGAAGAGGCACTCAAAGCCGCCGCGATGATCTTCCTCTTCATGCGCGCGCGGATCGGCTTTTTGATCGATGCGGCGATCATCGGCTTTGCACTCGGCACCGGCTTCGCGCTCATCGAGAACCTCTACTATCTCTACACGTTTCCGGATGCGAACGTCGGCGTTTGGGTCGTGCGCG
>CXWJ01025500.1_pt1 | contig 22911 bp, 26 predicted proteins | sample 590841 | NCBI WGS metagenome assembly CXWJ01 (sample SAMEA3498367, study PRJEB10139) | wastewater metagenome | biome: wastewater treatment plant; material: activated sludge | place: Austria | collected 2015-01-21 | reverse complement strand
TGTCGTTGCTCCTGCATCCGTACATGGCCGACGTGTTGGGGGGTGGTGTTGCTCATGTTCCCGGGTGGTGGCGCGGGGAATCGACACTTGCGTCAGTCTCATGGGATCCGGGCGGTCCGTCGTTAGTGGTATCCGGGGCGTCCTCCCACCAAGTGCATATCTCGCAACTCGCGCCACTAACGCTCCTTGGTAGTCGAACTGATGTGGAAACCTTGTTGGACGCAGTGGGTGCCGCCCTTCTGGAGTCGCTGTCAGGTGGCCTGCTGTCACTTCGGGAGCGGCTTGCCATGCCAATCGAGGTCGAGTGGGTCTGCACGGCCGCTCGTGAGTTCGTGGTACTGCAAGTGCAAGGGTTGAGTAACGAGGTGGAAGAATGACAGGTCCTGTGGGGGTGCTGTTCGTTGGCGCCATGGGTGCAACGGCTTCAACGACCATGGCGGGGGCCACCTTCATGGCCAAGGCCTTCGTACGCGAGGAATACGGCGTGACGGCTGCTGAGGCATTCGCCTCTGCGCGATTGCCCAGCGTGCACGACATGCACTTCGGCGGATGGGACTTGGTGAGTGGCGACCTCAGCGAGGCCGTTAGGTCCCACGGGGTACTGGAGGTTCCAGCCGATGCGATCGAAGACCTCAGAGGGATCCACTTCTGGCCAGGGATTCGAACGGAACTCGACATTCCGGAAGAGCCTAGGCACGGGCAGGGGCCGGTCTTCGACTCTTGCAGGGATGCAGTTCAGTCTGTCGCCGACCAGATTCGTTCCTTCAAGAGAGAGCGGTCGCTGCGAGAGGTTGTCGTGGTGTACGCGGCATCGCCTCCGGCCCTCGCTGCATCTTCGGCGATGATCCTCTCGGCTGAGGAAATCCTGTCGCTGAAGGGCACTGACTACGAAAGCCAGGTTCCGAGCGCTGTTGCCTACGCGATAGGCGCGGTCGAAGCTGGTGCGCACTTCATCGACTTCACGCCGAGCCCAACGCTTGAGTTTCGAGCTGTGCACGAACTGGCCGAGGCGCGAGGTGTCCGCCTCGCGGGTCGCGACGGAAGCACTGGTCAGACGATGCTGAAGCTGACCCTTGGCGAGGTATTCAAACGCCGGAACCTTCGCCTTCTGAGTTGGTACAGCACCAATGTCCTGGGGAATCACGACGGCCTCATTCTCCAGATGGACGGTCACCGCGATCTCAAGATGTCCGACAAGCTGGACGGACTGGCTGCCCTACTCGGCTATGCCGACTTCGATCATCATGTGACGATCGACTACGTACCCCACTTCGGCGACAACAAGGAATCGTGGGACGCCATCACTCTTCAGGGGTGGCTTGGAAGCCGCGCCGAACTTCGTATCAACTGGCGTGGCCAGGACTCCTTCCTGGCGGCTCCTCTCCTCCTGGATGTCGTTCGACTCATCGTGACATCCAGACCGGGTGCTCCCGGTGGGCTCCAAGAACATCTCGGCTTCTTTTTCAAGCGGCCGATACGTCGAGAGGGCATCGAACTGTCACGCCTCTACGAAGAACTGGTCGGGCACTACAGCCACCATGAGGGCGTGGACTCAGGCGTCACGGAGTAGGGCTACGAGGTCGTCGCCGGGGTCCTCTTCCGTAGCGAGCACGTCGAAGCGGACAACCCTTGGCCATTCGGGGTCAGTCCATGTAATGCCGAACCGCTCCTGCTCCGAGGAGTACCGCGGGAAGGCGTGGAAGTGGAGGTACGGGTCTTTCATCATCGCAGCCACATAGTTGAACTTCTCGGCTCCGAAGGTCCCGCGCATCAGGGCTTCGAACCAAGCGGTGACCTGGGCCAGCTCAGCAAGTTCGTCGCTCGTGGCTTCTGCCATGGAGGCGATCGGGCGCTTGATCAGGAAGACCGAAGCACCGAGCGTGACTTGTCTGGCTCGCTCGACCACGATCCAGTGGTCGAACTCCTTGATTGCTCGACGTTCGGGTTCGAACTTCTCCCAGTGGCTCAGATCAGTCACTCTCAACACGCTCGCTCTCGGTCGCTTTCTTCGCCAGATGAACAGTCGCACCCTCTCACGCCTCACTGTCGCCGAGCTCCGGCAGGAGTGTGGTGCGCAGCCACTCCACGACCCTAGCCCTCGTGCGGTCCGCCGGCGCGATGCGGTCCCAGATGACCTCGAAGTCTTGCTGGAACCTCTGTGCAACCGCCGCTGAGGTGATGAGAAGGCCGTTCAGCCGGTGAGAGTCGGCAGTACCTATCGCCTCGTGCATCGAGACAGTGACTGCATTGACGATTTGGTACTTGAAGGGCAGAGGGTCCTCGGTCAGACCGACGAAGTAGTGCTGATGGCCCTCGATCGCATCGATCCAGTCCTTGATGGTTCTGGCCATCGCTGCCGGTGAGAGGTCTACTGACTTTCCGTGCTTCCGAGTTGACACGTACGCCAGCAACTCGGCCTTGTTGTAGATCTCGCGGCATCGGAGACTGCCCTCGGCCAGGGCATCGAGGAACTGTTTACGCCGCAACCGGTGTTCTGTCACATAGTGCTCGATGCTGGCGCTACCTTCACCGAACCGTTGCTCGGCGATCTCGATGACAGTCTGTTCGTCCTTGAAGACCACGGACACTCGCTTCGGAACTCGGTCGATGGTGGACGCGTCCGACTCGACGGCAAGGATTCGACCCTTGTACTCGCGCGGGGAAGAGGTGACTGCAACCTCAATGGACTGTGTGTCGGCCGCAGCAGTAGTGACTGCGGGTAGCGTTCCTTCGCCAAAGAGCCGAGTCAGAAATTCTTGAAGTGCGTCGTCACATGCCTTTCGGACGGTACGGCCAGCCCTAGTTGGATTCTGACTCTCACCAAACGTGTCGGTTCGCTCCATCCACTGGAAGTTCCCGAACTCCGTATCGAAGTTGAAGCACAGGCGGAGGTGTGTCGCGATATCCGGCGGCATTTCATTCACAAGTGTGTGAAGCCGCTTGACGCCGTTACTCAGATCGCCGTTCGTGTCGGTCGCGATGGTGAGCAGCGTCTTCAGCCTGGGCGGCAAGTGTCGGAGCTTCCAGTGATCCTGAAGCCCAATGCCGGTCCTGAGAGCTTGGAGTGCCTCGAACTCAGCGCGTAGGCCAGCGGACGCAAGTCGGTCTCGCGGGCTACTGGCCATGGATGTCATGCTATCGATTCGCGCAGTCTTCTCGCGGCGTCCCGACGAGTCTGGCTTGACCTGTCACCCTGGCGGAGGCTGTATGCGCCGATCAGGTCGGACTACGGCGTTCGTTCGGATCGGCCCTCCCGATCCTCCATTGGACGTCCACTGGGCGCCAGTTGCGGGCTCGTGGACACCCTGTCCAGCCGAAGAGCGTGTGCCACATGAACACACGCAAGGTGCTGAAGGCGGCAGCCGAATCCGCCCCGCTGTATGACTCCCGGCGTCAGTGGGAGTCCCTTTCCAAGCCGAAGGTTGTGCGTAAGCGCAGCAACCTGAACGGCCACGCGCTGCCGGTCTGCGAGACGGGCAAGCTCCGCTACCGGGACCGCACGCAGGCGCAGGACGCGCTGACGGTCGCCAAGCACCGCGGTGCCACCGCCCGTGAGTTCGGTGAGGACACCCGCCGCAACGAGTGCCGTGCCTACGCGTGCCCGGTCTGCGGGGGCTGGCACCTGACCAGCCAGTCTCGTCGCGGCGTTGAGGCGGTGGCCTGATGACCTCGGTGGTCGAGGGCTTCGGCTTCGGTGGTCGGGAGTTCGACCTGGACAGCGACCTGTCCGGAGGACTCCGGGCAGGTCTGGAGACCCTGTACATCGCCGCGGCGGAGCGTGGGCTGCCGGAGGAGACCGTGGCCGCGGTGTTCGAGGCGGCGTTCAACCCGTTCGGCGAGTTCACGGCCAGCCAGGCTGATGGCTACAGCGAGGTTGTCGAAGCTTCGATCTCGGTCAACGGGTGGGCGTGGACCGATGCGTGCCTCACCTCCCCGGAGAGCCGGTTGGCTGAGTTCTTGGCCGTGCGCAAGCAGGGCGTCCGGTACGCCGCGAGGCACTTCCCGGCGCTTCACAAGCACGACCGTGTCGCCGTTGTGGAGGACCTGCTCTACCTCGAACTGTCGGGCGGATGGATTCACTCCACGGCCGTCGACGCCGAACTGCCGGGCTGGCTGATCCCGGGCATCGTGTTCGAGCGTCTTCAGTGGCGACTCCTGGACGCCAAGAAGAAGTTGGTCGACCGGGAGCGTGAGGTCACCGTGCGCCGGGGGGACAGCGAGACGACCTACGGGATCCAGTCGTGGGACAGGCTCGTTGAGGCGCTGGGTGAGCGTGAGCCGAAGGTTCGCCCGATGTGGGACGTCCCGGTCGACGATGCCGGCATCGAGGCGGTCGTGTGGGCTGCCGCCCGCGTGAACCTGGCCGACCGAGTCGCCACGATGATCGAGGGTACGCGTGCTGGCTCTGCTCGTGACAAGGTCACGCTCACCGTCGAGGCAGCCAAGTGGGTCCTCGCGCGAGGATCCGAGGACGAGCTCAACTCGCACGACCGGCCGGTCTCGGGAAGTGCCGAGGAGGTTCGGCAGAAGTACGCCCAGGACTCGCTGCTGGTGTGCTTCCAGGGCCTGCGGTCAGCGGCGCCCGCGACGTGGGGGGCCTACCCCGAGACGGCGGTGCCGACCCGCGAGGTGATCGAGCAGGTGGCGACGGAGGCGAAGGCTCGTGCGGACGTCAACGCGGCGTGGTTTGCCTGCCTGGAAGCACGACGAGTCGAGGTGGCGAAGAGCGACCGTGTCCTGCACGGTGTTCGCCGTCTTGTGGAGTCCCTCATCGAGGAAGCCGCCCACGAAGCCGACATCTGAACACCGAGGAGGGGTGGTGCGCTCGGGCACCACCCCCACCTGTCACCGGTGAGTGGTCTTGGGCATGCCACGGCATACATGGACATCGACGAAGCTCACATGTGGGCAATGCTGATGCTCGACGAGTACGGCCTGACACAGCGCGGCTGGAAGGTCACCTGGGACGAGGCACGACGCCGGGCGGGCGTCTGCCGTTTCGGGCCACAGACCATCGGCTTCAGTCGCCTCATCACCCTGCGCGCCTCTGAAGCTGAGTTCATGGACACTGTTTCGCACGAGGTCGCCCATGCACTCGTTGGTCCCGGGCACGGGCACGACGGCGTGTGGCGAGCAAAGGCGATCGAGCTCGGTGGCTCGGGACGCCGTACGGGCCAGGCGACCTTCGACCCGGACGCGCCCTGGACTGGCAGGTGCGAGCACGGAACGACGTTCCAGCGATTCTCCGCTCCACGCCCCAACCTGAAGTACTCCTGCCGCTGTGGCGGTTCGACGCGCAACGCGACGATCACCTGGACGAGGAGCGCAGCGTGAATCTCACCGGGACGTGGGTTTCCGACGACTACGACTGCCCGCGGGGTGTCGCTCACACCGAGGTAGTCAAGATCGTCCAGGATGGCGACCGGATCACTGGCACGAAGGTCACCGGTGACGACTGCGTGCCGGCAGGAAACGTGACCTTCTCCGGCGTGCTTCCTGCGGATTCGGCGACGGTAGCCGTCTCATGGCTGGTCGGCCATCCGCATGCCCCCGCGACTGGGCGGCATCTTGGCACGATCACTATCGCCTCACCGAACCTCCTGCTAGCTACCGCACCGGGGTGGCGAGAGATGCGCTTTCGTCGGATGGAGCTCGACGCGCCGTGGCGATAGCAGGGAGCGATAGGCGAACTTTCCAAGGTCTCGGGCCAAGGATCTGTAACCGTCGGCACTTGAGGTGATGGAACGACTCAGCTACGCCTGAACGGACAAAGCGTCCGGCGCGGGCGTCTCGTCATCGAACGGCACTTCACTGGCTAGCGGCAAGCGAAGCGCGGCACGCACGATAGCGAGCGTCTCGGCGACATCGGATGTGTCCATCCGCTGGATCGCGGCGGTGAGATCCTTCTCGTCGCCTTCTTGCGCGCAGGCGGTCGCTGCGGTCTGTTCCGTCGCGAGCGCCGCGGCGAGCTCATGAAGGTAGGACCGAAGATTCGTCGGCCAGTCGTCGTAAAGAACCACTACTAGGAGGCCATAGTCCGCAGCCGCTAGATCGGCGCACACGGACCAGACCCGCTCCACCTTTGCGCGCTTCCCGCGCATGGCGGCAAGTTCACGTCGCGCTTCATCGGCGGGACGTACCGAATCAGCGAATACCTGTCGTGCTTGGACCAGAAGAGCGCCGTCGCTGCGCGGGGGCCGGTCATCCATCCACTCAGCGGCCCAGCGCCCGCCGGCGAGGGCCCCGAGCACGACCATGATGTAGACCGCCGGGCCATTTAGAAACCACACGACGAGGCGCCATGGCCACACCAGGACGTTGGAGAGCTTTCCCTGGAGTCGCGCCGAGCGGGGCTCATTCTCGACGCGGTGGCTCGACCGGGACGCGTTCGAATGACTGGCAGTGCGGTCAACCTCGACCAAGCTCATGCGACTCGGAGATGACGCGCAGGCATGTCCAGCGGCGAAGGCCCACCAGAGCGTGCGCTGACCTTGAGGCGAGACCGAGAACTCGCCGCGGACATCAAAGCCCGACTCGGGAGTCCGATTCCTGTCACTTGGTGCACGTGGACTCCACGAGATCGCGCGGTCGCCGCCAGCTCCGCAAACCGCCCATCGCCGCTGGCAATCACGAGACGCCCAAACCGCTCGACCAAATGGTCGAGGTCGACCTCGTCGAGGATCGCCAGCTCGCCACCGTCCTGACCGTCGCGGACTCGCCGCTGGATGCCCTCGGGCAACATCCACCAGGTGCGCCGAGCGAAGAACCGGCTCGATCCGACCAGAAGGTGGTCGGTGGCGGTCTTGGGGACGCCGCCGTAGTACGCCGACCACACCCGCTTGATCGTCTTGTCGGAAGCGGATGGCCCGCCCACCAGGTTCTCCAGGTCGATGAGGTGAAGGGCGCGGGCGTTGAACGCAGAAGGAGTCCCTTGGGGATGGAGGTGGGGCGCCGTACCCGAGGAGTGCAGGATCGGACGTCGTTGCTGGGGAAGGACGGGAAGAGGAGCAGTTGTCATACCGGGGTCGGCGACGGGAAGCGGTCCTCCGGTGACACAGCGCGGTCAGTCCCCCAACATGGCCGCGGGGCGAGCGTTCCCTTCCGAGATTGGAGCGTGGGCGATCGCCGTTGCCCGGTCTGTCGGACCGCTCTGGCATCATCGTTCACATTCTAGGTCGACGCCATCGCACGCGTCGGCAGCGATCTGTGAAGGGCCGGCGTCTCATGCATCCCCGCGTCAAGGAGTTCGTCGAGGACCTTCAGCAGAACCCCCCTGCCGACCTCAGGCAATGGATCGCTGAAGGGCCTCAGGCTCGGGTTGATCACCTCCGAGAATTTGATATCGAGGACCTTTCCGACCCGGGCCACGCGCGGCGGGTCGAGATGGCAGAGAAGGTGTTGCCGCATCTCATCGACTTCGCCAAGCAGGGCAAGACCATGACGTTCACTGAGTTCGTAGAGTTCGCTGGACGTGGGAACAGGCGCGGCGTGAACGGCGGCACACTCAACCCCCTCGCGGCGCTATGCCTCACGCAAGGACTGCCACCTCTTTGGACCCTCGTTGTCACCGCAGAGAGCGGCCTCGGCTCGGGGTACTGGCGCGAACACGACGATTCGCACAAGGTGGCGCGCCAAGAGGAGTGCTTCGCCTACTACGGCGCCACCCGCCAGCCAGAGAACCCCGTCGGAGACGCGTGCCCCGATTGCTTCACCGAGCGGACCCCGACCGGAGCTTGTCTCTGCTGACTGGGCACATTCCCACCTCGCCACCGACCCAACGGCTCTTGTTCCAGCTGGGTTTCGACATCGTGGAACTCGACAGACTCAATATCTTTTGGCCCACCACGGGCGGGGTCTGACCTGCGAAAACTCCGATTCGGCGACTCGCCCGTGGCACCACGGGCGAGTTGACCACGGGCGAAATTTGGTGCCCCCTACGGCGCAACATCGTGGGCATGAACCAATCAGCCCAACGGCAGTCGCCGATGTCGCGGTGGAATCCGCGGCTGCCCGTCTCCTTGTCCGAAGCACCGGACCTCGCCACCGCCTCCATGATGCTCGCGACGCGCGGCATCCCGGTCTTCCCATGCACGCCAGGCGGGAAGCAGCCGCTGACGACTCACGGCTTCCACGACGCGAGCACCGACGTTGCGACCGTCCGCGGTTGGTGGCAGCGCTCGCCGGACGCCAACATCGGGATGCCGACCGGAGCTGCGGCCGGGGTCGACGTGGTCGACGTCGACGTCCACTCCGGCGGCAACGGGTTCGCCGCCTTCGAGCGAGCCAGGTCTGCCGGCCTCGCCGAGGGCTGGGCGTGGCTCGTGCGCACTCCGTCCGGCGGAGTCCACGCGTACTACCTGCGCGGACCCGTCGACGAGCAGCGGTCGTGGCAGGTGCCGGGTAAGCACGTCGACTTCCGTGGCGACGGCGGTTACATCATCACTCCGCCCTCGCGGGTCACAACCGACAGCGGCCAGACCCGCTCGTACGAGCTGATCGCCCTCGCGCAGCAGCGAGTCACTCCTGTGGACGCGACGGCTCTCAAGACGTTCCTCGACCCGCCGCGGCCGACCCGTCCACCGAGCGGGATGCCTTCGATCGGCGCTCGCCCCGACAAGCTCGCCGCATGGGTCGCAAGCCGGCCCGAGGGTGCTCGGAACCACGGACTCTTCTGGGCGGCCTGCCGCATGGTCGAGGAGAACCATCCCTTCGACTCGGTCGCCAGCCTGCTCGGCGACGCAGCGAGGTCGGCTGGCCTGTCCGATCAGGAGGCCATGACGACGATCCGGTCGGCGTACCGGATCGCGTCCCGGCTCGGGCCGGCGACGACCGCCCGCCCTACGAACGCGGCTGAGGCGGTGTCGCTATGAACAACAACGAGTTCTACGAGCGACGGGACGACCGGGCCATGCCCGAACAGTCAACGCCTCAGCCGCAACCCGACGAGGCGGCTTCCGCACTCGCGTTGCACCGCGACCCGTCCGTGCCCGACGCCGCGACTCCGGCCGAAGCGAAGGCCCAACGAGGCATCGCCTGGGTCCGCCCCAGCGAACTCCCGACCTTGGTCGGCTCGAAGTGGGTGGGCCGCGGCATCGATCTTCAGTCCGAACTGGTCCGCCGCTCACGTCGAGCACCGGTCACTGCGTCAAGAGCAGGCCGGCGGATCAGCCGCACTGCGATCGCCCGATCCGAACCGGCCGCGCCCACGGCCACGAACGAGGAGCTGGGGCTATGACGACCTCGCTCGAAGCGCCGCTGGACTTCACCACCACCGAAGGGCTCCGGCTCATGCTGGTCCGCCTGCGCTACTCCGGCACCGGCTGGAGCGACGACGCCGACGCGTCCGACCTGATGGTCTACGCGATGGAGAAGTACGGCGCGCTCGCCCGCAAGTACGGCTACGAACCGGTGGAAGCCGCAATCGCCGCCTTCGATGCGATGCACACCAGGGCTGTGCGGGTGGCTGAGGACCCTTGGGCGGTTGTCACCCGCGCCGTCGAACTCACGCTGATCTACGACCAGCGCGCCGACGGGCTCCTGTGCTCGAACCATCAGGCCCGTCGTGAGGTCGACATCGAACGACACGACGCCGAGCGGTTCAGCGACCGGGAGGCCGAGCTCGTCGACTTTCACCCCGCCTTCGCGATCCCGGCACCACAGGACTCGATCGACTTCGGTGACGACAATGAGGACGAGGACGAGGAGACCGACGAGCCCACCAACGCGTGGGTTGCAGTCGACGACGCCGTCGACGTGTTCGTCGCCATGCGTTGGCCGGAGGATCTCGCCCGCACGGCGATCGAGTACATCTGCACCAAGCTGCTCCGGTGCGGCAACCGGCACACCGCGTTCGAGGCCCTGAGACGAGACCGCGATGCGCAAGCGATCCTCGACGTCGACCAGAAGGCGTGGCTGGTGTTCCTCCGAGTCATCCTCGGCAACCAGCACCCCGACCGTCGGCACACATCGACCGGCCGCGGGATGCTGCTGCGGCTCGTCATCGGCGACCAGGCCGAAGACCTGCTTGGCGACAAAACCCTGGTCGCCGAGATCGCGAGCATCCGCCAGCCGGCGCGCCTTCGCACGGTGGGAGGTAGCCATGTCTGAGCACGACGGTCACGTCGAGTTGGAACGACGGGTCGACTCGATCATCGTCGGCGTACGCCACCGTCAGCACCCCGAGGAAGGGATCGAACCGCTGATGGCGTCGATCAAGAATCTCGGGCTCTTGCAGCCGGTCACCATCACACCCGACGGAGTGCTTGTCTGCGGCGCGCGTCGCCTCGCAGCGGTGAAGGGGTTGGGCTGGCGCACCTTGAAGGTATGGGTGCGATCCGGGATCTCCGACGAGCTGAACCGGCTGCTCGCGCAGAACGACGAGAACGAGCAGCGCAAGGAGCTCTCGCCGAGGGAGCAGGCCGCGCTGTTCCGCGAGCTCCGCGACCTCATGCGGGAGGACGGGAAGCGGCGACAAGAAGCGAGCCGCTTCGGCAAGGGCGGCGAATCGGAGGAAGACGACGGTCCCGGCGCCGCGCCGGGACCGTTGCCCGGACACGGCGATGTGCGCCACCAGGCGGCGACCGCGGTGACGAAGAGGGCGTCGTACCACTCGCTTGAGCAGATCTCGGCTATCGAGCGAGTTGCTGCTGACCGATCCCTCCCGGACGTCGTCCGCAAGATTGCCGAGTCAGCGCTGGAAGACATTCAGAACGGCGGCCATGTGAAGCCGGCGTACTTCACGGTTCAGGCCGCGATGGAACTCATCGCCGTCGACGACACCCCGATGTCGTCCGGACCACCGACAGCTGAAGAGCTGGAGGAGATCGCCAACGACGCAGTCCGTCGGATGGGGAAGAAGGGTCAGCGCCGGAAGAAGGACCCGGGCACTTCCCGTCGCTCTCTCCGAGCCTTCCTGCTGACCTGGGGCGACCTCGACGGGTGGTCGAAGTTCTACAACGCGACCGAGCTCGCAGCGCAGCTCAAGGACGCCGACTGGGAGATGTTCGAGCGGGTGCTTGCCGAGACCAACGCGTTCGCCGCCGAACTGCGCGCACTGCGCTCGACGCCCATCTCTGCCTGATCGGGTCACTCGGAGCACCTGTCCGCTGTCCCTGACCGCAGACCCGAGGGGTGCTAATGCTCTACCCGACGTACGACGCCCTACGGCGACGCCGCCTCATCGTTGCTGGCTTCGCAGCCCTACTGCTGCTGATTGCAGCAGTCACGTACGCCATCCTCGTTCACCGCTCACACCCGTCGGCCGCCGTTGATCCGAGCCACGCGGATGCCTCCGAGCCGAACGCGGCGGTGAAGACCGAGCCAGTCACCGAACTCGCCGTACTCCAGGCGACGAGTAACCCCGAGACATTCGCGCGACAGACCGCGGAGGCGCTCTTCGAGTGGGACACCGCCACGATCGTCAGCCGCACAGACCACATCGAACAGCTCGTGGCGGTCGCCGATCCGACCGGTGAGTCGACACCCGGACTCGTGTCCGACATCGACAACTACTTGCCCACCCAGGATGCCTGGGCCGAGCTGACCAAGTACGAGACNNCTCGTCGTCGGCGCGGTGACCACGCCAACCAAGTGGGTCGAGGCAGTCACTCAAGCCGGCGACCAACTGCTTCCAGGGACAACCGCCCTGACAATCCACGGCACACGCCACCGATCCGGCGTGTGGGAGGGCGAGCCCGCGGCCTCAGAGCACGACGTGGCGTTCACGATCTTCATGGTCTGCGGTCCGTCGTACCCCGAGTGCCACCTGCTCCGGCTGTCGATGCCCGACAAGCCTCTGGAGTAGGTCATGGCCAAGGTCGTGGTCGGCGGGCTCGTCGCTCTGCTCCTTGCGCCGGCAAGCATCCTGCTCGGCCTCGGCGCACTCCTCAGCCCGGCCGCACAGGCACAGAACCAGTGCCTCATCGCCCCTATGGCGCAGTCAGCGATCGGCGCCGATCCATCGGTTCCCGAGACGGCCCACGTGGTCTTCCCGCTGCCCGCAGGAACCTGGGTGCGGACCAGCGGCTTCGGGATGCGAGTCCACCCGGTTACCGGCGTCTACAAGCTCCACACCGGCGCTGACTACGCCGCACCGAGCGGCACCCACATCCTCGCGGCGGCCGACGGTCGCGTCGCGTTCGCAGGACCGGCCTCGGGATACGGCCACCTCATCTTGATCGAGCACACGGTCAGCGGCCAGCGAGTCGCCACTGGCTACGCGCACATGTTTGGCGACGGCATCCACGTCAAGGTCGGCGACACCGTCACGGCTGGTCAGTACATCGCCGACGTCGGGATGGACGGCTACGCGACCGGCCCGCACCTACACTTCGAGGTCCGCCCGGGAGGCGCAAACGCTGCACCGGTTGATCCAGAGCCGTGGCTCTCCAAGAACGGCGCGGTCGATGTCGAGGGCGGCGCAGCAGACACCGCGGGCTGCTCGATCGCTGGCGGGCCGGCGACGCCGTACGCCGGAGACAACCCAGACCACCTCGTCGACGACCCAACAACCAACGGCCAGATCACCGAGCGCACCGCGAGCATCCTCGCCCAGATCGAGAAGAACTTCCCGGAAAGTTCGTGGGCCTGCTGGGCCGATCGCGATGGGCACGACAACGAGCACGAGCTGGGCCGCGCGTGCGACGGAACGTTCGGCAACTCGATCGGCACCGCCGCCAGCGGCCACGCACTCGACTACGGCTGGCAAGTCACCAACTGGGTGAAGGACAACGCCACGACCCTCGGCGTCGCGTACGTCATCTGGCAGGGCCGCATCTGGTCGGTCGCACGAGCATCCGAGGGATGGCGTCCGTACGACGGCGGAGGGACGTACGACCCCAACAGCGTGACCGGAGGGCACTTCGATCACCTGCACTGGACCAGCGAGCCATGAACACCTGATGACCATGAAGACGTTGCCCTACCTCCTCCCTCTCGTCGGTCCCGACTTCGGCGCCGTCGGCGGCGCGAGCAAGCTTCGCGCCATCGTTGGAGCGCTACTGACGTACGGCCTGATCGTCTCTGTGCTCATGGTCATCGTCTGCGCGGCGACCTGGGCCATCGGTTCCTCGAACGGGAGCTGGCAGAGCGCGTCCAAGGGCAAGACCGGCCTCTTCGTCGCGCTCGGCGGTGCCGTCCTCACCGGCGGAGCGCTCGCATGGGCGAACTGGCTGCTCGACGTCGGGGCGACCTTGTGAGCGACGAGCAGCTCGCCTTCGACATCGAGGGGATCCTCCACGAGGCTCGCGTTGAAGCTGCGCCGGCATGGAGCGGAGCGCCGCTGCTTTTCACCACCGCCTACTACCAACCCGATGACCTCGACGCCGCGTTCGAGCACTGGCAGTTCTCCATGCCCAAGACAAGACCCAGGTCAACAGCCGCATGTGGCACCGCTCGATCACCGTCCCCGAGAACGGACAGCTGGCAGGACACGGCTTCGTGCTCTACACGACCGACCTGCGCTGCGAGCCCTGGAAGCACTCGGACAGCCACGAGAGCTGCACCTGCGTCGGCGAGCTGATGTACCAGGCGATCTGCGAGCCATGCGAGTGGAACGGGATTGCCGACCACGAGAACGTCGCGGTCGAGATGTGGCACGACCACGCGCTACCCGGCTGGCGGGACCTGCCGGTGGTCCCGTCGCGCCTACGGATGATGGACAAGGACGCGCTGGCGAAGTCCGCGAGGCAATGGATCGTCGATAACTACCCCAAGTCGATGCAGGTCCTCGGCGCGCCAATCATCACCGAGCGTCGTCCCTTCGGCACTCGCCACGTTCCTCGCCGCTCACCTTGGGGTGGCTACGACCTCTCCCACACCGCCGTGGACCCCGACCGTGTCGTGGAGGGCGCGAAGCCCCTCCGCCGTGCGTCGGATCTCACTGCGGAGCCGACGCGTGTCGTGCCGACTCTCGCAATCGGAATCGGCGACTGAGCCAGCCGCGCGGGCCTCACGCCGTGAAGTCCTTGTCCTTGGCCGCCTTCGCAGCCAAGAGGCCTCCTACCGTCAGGGCCAGCCCGCCCGCCCCAACCGCGGCCTTCGTCCCAGCCTCCTTCGCGGCCACCTTCAACTGCTCGGGCTTTGCAAGCGCCGCGCGCCATCGGGTAGCGGCCAAGTCCGTGCGCGCCGCCTCGATGCCGAGCGGCTTCTGGAACGAGATGACAGCCTCACCGACCCTGTTGCTCGATGCGACCAAGGTTCGCACGCTGCGCGAGTGAAGCAGCACCTCCAGGTCAGCGTTGCTGGCCGCTTGATCAAGTCGGCGCATGAGGCCGCGCGTCGTTTGGGTGATGCGCTGGCGAAGCCCTTCACGCGATTCCCGCAGGGCAATGCGATGTCCGTCGAGATCATTCGGCGCCACCTCCCGGACATGATCAAGTTCGAGGATCGCAGCCTCCTCGTGCAACTGAAAGCAGCGCGCGAGAACAGATAGCCACACCTCAACCTCGCTCACGGCCTCCGCCGAGATCTTCGCAAGGTCACGAACCTTCTGGCCCGATTCCGCCTTTGAAGCGAGTGCATCAATCGCCCGGAGAGCATTCGACTCAATCTCGGCAATGTCGGCAGTCAGGTGCTGGACCTTTGACCACGACGGCACCGAGACATGCCCAGTGGTCTCGCGGATGCTCATCGCCTCCTTGATCGCGAAGGAGACGCCGTCCAGTTTCGCCAGCACAGCGTCTCGCTGCGCCCGTCGTACGTCGTCAAGCTTCCCGTCAATCACGGCTAGGAACTCCGCGATCTCCTTGACCTCCTGCTTCCGCTCAAGCTGGGCCATCGCCCCGGCTGCGTTGGAGAGGAGCGAGGCAACAGTGGATAGGGCTTCAGGGTTGGCCGAGGATGCGATCGGTCCGCTTTCAGTAGCAAGCCACTTGGTGATGTCGCCCGGCTTCCCAGCCATCAACCAGCGCACGCCAGGGGTCTTCGTGTCCATGAGCCCGTGCTCTTTGGCGTGCTTCGCTGACTCCTCGGTGAACTTCACCCATCGGCCGGAGTTCGCAGTGAGATCGGCAGCGGATTGAGCCGCCTCTGCGCCAAACGTCAGCAGGGGTCGAAGCCACCCAACATCGAGGTTCGTCGAGGCTTCCCAGAGACCTTCGCGCCGGAGGTACTTCTCAACGGCCGCGGGCTCTCCGATGACCGCAAGACCGTCATCGGAGCTGATGACAATGTGCTCGCCGCCTTCCGCGGGAACCAGTTCACCCCCATCCGGGTGCTCTTGCTTGTCCATAGCCACATCCTCCCGCATGAGTCCGGCACTCACGTTGCGATCGTCGGAACGGTTGCCGCCTGGTCGAGTGAGCGGCACTCGGCGAACACCTGAATGGGTGAACCCACCGACTCACTCAGGAGGAATCGTGATCAGCCTCGGTCTACCCACCACGATCGTCAGCCTGCTTCCGCAGGACATCAACATCGGCCCTAACCTCGATCTTTCACGGCTGTGATGTGTGAGGCGATGGAGACGGCGGCGCTCTTCGTTGGAGCCCATTGTGGTGGGTGGGTGTGACAGGGCCGCGATGCGCTCGTGGGGGCGTCGGGTTCCACTCCCGATGGGTGTTCGGTCGGTCTGGGCGGGGGACTTGAGGGGTTAGCCGGGTTCGGCCAGTGCGGCCAGCCGGTTCCAGCCGCGGATGGTCAGGTCGGCCCAGGGCGCGCTGGTTTTGATGTGCAGGACGAGTTGTCGGGCGTGTCGGGCCAGGGTGGCGGGGATGGTGAAGATCCGTAGCCGTAGCCGTTTGGGTTCCCATCGCCGGGCCGGGGTGTCGGCGAATGCGAGGAGTTGGGTCCAGGCGGTCAGGTCGGTGGCGGTCATGACGATGGCGCACCAGATCCGGTTCTGATCGAACCCGTGTAGGGGCAGGTTGCGCAGGCCGGTGTCTTTGGCGATCCGGATCCGGTCTTCGCATCGGGCGCGGCGCCGGTGGCGCATCTCCAGCACCTGCAACTGGCCGTGGGTGGTGTTCGTGGCGAACGCGGTGAGCCGGTACCCGTCGACGTCGTCGAACCGTAGTTGGGCGCCGGGGTGGGGCCGTTCACGGCGGACGATGACCCGCATCCCGGGCGGCCACCCGGACAGGTCGAGCAGTCCGGTCAGGTCGGCGACGTGCGCGCCGTCACGGACCTCACCGTCGGCGTCCAACGCGGGGGACCAGACCCGCGCCGGCAGGCGCCGATACAACTCGGGCATGCGCGCTGGGAGGGTGAAACCTACGGAATAGGCCACGCCGCGGCGGTGTAGCCACTTCAGATACGTCTTGGTGCCGCCGGCGCCGTCGGTGCGCACCAGCACCCGACGCCCGGGCCGTGACGGGGTGATCCCGGGCAGCGCCGACAGCGCTTCGGACGTGACGGCGATGTGGTCGGTGACGGTGTTCGACCCGGCGTTGCCCGGCCGTAGCCGGATCGCGAGCAGTTCGCCGGTGCCGTCCGGGCCGTGGTCCACGAACGCGAGAAGTGGGTGGAATCCGAATCCTTTCTTCCACGTCTTCGCGGCGTTCTCCTTCTCCGAATGGGCAGTGAGCAGGGTGGCGTCCAGGTCGATGATCAACGGCTCCTCGGCGCTGATCCCGGCGTTCGGGGCAGCGTCACCGGCCGCTGCCCACACCCGCGCTCGAGCGTTCTTACGCGCGGCAGCCAGGACCCGCAGCGACCGGTCCGCGTCCGCAGCGAGGGTCGCGACCGTGCGTGAGATCGTCGCGTCGGACCCCACCGGCCCGTACAGGCCTGGCTCGGCGCGCAGCAGCGCCACATCCGCGAGGCAGTCCCCGCCGAGCGCGACCGCGACCGCCAGATCGGTGAGCACCTTGGCCGGGTCATGCCGTGCCGTCGGGCGACGCCACCGCGCCAACCCCGCCGACAAGCCGGTCGTGAACCCGCTGACCACAGCCGTTCGCACCAGTAACGCGCCACCAGCCCCAGCAACGGCGGACACGTCGGCCGTGTCGAGATGAACACGCGGATATGAGCAGGTAGTCTTCTTCACCTGAAGGGTGCTCCTCGACTTTGGACAATACGTACTTAGACACTCCGTATCGTCCCAGGTCAGGGGCACTTTTCACGTCACCGGCACACCCCTAAGCCCGCACACCCGTGAAATCTCCAGGCTAACTCCAGCGGTCTGCCCGGTATCAGCCAGCTCAAGGACATCGTCGGCGCGACGATGACGGTCGGGCTGATCCTCGCCGTACTCGCACTCATCGTCTCCGCGATCGTGTGGGCGCTCGGCGCGAACTCGTCCAACCCCCACCTCGCCGGCCGCGGGAAGTTCGGCGTCCTCGTCGGACTCGGCGCCGCGATCATCACGGGCGCCTCGGTGGCACTCGTCAACTTCTTCTGGAACGTCGGCCAGTCGGTCTGACGTCCGCGAGCACGAGAGGACAAGACGATGGTCGACGTCTGCGACGTACCCGTCATCTCCGGAGTCTGCGATGTAGCGGGCGATGCGGCCGGGGCGTTGGTGTCAGCGCCCTTCGACTGGCTCGCGCAGGGTATGGGTCACGCAGCGGGCTGGATGTTCGAGGCCGTGTGGAAGGTTATGGACACGACCACGATGCTCGACATCACCAGCAGCGAGTACACGAAGGTCTACAACATCCTCTTCGGAGTCGCCGTCTTCGTGATGCTCGGCTTCTTCATGCTTCAGGTGGTCGGCGGCATGATCCGGCGCGAGCCCGCGGCACTTTCGCGAGCCGCCCTCGGGTTGGCGAAGTCCATCCTCGGCTCGTTCGTCGCCCTCGCTCTCCTCGTCACAGCACTGGAGATCACCGACCAACTCTGCATCGGCATCGTCCACGCGGCCGGAACCAACATGAAGGAAATGGGTGACCGGATCGCCCTACTCGCAGGCGGCCTGCTGACTCTCAACATCGCCGCGCCAGGCGCGGGCGCGATCATCACCATGTTCGTCGCCGGACTCGCCATCGGGGCAGCCGTCATCGTGTGGATCAGCCTTCTCATCCGCAAGGCGCTGCTGCTCATCGCCATCGTCTTCGCGCCCATCGCGCTGGCCGGTTCGAGCTGGGATCACACACGCGGCTGGGTCGGCAAGTGGGCTTCGTTCGTGATCGCGTTGATCATCTCGAAGGTCGTCCTCGTGGTGATCTTCCTGCTCGCCACTGCCCAGGTCTCGGCGCCGATCGACGCAGACCTGCAATCGGTGAGCGACCCGATCGCTGGTGTCGTGCTCATGCTCATCGCCGGGTTCGCGCCATACCTGACCTACAAGGCCATCAGCTTCATGGGATTCGACATGTACCACGCGATGTCGGCCGAGCAGGAGGCCAAGTCCGCGCTCAACCGTCCGTTGCCGATCCCGATGAGTCGGCGCCCTGGTGCCGAGCCGAGCAAGGTCCTCGACGTCGAGGCGAACGGAGGCAGTGCGGCCGGGGGCGGTGGGCCTTCGCCTGCCCCGGCGCCGGCCGGTTCATCCGGCGGCGGAGCCAGCGCCGCTGGAGGCGGGTCGGCCGGCGGAGCGAGCGCCGGGGCTGGTGCCGCAGGCGGGGCTGTCGCAGGTGGCGTGCTCGTCGCCGCCCAGTCGTTCAAGGCCGGGGTTGGTACGGGGCGCTCTGTCGGCGGGAGCGCGTCCGGGCAGGCCGACGCCGCGAACCAGGTGCCACCGTCAGCGGGTGCTCCGGTTCCGCCGCACGTTGCCGACTCCGTCCCTGCTCAACCGCGAAGCAAGGAGAGCTGATCCATGAGCGCCAATCCCTCGGCGCGCGACTACGAGCTCGCGCCAGTGAAGTTCTCCCGCCTCACCCGACGCGGCGTGCTCCTCGGCTTGTCCGGGTCGCAGCTCGTCGTCGTCGGCTTCGGTGCCATCGTCCTCGTGTTCGCGCCGTACTTCGGCGGCGGCGGATCCCTGATGTACGTCGTCCCGATCCTCCTACTCTGCGCTGCACTCGCGTTCGTGGGCATCGGCGGTCGCAAGATCGTCGAGTGGCTGCCGGTCGTGACCAAGTGGATGTGGCGCTCGACCGGCGGACAACTCCTATTCCGCCGCCACATCGTCAAGCCGCGCCCTGCGGGGACGCTGTCGTTGCCGGGAGACGCAGCGCGGCTGCGTCAGTGGTTCGACCCGGAGTCCGGCGCGGTGATGGTCCACGACCCGCACGCCGCGACGCTGACCGCCATCGTCGGCGTCACCCACCCGGCATTCATCCTCCTCGATCCCATCGAGCAACAGCGCCGAGTCACGAGTTGGGGCCGGGTTCTTGCCACCGCCTGCCGCTCGGGACGCATCGCGTCCTTGCAGGTGATGGAGCGGACGCTGCCGGACTCCGGCAAGGGCCTGGCCGAGTGGTGGTCCCAGCACGGTCACCAGGACGACTCGTGGCCCTCGACGACGTACGGCGAGTTGATCAACCGAGCCGGACCAGCCGGTGAACGGCACGCCAGCACCGTCTCGATCTCACTGGACATGAAGGCCGCGGGCCGGGCGATCCGTGCCTCGGGTGGAGGCAACAGAGGAGCTGCGGCGGTGCTGCGCCAGGAGATGTCCACCATGACCGCCGCGTTGAGAGCGGCCGACCTCGCCCCGTCCAGCTGGCTGGAGCCTGGCGACCTCGCTGTGATCCTCCGCTCGGCATACGACCCGACCGTCGCGGGCGCCCTCGAACGTCACGGCGACCTCGGCCGCGATCTCGCCACCGCCGGCCCGGTCGCTGTCACCGAGAACTGGTCGAGCGTGCGATCGGATTCCGCTCACCACTGCGTGCTCTGGATCAGCGAGTGGCCGCGGTCCCTCGTCTACCCGGGGTTCCTCGCGCCGGTCCTGCTGTCATCAGGCGTGCGCCGCACCTTCACGCTGCTCTACACGCCGATGCGGACCGACCAGGCCGCGCGAGACATCCGCAAGAAGAAGACCGAGTACATCTCCGACGCCGCCCAGCGGCAGCGCATCGGCCAGATCGAGGACGCCCAACAGTCAGCCGAATACAACGACGTCCTCCAGCAGGAAGCCGACCTGACCGCAGGTCACGGAATCCTCCGCACGACCGGTCTCATCGCCGTCAGCGCCCAAGACCCCGACGAGCTGGAGCGTGCGGTCGCCGACATCGAGCAGGCGGCAATCCAAGCGTCCTGCGAGACGAGACGGCTCTGGGGTCAACAGGCCCAGGCGTTCTCCACAGCGGCGCTGCCACTGTGTCGGCAGATCTAATGTCGGTGGCGCCCGGCAACATAGGAACATGGCGCAAGTCGGCAGTTATCGAGAACGACTCATCGTGGACCTCAACGATCTTTCTGCCCGGTACGTCGAGGTGCTCGATGCCTCGGCGATCCGGCCGCACAACTGGGACCGAGGCTTCATCGGCTTCCCGCACTTCTACTGGGCCGAGTCGTCGCCCGAACTCCAGGTTCGGCGGATGACGCTACTCGCGGAAGTCAAGGATCTGGAGACGCGAATCCGGCTGCTCTTCCCACATGCGACGCCGGAGGTAAAGGGCATCCTCAAGGAGTCCTTCGGCCTCCTTCGTCGCTGGGTCAAGCGTGGGACCGGGGACCACTCCATTCCTCGGTCCCTCGACGAGGCAAAGGTCATCGCACAGAAGTCGATCGACGATCTCAAGTCGCTGGCTGACTTTCTCCCCGACGATGAGTGGCGGGTGCGTCTGGTCGTCGACACCAACACGCTGGTCGACAACCCGGACCTCACGGCCTACGCATCTGTTCTTGGACCGAGATACATGGTTCACGTTCTTCCAGTCGTCCTTCGGGAGTTGGACGACCTAAAGCGGGCAGGTCGCACCACGGAACTTCGGGAGGCCGCCAAGAAGGCTGACCGACGGCTCAAGGGACTTCGCAACAACGGCGATGTCCGCAGCGGCGTCCGCGTCCAGGGTGATATCTACGCCGTGTTCGAGTTCATCGAACCCCAGGAAGACGGACTTCCGTCGTGGATCGATCTCTCCGTTCCCGATGATCGGCTGGTCGCGTCTGCCCTCCTCCTTCAATCTCGACAGCCGGGCTCCAACGTGCACGTTGCCACCGGCGATTTGAACCTTCAAAACAAGCTTGCCGCCGTCGGTCTGCCGTTCGTGGAGCTGCCGGACTCCCCATAGGGAGGCAGGCGTGCACCTCATCGACAAACCGCAGTCGAGGAGGACCCGATGCCCACGTTTGATAACCCGGCAGCCGACGCCGACGAAGTGCAGACTGCGCTGCGAGCCCTCGCGCACGCGACACGTTCCATCGACGACCCGCGCCAGATCTACTCGGTGCTCGGGTCGCTCACATCGGCCGTTGCCTCGCTGAGTCAGTCTCTGCACCAGATCGCATCCGTCCACGACAACCGCCCTCGGGGAACGGCTTGGGTGCCTGAGACGTCGCCGAAGGGCAGGTCCGCGGCGTACCGCGTGTCGTGGGACCTGCACCGCGCAGGCGAGATGCTGCGACAGGTCGGCGAGACGATCGCCAACGCGCATGAGGCTGAGGCCATGCTCGCTTACCACCGTGAGTTCCCTGAGCCGTCGGCAACGCGGAGCTCGGCTGTCGACCGCGGGATCTCGTTGTGAAGGGTTGGAACGAAGGCCGCCTGCACAGCACGGTGCTCGTCGCGCCTCGACGGGAACGTCGGCGTGATCGGCGGACGCGGCGCGGGGCAGCGAAGACCCTACTCGCTCAGGACCGCGAAAGCCGACGCGCCTCAGACAAGGCGAAGGCAGACGCACTCACGGCCGAGCGACGCGCAACCGTCGTGTTGCCCAAAGCGGGCGAGTCCGGACCTGCCACCCTTCGCACCCCGGGGCGGCTTCGCTTGCCGCGCCACCAGGACACCTCGGCGACGCTGGCGGGCGCGTATCCGTTCCTCGCTGAAGGCGGCCTTGGGAGCGACGGCGTGTTCGTCGGCCAGGATCTCTACTCGGGCTCCTCGTTCGTCTACGACCCGTGGGTTCTCTACGCGCGGGGGCTGATCACCGCGCCGAACGTCGTGCTCGCCGGCATCGTCGGAGCGGGCAAGTCGGCGCTGGCCAAGAGTCTCTACACACGTTCGATCCCATTCGGCCGCCGCGTCTACGTCCCCGGCGATCCGAAGGGCGAGCACACCGCCGTCGCCGAGGCGGTCGGGGGCAAGGCGATCCTGCTCGGGCACGGGATGACCAACCGCCTCAACCCCCTCGACGAGGGCCACCGACCCGCAGGGCTCGACGACCTGCAGTGGCTGGCCCAAGTGACGTCCCGACGACGCGACCTCGTCGGCGCTCTGGCCGAGACCGTGCTCGACCGGAGACTCACACCGCTGGAGCACACCGCGATCGATGTCGCCTTGACCGAGACGGTGCGCGCCGCGGATGTCCCGGTCCTGCCGATGGTCGTCGACCGACTCCTGGCGCCGGATACGTCGACCGACACCGACGGGCGCCTGACGGAGGACGGCCGCCTCGTCGGCCACGCGCTCCGGCGACTGGTGGCAGGCGACCTAGCCGGACTCTTCGACGGGCCAAGCACCGTGAGGTTCGACCCGAGCCTCCCGATGATCTCGCTCGACCTCTCTCGGGTGACCGAGAACGCCACTCTCATCTCGGTGCTGATGACGTGCGCATCAGCGTGGATGGAGTCCGCGCTGCTCGACCCCAACGGCGGACAGCGCTGGGTCGTGTACGACGAGGCATGGCGGCTGATGTCCCACCCAGCCCTGCTGCGGCGGATGGACGCTCACTGGAGGCTGGCTCGGCACTACGGGATCGCGAACATGCTGATCTTCCACAAGCTCTCCGACCTCGACAACGTCGGCGACCAAGGCTCCGCGATGCGAGCGCTCGCCTCGTCGCTGCTAGCTAACGCCGAGACCCGTGTGGTCTATCGGCAGGAGTCGGACCAGCTCGGATCCACCGCTGCTGCGCTCGGACTGACCGGCACAGAGCAGTCATTGCTGCCGACCTTGGGCACTGGGCAGGGGTTGTGGCGGATCAA
>CXWJ01011494.1_pt1 | contig 22989 bp, 21 predicted proteins | sample 590841 | NCBI WGS metagenome assembly CXWJ01 (sample SAMEA3498367, study PRJEB10139) | wastewater metagenome | biome: wastewater treatment plant; material: activated sludge | place: Austria | collected 2015-01-21 | reverse complement strand
GCGCGCCGTTCCGGTGGCCGTGTTCGTGGCGGGCTGATCCGGCTTGCTATCGTTCATCGGCACACAACGGAAGGTCGATAGGTGGAGCGCTCAGTAGTCGTCATCGGCAACTTCGACGGCGTCCACCCCGGCCATCTCGCGGTGCTCGCCGAGGCGAGGAGCCGCGAGCCCGGCCGGCCGCTGATCGTGGTCACCTTCTGGCCGCACCCGGTCTCGGTGCTGCGTCCCGAGGTCGGCCCGATGCTGCTCACCGGGCTGACCGAACGCATCGAACTGCTTACCGCCGCCGGCGCGGACCGGGTCGAGGTGGTCGACTTCACCCCCGAGTTCGCCGGCTGGTCGCCGCAGCAGTTCGTCGAGCGCGTCATCCTGCCGCTCGACCCGGCCCGGGTCGTGGTCGGCGCCAACTTCCGGTTCGGCCACCGGGCCGCCGGCACGGTCGACACCCTGCGCGAGCTGGCGGCCGGACGGTTCGAGGTCGAGGGCATCACCCTGGTGCGCTACGGCGACGAAGAGACCTGCTCCAGCCTGATCCGCCAGGCGCTCACCGACGGCGACGTCGCCCACGCCGCCGAGCACCTGGGCCGGCCCTTCGCCTTCCGCGGCGTCGTCGCCCGGGGAGACCAGCGCGGCCGCGAACTGGGCTTCCCGACAGCCAACCTGCCCGTCCCCGCCGATCTGGCCTGCCCCGCGGACGGGGTCTACGCCNNCCCGCCGGGACCACCGCGGCGCGCACGGCGAGGCGCTGGGCGAAGGCGAGCTGCCGGAACGCTGGCCGGCCGCGATCTCCGTGGGCACCAACCCCACCTTCGACGGCCACGACCGGCGGGTGGAGTCGTACGTGCTGGATCGCGACGACCTGGAGCTCTACGACGCCCCGGTGACCGTGGAGTTCATCGACCGGATCCGCGGCCAGGTGCGGTTCACCAGCATCGACGACCTGATCGTCCAGATGCGCGACGACGTGGCGCGGACCCGCCGCCTGCTCGGCTTGGGCTGAGACCCTCGCAAGCATCCGTCCACAGGCTCATACTGGAGCTATGTGGGAGGAGCTCTGGGGCTGGCTGCGGCACCGGGAAGACCCCCGACTGCTGTTCAGCCCGCAGGATCTGGCCGATCTGGAGACCGCCGCGGCGCAGGTCGCCGGAGAGTTCGCGGTGTCCGCCCCTGAGATCATCGTGGCGACCACGACCAGGCTGCTCCAACGTCAGGTGCCGGCGCGCGGGATCTCCAGCACGGCCCTGGCACCGGGGGTGGCCGAGTTGCGGTTCGCGGACGGCACTGTGGCGACCGTCCGGGCGGAGCATCCCGGAGAACTCGGGAAGCTCGCCCTATGGCTGGTGCAGGGGAAGGTCTCGCTGGCGGGTTTCGACGCCGCGCACGGACGGGTGAGGCTGGAGCTGGCTCACGCCGGCCACCGGCTGCGGTTGACCGCGCTCGGCGTCCGTCAGCCCCGTTGAGCGTGGGGAGCGAAGCCCGGACGGCGCGTCAGCGCGCCAGCAGGGACTTGCGGTAGACCGCGTCCAGGCGTTCGACGATCTCGACGGCGCCGCCGGCGTCGACCGCCTCGTAGCTGGTCATGCGGTGGTCGCCGGTCGGGGTGTACTCCAGCCCGATGTACATCGGGATCGCCGCGGCGTTCTCCGGATCGACCCGCAGGAATACCTCGACGAAGCCGCGCTCGCGGGCGAGGTCCTCCAGATAGCTGGTGAGCGCCCGGCCGGCGCCCAGCCGCCGCGACTCCGGATAGACCCACAGGCTCTTGATCTCCGGGCACAGGTCGTTGTCCGGATGGGTGTCGAGCACGCAGAACCCCAGCGGGTCGCCGGCCTGCTCGGCCAGCGCGAAGAAGTAGTCGCCCGCCTCCTGCCGCTCGAAGTGACGAAGTGCCAGGTGCGCGTCCGGGTGGGCTTCCCGAGAATGCAGCACTCCCAGATCGTCAGCAGAAGCGAGCCGGATGGTGATCGGGTCGACAGGCATAGGCGCTCTCCGATGGTCAGGAAGGGACTTCCCAGTGTCGCTGTTGCGACCGGGGCGCGCAACACGTCTTGCCCATCGGGCGGGCCTGCGAAGCCAGGAACTCCCGCCCGACGCCGAGCGTTCATCCCAGCGCCTTCAGGATGTCGTCCACCCGCTGTTTGGCGTCGCCGAACAGCATCTGGGTGTTCTCCTTGAAGAACAGCGGGTTCTGCACGCCGGCGTAGCCGGTGGCCATCGAGCGCTTGAAGACGATGACGCTGTCCGCCTTCCAGACCTCCAGCACGGGCATGCCGGCGATGGGGGAATGCGGGTCGTCGAGGGCGGCCGGGTTGACGGTGTCGTTGGCGCCGATCACCAGGACGACGTCGGTGCCGGGGAAGTCGGCGTTGATCTCGTCCAGCTCCAGCACGATGTCGTAGGGCACGTGCGCCTCGGCCAGCAGGACGTTCATGTGGCCGGGCAGCCGTCCCGCCACCGGATGGACGCCGAACCGGACGTCGACGCCATGGGCGCGCAGCTTGGCGGTGAGGTCGGCCACCGACGCCTGCGCCTTGGCCACCGCCATGCCGTAGCCCGGGGTGATGATGACCGAGCGGGCGTGCCACAGCAGGTCGGCGGCCGCCTCAGCGTCGATCTCTCGGTGCTCGCCGTGAGCCTCCTCGCCGGCGGAGCCTTCCTCCTCGCCGCCGAAGCCGCCCAGGATCACCGAGATGAACGAGCGGTTCATCGCCCGGCACATGATGTACGACAGGATCGCGCCGGAGGATCCGACCAGCGAGCCGGTGATGATCAGCAGGTTGTTGTCGAGCATGAACCCTGCCGCTGCCGCCGCCCAGCCGGAGTAGGAGTTCAGCATCGACACCACCACCGGCATGTCGCCGCCGCCGATGGCGGCCACCATGTGCCAGCCGAGCGCGAAGCCGATCACGGCGATCGCGACGATCAACGTCCAGCCCAGCGCCGGGTTCTGCTCGCCGGCCTGCACGAACCAGGCCATCAGCCCGCAGAAGACCGCGAAGGCGCCGATGTTGAGCAGGTGGTGGCCGGGCAGCATCAGCGGGTGGGACGGCATCTTCGCCGACAGCTTCAGGTACGCGACCACCGACCCGGTGAAGGTGTACGCGCCGATCAGGACGCCGAGCGCCACCTCCACCAGGTGCACCACGCCGTGACCTTCGGTGGCGAAGGAGTTGAAGCCCACCAGCACCGCAGCCAGGCCCACGAAGGAGTGGAAGGCCGCGATCAACTCGGGCATCTGGGTCATCTGCACCTTGCGGGCGATCGGAGTGCCGACCGCCGCGCCGATGGCGAGGACGGCCAGGATCAGCAGCAGCGTGGTCAGCGGCGGCAGCCGGTCGGGCTCGGTGGCGGAGAGGTTGACGGAGTGAATGATCGTGGCGATCAGGGCCAGGCCCATGCCGATCATGCCCGCGACGTTGCCGGTGCGAGCGGTGGTCTGGTTGGAGAGCCCGGCCAGCGACAGGATGAACAGCACGCCGGCGACGATGTAGAGCCCCAGGATGAACCCCGTCAGCATGTCAGGCGTCCTTCCGGAACATGCTGAGCATCCGGTACGAGACCAGGAAGCCGCCGAAGATGTTGATCGCCGCGATGGTGGCCGCGACGAAGGACATGATCAGCACCGCCAGGTTCGTCGAGCCGAGTTGCAGCAGGGCGCCGACTCCGATGATGCCGGAGATCGCGTTGGTCTGCGCCATCAGCGGGGTGTGCAGCGAGTGCGAGACTCCGCTGACCACATAGAAGCCGACCACCACGGCCAGCGCGAACACCGTGAACGCGCCGGCGAAGGAGGCCGGCGAGAAGCTGACCGCCGCGATCACCAGGACGGCGGCGATCGCCGACAGCACCAGCCGCCGCCGGACCCGGATGCGGGACGCCGCCGCCTCACGGGCGGCCTTGGCCGCCGGATCCTCGACGGTCGCCGTGGGCACGGGTGCCGCGGCTGACACCCGGATCGGGGGCGGCGGCCACAGCAGCTCGCCGCCGGTGACCACCGTCATGCCGCGCACCACCACGTCCACCAGGTCGAGGACGAGTTCGCCGTCCTTGCCGGGGGTCAGCAGCTTGAACAGGTTCAGCACGTTCGTCCCGTACAGCTGGGAGGCCTGCGTGGGCAGCCGTCCGGCCAGGTCGGTGTAGCCGATGATCCGCACGCCGTTCTCGGTGACGACCAGCTCGTCCGGCTTCGAGCCGGCGACGTTGCCGCCGTTCGCGGCGGCCATGTCGACGATCACCGAGCCGGGCTTCATCGACTCCACCATCTCCTGCGTGATCAGCCGGGGCGCGGGGCGTCCCGGGATCAGCGCGGTGGTGATGATGATGTCGACCTCGGCGGCCTGCTGGGCGTAGAGCGCGGCGGCGGCCCGGTCGAACTCCTGGCCGGTCTCGTGGGCGTAGCCGTCGGCGGAGACCTGTTGCTCGACCTCGACGGCCAGGAACTCCCCGCCCATCGAGCGCACCTGCTCGGCCACCTCGGGACGGGCATCGGTGGCCCGGACGATCGCCCCCAGCGACTTGGCGGTGCCGATGGCGGCCAGTCCGGCCACGCCGGCGCCGGCCACCAGCACCCGCGCCGGCGGCACTTTGCCGGCGGCGGTGACCTGGCCGGTGAAGAAGGAGCCGAACTCGCCCGCCGCCTCGATGACCGCGCGATAGCCGGCGATGTTCGCCATGGACGACAGCACGTCCAGCGACTGGGCGCGGGAGATCCGCGGGACGGCGTCCATCGCCAGGACGGTGAGGTCACGCCGGCGCAGCTTCTCCAGCAGCTCGGGGCTGCGCGCGGGGGCGATCAGGGCGATCAGCGTCGCGCCGTCCGCGAGGAGTCCGATCTCCTCGTCGGCAGGGGCGTTGATCTTGGCCACGATCGGGCTCGCCCAGGCCTCCGCCCGCTCGACGATGGTCGCGCCGGCCGCGGCGTAGCCGGCGTCCGGATAGGCGGATCGCGCCCCGGCGCCAGCCTCCACGGCCACCTCGTAGCCGAGCTGGATCAACTGGGTCACCGTCCTGGGAGTGGCGGCGACGCGTGTCTCGCCGTCTCGCTCCCGGGGGATCCCGATGCGCATGGTGGCTGCCTGTCCTTCCCGTCCGGGCTGCTTCGGCCGTTGCTCGACACCCTAGTAGCGTGGGTCGTCCGGGGTGCGCGATTCGCTCAGGTGCTGCCGAGCCGGTAGAGTGGCTACGCCGTCACGTCGGCCGCGGAAGCCCAAGAGCTCCTGACGATCCTCGAATCATCGACATCGTGCCACCTGGCAACAGGAGCGCCGCGCAACGGGAAACCGAGAGGAGCAGCCGTCATGGATGCCGATACCAAGCAGAAGATCATCGAAGAGTACGCCACCAAGCCTGGTGACACCGGATCGCCGGACGTCCAGATCGCGCTGCTCACCAAGCGGATCGCCCACCTGACCGAGCACCTCAAGGTGCACAAGGGCGACCACCACAGCCGTCGCGGCCTGATGCTGCTGGTCGGCCAGCGGCGCCGTCTGCTCAACTACGTGATGAAGCAGGACGTCGAGCACTACCGTTCGCTGATCGCGCGCCTCGGCCTGCGTCGGTGACACTGCAGTTCCACAGGTAGGGAGTGGCCTTCGAGGCCACTCCCTATCGCCATACCTGGGTCGGTTCGTCCGTCCCAACCCACAACTCAACCAACGCCACTCCACCGACAATCAGTGGGATCGCCAACTGGGCTTCGGTCCTCGGTAGTGGCCTTCGGGGCAGTCTCCATCGGAGCGGATCCCGCGGGCCTCGATCGAAGACCGGGACGGGTACTGGCAGGTGGCAGACCGAAAGGAAACCCATGGAAGGCCCTGACCTTCGTTTCACCGAAGCCGTGATCGACAACGGCTCCTACGGCAAGCATGTGGTCCGGTTCGAATCCGGCCTGCTGGCTCGCCAGGCGTCCGGCTCGGCCGCCGTCTACCTCGACGGCGACACCATGCTGCTGTCGGCCACCACCGCCGCGAAGAACCCGCGCGACGCGATCGACTTCTTCCCGCTGACCGTGGACGTGGAGGAGCGGATGTACGCCGCCGGCCGCATCCCCGGCTCCTTCTTCCGCCGCGAGGGCCGTCCCTCCGAGGGCGCCATCCTGACCGCCCGGCTGTGCGACCGTCCGCTGCGTCCCTGTTTCGTGAAGGGGCTGCGCAACGAGGTGCAGGTGGTCGTGACCGTCATGGCGCTGAACCCGAACGTGCTCTACGACGTGCTGGCGATCAACGCCTCGTCGGCTTCCACCACGCTGGCCGGCCTGCCGTTCAGCGGCCCGGTCGGCGGCATCCGCGTTGCCCTGATCGGTGACCAGTGGGTCGGTTTCCCGACCGTCGAGCAGGTCGAGGGCGCCACCTTCGACATGGTCGTGGCCGGACGGGTGCTGCCTGATGGCGACGTCGCGATCATGATGGTCGAGGCCGAGTCGACCGAGGCCACCTGGGATCTGGTCCGCTCCGGCCGCACCGCGCCGACCGAAGAGGTCGTCGCCGGCGGTCTGGAGGCCGCCAAGCCGTTCATCAAGGCGCTCTGCGACGCCCAAGCCGAGCTGGCCGCCCAGTTCGAGAAGCCGGTCGTCCAGCTGCCGCTCTTCCTCGACTACACCGAGGACGTCTACGCCGCGGTCGCCGAGGCTGCCACCGACCGGCTGAAGGCCGTCATGAGCATCTCGGGCAAGGCTGAGCGGGAGACCTCCACCGAGGAGCTGCTGGCCGCCGTCCAGGCCGAGCTGGCCGAGCGGCTGCCCGAGCAGTCCAAGGAGATCACCGGCGCCTACCGGTCGCTGACCAAGAAGGTGGTGCGGCACAAGACGCTCACCGAGAAGATCCGCATCGACGGCCGCGGGGTCGCCGACATCCGGACTCTGTCGGCCGAGGTCGACGTGGTGCCGCGGGTGCACGGCTCGGCGCTCTTCCAGCGCGGCGAGACCCAGATCCTGGGCATCTCCACGCTGAACATGCTGGACATGGAGCAGAAGCTCGACACCCTGGCGCCGGAGACCACCAAGCGCTACATGCACAACTACAACTTCCCGCCCTACTCCACCGGCGAGACCGGTCGGGTCGGTTCGCCGAAGCGGCGCGAGATCGGCCACGGCGCGCTCGCCGAGCGGGCGCTCGTCCCGGTGCTGCCCAAGCGCGAGGAGTTCCCCTACGCGATCCGGCAGGTGTCGGAGGCCCTGGGCTCCAACGGCTCGACCTCGATGGGGTCGGTGTGCGCCTCCACCCTGGCGCTGCTGAACGCCGGCGTGCCGCTGAAGGCGCCGGTCGCGGGCATCGCGATGGGCCTGATGAGCGAGGACATCGACGGGGTCACCCAGTACGTCGCGCTGACCGACATCCTGGGCGCCGAGGACGCGCTGGGCGACATGGACTTCAAGGTCGCCGGCACCCGTGACTTCGTCACCGCGCTGCAGCTGGACACCAAGCTCAACGGCATTCCCGCCGACGTGCTGGCCGGCGCCCTGCTGCAGGCCCGCGACGCCCGTCACATCCTGCTGGACGTGATGGCCGAGGCCATCGACGGCCCGGACGAGATGAGCCCGTTCGCGCCGCGGATCATCACCGTGAAGATCCCGGTCGACAAGATCGGCGAGGTCATCGGCCCCAAGGGCAAGATGATCAACCAGATCCAGGACGACACCGGCGCCAACATCTCGATCGAGGACGACGGCACCATCTACATCGGCGCCGACAACGGCGAATCCGCCGAGGCCGCCCGCTCGCTGATCAACGCCATCGCCAACCCGACCATGCCGGAGAAGGGCGAGCGCTACCTGGGCACGATCGTGAAGATCATGCCGTTCGGCGCCTTCGTCTCCCTGCTGCCCGGCAAGGACGGCCTGCTGCACATCTCGAAGCTTCGCGCGCTGGCCGGCGGCGGCCGCGTCGAGAACGTGGAGGACGTGGTGAGCGTCGGCCAGAAGCTGACCGTGGAGATCTCCGACATCGACGAGAAGGGCAAGCTCAGCCTGATCCCGGTCGTCGAGGAGAAGGAAGAGGCTCCCGCCGAGGCCTGATCGCCTGAATCACAGCGAAGCGCCGCCCTCCGGGGCGGCGTTTTCGCGTTCCCGCTGCCCGCTCGGCGATCTGATGTCGTGGCTATTCGGCCTCTCGTCCAGGAAGCCGAATAGTCGCAACGTTCAGAACGCAGCAGCTCCGGATGCTGGCGGATCGCCACCGAGGAATCGCTCCCTCGCTTCGTCCTACACTGTGGAGAAGAACGGCTACTTCGAGCAGGACGCCCGCTGAGAGGGGGCAACGTGATCCAGATCGATATCGACGCCGACCTCAACATGGTCGATGACGAAGACCGCAACATGGCGCGGCTCCCCAGGGACGTGTCAGGCCTCAAGGTAGGCAGCGTTGCCGTCGCGGGTCGACCCGGTTTCTGGTCCTGGGTGGTCATTGAGGAGATCACCGACACCTCGGTGTTCTTCCGCCAGGTCAGCGCTCATGAGGCGGCCGCGGCCCATGGCGACCTTTCGATCGCCGCGCCGTCGAGGTAGGGCTCCAATGGAGCCGGAGTCGAAGCCGCGGTGGCGCAAATGGCTGTGGTTGTTGCCGGCTATCAGCCGGCTGCCGTGGATGAGTACCTCGGCCAGCGACTGGTAGCGCTTGGATCGGCCGGAATCGCCAAGCATCTTGACCGAAACAGCTGAGTCGCTGCTCAACGTCGTTGCGCCTTGAGCGGTGGCTTCGCGTAGCGCCGCCAATTCGCGGTGGCCTGAGGTGAGGTTCGTCCTCGATCTCACTCCAATCCGAAGTAGCCGGGGTCGGCAAGGAAACGGCGGTAGAGGGCAACGGTCATCAACTCGTTCCAACTGCGCTCCTGGAAGCCGGCCTCGTCCAGCTCGATGATGCGCGCGCCCGGGGTGGCGGTGAGGACGGGGGAGTGGGTGGCCATCAGGACTTGGATGCCGTCCTCGCGCAGGCCGGCCAGTTGGTTGGCCAGGCTGATCTGGGAGAGCAGTGAGAGCCCGGCCTCCGGTTCGTCCAGCACAAGGAGGCCACCGTCGCGCATCTGGCCGAGCTTGGTGGCGAGGAGTTCGCTGAACGCCTGCCCGTGTGAGCGCTCGTGGTACAGCGTCTCCGGCCGGTACTGCGACGGATTCTCCTCCAGGTAGGTGAGCAGTCCGTGCATGGTCTCGGCGCGCAGAAAGTAGCCCCAGCGGGAGCGCGAGATCCCGCGGACCAGCCGGATCCGTTCATGCAGCGAGGATTCGGTCGGACGGTCGGACTCCCGCAGGTTCTTGCTGCCGCCCTCGGGACTGAGGCCGTAGGCCATCGCGATCGCCTCGATGAGGGTGGACTTCCCGACCCCGTTCTCACCGACCAGGATGGTCATCTCCGAGAGCTCCAGCCCGTCACGCAGCAACTGGGCGACAGGTCCCATGGTGAACGGCCAGCGGGCATCTTCCGGCATGGGATCGCCGATCACCTCACGGATGGGAAGGGTGCTGAACGCTGCCACGCCGCCCAGCCTAGACAGGCGTGCTGACAGCCGACTCAGCGTCCTGGAAAGAAATGTCAGAGCCGGTCTGTAGCGTTGTGGGCATGGAGATGTTGCTCACCAACGAGAGGCTGGCCGAGGTGGCCGGTGGTCTGGTTGCGCTGGGCGATGCCTCCAGGGACGTGGAGTTGATCGAGCGCATCCGGCTGCTCGAGGTGCTGAAGAACGCGGCCTCGGCGGCGCAGGCCCAGGCGTCGGTGGCGCTGCGGAAGCTTCGCGAGGACGAGCAGCGCGCCGCAGGGCGTCCAACGGCGAAGACGGCCGGGTCGGTGGCGGCGGAGGTGGCGTTGGCGCGGCGGGAGTCGCCGTATCGGGGCCGGATGTTGCTGGGGTTGGCGACGGTTCTGGGCCGGGAGTTGCCGTGCACCATGGCGCTGTTCGCGTCAGGTGAGATCTCGGAATATCGGGCATTGCTGATGGTCCGGGAGACGGCCTGCCTGTCGCGGTTGGATCGCGGGCGGGTGGATGCTGCGCTTGCCGGCGAGTTGGCCGGCCTGTCGGACAGGGAGATCGTGGCGCGAGCCAAGCAGACCGCGTATCAGCTTGATCCGCACAGCGTGGTGGAGCGGGTGGCCCGCGCTGAGGCGGACCGCCGAGTGACGATCCGTCCGGCGCCGGACACGATGACACTGGTCAGCGCGCTGTTGCCGGTCGCCCAGGGGGTCGCGTTGTACGCCGCGCTGACGCAGGCGGCTGACCGAGCCAGGGCTGCGGGTGACTCCAGGAGTCGTGGCCAGGTGATGGCCGACACCCTGGTGTGTCGTGCCACCGGCCAGACGGCAGCGGATGCTGTGGCTGTGGAGATTCAGTTGGTGATGTCCGATGACACCCTGCTGGGTGGGGCGGACGTGCCGGCGCGGATCGTGGGCCACGGCCCGATCCCGGCCGGTGTGGCGCGTCGGCTCGCCGGGTGTGCGTCGGAAGCTGGCCGGGCGGCGATCCGCCGGCTGTATGTTCGTCCGAACGGCGGCGGGCTGGCGGCGATGGAGTCGAAGCGGCGGACGTTCCCGGCGGGTCTGCGTCAGTTCATCGCGATCCGTGACGAGGTCTGCCGGACCCCCTGGTGCGGTGCCCCGATTCGCCACGCCGATCATGTGATCCCCGCCCACCAGGGCGGCCCGACCAGCGCATCGAACGGGCAGGGGTTGTGCGAGCAGTGCAATCAGGTGAAGGAGCACCCCGGTTGGCGGGCGAGACCGGACCCGGATGGCATGGTGGTCACCGAGACTCCCAGCGGACGGCAATACCCGAGCCGGCCGCCACCGCTCGTCGAGGCCGAACCTGGCCGGAACGTCCCGGCCGACTTCTTCCCTCCACGATTGCGGGTGTCTCTGGCGGCCTGAGGTCGGCGGATCAGTCCGGCAGCAGCAGCGCGGAGTCGCCGAACTCGTGCCAAAGATAGCCCTCGGCGACCGCCGCGTCGTAGGCGCGCTGGGTCAGTTCCGGGCCCGCCACGGCTTCCACCAGAAGCAGGTGGGAGGCTTCTGGGTTGTGCCAGCCGGTGATCAGGCCGTCCACCACCTGCGGTGGGTCGTCGACGCTCACAACGCGTTGCGTCCAGCCCTGGTCCGGGCGAGCCAGGCCGTCGGGCCCTACTGCGGATTCCAGGGCACGGGTCACCGTGGTGCCGACCGCGATGACCCGCCCACCCCGCCTGCGCACGTGATTGACCAGATCGGCGGTGGCGGCGGAAACCTCGAACCGCTCGGGCTGCGGGGCCTCGCCCGCCTCCTGGCTGGAGAGGCCGGTGTGCAGGGTCACCGGCGCGAAGAGCACTCCTGTGGTGACCAGTTCCGTCACCAGTTCGGTAGTGAATGGCCGGCCGGCCGATGCCATCTCGGCGCTACCCGGGTGACGGGCGAAGACCGACTGGTACGCCGACAGCGGATAGTGCCGGCTCAGGTACCCGTAGCTGATCGGCCGCCCGAAGCGATCCAGCGCGGCTCGAACCTGCTGGCGGGGAAGCGCGTGCTCCGCACCCCGCAGGGTGGGAAGGGCCCGCCAGAGTCGATTGCCTTCGCCGGTGGGCGACGAGCCCTCGTCGGGATAGGCACGGACCAGTGCGAAGGTAATGCCGGCCGTCACGATCTCGTCGCCCGGCCGGGCGGTCAGCAGCGGACGCCCGCCAGCCGGGCTGGTACGCAGCTCGAGAACCCAACTCCCGTCCGGCAGTGGGGTAGCCACGTGGACGACCACAGGCCCCTGCCGTAAGGAATGACCGTCGACCTCCCCGGCCACGGTGGCCGAGGTGTTCACGACGACAAGGTCTCCCGACCGCAGGTGCTCGCCGATGCGCCGAAAGCGGGTGTGGGCGATGCCGTCGCCGCTGCCCACCAAGAGCCGGACCTGGTCGCGGGCGATCCCGCGATACTCGGCCGGCGCGGGCGCGGTGGCCTCTGCCGGCTCCGGGAAGCGGGTCGTCGGCGCGGCATGGGAGGTGAGGATCATCATGAGGCAACTCCCGTCGAAGCCTCGGAGACGGGTGTGAAGTCCGCGGCCCGGTAGCGTCCCGAGACCGGACGCTCATCCAGCAGCGCCAGCAGCCGCGGGACCACCGTGGCCGGCAGCGGCCGGTCGCTGATGTCCTCGCCGGGGAAGGCGCTGGCGTGCATAGCGGTCCGCATGTCACCCGGGTCGACGGCGTAGCCGGTGATGCCCGTCTCCGCCGCCCAGGTGAGGGTCAGGTGGTCCAGCGCGGCCTTGGTGGCGCCGTATCCGCCCCAGGTCTCGTAGTGCTCGACCGCGGCATCGGAGGAGATCGAGACCAGCACGCCATGGTCCGCTTTCAGCCGGGGCGCCAACAGCGCGGTGAGGGCGTTCGCGGCCACCACATTGGTGGCCCACAAGGCGTCGAGGTCGGTCGGGTCGAGCCAGGCGAGTGGACGCAGCGGGGTGGGGCCGAGGGTGCTGGCGTTGTGGACCAGCAGGTCGAGACGGCCGCAGTCGTCCACCCGGCGGGCCAGTTCGGCCCGGTGGCCGGGGTCGGTGACGTCCCCGGCCACGGCGACCAGCCTGCCGGCAGCCGACGGAGGTCCGTCCAGGATTTGGCTCGCGGCCTGTGCCAGGCGTCCGGCATCCCGGGCGTCCACGATCACCCGCCAGCCGCGGCCGAGCAGCCCGCGGGCGAGTTCGAGGCCGAGGCCGGCGCTTCCTCCGGTCACCAGTGCGGTCGGGGTCGTGGTCTTGTCGTTTCGAGTCATGCCTGCCATGATTCAAGTTCAAGTTAACTTGAAGTCAAGTCGCGGACTGCAAGGGAGTGCTGGCGCAAGCGGGGAGCGGGCCGCGCAAGGAGGAGGGGCGATGGACACCCATGACGTCCTGAGCGTGACCGAGGTGAGCCGGCGCAGCGGCTTCGCCGCCTCAGCGCTGCGGTTCTACGAAGACCGCGGACTCATCGCCGCCTCACGCAACCCGGCCGGCAGGCGCCAGTATCCGCGCAGCGTGCTGCGCCGGCTGGCGTTCATCCGCGCCGCGTCCAATGTCGGGCTCAGCCTGGACGAGATCGCCGCCGAGCTGGCCACGCTGCCGCAGGCGCGGACGCCCACCCGGGCCGACTGGCAACGCCTCTCCAGGCACTGGCGAGCCCGGCTGGACGAACAGATCAGCGCCCTAGAGCGGCTGCGGGACGGACTGGACTCCTGCATCGGCTGCGGCTGTCTGTCGCTGACCCGGTGCCGCGTCTCCAACCCCGACGATGCCGCCGGGGGAGTGGGGGCCCGGTTCCTGCCCCGCGCGCTACGACCGCGGTAGCGCGATCAGGCGCGTGCCTTCAGGTCGATCCCGGCGTTGGTGTAGGAGACCACCTCGACGCCGTTGTCGGCCAGAAGCTTCATGATCCGTGGCGACGTCACGAGTTCGTGGTCACGGAGGCGGATCAGGTGGAAGCTGCTGATCCCGAGCAGTTCGGCGTCCACGTAGCCCGGATGGGTGATCAGGATGCTGACCTCGGTAGCGAGGATCTGCTCCAGCTTGGGCTCGAACCAGGCGACGAGGTCCATGGCCGCTTGGCCGGTGGCGTCCAGCGGGGGATTGAGCATCCCACCGACCCACGGCAGCTCGCCGGTGCGGAGCAGGTCGTCGACAACGATCACGCCCTGCTCCGCCGCCACCTCGTGCAGCACTTGGTCGACCATGGTGGACGACAGGGAGTGGTGATGCACGTACGCCGGGGCGTGGCCGAACAGCGAGATGAAGCGCTCGACCTGGGCGCGGGCTTCGGCGAGGGTCTGGTCGTGGTCGAACGGCTCGACCTCGAAGTCCATGTAGGGGCCGTCGAGCTGCTTGACCGGGAACTCGGCCTTGATCTCGTGCGAGGTGCGGAACCTGCCCTCGCCGGTCACCAGGGTCGGCACCTCGGAGGCAGGGAGCAGCGGGCTGCCCGTGACGAAGTTGATGTCGATGCCGACGTCGACGCCGTCGATCCCGGCCACCTGGTCGGCGGCGAAGGCAGCGTCCGGACGATTGGTGAAGATGCCGGTGGTGCGCACCATTCCGTTCGTGATCCCATCCAGGATCCCGAGGGTGGCGGCGTGGGTGATGGCCAGATCGTCGGCCTGGACGATGAGTCTGCTCATCGGGAACTCCTGTTCGCGGGTTGATGATGTGGGTGGATCGGGTCGCCCTTCGCGTCCATGATCGGGATCTGCGAGGGATCGTCGAGAATCTCCTGACGGGCAAGCCGCCAGGCGCCGATGCGCGGCGCGTCGCGCCCGACGGAGGCCAGTTGGAGGCGCGGGATGCAGCCGGGCACGACAGCCGACCGTGCGTCCAGGAACTCGTCGATAGCCGGGGTGAGCCACGGGGCGAGACGGGCGATGGCTCCGCCGAGGATGATCAGTTCGACGTCCAGCAGGCCGCCCACGGAGCCGATCGCCGTGGCCAGCGCCGCTCCGGCGCGCTCGACAGCCGCGACTGCACGGTCGTCGCGTTCCTTCAGGAGCGCGATCAGGGCGTCCATGGCCTCGTCGATGCTGCCGTGCTCGGCATAGTTCTCCATTCCCGCGTTGGGAAGCAGGTAGGGCAGCCCGAGATAGGTCTCCAGGCAGCCATTGAGACCGCAGATGCAGCGGGCGCCGTCGAGACTGACCGAGACGTGGCCGGTCTCGCCAGCCATCGAGTGGGAGCCGAGGTAGACCGCGCCGTCCATCACGAGCCCGCCCATGAGCGACTCGGTGCCGGTGGCGAAGTAGGCCACCGATTGCGGACGCTGCTCCGGTGGCATGGCGGCATACTCGCCGTAGGCCGCCAGGCGCCCCACGTTGACGACGATGGTCTCCGGATGGCCGGGCCGGCGGCGGCCTAGGGCTTCCACCAGGTCGAACTGGTCGATCCGGAAGACGGGGATGCCGGCCGAGACCCGCTGGTCGATGACCGGCCCGGGCAGCGCCACCACCGGTGGGTGCGCCCACGCGCCGGGTAGGGCGGCGGCAACCTGCTGCGCGTCGTCCAGCATGCTCGCGATCGCATCGACGAGATCGTCGGTGACGCCGCGGCGGATGGCCGGCTTGCTGCGCTGTTGCCAGAGCACCTCGCCGGAGAAGTCCCGGATCTCTCCGGTGATCTCCAGGCGGGTGAGATGGACGGTCGTGGTGACGACCCGCTTCGAGTTCAGCCGCACCTGACGCCGGGGCCGTCCGGGGCCGGTCGGAGCCGAAGCTCCGTCGTCGAGGACGAGCCCTCGAGCGAGGAGGTCATCGACCAGGGTCGACACCGAGGTGCTGACCAGGCCGGTTGTGGCCCGGAGCGTGGTCCGGGAGACGGAGTCGCGAGCCGCGATGGCGCGCAGCACCAAGGCCAGGTTGTTGCGGCGCACCTCCGCCGTGTCGCTGGGCCCGGTCATCGCGCTCTCACCTTCTTCCTCAGTGGCGGGCTGCCGGGAATCCGGCAGCCCACCGCCCGCAGGTTACTTGCCCGCCATCGCGGCTTCGATATCGATGATGGAGGCACTGGAGCCGCTCTTGGGCGCTCCGGTGAAGTAGGCGACCACGGCCGCGGTGACGAGGGCGATGGCGGAGCCGATCAGCCCGTTGACGAAGCTGTTGGTCTCCGGACCGCCCAGGAAGGAGGCATTGGTGATGAAGCTCCCCACCGGGATGATCGTATACACCTTCACACCGGCGATGCCCATGTACAGGCCGCCCGCGAAACCGCCGGCAAGCAGTCCGATGAAGGGGCGACGGTAGCGGATGCCGAGGCCGTAGACCGCCGGCTCGGTGACGCCGCCGAAGAAGCTCGCGATAGTGAAGCCGCCGGCCAGCGCCTTCTCGTCGGAGTCCTTCAGTTTCAGCCACATGCCGAGGGCCATGCCCGCCACCGCCATGCTCGAGGCGATCGCGCCCGGGCCGACGACTCCTTCGAAGCCGTTCTCCGTCATGGCCACGATCAGGCTCGTGATGAAGACCAGGTGCATGCCGGTCATCACGATGAACTGCCATAGCGCGCCGATCACGGCGATCGTGAGAATCACGGCGATGCCGCCGACATTCGAGAACGAGAGCAGCGCGGCGCTGATGCCGCTGCCCACGAAGCCGCCCAGCGGGGCCAGCACCGACAGCGAGATCGGCAGCATGACCAGCATGGTCAGGAACGGCGCGAAGACCGTGCGCAAGGCGTGCGGAATGTACTTCTTGAAGAACTTCTCCACGTACGACATCGCCCACACCGAGAGCAGGATCGGCAGGACCGTGCTGGCGTAGTTCGCGGCGGCCGTCGGAATGCCGAAGACCGCGAAGTTGGCGGGCGGATCGGCCGCCGCCAGCGCCATCAGCGTGGGGTGGATCAGGACGGCGCCCATGAACATGCCCATGACCGGGGTCAGGCCCATCTTGCGGGCCGCCGTGTAGCCGACGATGATCGGCAGGAAGTAGAAGCCGGCGTCGCCGACGAAGGTGAAGAGGGTCAGCGTGTTGCTGCCCTCAGGAATCCAGCCCAGCATGGACGGACCGAAGACCGCGACCACCATCTTGAAGATCGAGGCGCCCATCAGCACCGGGATCACCGGCACCAGGCTGCCGGCCAGGTAGTCGAGGATGCGGTTGCCGATGTAGGCGGGGGTCAGCTTGGGCTTCTCCGCGTCCAGGTTCTCGTCGATCGCCTGCTCGGCGGCGAATCCGCCGGCGGCGCGCACGGCGTTGTAGGCCTCCTCCACGGTGGTGCCGATGATCACCTGGAGCTGACCGCCGGAGCGGGCCACGCCCAGCACGCCGGGGACGGCCTTGATCTGGTCGTCCTTGGCGGCGGAGTCGTCCCGCAGCGTGAAGCGCAGCCGCGTCATGCAGTGCGACAGACTGGCGACGTTCTCCTTGCCGCCGACGAGCGGGAGCAACTTCTCCGCCGTCTCGTCATACTTCGATGCCATATGTTCGATCTTTCTTTCGTTGGTTGGCGATTCCGGCTGGACGCCGATGTCGCTGATTCCACTCGGTCCGGGCGGACTCGAAGGCGATCATGACCCCAATCGGTCACGGCTGCTGTGCCGGCGACGTCGGGGTTTACGTCCTGCTCGACGAGGGCCGCGTCCCCTCGTCAGCACCAGTATGGGTGACGCAGGATGGATTTGGCAAGACTTGTCCAAATTATTCTCGCAGGGTCGTCTGCCACGTTCACTAGGATGATCGCGACGAGGAGGAGTCATGGTGAGAGTTGCCGTGTTCGGCGCGAGGGGACGGATGGGCGCCGAGGTCTGCCGAGCGGTCGAGGCCGCGGACGATCTTGAGCTGGTCGCGGCGGTCGATGCCGGCGATCCGCGGGACGAGGTCGAGGCGAGGGCCCAGGTGGTGGTCGACTTCACCACCCCCCAGGTCGTGATCGAGAACATCGCGTGGTGCCTGGAGCGCGGCATCCACGTGGTCGTGGGCACCAGCGGTTTCACCCCCGAGCGGCTCGACCGGGTGCGCGAGCTCGTGGCCCTGGCCAACCCGACCGGCGTCCTGATCGCGTCCAACTTCTCCATCGGCGCAGTGCTGATGATGAAGTTCGCCCAGCTGGCCGCCCCCTTCTTCGAATCAGCCGAGATCGTCGAACTGCATCACCCGAACAAGCTGGACGCACCCTCCGGCACGGCGCGCACCACGGCCGAGCAGATCGCCGCGGCACGAGTCGTCGCCGGCCTCGGAGCGGTGCCGGACGCGACAGTCGACGACCCGGACGGCGCCCGCGGCGCGGTGGTGGACGGCATCCACGTCCACGGCGTCCGGCTGCGCGGGCTGGTCGCCCACCAGGAGGTGCTGTTCGGGGCGACGGGGGAGACCCTCACGATCCGGCACGATTCCTTCGACCGGGTGTCCTTCATGCCCGGCGTGCTCACCGCCGTCCGCGCGGTCGGCGACCGGCCCGGTCTCACCCTCGGCATCGACGGGCTGCTGGGGCTGTAGATGGGCGCGCTCAAGGCCCTGGCGATCACCGGCCTCTCGCTCGCGGTGATCGGCGGCGGCGCGGTGGTCGGCGACGGGGTCGCCCGCTCCTACGCCGAGGGTCAGGCGGCGCAGCAGATCCAGACCGCGCTGGGGATGGCCCAGCCGCCCGAGGTCGAACTCGGCGGCTGGCCGTTCAGCCTGGCCCTGCTCACCCGCCGGGTCCCGACCGCGAGCCTGAGCGCCGCCGAGGTCCCGCTCGACATCTCCGGCCAGAAGGTCGTCGTCCAGGAGGTCGAGATCACGGCCGAGGACCTGTCGATCGACGGCGCCGAGATCACCGTCGGGTCCGGACGGGCGGACGGGCTGGTCGGCTACCCGGCGCTCACCCAGCTGGCCGGCGTGCCGGTCGAGGCCGGCGACGAGGCCGGGCGGGTGGAGGTCAGCTACACCGCCCAGCTGTTCGGACGAGAGCTGGTCGCCAGCGTCTCCGCCGTGCCTGCGCTGAGCGCCGAACGGGACCGGCTGCTGCTCGAGCACCCGCAGATCGAGGTGGTGGGCATCCAGCTGAGCGATTCGATCGCGCAGTGGATCATCGACCAATTGGTCGCTCCGATCCCGCTCGAACTGCCCTACGGGCTGACGCCGGAGGAGATTGCTCCCGGCGCGGACGGGGTGCGCGTCGCGGTGACGGCGCAGGACTTCCTGGTGCCGCAGGAGTAGTCGCTCAGGCGGAGATGTCGGTGTGCAGCCGGACGAACTTCACACCGCGCGCGTCGGCCTCGTCGCCCAGTTCGGTGTGGGCGCCGTCCGGGGCCCAGCCGGCGCCGGTGAGGAAGGCCCGCAGCGGGTCGTCGGAGGCCCGCACCCACCAGGTGGCGCGGGTGAAACCGTCCGCCCGCAGGGTGTCGGCGCAGGCCTGCAGCAAGCGCGAGCCGTGACCCAGCCGTTGCGCCAGTGGATCGACGGCGAACTCGGCGACCAGGCCGTCCTCGGCGGGATCAGCGTCCGGATCGTCGCTCGGGCCGACCGCCGCGAACCCGACGATGCGGTGGCGACCCTGGCTGGAGTCGACCGCGACCAGCACCCGCAGCGTGGCCAGCGGAGGACGCTGGATCGCCGTCTCCCAGGCCTGCGTCATGGCCGCCAGGTCGGTGGTGTCGAGCAGCCGGGCGGCCACCGGCTCGGCGTACAGCTGCGTCCAGGAGCGGCGCTGCACGGCGGCGATCCCGGCTGCCTCGGAGGGCAGCGCGAGCCGGACGGAATGGGGTTGCGCGGTCACCCGCGACAGATTACCGGTCGCCGCGATGTCGGCGGCGTGGGTTAGGGTGTCGGCGTGCGAGAGACCCTGAAGACACCCCCCGCGTTGCGTCCGGACACTCTGCGGATCACCCCCCTCGGCGGCCTGGGCGACGTCGGCCGGAACATGGCCTCCTTCGAGCTCAACGGCGAGCTGCTGCTGATCGACTGCGGGGTGCTGTTCCCCAACGAGGAGCATCCCGGCGTCGACCTGATCCTGCCCGGGCTGCACCTGGTCTCCGACCGGTTGAAGGACGTCCGCGCGCTGGTGCTCACCCACGGCCACGAGGATCACATCGGCGCCGTGCCCTACCTGCTGCGGCGGCGTCCCGACATCCCGATCTACGGCTCCCGGCTCACCCTGGCGCTGGTGCGGGAGAAGCTGCGCGAGCACCGGCTGCTGCGCGACGCCGACCTGCGGATCGTCGCCGAAGGCGAGCGGGTCCGCGCCGGCGGGTTCAGCCTGGAGTTCCTGGCCGTCAACCACTCCATCCCGGACGCGCTGGCGGTGGTGATCCGGACGGCGGCGGGCACCGTCCTGCACACCGGCGACTTCAAGATGGACCAGCTGCCGCTGGACGGCCGGCTCACCGACCTGCCCGGCTTCGCCCGGCTCGGCGAGGAGGGCCTCGACCTGTTCATGCCCGACTCGACCAATGCCGAGACCCCGGGCTTCACCCCGCACGAGATCGACATCGAGCCCGCCATGGAGCGGGTCTTCGCCGCAGCCAAGCAGAAGCTGATCGTGGCCTGCTTCGCCTCCCACGTGCACCGGGTGCAGCAGGTGCTGGACGCCGCGGTCCGGCACGGCCGCAAGGTGGTCTACGTGGGCCGCTCGATGGTGCGCAACATGACGGTCGCTCGCGAGCTGGGCTACCTGAAGGTGCCGGAGAACACCCTGATCGACCTCAAGCAGATCGAGAACTACCGCGACGACGAGGTGGTGATCGTCTCGACCGGCTCCCAGGGCGAGCCGCTGAGCGCGCTGTCGCGGATCTCCAACCATGAGCATCCGGTGATCACCGCCGGCCCCGGCGACGTGGTGCTGCTGGCCAGCTCGCTGATCCCCGGCAACGAGAACTCGGTGTACCGGGTGATCAACGGGCTGGCGCGCAATGGCGTCAACGTCGTCCACAAGGGCAACGCGATGGTGCACGTCTCCGGCCACGCCAGCGCGGGCGAGCTGCTGTACTGCTACAACCTGCTCAAACCGCGCAATGTGCTGCCCGTGCACGGCGAGATCCGGCACCTGATCGCCAACGCCGAGCTCGCCCAGCGCACCGGCGTCCCGGCCGCCCGGACGCTGGTGGTCGAGGACGGCGCGGTGGTCGACCTGGCCCAGGGCAAGGCGCGCGTGGTCGGGAAGCTGGAATGCGGCTACATCTTCGTCGACGGCTCCACCGTCGGCGACATCGGCGACTCCGAGCTCACCGACCGCAAGATCCTGGGGGAGGAGGGGTTCATCTCCATCGTGGTGGTGGTCAACTTCCACGACGACACCATCGTCAGCGGCCCGGACATCCACGCCCGCGGCTTCGCCGAGGACGACACGGTCTTCGACGGCATCCGCACCGAGCTGGTGCAGGTCATCCTCAAGGCGATGGGGGACGGCATGGAGGACACCTACCAGCTGCAGCAGCTCGTCCGCCGGACCATCGGACGCTGGGTGAACAACAACTACCGCCGCCGTCCGATGATCCTGCCGATCGTGGTGGCGACGTAGGATGCTCCGCTTGGCGGATCGATTAGGTGCCCGTCGGGCATCTCGGGTATCGTTACTTGGTCCCCAGCTTTGACATGTAGGTGCCGAGCGTGCGCTCGGTGAGAGATTACGAGGAGAACTCCAGTGGCTGCCGTGTGTGACGTCTGCGCCAAGGGCCCGGGCTTCGGCCACAACGTGCCTTGGTCGAAGAAGAAGACCAACCGTCGCTGGAACCCGAACATCCAGCGTGTCCGCGCCGTCGTCGACGGCACCCCGAAGCGCCTCAACGTGTGCACCTCCTGCCTGAAGGCCGGTCGCGTCACCCGCTGAGACCAACCCGAAGAGACCCGCTCCGGCGGGTCTTTTTGCTTGTCCGGACCAGTTTGCCGGTGCTGTCCGAGCCGCCCACTACGCTGGGCGATCGTGGACCTCGAACTGAGCGGCTGGCGGACGGCGATGGCGGCGGCGCTGCATGCGCCGCTGGCCGACGTGCTGGGCGCGAAGACCGCCAAGGAGTTCACCGCGTTGCGCGTCCATACCGTGGGGGATCTGCTGCGGCACATCCCGCGGCGCTATCTCAGCGGCACCGAGCTGACCGATCTGGCCACCATAACCGAGGGCGAGCACGTGGCGGTGTTCGCCCGGGTGGCGCGGATCAACCGGGTGGAGGGCAGCGACGGCGGCGGCGGACGACGACCTCGTCCGGGCCGGCTGGAGGTGCTGCTCACCGACGGGTCGGGGCATCTGGCGGTCACCTTCTTCGGACGCTCCCACCTGCTGCGCTGGTGGGAGGACCAGCTCGGCAACGGCGTCGGCGGGCTGTTCGTCGGCAAGGTCGGCAGCTTCCGCGACCAGCCGCAGATGACCCACCCCGAGTTCGTCATGCTGGACGGCGCCGGCCGGATCGTCGGCAAGTCGGAGGAGAAGGCCCGCATGGCGACGCTCGCCCAGTCCGGACTGGTCGGCATGTACCCGGCCACCGCGAAGCTGCCCACCTGGACGGTCGCGGAATGCGCCCGGCTGGCGCTGGCGTCCCTGCCGGTCACCGAGGATCCGTGGCCGGAATGGCTGCGGGAGCGGGCCGGGTTGCTGGGCCTGGCGGACGCCTTCACCGCCGTCCACGCCCCGCTCGATCTGGACCAGGCCGAGCGCGGCGCGCACCGGCTGCGGTTCGACGAGGCCTTCGCCACCCAGCTGACCATGGCCTACCGGCGCAGCGACGCGGACGCGCACGCCGCGATCCCGCGGGTGCGGCTGGCCGACGGCATTCTCGACGCCTTCGACGCCCGGCTGCCGTTCCGGCTCACCGACGGGCAGGTGGAGGTCAGCTCGGCCATCTTCGAGGAGCTGGCCCGGCATCGTCCGATGCAGCGACTGCTGCAGGGCGAGGTCGGCTCCGGAAAGACAGTCGTCGCGCTGCGCGCCATGCTCGCGGTGGTGGACGCGGGCGGCCAGGCAGCCCTGCTGGCCCCCACCGAGGTGCTCGCCGCGCAGCACTACCAGACCATCAAGCGCCTGCTGGGCGACCTCGGCGGCGGGCGAATGCTGGGCGCTCCCGACGTCGCCACCGACGTCGTGCTGTTGACCGGGTCGATGCCGGCGGCCTCCCGCCGGGAGACCTTGTTGCGGGCGGCCAGCGGCGAGGCCGGCATCGTGATCGGCACCCACGCCCTGCTGTCGGACCGGGTGCAATTCGCCGACCTGGGGCTGATCGTGATCGACGAGCAGCACCGGTTCGGGGTGGAGCAGCGGGCCGCGCTGGCCGACAAGGCGTCCGCCCGTCCGCACGTGCTGGTGCTGACCGCGACGCCGATCCCGCGCTCGGTGGCGATGACGATCTTCGGCGACCTCAGCGTCTCCACCCTGTCCGAGATCCCGGCCGGGCGGCAGCCGATCGGCACCGTGGTGGTGGACGCCGCGCTGCGTCCGGCCTGGGTGGAGCGGGCCTGGCAGCGGGTCGTCGAGGAGGTCGCGGCGGGACGGCAGGTCTTCATCGTCTGCCCCCGGATCGGCGGACAGGGTTCTGCCGACGGGCTGGGCGTGGTCGAGCTCGCCGAGCAACTACGGACGGGGCCGCTCGCGAACGTCCGGCTCGGGGTGCTGCACGGGCAGCTGCCGACCGACGTCAAGGAC
>CXWJ01000398.1_pt1 | contig 23039 bp, 19 predicted proteins | sample 590841 | NCBI WGS metagenome assembly CXWJ01 (sample SAMEA3498367, study PRJEB10139) | wastewater metagenome | biome: wastewater treatment plant; material: activated sludge | place: Austria | collected 2015-01-21 | reverse complement strand
CCAAAACGCCGTCCAAGGCGTGGCCCCCAGAGACATCGCCGCCCGCCGCAAGGCCGGCGGCACGGAGAGCATCACGCTATACGTTGGCAGGATCATGAACGGCAGCAGGATGTGCGTCATGGCAATTAGCGTTCCGGTCATATTGTGCATGAGATCGAGCCTCGCGCCGTCCCCGCCCACTGCCGCGATCGCGTCGTTCAATATCCCGTTCGTCTGCAACAGCGCGATCCACGATGTCGTGCGTACCAGGAGCGACGTCCAGAACGGCAAGAGCACCAAGATCAAAAGCAGATTGCGCGTCTTCTCGTCCTGCTGCGCGATATAGTAGGCGAGGGGATAGCCGAGAATGAAGCACAGCACCGTCACCAGGAATGCCACCCACAACGTGCGCTGGAACAGCATCACATAGACTTGTTCCTCTTCGGCACGCGGAATCCGTGTTCCGTCTGCCTTACGCGTTTGGTCCGTGGCAGCGATGTAGTAGCCCGACGTATGTACAGCGCTCGCGTGCCGCAGAACGCCCCAAACCTCCGGATCGCTCCACTGCAAGTCGACCGCGTTGAACGCTTGGGCGTAGGGCGGTTCGAACTTCGAAGCCTCGCGCGCCGTCTTCATCAAGAGCGAGCGCATTCCCGCCCGCTCAAAGTTAAGCCGTGTCGCGATCTTACCGATCGTGCCTTCGCGCTGCGCTCGCGCAAGATCGTCGGCCAGCGCTGCAATCGCGCTGAACGGCGGCCGTCCTTTGCCGTTCCACGACCGCAGAGCGACCGCCGCCCGCGGGAGATTGTCGGCAATCGTCGTGTCCTCAAGGCTGCGGTTCAGCATGTTGAAGATCGGCAGGAAGAACGTGACGGTCAAAAACGTGAGCAACGGCAGCACAAGTAGAAACGTCCCGCGCCGGGCATTTTTGCCCGAACGCTTGAACTGCTCTGCAAGGCTGATCGTCCCGGTCGTCACGCCACGTCGTCCCCGTCATCCACCCGCGAGCGTCGCCTCACTTGGCGAGCCAGGCGCTCCACCGTTGATTCAGTTCCTCTTGATGGTCCGCCCACCACAGGAAATCGATCTGCAGCGCATTGCCGGAATTCTCTGGCGCGTTAGGCATGTGCACCTTCATGTCGACCTCGGGCTTCGAGTGATACGTGGCGACCAGCGGCAGCGACGACCGGCGCGCCGGGCCGTAGGCGATCCAGCGCGCCTGATCGGCTAGCCGCTGTGTGTCGGTGGCAAACGCGATGAATTGGAGTGCCGCGTCGAGGTTCTTCGTGCCCTTCACGATCGAAAGAACGTCGAGCTCCTGGATCTGCCCGTCCCAAATGATCTTGAACGGCTTACTCTCGCCGATCTGTGCGTCGAAGATGCGGCCGTTATAGGCGGTCGTCATTGTCACCTGTCCGTCGGCCAAAAGCTGCGGCGGCTGCGAGCCCGGTTCCCACCAAATGACGTTGTCCTTGATGCTATCGAGCTTTTTGAACGCCCGATCGACGCCTTCTTTGGTCGATAGCGTCGCGTAGACCTTTTCCGCCGGCACGCCGTCCGCACGCAGGGAAAGTTCCAAGTTGATCTTGGGGCTCGTCTTGCGCAAACCGCGCTTTCCCGGAAAGTCCTTCACATTGAAGAAGTCCGCGATCTTCGTCGGCTTCTTCACTTCAAACTTCGTGTCGTCGTAGGCGACGATATGGCTGAACACGATCGTCGTCACGGCGCAGGGCGTGATCCCGTTCGGAATGAAGTCTTGCAACGCGGGCGTGCCGTCCGGTGCCGCGGGAAGCAAGCCGGCGTCGATCTTCTCGAGCAGTCCTTCGTCGCACGCGCGCTGCGCATCGGCGAGTTCCATGTCGACGACGTCCCACGTGACGTTCTTCGCTTCGACTTGCGCTTTGATCTCGGCAATCCCGCCATTGTAGTCGATCGAATTGACCTTCGCACCCGTCTTGGCGGTGAATGGCTTGTGATAGGCCTCGATCTGGCTCTTCGTGTAGGCGCCGCCCCACGACACGACGACAAGCGATTTGCCGGTAAGCGATGCCGCAGCGCCCGGCGCGCTGCCTACGGTCGCGCCCGGCGTCGAGCCGTCCGCACCCGGCAACTCCAACTCGGACAGCTCTTTGTCGAGTTCGTTGACGTCTTTGTCGGACCCACGTCCCAGCATGAGCAACAATGCGCCCGCCAGAATGACGATGGCGGCGGCTGCGGCGATGATGATTCCGGTCGTACGGCCCATTAGGTCTGCTCTCTCTTCCGTTGCTTTTTACTCGTGTCATGGTCCGTGATCGCGGCCCACTCACGACACTACTTGTTCAATGCGTCAGGAAACGAACGCGCGCGCGGCCGCAGGCTCCCACGAGAGAGTAACGGCCACGCCCTTGGACGGGAAATGCGCCCGCGCAGGCGCCTTGACGATGATTTCGTGCATCCCCGGCGCCGACAGCTTCACGCGCAAGTGGTCGCCGTGGAAGATAAAGTCCTCGATCATGGCCGGCACGTGGTTGCTTCCGGCCGGCGCTTCCGATGAGATCGCCAAATCCTCCGGCCGCACGCACACGACGCCAGTCTGCCCCACCGCGTTACAGTTGCCGTTTAATGCCTTCACGCGGGTCCCGCCCATCAACTCCATCGTGCAATGGTCGCCGTCGATGCGCGTAACTTTGCCGGGCAAGGCGTTGTTTTCGCCGATAAAGCCCGCGACGAACGCGTTGGCTGGGTGATCGTAGATGTTCGTCGGCGTGTCGAGTTGTTGAATGATGCCCTCGTGAAACACCGCTATGCGGTCGGACAGCGTCAGCGCCTCGCCCTGGTCGTGCGTCACGTAGACGATCGTCACGCCCAACTCGCGATGAAGCCGCTTCAGCTCGTACTGCATCTGCTCGCGCAAGTGCTTGTCCAGTGCGCCCAGCGGCTCGTCCATCAACACAAGCTCCGGATCGAACACGAGCGCGCGCGCGACCGCAATGCGTTGCTGTTGTCCGCCTGACAGCTGACCGGGCTTGCGTTTGTCGAAGCCCGCAAGCTCGACCATCGCAAGCGCCTTCGCGACGCGCTCTTTGATTTCGCTACGGCCCACCTTGCGCACCTCAAGCGGGAACGCGAGGTTCTCGGCCACCGACATGTGCGGGAACAGCGCGTAGTTCTGGAACACGAAGCCGAGGCCGCGCTTGTGCGGCGGCATCGTCGTCAGCGATTGGCCGTTCAATTGAATGTCGCCCGCCGTCGGCGTCTCGAAGCCCGCGAGCATCATAAGCGTTGTCGTCTTGCCGGAACCCGAAGGTCCAAGAAGCGTCAGAAATTCGCCCTTAGATATTTCAAGGTTCAAATCCTTCACGACGAGCGTGGCGCCGTCGTAGGTCTTTTTCACGCCGGCAAAGCGGACGAACGGGCCTGCACCGGCGGGCGCTTGCTCGGTGGGCGCCGCTTTCTCTTCGGGGGCACCAGCGGCGGTCGGAATGTCCTGCACGACCTCCGGCGCCCTGTCGCGCGCCAACGGCACGATGATCGGTCCGCGATCAGGCTCGGGAATGTCGACAGCGCGCACTTCGATTTCCGGTTCCGGTTCTGCGACCGGCGCTTCGTAGATGGGCTCTGCAACGACTTCTGGAACCGGTTCGGCTTTCGGCGGTTCGGCTTTGCGCCGTTCGCCCAGGCCAAATGCAGACGCCAGCAACGAGTTCCGGCGCGGCGCAAGTGCGACGCCGACACGCGGCGGCTCGGCCTCTTCGTCGTGCTCGTCCTCAGACTTCACGGGTTCGGGTTGGGTCCCGGCCGCTTCCGCGGCAGCGACTGCGCCATCGGCGATAGGCTGTTCGTTCGAATCGCCAACGGCCTCCGCGACCTCCGCAGCCGGTTCGCCGTCGGGGATGCCAAGAAGTCTCGATCGAAGCGAAAAGCCCTTGGTCGGAGCCTTTCCAGGCGCGTCTTTTGTGTCAGCTGCCATGGATACGACGGACGATGCCTCGTTTCCCCCTACCTTCTTTTCCCAACAGGCAGATACCAATCCTAGGGAAGCAGGGGGTTAATTGAAAGCGTATCCTACCCTACTGGGGCTTCCCAAGAAGCCCCTTCAACGCCTCAAGTGGGTCGACCTTCTGCTTCGGGTCGTTTTTCTGCGGTTGTGCACCCTCTTGTTGTGGGTTTGGAGGCACACCCTGATCGGGTTGCTCGGCAGGCGTGGGTTCGGACTCAGCAGGTGTTTCCGGTGCGGGCTTAGGCTTCGCCGCAGCTGGCGGTTCCTGCGCAGGCACTTGAGGCGCGACCTGCGGTGCCTCGCCGGGGGGCGCCTGCGGTGTCTCACCTGGCGGCTGCTGCTGCGGTTTCGGCTTCTTGCCGAACAGCTGATCGAGCCCCGTCTGGTTCTTGATCGCCTCCAGCGGATCCTCGCCTTTAACAATTGCGTCGATCGCCGTGTTGGTGAGTCCGGTCAGATCGGGCGCATAGGAGAGCTTTGCCCAGGGCCCTTTGATCAGGAACGGAATGCCGATGCCCTTAAGATCGTGCTTGCCGCCTTGTCCCTCGCTCGACCGAACGGCGCGCGGATCCACCCGGTAGTCGAGCCTTTGCCCGGCGATGTCGACGGTACCTGCACCGGTGAGCCGCACGAACGGGTTCAATAAGCGAAGGTCGTCGTTGCGCCCGACCCCGTTCTTGATGAGAAGCGTCGCCGAAAGTTCCGCGAAATCCGTCTTGGCCGTCGTACCGATGGCCGAGCGCGATAGCGCCGACTGAATCGTCCGCGCCACCTCGGCCAGGTTCACCCCCTTAACCGCGCCGTCTTCAAGCTTCATGGCAACGGTGCCGTCGAGCGAACTCATCAAAGCCCGCTGCGACCGCCCGGCGCCCGCAAGCTTCAGCGTCATGTTGCCGGTACCGCTGAGACGGTTGAACCCGGCCGCGTCGGTCAGCAGCGGCTCGGCGCGAATCCCGCTCAACGCGACGTCGATCCCGATCTCCGGCGCTCCACCCGCGCCGCTCAGCATCACCGTGCCTTTGCCGTCGCCGCCGTAGAGCGCCATCTGCTTTAGGTTCGCGCGCAGCTTGCCGCCCGACAGCGCGAAGTCGAGCACGCTGCGTCCGATCCGCAACCCGCCCACGTTCAGCGCATCCACGGCGAATGCCAGATCGGCATCGATTGCCCTCAACGCCGACGCGTCGATCGCATCGTCGCTCCACGGCGCGACCGTGCCGCCCGATGAGCGTGCACCGCCGCCTCCGCCCAAGTATGGGTTGAGATCGAGCCGGTCGAGCGAGAGGTTTGCTTTCGCATGCGCCCGTGCGCCCGTCGTCAGCGTGACATCGCCCGAGCCGCTCATGCCGTCGAGCGCCAGTCTGATGTTGTCGAATACGATGCGTGCAGGCGACGAATCCAGATTGCCGCTGATCGCCAACGCTCCAAAACCGTTGTCGCCCGGAAGCGTGACGCCCGCGCGCGCCGCAACTTGCCGCGCCGAGTTCGAGCGAAGGTCGATCTTGCCCGCAACCTTGCTGCTGGCCGTCTCGAACACGCCTGTGAAGTTCGCGCGCAATACATCGCCATCGACCGTCAACGTTGCGCCGTTGAACGCGATGCGTCCGGGTGTCGAGGTCAACGCGCCGGTAACCGTCAGCGGCCCGAACCCTCGGGCCCCCTGCAACTGGAAGCCCGCGCGTGCGCCAAGCTCGCGCGCCGAACTCGAACGAAGGTCGACGATTCCCACGACCCTAGCTGTTGCAGGCTCCAACGTGCCGGTGAAGGACGCGCGAAGAATGTCGCCGTCCACCGAGAGCTTTGCGTCCTTGAAGGCAACCCGTCCCGCGGTCGCGCTGATTGCGCCGACAAACGTGGCTTGCCCAAACCCGCGCGCACCTGGCAGCGCCGCGCCCACCAGCGACGCCAGTTGCCGCGCCGAATTGGACCGCGCGTCCAACATGCCCGCAAGCTTGCCCGTCGCCGTGTCGAGCGTGCCTGTGAAGCCCGCTTTCAGCAGATCGCCGTCCACGCTGAACTGCGCGTTGTTGAAGGCAACCCGCTCCGGCGTCACGCTAAGCGCGCCTTTGAGCGTTGCCGCACCGAGCCCTCGACTGCCCGGCAATGACAATCCCGCGCGCTTAACAAGGTCGCGTGCCGAATCCGTGCGCGCATCGACGATGCCCGCCACCTTGCTCGTTTGCGTGTCGATCGTACCCGTAAACGTCGCCTCAAGCCCGGCCGTCGAGAATTTCGCGTCCCTGAGTGCGATGAGCTCTGGCCTGATCGTCACAGCGCCGGCAATCTTGATGGCGCCGAAACGGTCCGCATCCGGCGCAGCTGCGCCGACCCACGTCGCGAGGCGTTTCACCGACGCCGTGCCGAAGTCGATATCACCCGCCACAACATTCGTCGCCGCGTCGAGTTCACCCGCGAACGAGGCATCCAAGACTTCGCCGCCAACCTTGAACTTGACGTTGCTTTTGCCGCCGGCGGACAGAGCGCGCGGGTCGGCGATCTCGGCATCGACGTCGATCTCCTCTTTGTTCCAGGCGAGGGCGCCGTTGATCGTCATCGGCTGATCGAGGCCGGGCATGCGCACCGAAGCGTCGATGCCCTCTATCCGCTGCGCCGTGCCCGTGCGCGCATCGCGATAGCTCAGGACGCCGTCGACGATTCGCGCATCTGCAAAGCTGACGTCACCGCCCCCCGTCGGGGCGGACGGCTGAGCCGAGGTTGAGCCGGAGACACCCTCGAACACCCAGTTGCCGCGCCCTTGGGCGTCGACTTCAAGGTGGATCACCGGCTTCACGAACCGGACTTCGGTGACGTTGAGCGTACCCGACAGCAGCGGGATGAGCTCCGCGCCCACAACCATCGTGTCCATCGAAGCCATCAGCGGCTCCGCAGCGCCCGGCGCGTTCGCGAAGCTTACTTTTTCGACGGTTACCCCGAACGCAGGCCAGAAAGACAAGCGCAACCCGCCGTCGATCATAAGCTCCCGTCCGGTCGCCGACCGGACTTGCGCGACGATCTGTTCCTTATAGACGCTGACCGGGATCAGAAATGGCAGCAGAACCAATACCGCGATCAACGCGGCGGGCAAGATCAACGCCCAGCGCCAAAAGCGCCAGGTGAACTTTGGCAACGGCAGCTTGGCGAACCAAGCCATCCAGCCGCGCCCATCCAACAATTTTGCAAGCAGCTCTCGATTCATACGCACTAACTTAGGCGCACCGCGTGGCAGAATCACGACCCCGTTGCGGCGGCTTGACGCCCAAATACCTCTTCAAAGGATCGAGCCGGTGCGTCAGGTCGTCTCCAGGCGCGCAAAAAGGCCGCAAGAGCCCGCGCCTCGCCCGTCGTGAGATTGCGGATGCGCAGCCCGCCCATCGGCGCCCCCGCGCTATCAATGCTCACCGTCGCGAGATCAAGCCGTCTTTGCAGGGGGCCGGTGCTGAATGAGAGTGACTGGATGTTGGCGAGGGGTAATAGCCAGTGATCCTGGGTGAACCAGCCATCGCGCACGTGGAGCACATCGCCTTCGACGAGCCAGCCATGCGGCCACGCCGCGATCATCTGCACGAACCCCCACGCGACGGGGAGCGGCAGCCCCCACCAAGCCGGCGGATAGAAGAAGCCCGCGACCAGGACGATCAACGTCAGCGGCAGAGCCTCGGTCAGCGCCTCACACCATCGATGAACCGGCGCAACCCGTGTGAAACGCCCGGGTGCAATCCGCTCGAAACCTCCGGCAATCGACAGCACGCGCTCCGCTTCGTTAGCATTCGCCAGCGGAGCCAGTTCCTCCATGCCGCCAAACGCCCCCATGGATTGCACTTCTACGCGGCACAGACTCCAACGGCGCTTCAGCCAATGGGCGACGGTTCGCGCGGCCTGGATGCGGCGAAGGGGGATGGCAACCTCGCTGCGCGTGAACAACCCGCGCACCCGCCGCAACGTCCGGCCCTCAAGCGACAGCGTGAAGCCATAGTTGCGCACCAGCATCTCGATCACGCCCGCGACGGTGCCAACCAGCAAGAACAACACAAGCGCCAGCAGGATTGTTGCCGGACCAACCAATCCCAGTATCTCCTGCTGATGTATGCCGATCCACTTTTCGACGTCGTCCATCGACGGTAGCAGCTGCTGAAAGTATTGGGTTGCACCGATGATGACCGCGAGCCAGAGCAGCGAGAAATTGAAGAGACCCGCCTGAAGGATTCGAGGAACCGTCATGCTGAAAACCGGCGGCTTGGCATGGTCCTCCTGCGGTGAAGACGCAACCGTCATCCCACGTCGCGCCTTGACTTCGTCGCGCAACGCCACCGCGTCGGAGAGCCTGATCGAATCGAGAAGCCCCTCGTCACTCCCCGACCCGCCGGTTTGCAGCTTGACCTTCGCCAAACCGAATATGCGTGCAAGCGGGCCGCGTTCGATCTCCACATCCTGTACGCGGTCCCATGGAATGCTCCGTCGATTGCGCGAGAAGACACCGCTTTCGATGTACACCTCGTGGGGCATCAGCGTGTACGTGAAGCGCCACCACGCCAAAACCTGGAACGCGAGCACAACGGCGAGCAAGGCTGCGACGACCAGAAGAAGCGTGCCAAAGCCCTCATCCCACGACAGGGCGACCACGCCGGCAGTCGGCAGCAGCATCTCGGGCAGTTGTTTGATCAGCGCGACGATCGGGATGATCGGATGGAGCCGCCTGGGCTTCGTCGCGTCGCTCATTCTGCCTCCGCTCGGATGCGCAGGCGAATCTCGTCGCGCAGAGCCTCGGCCGTGACGCGCGAAAGACCCGGCAGGCGGATGCGGCTGTTGAGCGTGCCGGCTGTGTTCAGCACCAGCTCCCACACCCCGCACATCCGCTCGATCGGTCCCTGCGCGACGTCGATGTGCTGAACGCGGTGAAATGCGACCGATGTCTCGGTGTGCACAAAAACGCCGTGGGCGACATGAAGCTCATCCTCGGTCTTCGCGTATCCCCATCGTTTGAACCGTCGTCCTGGCGTGACGAGGACGTAGTAAAGCAGCAATGCGGCAACGGGCGCCGCAATCAGGCCGAACGGCGTGTTCGCCTCCACGGCGAGTCCCAAATCCAGGCCAACGGCAAGAACCAGCAGGATGGCCGCGGTGACGGCTGCGCTGATTCGCATCGCCTTCAATTGGCCGGGCTCAAGCGGTGTCCATGTGATGGCGGAGTCGGTCATGGCAGTATCGTTGCGCGAAATGCTGTCGTTCGTCCAATTCGCAAACGTCATTCATGAGGCAGCCGCTATCACCCGTCCGGATGCCGTGACGGGTGAGTATAGCTCCGATCCGGACTGCTATTGGCCGAACAGCCCTTTCAGCGGATCAAGCGGGTCCCTCTTCTTCGGATCGCTCGCGGGCGGCTGGGGTCCCGGCTGTTGCTTCTTCTTGCCGCCGAGCAAATCGCCGAGCCCGCTACCGTCCTTCAGGCTTTCAAGCGGATCGCCGCCTTTCAGAATCGAGTCAACGGTCGAGTTCAGCATGCCACTCAAATCGGGGGCATACGAGAGGTTGCTCCAGGGACCCTTGATGCGGAACGGAATGCCTATCCCGCCGAGATCGCCCTTGCCGCCCTGGCCCTCGGCCGATCGCACCGCTTTCGGTTCGACGCGATAGTCGAGCGTCTGATTGCCCACATCGACAATCCCCGCACCGCTCATCCGCACAAACGGATTGAGCAGTTTCAAATCCTTGTTCGCGGCAACGCCGTCCCGAATAACGAACGACCCCGACAGCTCGGCGAAATCCGTCTTCGCGCCGGGTCCGGTCGCCGCGCCCGACAGCGCCGACTGAATAGTGCGCGCGATTTCGGCAAGGTTCACGCCTTTGACCGCCCCGTCCGTGAACGTAATCTGCATCGTCCCGTCGAGCGCCTTCATCAGCGCGCGCTGTGACGAACCGGTTGCAACGACTTTCATCGTGATGTTCCCGGTGCCGCTCAGCCGGGTAAACCCGGCAGCATCCGTCAAGAACGGCTCGCCCTGCACGCCCGCGAAACGGAGATCGAGCCCTACCTGCGGCGCGCCACCCGCGCCGTTCAGCGAGATCGCACCGGCTCCGCTGCCCCCATAAAGTGCCATTTGCTTCAGATTGGCGCGCAACTTCCCGCCACTGAGCGCAATGTCGAGTTCGCTCCGTCCAACGCTCATGCCGCCCGCGCTCAGCGCGCCGACGGCAAAATCGAGATCGGCGTCAACAGACCGCAGCGCCGAAAAATCGATCGCCGCATCGCTCCAAGCATGAGTGCTGCCGCCGGCAGCACCGGGTGAAGCGGCACTGCTCCCCAGGTACGGATTCAGATCGAGCCGGTCGAGTTCGAAAACTCCCTTTGCGTGCGGTCGCGCGCCGGATGTCTCGAGCGTGAGGTCGCCAGAGCCATTCATCCCATCAAGCGAAAGCTTCGCTTGCTTGAAAGCGATCTCGCTTGCCGTCGAACGCAAGTTGCCTCTTAAGGTCATGGGTCCAAAACCGCGCACCTTCGGCAGGTCGACGCTGGCCCAAGCCGCAAGCCGCCGCGCCGACTGCGTACGGAAATCGACGTCGCCGGCGACTTCGCCCTTCGCCGCGTCGATCGCGCCGTCGAACGTTGCGTTCAAAACCTCGCCGTTGACCTTCGCTTTGAGATCACTCTTGCCGCCCGTCGACAGCGCGCGCGGATTGGCGACTGCCGCATCCACCGAGATTGCTTCCTTGTTCCAGGTCAGCGCACCTGCAAACGTCATCGGCTGATCGAGGCTCGGCAGCTTGACCGAAACATCGATCGCGTCGATCCGCTGCGCCGTCTCCGTACGCGCATCGCTGTAGGTCAGCGTCCCGCCTTTGATCTCGACATCGCGAAAACTGAAACTGCCGCTGCTGGCCGGCTTCGCTTGATCCCCGGTCGGTGGAGCGCCTTGCGCCGTCTCGAACAACCAATTGCCGCGCCCCTGTTTGTCGATCTCCAAGTTGATTGTCGGATTGACAAACCGCACCTGCGTGACGTTCAGCGTACCGAAGAGAAGCGGCATCAACTCCGCCCCGACGACCATATACTCCATCGTCACCATCTGCGGTGTTGCGGTCCCCGCAGCATTCGCGAAGCTGACCTTGCCGACCTCAACCCCGAACGCCGGCCAAAGCGACAGCTTCAAGTCGCCGTCGATCGAGAGCGCGCGCCCGGTCGTCGCCTTCGTCTGCGCGATGATCTGTTCTTTGTAAACACTCGTCGGCACCAGGAACGGCAGCGCCGCGAGCGCCCCGACGACAAGCAAGAGCACCAAAAGCACCCAACGAAGTACGCGCCACATAAGAAGCGACTCCTTCCACCGACGATTTCTGTTAACCTATGCCTCGATCCAGTCGGAATCACGGCCTCAATCCGCTTCAAACAGCCGCGTTAGGATTTCAACAGAGCGCTGTTCGCCTCTTGTACCAGAATCCTGTGCGCATGGCGGTTGTGCGGCGAAGTGCTATAAGCCCGCGCGCACGAATTCGGACCCGTATATGTCATCACCCTCCAAGACCAACGCGCTTGAAGCCGCCTGGCTTCCCTTCACCGCCAACCGCCAGTTCAAGTCCGAGCCCCGCATGATCGCGCGCGGAGCCGGCATGTACTACTACGACCCGCAAGGGCGTGAGCTTCTCGACGGTCTCGCTGGCCTCTGGTGCTCGCTCGCCGGTCACGGCCGCGAGGAGATTACAGCCGCCGTCACCGCGCAGATGCAAGAGCTCGACTTCGCGCCAACATTTCAATTCGCGCACCCGAAAGTGATCGAACTCGCAGGCCGCCTGACCGCGATCGCGCCCGCGGGCCTCGACCACGTTTTCTTCTGCAACTCCGGCTCCGAAGCCGCCGACACTGCACTGAAAATCGCGCTCGCTTACTGGCGCGCGAAAGGTCAGTCGCATCGTACAAGACTTGTCGGTCGCGTACGCGGCTATCACGGCACGAATTTCGGTGGCATGTCGGTCGGCGGCATCGCGAACAACCGCAAAGCCTTCGGCACATTGCTGGGCCAGGTCGACCACCTGCCCACGACCTACGACCGCGCCAAACAAGCGTTCTCGAAAGGCGACCCGGATTACGGTGTTCACTTCGCCGATGCGCTCGAAGAACTCGTGATGCTGCACGGCGACACGATCGCAGCCGTCATCGTCGAGCCGATGGCCGGCTCCACCGGCGTGCTGCCGCCGCCAAAGGGATACCTGAAACGTTNNCGTTCGCGCAGGGCAGCGATTGGCAAGTCGAGTTCTTCCACGGCTACACCTATTCCGGCCATCCGGTCGCCGCCGCAGCAGCGCTCGCAACCCTCGACATCTACCGCGACGAGAGTTTGTTCGAGCGCGGCAAGCTGATCGAGACCTGGCTTCAGGATGCAGTGCACAAATTGAAGGGGGCGCCGTTCGTCGCGGACATACGTAATTCGGGCGCGGCTGCAGCCATCGACATAGAACCCGCGCCGGGCGCCCCGGGCAAACGCGGGCACGAGGCGATCCGCCGCGCGTTCTTCGACGAAAATATTGTGCTGCGCGTGGGCGGCGACACGATTGCTTTGGGCCCCGCTCTCATAGCAGAACAGAGCCACATCGAACGGCTGGTCGCGGGCGTCGAACGCGTGCTGCGCCGCCTGTCCTAAAAAACGCAACATCCGGCCCACGAAGGGGAGAACCAATGCTCGTCGGCGTTCCGAAGGAAATCAAAGTCCACGAATACCGCGTCGGTCTCACGCCATCGAGCGTGCGCGAGTTGATCACGCACGGCCACAAGGTGATCGTGCAAACGAACGCGGGCACCGCGATTGGCCTGACGGATGAAATGTACAAGGCCGCCGGCGCCGAGATTGTTCCCGCCGCAAGCGATGTCTTCGCCCGCGCCGACATGGTCGTGAAGGTGAAGGAGCCGCAAGCGCCGGAGATCAAAATGCTCCGCCCCGGCCAAGTGCTGTTCACCTACCTGCACCTCGCGCCCGATCCCGAGCAAACCGAGGGGCTGCTCAAGTCCGACTGCATCGGTATCGCCTATGAAACGGTGACGGATGCGCGCGGCGGTCTGCCACTTCTCGCGCCAATGTCGGAAGTCGCCGGCCGCATGTCGATCCAAGCCGGCGCGCATTGCCTCGAGATGGAGCAGGGCGGCCGCGGCATGTTGCTCGGCGGCGTGCCCGGCGTTCCGGCGGCGAAGGTCGTGATCATCGGCGGCGGCGTCGTCGGTGCGAACGCAGCGCGCATGGCCATGGGCCTCGAAGCGCACGTGACGATCATCGACAAAAGCTTGCCGCGTCTTGCTGAACTCGACGGCCAATTTGGCGCGATGCTGAACACGATCTATTCGACGGTCGATGCGATCGAAGAAAGCGTTCTCTCCGCAGATCTCGTTGTCGGCGCGGTCCTTTTGCCCGGCGCAGCGGCCCCGAAGTTGATCACCGAGGCCATGATCAAGAAGATGAAGAAAGGCTCGGTCATCGTCGACGTCGCCATCGATCAAGGCGGCTGCGCGGAGACCTCGAAGCCCACGACCCACGCACAGCCTACCTACCGCGTCCACGACGTCGTGCACTATTGCGTCGCGAACATGCCGGGCGCGGTCGCCCGCACGTCGACATTCGCGCTCAACAACGCCACATTGCCCTTCACGCTGGCCTTGGCCGACAAAGGCTACGCGAAAGCCTGCAAGGACAATCCGCACCTTTTCGCGGGTCTGAACATCCACCGCGGCGCGCTCACCTACCAAGCGGTCGCTGACTTCCAAAAGCGCGAATACACCCCGCCGGAGCGCGCTCTGACGCGCGCTTAGATGCGAGAGTCTGGCGCGGAGCGGGTCATCGCTCCGCGTCGTTTCGCTTGAGTTGTTTGTTATTCCGTCACTGAATTCGCGGCGCATTGCGCGCTACAGTGCTGGCGTATCGATATGAAGAGAATTGCCGTGCCGCTTTCACTCGACAGGCGAACCTTGATTGTCGGCTCAGCCTTGCTGGCGCTGACGCCGCTCGCACGTGCCGCCGATCCGCTTGGCGCGGCCGCTCAAGACGTGGCAACCCTCGGCGCCCCCGATATGGCGCTCGAAGCGAAGGTTGCCGCACTCGCCGCCGAGGCAGGCCTCGCAAAGGTGGGCTTCGCCGCGGTCGACATGGACCGTGGTCGCACCGCGTTCGTCCGCGGCGGCGAGTTGTTCCCGATGGAAGGCCTGAACAAGCTTCCGATCGCCGTCGCCTATCTGAAGCTCGTGCAAGACGGCGCCGCGCGTCTGGACTCGCGCATCTACTTGAAGGCCTCCGACATCGTCCCCGGACGTTCACCGATTGCCGAGCGCTTGCGCAAGCGCCGCACGCGCTTCACGGCGCGCCAACTGATCGAGCACATGCTGCTGAACGGCGACACGTCCGCAACGGACGCGCTGATCAGGGATGCGGGGGGCATCAAGGGTATTCAAGCCGCCTTGAAGCGATTGAAGATCGAGGGCGTGCGCATCGACCGAACGGAGCGTCAGCTCGCAAACGACGCCGCAAAGTTCACGCTCGATCGCTACCTCGCCGACGCGCGAGACACCACAAGCCCGCGCGCCTTCGCGAGCCTGATTGTGCGCCTGGCGGCCGGCAATCTGGTGCAGCCGCGCCTCACGAAGTTCGTTCTAGACCTTATGCAGCGCACGAAGTCCGGCGACGACCGCCTAAAGGCCGGCATGCTCAAGGGCTGGACGTTTGCGCACCGCGCAGGTCTCGCGCGTACCGTGGAGGGTGTCTTGTCCGGCTTCCACGACGCGGGCCTCGCCACCTCGAAGGCTGCCGCAAAGATCGCATTCGTTCTTTGCGTCGAGCGCGCAAGCGTTTCGCCTGCCGGGCTTGCACAGTTTCACCGCGGCGCCGCCCGTGCCGTGCTAGAAGCATGGGCATGAACAGACGCGTTATTCGCACATGGCATATGGATAGTCGCCTTTGGGACGCGTATCGCCCGAGGCCTGGCGACATCGTGATCGCGACCTATCCGAAATGCGGTACGACGTGGACGCAGCGCATCGTCGGCCTGCTGGTGTTCCAATCGACCGAACCGAAGCCGATCTCACTTTCGCCCTGGATCGACAATCGCTTCACGCAGGAACCCGCCGAAACGCTAGCCCGCATCGAAGCGCAAACCCACCGCCGCTATCTGAAGAGCCATCTGCCGTTCGACGCGCTGCCGCACGATGCGCAGGTCAAGTACATCCACGTCGCCCGCGACGGCCTCGACGCGATGATGTCGTGGCACAATCATCAGGTGAAGTATAAGCGCATGGACTTGCTCGACCGGGCGGGTGTTGCCGACGCAACCGTTGCGCGCCCGTACCCGCGGCCGTCGGAGAACTCGCGCGACTTCTTCCGCGACTGGATGGGCCTGAACGGCGAGGGCAGGGTCAGCGACGTCTCGGCCGCCACCTTCTTCGACACCGAGCGCACGTATTGGGCTGCCCGCCGTGAGCCGAACATGCTAATGGTCCACTACAACGATCTCATCGCCGACCTCGACTGCGAGATGCGCCGCATCGCGCGCTTTCTTGAGATCGACACACCGGCCGCGCTCTGGCCCGAACTCGTGCACGCCGCAACGTTCGAGCAAATGCGCCGCGACGGCGACGCGCTGATGCCGACGGCGAAAGCGGCCTGGGTTCGCGGCGCGGCGGACTTCATCTATGCGGGCAAAAACGAACGCTGGCGCGACGCGTTGACGGACGCAGACGTCGCGGCCTACCGTGTCCGCGCGGAGCATGAACTCGGCCCCGCCTTGAACCGCTGGCTGCGCAACGGCCGCAAAGGGGCAGGGGACCCCGCTACGTCACCGGAGTGAAAGACATGCGCTTCCGTCACGCGACGCTTCTGATCGCCCTCGCGCTCGCCGCCTGCTCGCCATCTGAGCCCTCCGACCCGCGCGCCGCCGCCGGCACCTGGCCGCCGAAAGACTACAACGACTTCGCCGCCCGCCCGCCAATGAGCGTGGGCGCCGAACTCGACGACGAATGGAACATGGCGATCGAAGCCGAGCGCTGGTCCTACCAAATCGGCATCGCCATCGTCGCCGCGGGCGGCGCGCCGCCACCGGATGTCGAGATAGCCGCCGCGACGCCACATCTCACGCGCACCGCGCAAGCCCTCCACGAAGCCGCTCAGCGCCTGACCGTGTTGCGCAACCTCACGTGCCGGACGCCGTCGATCGCAAAGCCTGATGACTGCACCGCGTTTGCAGCGCCGTCCTGGACGAGTGCGACCGCGTCGAAGAACGAACTGCAAACTCGCCTTCAGTGGTTCGAGTCGAACGCCCACAAATTCGTACACCCCGCATGTGCCGATGCGACCAAGCGCACGGGCGATGAGCGCTTCTGCGCCGTGGAGTGAAGCGCTCTATCCCCGAAACTTCCGATTCAACTTCCGCATCCCGCCGATCCAACGATTGTAATCTTGGGTCTTGCGCCGCATGTACTCCAACACCTCCGGATGCGGCAGGATCAAGAAATTCTCCGCCTCGATTGCCCGCACGCAAGCCTCGGCGACGACGTCCGGCTCCATCATCCCATCGATCGAGGCAACGCCGTCGGGGTTATCCTTCGTCATCGCTGTGCGCACCGCTTGCGGGCACAAAACGGAAACCTTGATCCCCTGATCGCCGTGTGTGATCGCAAGCCATTCCGCAAGGCCCACCGCGGCGTGCTTCGTCACCGCGTAGGGCGCCGATCCGATCTGCGACAACAACCCGGCCGCCGACGACGTGTTCAGCAGATACCCGCCGCCGCGCGCGATCATGCGCGGCACGAGATGCCGCGCCGCCCACACATGCGCCATGACGTTGATGTCCCAGATGCGCTGCCAGTCCGCGTTCGAAGCCTCCGCCCCGCCGCGCACGCCGATGCCGGCGTTCGAGCAGAAGAGATCGATCGGCCCATGATCGGCCTCGACCGTCTCGATCAAACTCTGAATGTCGCTCTCGCGCGCGACGTTCGTCTCGACAGCGACACCCTTGACTGCCGCGGCAACAGCCCCCGCACCCGCGCCGTTCACGTCCGAGCAAACGACAAGCTTCGCACCCTCGCGGTGAAACCGCTCCGCCATGGCCTTGCCGATTCCGCTCGCCGCGCCCGTTACGACGATGATCTTGTCCTTCAGTTGCATATACTGATCCTCAATGCTGAACCATTCGGCTCCGGCGGACTCTATTTCCGCAAGATGCTCTCCATCGCCTTACCCTTGGCGAGCTCGTCGATCAGTTTGTCCAAGTAGCGGATCTCCCGCATCGTCGGTTCTTTGATCTCTTCCACGCGCACGCCGCAAACCACACCTGTGATCGACTTGCGCGAAGGATTGAGCTTGGGCGCTTTGGCAAAAAAAGTCTCGAAGTCGGTCTTCTTTTCGCAGTGCGCCTCAAGGCCCTTTTGGGAATAACCGGTCAGCCAGCGAATGACCTTGTCGACCTCCTCCTTGGTGCGCCCCTTCTTTTCCGCCTTGGCGACATAAAGCGGATAAACGCTACCGAAGCTGATGCCGTAGATTCGGTGTTTGGTTGCGGTCCCTTTCGCAGCGGAAGAATCTCGGGCCATTCGACTACCCCCCGGCCTTCGCTTTCGACTCGTTCGCGGCACTCCCAAAGATGCCTTTCGCCATCAGCGAGGTCTCGCCGTCCCGCCGCTTTTGGAACACCTCTGCGCGCAACGCATGCGCGTGCGCATTCTCGGGTTCCGCCTGAACGGCGAGCTCCGCCAGATGGCAGGCAAGCCGCATGTCGCTCGCGCAAAGCTCCAGCGCTCTCGCGGCAAGCTTTCCCGCGCCGCCCGCGAGGGAGGCAAGCTCCCGCGCCAGCACCGCATCGCGCGCTGGCTTCAGGTTCGCCGGATTCCCGTCGTACCAACCGCCATACATACGCCAGATGTTGCGCACGACGAACTCGGGCTCGTCGTACATGGGCTTCAGGTACGGCTTGTCGAGCACGCTCTGGTCGATTTTCACCGTATGAATGATGTCGTTGAGCCGCGCGCCGTCGTTCATCAAGACAAGCGTCTCGCGCACGAGATACTCGAGCGCGTCCGCAACCTCGGTCAGTACCGCCTTGATGCGCGCCGCTCCGCCGATCGGAAGCCCGTGCGCCGGCAGGAACAGCTCCGCCCCTTTGTTCGCCATTGTCCGCATCGCAACCGCCCATTCGCGCGGATAGCGCTGTACCTTCTGCGGATTGCCCGCGTTCGGGAAGTTCCAGATGAAGAAGTCGCCGGCGCAAATAGCCTTGTGCTTCGGGATCCACGCCCAACTGTGATCGTCCGTTTCGCCCTTCGCGTGGTTGAGTTGAATCTCAAGCCCGCCGGGGGCGAGCGTCATCGTGTCCCGATAAACCGTATCCGGCTTTGGCGCGTCCGCAGGCAGAAACCGCGCCTCTCCCGAGACGTCGTAACCGCGACGGCGAAATTGCCCGAACTGTCGCTCGTTGATGATCCTGTTATAGCCGTTCGTTAGATTGTAGCGGTCGAACCGCGTGGGCACGTTCTCGTGCCCCACAATGCATGGCCGTGCGTGCCCGCACGTTTCCGCGTCATGCACGAATGCCCCGCACCCGCCGACATGATCTATATGCCCGTGCGTATAGACGATCGTGTTGAACCGCGCGGGCCGCCAGCGCCGAACAGCGTCCACGACCTTGCGCCCGCCGCCCTCGTTCGATGTATCGAATGCGACCAGCCCGTCGTCGGTCTCGAACAGCACGCAGTGCGAAAACGCCTCCACCATCGCAACGCCGCTGCCGATCTCCGACAGCTGATGGTTGATGCGATTGAGCGGTCCGGTTTCCGCCGCCCCCTTTCCCTCATCGATCACAGCCCGCGACAGTGCCAAAAGGTCGGCCATACCTTTGCTCCGTGAGTATTGTTCGGCTCAGCTTTCGCCGTCACGCCGCGGATTGCAACCCCTCACAATCTCGCGCCGGCCGCCCTCAACGCTCATGAAAGCCCAAGCCGCGTGCGCGCCGCATCGGCAACTGACGCGGCGTCGCATCCGGAATCAATGCGTGTCCATGCGATTCGGCCTAGGTTGTAGGTCAGCTGCTGGCGCAGCACCGCGACGTCGGCATCCGATGCATCGCCCTGGCGGCCGGTAACCCGCCGCTCCAAAACCTCCGCTGGCGCGTCGAGCCAGAGCCCCGCGAACGCAACGCCCGCATCGCGCGCAACCTTAGCCACAACATCACGCTCACTCTCACGCGCGAACAGGGCGTCCAAGATGACGGTTTGCCCGGCTTTGAGCGCCGAAGCCGCAAGTTGATGGAGCGTCCCGTACACTCGCGCCGACGACGCTGGCGTGTACGCCGAGCGCGGAAGCCGATCCATCACATCGACACCGGCCAACCGTTTGCGGATTTCGTCGCTGCGCAGATGCACCGCACCTGCACCTTGCCCCGTGCGCCAAGCGATTTCTTTCGCCAGCGACGACTTCCCGGTCCCTGACAGACCGCCGATCGCGATCAGACGCGGCGGGGCAGCGGTGCCAAACCCGCGCGCCAGTGTCAGATAGCGCTGCGCGTGTGCAGCACCGCCCGGCTGCCGCCCTTCGACCTTCGCGCGTATCTCCGCGCGCAGCATTAGGTAAAGCGGCAACGCCGCAAGGCTCTCGGCAATCGCGCGCCACGCCCCTACGTCGCGGTGAATCAGCCATGTGTTGAGCACGCGGTTCGCGAACCGTGGAAGTCCCCGCATCCGCAAATCCATCAGCAGAAACGCAAGGTCGTAGAGTGGCGGGATTGTCGCGTAGAAGTCGTCGAACTCGATGCAATCGAACAACGTCGGCTGCCCGCCGTCCAAGAACACGTTGCCCAGATGCAGATCGCCGTGACAGCGGCGCATGTCGGCCGATTGTCGCGCAACTACGCCCGCGCAAGCGGCCCGCGCCCGCTCGCGCAGCGCCGCGACCTCGGAGGCAAGCCCACGGTCGATGATTCCGGCCTGCGCCTGCAAATCGTCGCTGTCTTCCCGGGCGATACGCGCAACGGCTTTGGACCAGTCGCCGGCCGCGGACTCCGCCGCATCGTGAAACCTGGCGATGTGCACAGCGAGCCGCTCGACGGTCGCCTCGTCGAGTTCGCCGCGATCGGCCCGGTGAGCGAGCAATGCGTCGTCCGCAAAACGCCGCATCTCAAGTAGCCAATCGACGACCTCTTGCTCACCACCGAGCACGAACTGGTCCCCCGCACGAGTAACCGGCACGAGCCGCAGGTACAGCGATGGCGCAGTTCGCCGGTTCAACTCCAACTCGCGCGCAAGCACGGCGTGCCGCTTCTCGACCGTCGAAAAGTCAAGATACCCAAGATCGACCGCTTTCTTCAGCTTGAACGCCCGCGCACCGGCGAGAAATACCATCGCCGCATGCGTTTCGACGACAGCAGGCCGTTCCCCCCAAGGTCCACCCTGCGAGAGCCAGTCGATCAAGGCACTTTGTGCGGCGGCCAAGTCGAAATCTCCTGGTGAAGCGTGGCTGTGGGGCACAATACCCGCGCCAGTTCGAGAGCGTTTTCGTGTCCCTACGCGGAACGAAGAGCAGCGTATCATTGCACGGAGCTACCGCTTGAGCGGCAACTTCCGGCGCTTTCACGGATTGACCCAAATCACGATAGCATCGCCCTGTTAAGTGATTCCAACGAACCTGAGGGTGAACCGCAATGTCTCTCGGTGACGTAAGCACCTTGCCGCCGAAGCGGACCAAGTCGATGCTGGCGGCCGGCCTGTTGCGGCTTGTGCCTCTGGTCATACTGCCAGTGCTGGCGATCGCGGTCATGTCGCTCATCGCGTGGGCAAGCCTCACATACGGCTTCGCGGTCCACATCTTCACGCGGGACATGGCGACCCTTGCCAATTTTCCCCCGTACATTGCGATCACGTCGAGTCTCGGCGCGTTTCTAATGTGTGCGACGGCAACCTGCTGCTTGTTCGCTGTCTCGGTTGCACACGAGACAGGTCGGGGCGTGCCATGGCACATTTTCGCCGCGGGCCTGTTCTCGCTGTATCTCGTGGCGGACGACTTTTATGAGTTTCATGACCGCCTGTTGCCCGGCATAGGATTTCCGCAGCGGCTTGTTCACGTGATGATCGCGACGACAGCTGCGGCGATCACATTTCGTTGGTGGCGGCAGTTCCTCGCATTTCGTCCATGGTTGCTTGCGTTGGCCTTGGCCTTCCTGGGCATCTCAATGGCATTCGATCTGTTCGACGATGTGCTTGGGGAGATGCTCGGCGATTGGCAGTTCTTCTGGGAAGACGGCGCCAAGCTTGTGGGGATCTCGCTCTGGGCGACCTATTTCATGGGACTTGCGCGGCACGCGCTTTCACGACCCTGACAGCCTGCGGCTGCAGGCGACGCAGCCTTCTGGTCAACGACGCGCAGAATCTCGAAATCGATCGCGAGAACGTCGCCGTCGTTCGGAACTGTGCCATCGCGACGCCGACGGATCGGGCCGAGTCCGGGGCGGAAGACGTCCTTGCGGGCAAGGCGTTCCCAGGCGGGCGGCGCCCGGCCGTCGCGCGTCTTGGCGGCATCATCCGCGGGAATCACGACCAGGTTCATCGAGCACGCTCATGCGGCGCGCCTAATCCGCGCCGTCCTTGGCGCCGGTGTGCGGCACCACCTTGTCGCACAACTGCCTGAGCCGCTCGACCTGACGCACGTAGAGCGTCTTCGATTTGCGCTCCGCGATCCCGTCGGCGGAAAGATGCGAGAGCACGCGCGCCACCGTCTCGCGCGTGGTCGAGGCTTGCGCCGCGATCTGCGCCTGCGTCGGCAGCGGATAGATGAGCCATGACCCCTGCCGCACGGGATCGGGTTTGATGAGCTTCAAGAGTTCGGAATAAACGCGCTGATAGGCCGACAATGTGGCCAGATCCATGATCCGGTCGTCGCTGGTCCGCACGATGCGCACCAGCTTCTCCATGATAACGAAGCCGACCTTGGGGTACTGTTCGACGACATCACGAAACGCGTTGATGGTGATCGAGCCCAAGATGCAGTCTTCGAGCGCGACCACGGTCGCCGAGCGCGGCAAGCCGTCGATCGCCGCCATCTCGCCAAAGAAGTCGCCGGGGCCTGCCACTGCGTAGGCGACCTCCCGGCCCGACGGCGAGAAATTCACAATGCGGCAGCGGCCCTTCACCACGAAGAACACGTCGCGCGAGTCGGAATCGCGGCTCAAGATTGGCTCGTTCGCGTGCGCGACCTTCCAGGTGCATTGCGTCTCGATCCGCGCGATGGCCGTGCGGTCGAGTGGCGCCAGCATCTTGTTGCCGTTGAGCGTGAACTCCGCCCGCTGCGCTTCAGCGGTGGTCCCCATGCAAGTCCTCTTCGACGTAGTCCGACACTATGGACAGCATCTTTTCGATGAACCGCGCCCGAATGGAAAGCCTTAATTTCAGGGGATATCCGCCCGCCATGCCAAATTTGGCTATTTCAAACGGCCGTTACACCACCGTCGACAACGATCGTCTGCCCGGTCATGAACGCGGCAGCTTTGGACGCGAGGAAGACTGCGGCACCCGCGATCTCGTCCGGTTCGCCGATTCGGCGCAGCGGGGCGTTTGCCGTCGATCGCTTCAAAATGTCCGGGTTGTCCCAAAGAGCCTTCGCGAAGTCGGTCTTCACCAGACCCGGCGCGATGCAGTTTGCCCGAACATTGTGCACGCCGTACTCGCACGCGATGTTGCGCGCGAGTTGGAAGTCGGCCGCCTTCGAAATGCAGTAGGCGCCGAGCACCGGCGATCCGCGCAAGCCTCCGATCGACGAAACGATGATGACCGACCCGTCCTTGCGCTCAACCATTTCGGGCACCACAAGATTGCACAACGTATGGTTGGATCGCACGTTCGCGCCCATGATCTTGTCGAAGGCCTCGTCGCTGATCTGCGACATCGACCCAAACACCGGATTGATCGCCGCGTTGCAGACCAGAACGTCGATCTTGCCCCACTTTGTGCGCGTCTTCTGAACCAGCAGTTCCAGCTGCGATCGGTCGTTGATGTTGCAAGGCACCCCGTAGGCGACTTCTTTGCCCTTGCCCCACTTCTGGTTGATCTCGGCCGTCACTTTGTCGCACACGTCAGCTT
>CXWJ01013757.1_pt1 | contig 23099 bp, 15 predicted proteins | sample 590841 | NCBI WGS metagenome assembly CXWJ01 (sample SAMEA3498367, study PRJEB10139) | wastewater metagenome | biome: wastewater treatment plant; material: activated sludge | place: Austria | collected 2015-01-21 | reverse complement strand
CGGCACCCACGTCGCCAACACCGGCGAGGTCGGCCGCGTCCGCGTCGTCGATTACAAGAGCAAGGGCAAGATCAACAAGCGGATTTATATCGAACTGGCAGAGAAGTAATCCGCAGATTTCGCAGATTAAGAAGATTAAGAAGAAGAAATCACGTGCGCTTCATCATTCACGAACTACCCTATGAGCGGCCGCTGCTGGCGGGGCGGCTGCGTTACGAACGCGACGGCGCGCCGACCGGCGCGGTCGAATCGTGGCGGCTGACCAGCGCCGCCGAGGGGTATCGCTTCCTGCGCGTCGATCTGGATGCCCGCGAGGCCCCATCGGGCCGCTCGTTTTTGTTCCACGTCGTGCTGAACCCAATCGGCCGGCCCGAACAACTGAAGTTTCGCTTCTGGGGCGACGGCCACGAGGCGAGCGGCTCGGCCGTCTGGGATACGGATGGGGTGGTGGCAACGCGGCGCGTGGCTGGCGCGGCCTACGAGGACACCGCCCACGGCCGGGCCTTCTGGTTTCCGGCCGGGGCCGGGCTGGCTTTGCTGGCCGGGTGGGCGGGCGAGACGAGCGGCATGACCATGCTCGCCGACCCGTCCGATCCGGCGCGGCTGATGGCCCTGGTCGAGACGCCGGTCGTGATCGCGTGGGGCGAGGCGCAATTGGAAGAAGTGGCCGGTGAACTGTTGCCGGTCAGGCCGCTCGATGTGGCCTGGGCCGATCAGCGCCGCACGGTGTGGCTGGATGGCGAGGCGCGGCCGATACGCCTGGCCACCCACAACGGCCTGACGGCGACGGCCGAACGATTGGTACGCTATCAGAATTAGGCGGTCATTTGGGCCGCGTGGAGTACGAGACCATGAGCTTTCAATCAGTTTCCAACAAGGTCGATTTTGTGGCCCTGGAGAAGGACATCCTGGCCTTCTGGCGCGAGACCGACGCTTTCAACGAACTGCGCCGCCTGCGCGCCGCGACCGAGGCCGAACACGGCATCTTCAGCTTCATCGACGGGCCGATCACGGCCAACAATCCGATGGGCGTCCATCACGCCTGGGGCCGCACCTACAAAGACCTCTACCAGCGCTATCAGGCCATGCAGGGCAAGAATCAGCGCTGGCAGAACGGCTTCGATTGCCAGGGCTTGTGGGTCGAGGTGAACGCCGAGAAGGAACTGGGCTTCAAGACCAAGCGCGACATCGAGCGCATGGGGCTGGCCGAGTTCGTCAAGTTCTGCAAATCGCGCGTGCTCAAGTTTGCCGCTGTGCAGACTGAGCAATCCATGCGTCTGGGCTATTGGATGGACTGGAACGACCCGGAGCTGCTGCGCCGGCTGAGCAGCCTGATGAACGAGGCCCCCGATCAGGTCATCACCATCGCCGGCCCCCACGGCCCGGTGACGGATACAGTCGAGCAGATCGTGGCCCGGCTGGGCCTGCACGAATTGGGCGGCTCCTATTTCACGTTCAGCAACGAGAACAACTATCTCATCTGGAGCTTCCTGAAGCAGTGCTACGAGAACGGCTGGGTCTACAAGGGCAAGGACGTGATGCCCTGGTGTCCGCGTTGCGGCACGGCCATCAGCCAGCACGAGATCGTCACCGATGGCTACTTCGACGTGACCCACGAATCGGTCTTCGTGCGCTTGCCGCTGCTGGGGCGCGAGAATGAGGCCCTGCTCGTCTGGACGACCACACCGTGGACGCTGACCAGCAATGTGGCCGCGGCCGTCGGCCCCGAACTCGATTACGTCCAGGTGCGGGCCGACGATGGGTGGACGTATTATCTGGCTGAAGCGGCGATGAAAAATACGCTGCTGGGCAAGAACAACGCGATCACCGGCCGTCTGAAGGGGGCCGATCTGGTCGGCTGGGAATACAGCGGCCCGTTCGATGACCTGCCGCAAGTGCAGGCGACCTTCGCCGCCGCGGGCTACACCCACCGGGTCGTCCCCTGGCGCGAGGTCGGCGCGGAAGAGGGCACGGGCATCGTCCACATCGCCCCCGGCTGCGGCGCGGAGGACTTCGCGCTGGGCAAGGAGCACAACCTGCCCATCGTCGCCCCGCTGGACGAGAACAGCGTCTACGCCGACGGCTTCGGCTGGCTGACCGGCCGCGAGGTATTGGGCGTGGCCGACGACATCTTCGCCGTCCTGCGCGAGAGCGGCCGGCTCTATCGCAAGCAGAAGTATACCCACCGCTATCCCCATTGCTGGCGCTGCGGCAGCGAGCTGGTCTACCGGCTGGTCGATGAGTGGTTCATCAGCATGGGGCCGGTCTATGACAAGCCGCGCCACGAACTGACCGCGGCCGAGAAGCAAGCCAGCCTGCGCTATCAGATCATGGATCGCGTCGACCGGATCAACTGGTTCCCCGGCTTCGGGCGCGAGCGCGAGATGGACTGGCTGCGCAACATGCACGACTGGATGATCAGCAAGAAACGCTACTATGGGCTGGCCCTGCCCATCTATGAATGCGACCAGTGTGGCGGCTTCACCGTCATCGGCAGCGAGGACGAACTGCAAGAGCGGGCCGTCGAGGGCTGGGAGGACTTTGCCGGCCACACGCCGCACCGCCCCTACATCGACGCGGTCAAGATCGCCTGCCCCCATTGCGGCGGGAAGGCCGGCCGCATCCCCGACGTGGGCAACCCGTGGCTCGACGCGGGCATCGTCGGCTTCAGTACGCTGGAATACCGGCGCGATCCCGCCCATTGGGATAAGTGGTATCCGGCCGACCTGATCACCGAGAGCTTCCCCGGCCAGTTCCGCAATTGGTTCTATAGCGTGCTGGCCCAGAGCACGGTGCTGAGCGACGAGCCGCCGTTTCGCAACCTGTTCGGCTATGCCACGCTGTATGCCGAAGACGGCCGCGAGATGCACAAGTCGTGGGGCAACATGATCGAGTTCAACGAGGCGGCCGAGCGCATGGGTGCCGACACCATGCGCTGGCTCTACGCCGGGGCCAGGCCGGAGCAAAACCTGCCATTCGGCTATCACCGCGGCGATGAAACCCGACGGCGCTTCCTGATCCCGCTGTGGAACGTCTACTCCTTCTTCGTCACCTATGCCAACGCCGACGGCTGGACGCCCGACGCCGATTCCGGCCGGCTCACCAGCCCGGTGGCGGCCAACGCCCAGCTTGACCGCTGGATCGTGGCCCGGTTGGACGAGACGACGCTCGACGCGCGGGCGGCGCTCGATCAGTTTGACGCCGAGAAAGCCGTGGCGGTGCTGGAAATGTTGCTCGATGACCTGTCGAACTGGTACGTGCGCCGTTCGCGCCGCCGCTTCTGGAAGAGCGAGGCCGACGCCGACAAGCAGGCCGCCTATGCCACCCTCTACCACGTGTTGGTGGAATTCGCCCGGCTGCTGGCCCCGTTCATCCCCTTTACGGCCGAGGCGATGTATCAGAATCTGGTGCGCGGAGTAGACGCCGCCGCGCCGGCCAGCGTCCACCATACCATGTACCCGACGGCCGACGCCACCGCGCTCGACCACCGCCTGCTGGACAAGATGCGCCTGGCTATCGACGCCGCCGCCCTCGGTCGTTCGGCTCGCGGCGTGTCCGGCAAGCTGCGCCAGCCGCTCTCCCGCGCCAAGGTCTTCGTCGGCTCCCAGCAGCAGCGCGACGACCTGCGCGAGCTGGCCGACGTGGTGGCCGAGGAGATCAACGTCAAGGCCATCGAGATCGTGTCCGAGGTCGGCGAACTGGTCAGCTACAAGCTGCTGCCCAACAATCGCGCCCTCGGCCCCAAGCTGGGCAAAGCATTTCCCGCGGTGCGCGATGCGCTGCTGGCGCTCGATCCGGCGGCGGCGGCTGTGAGCTTGCAAGCCGGCGAGGCGTTGGAAGTGCGCGTGGACGGCCAGGTGTACCATCTAAGTGGCGACGACGTGCTGGTGCAGACCGAGCCGTTGGGCGAACTGGCCGTGGCCGGCGACAAGGGCGTGACCGTGGCCGTCGATACCCATCTGACGCCGGAACTGGTGCACGAGGGGTATGCCCGCGATCTGGTGCGCGCCGTCAACAGCCTGCGCAAGGATGCCGGTTTCGATATCTCCGACCGCATGGCTTTGGGGTATGAGGCCGGGGAAGATGTCGCCGCCGCTATCGTCAACTTTAGCGACTTCATTGCCGGGGAAACGTTGGCCGCGCAACTGACGGCCGGCCGCCTGGATGAGGCGACGGTGTGTATGCGGGCCGAAGTCGGCGACGAAAGAGTTATTCTGACGATGCGGAAACGGTAAGGGGTAGCCACCCCCGGTTTGTGATCGATCAACCCCACCGGCGTTCGACCCGTTCGCCGGCGGGGTTTGGTTTTAGGCGGGTACGATCACTTCCAGCGCCTGGGGCAGGATTTCGATCTCACCGGGGGTCACGCCGCCCGCTTCGCCGTCGAGGGTCACGGTCTGCGGCGGCGTGGCCGTAATCGAGACGCGCTTGCCCTGGAACAAATGGGCCTTGGCGATGGTGCTATCCATGTTGCGTAGCGGCAGGCTGAGGAACGACTTTAGCAAGGTTTGCGTGCCGGTTAGCAAGAGGATGTCCAGTAGACCGTCGTCGGGCGTAATGCGATCCAGCACTGTGCCTTCGGCCGAGTTTGTCTCTTCGCCATCGTGTACCTGAACGTCCAGGAACAGCTTCTCGGCGATGTCGCGCAGGCGCTCGTTATTAGAGTAGCCCACGTTATTGATCATGCACAGGATGCCGTCTTCCTCGAAGGTGGTCTCGTCGATGGTGATTTTGTAGCGGATGGCCGGGCGCTCCGACAGAAAACGCAGGGCCGAGATGGGATAGGCCAGGAAGCCGACGCTGTCCTTCATCTGGCGGTCGGGGATGTATTCGTCGGACAGGCCGACAAAGGCGCGCTGGATGAAGTAGCGATCACCGCAGCGGGCGATGTCGAGCTTGCGCTTGCTCGCCCCGCCGCCGTCGGTCTGCCCGGTCGCCTCGTTGCCGATCAACATAAGGGCCTGACGCAGATTATTGGGGATACCCAGGGCCAGCGAGACGCCGTTGCCCGTGCCGCCGGGCAGGATAGCCAGCGGCACAGAGCGGCCGGCCAGCCCGTTGAGCACTTCCATCAATGTCCCATCGCCGCCATAGCTGACGATGAGATCGGCCCCGGCGTCCAGGGCTTCCTGGGTCAGGCGGGTCGCGTCGCCGGGCCGATGGGTGACGCGCGCGTCCCAGGTCAGATCGTATCGGCCGAATATCTCATTGATTGGGTTCAGGATCGGCTCGTCCCCGCCCGAGGCCGGATTGATAATCAACTGAATGTTCTGGTAGAGTGTCGCCACCGCTCGCGCTCCTGTGGGGGTTGTTGCCGGCGCGCCATTGCTGCTCGAACAGCAAAATGCGCCGCCGAATGTGCCAGATAGTGGGGTCGGCAATCGGCCGTTGTTTGACTACTAGCTCCATCGCCTCCCGCGCGCTACGGCCCAGCGCGATCAGGATACAGCAGGCCATCGCCACACTGCGCCGCCGGCCCTGCTTGCAAAAAATAGCCACCGCGCCGCCGCTCTCGATGACCGGCAGCGCCGCCGCCACGCCGCGATGTAGTTTGTCCATCGGCATGGGCACGAGGATCGAATCGGTCGTAGGCAGATGCAGGACTTGGATATTAGGGTGGGCGAAGAAAGTCAGCGGCATCCGCTGGCGCATACTGAGGATCAGGCGCACGCCTTGCGCTTCGAGGCTGTTAATATCTTCCTCGGTCGGCCAGGGGGCGATGAAGAGAAAATCGGTTATTTTCGATATACTCATGGTTCCAGTTACTTTAAGGAAAGTGGCCCCTCTCGTCAACGTGTCTCGGATACATCTTCTTCGCGAATGGTGAGATCTGACAGGTGGGCCGCCCACCTGTCAGGTCTGGGCTTGGGCGGGCGAAAAGGGTGTGCCTTTTCCGGCAAGGCTTGCTATCATTAGCGACTATATGCGTCGCTTGCTGGTTCCCATCCTGTTACTCCTCGCGCTGGTAGTTGTCACTGCCGGTGCCTGGGCCGATAACCAACCGCCCGATCCGGCCTTAGAGTCGCCCCTGATCGTCACGCCGCCCGAAGATTGGATCGGCGTGGAGATCAAGGTTACCGACCTGAACCTGTTGCCCAGCGGGCCGGATGCCGCCCCCGCCGCCGATATGTGCGCCCAAGCCACGCCGCTGGTGCTGTCGTTTGCCCGCCCGGCCGACGGCAGCGGCACGGTGACGAATCTCTTCACTCAGGAAGCGACCGACCCGGTGCTGGCGTGCCAGTTCGGCAGCCCCACCAGCCCGCGCGGCTATCGCACCGCCTGGTACGAATTAACGCCCGGCGATACGAGCGTCGTCACCATCACGACCGACGGCACCGACTATGATACCGTGCTGGGCGTATTCGCCGGCAGTTGCGACGCGCCGCTGGAGATCGCTTGTAGCGACGACATCAACGGCTTTCAATCGCGCCTGTCGTTTCTGGCGATTCGCGGCCGCACGTACTACATCGTCGTGGCCGACTACAAGCCCGGCGCGCCGGCGGCCGCCCTGGCCCAATTCTCGGCCGTCATGCGTCCCGGCGGGCAGCGCTGGACGCATATCGGCAACATGCCCTTTGGCGGTGTCAGCCGCCACGCACTGGTCAGTAATGGCCCGCATATGTACGTCATCGGCGGCCAGACCAACATCAACGGCATCCCTGAGCTTTCCAACAAGCTGTTGGGCTACGACGCGCCATCCAACCAGTGGTACGAGCTGGCCGACATACCCGGCGCCACCCTCGCCAATACCACGGCGGCGCGCCTGGGCCAGAAAATCTACGTCCCGGGTGGCTTCGCCGGCAACACGAGCGACTATTGGAACGAGCATCTGGTCTACGACATCCCGACCGACTTCTGGGACCGCATCACCCCCATCCCCACCGCGCTGTTGCCCAACGGCGAAATGTTTNNGCCGCCGCCGCGCCGGACGAAACGTCCTATTACACCACGGGCGGCATCACCAGCTATCCGGCGCTCGACGTGGACGCGGTGGTCATCAGCCAGACCTACCGCTATACCCCGGCGACCGACGTCTGGGAAGCGTTCCAGCCGCTGACCACGCCGCGCTACGCCCACACGGCGGCCTGGATCGTCGCCGCCAATCGTGGGCTGTGCGTGGCCGGCGGCCTGTCCACCGGCGTTGATGTGGAGGGGCAGCCGGCCAACGTCCTGCTGACCGGCGGCGAATGCTATAATCCGGCCGCCGGCGGCGGCTGGCAGCCGACGGGCGAGCTCAATTTCCCGCGTTATGGGGCCGGCAGCGCCGTGGGGCCGGACGGCAACTGGTACATCTTCGGCGGCCTCGACGCGCGCGGCGGTGTCCCGGAGACCGAAGTCTATAACCCATTGACTAACGGTTGGAACGTATTGGGCAGCGAATTCAGCCTGGGCGGCTCGCCGCAAAACCCGGCCCGCGTCTGGCCGCGCGGCGCGTTCTGGGGCGACACGCTCTACGTTTTCGGCGGCAATACGCCGCCCACGGAGCAGCGTGTCATCTCGTCCGTCGAGCGCATGACCATTGGCGCCGGCCACGTCGCTTTGGCCAATGCCATCCTACTCCCCTTTTCGACCAATCTGGGGGCCGGTAACTTCCTGACCGATGGTCAGCTGTTGCGGAACAATATTCCCGTGGCGGGCAACTTCTCGACTTCGACCCATTTTTATACTGCCTATTACTTCGACTGGCTGCAACAGGGTCGGGCGACCATCCGCCTGAGCAATATCCCCGACGACAGTAATTTCAACATCTCCGTCTACGACTTCTACAAGGTCTTGCTGGGCCAGGGCAATACGGCTCTTTATGGCGGCGAGAAAACCGTGGCGGTGACGTTAAAGCCGGGGCGTTATTTCATCGTCGTCGAGCGCATCTACCCCAAGGATTTGCCCGATCCCGGCGACTATTACCATCTATCCCTGACCGGCGGCTAGGCCGTCTGCCGATTTGCCATGCCTCTGCGAATTCTGCACTTTGCCGACGCCCATATCGATATCGCCAACTACGGCCGGCATGATCCCATTACGGGCCTGCCCTACCGGGTGGTCGATTACCTGAAATCCCTCGATACCATCATCGATGCCGCCATCGACGAACGGGTCGATCTGGTCATCTTTGCCGGGGATGCCTATAAGGATCGCAACCCGCAGCCGACGTTCCAGCGCGCCTGGGGCGAGCGGATGATGCGCCTGTCGCGGGCGGGCATTCCCACGCTGCTGCTGATCGGCAACCACGACATCGCCCCGGCCGAGAGCCGCGCCCATACCCTGCAGGAGTACACGACCCTGGCCGTGCCCCACATCTTCGTGGCCGATTCGATTCGCCTGTGGCGGCCGGAAGAGCTGGGCGTGCCGGTGCAGGTCTTAGCCTTGCCGTGGATCACGCGCAGCCGCTTCATGGCCCGCCACGACATGGCCGGCCGCAGCATCGAGGAAATCCACAACATCATCCTGGACCGCATTCGTGAGAGCCTGGAGACGACACTCGCAACGGGAATCGATCCCGCCGTGCCGCTCATCCTGACGGCTCACGCCAGCATCGTCGGGGCCAACTACGGCAGCGAGCGGCTGGTCATGCTGGGCCAGGATTTGGCCCTAAGCAAAGACCTCGTCACCGATCCGCGCATTGATTACGTCGCCCTGGGCCACATCCACAAACATCAGGTGCTCCACCATCAGCCGCCGGTCGTCTATGCCGGGTCAATCGAACGGATCGATTTCGGCGAGACGAAGGAGAAAAAGGGGTACGTGCTGGCCGAGGTGAGTCGCGGCCACACGACGTGGCGCTTCGTGCCTCTGGAAACGCGGCCGTTCTACGACTATCAGATTCGCGTGGAAGCCAGGGACGACTTCATGGATTACATCATGGAGTGCCTGCTGCCCCCGGAGATGTTAGCCGATTCTATCTGCCGGCTGCGGCTGGAGTATCCCAATGAGCTGGACGGGATGCTCGACGAAAAAGCAATCCGCGATCATCACGATGGCGCCTTTCATTTCAAATTAGCCAAAAATCGCCTGGGCAGCCAAAAGACCCGGCTGGGCGGCCTGGGGACGGTGGAATCGCTGGGGCCGTATGAACTGCTCGATCTGTATTGGCAGACGAAGAGCCGCTCTTCCGAGGAAATAACCGGCTTGCTGGGTCTGGCCGAAGAGATACTCGACATCCACCCCGCCGCCGCCAACGACCAGCCGGCCACCTGAGCGCCCGATGATTCCCCACCACCTGACCCTGCGCAACTTCCTGTCCTATCGCGACGCGGCCGAGTTGGACCTGCGCGGGCTGCAACTGGCCTGCATCTCCGGTCTCAATGGCGCGGGCAAATCGACCATCCTCGACGGCATCACCTGGGCGCTGTTCGGCAAGAGCCGCGTCAAGAGCGACGACGACGTGGTCAATCGCGCCGCCGGCCCCAAAGCCGCGGCCGAAGTCGCTTTCATCTTCGAGTTGGAAGGGGCCATCTATCGCGTCATCCGGCGCAAAGCCCCCGGCAAAACGACCGAACTCGAATTCCACGCCTATCTGCCCGGCATTGAGGACAGCGAAGGGCGCTGGCAGGTGAAAACCGAGGCCCGCACGCGCGAGACGCAGGCCGAAATCGAGCGGCTGTTGCGCATGAACTACGAGGTCTTCACCAACGCCAGCTTCCTGTTGCAGGGCAAGGCCGACGAATTCACCACCAAGACGCCCGACAAGCGCAAGGAAATCCTGGCCGATATTCTGGGCGTCAGCGTCTGGGACAGCTACAAGGAAGTGGCGACCGAAAGCCGCAAGCGGGTCGAGGGCGAGGCCGCGGCGCTGGAGCGGCAACTGGTCGAGATCGACGCCGAACTGGCCCGCGAGGACGAACTGACCCGCGCCCTGGCGGAAGCCAAAGCCCGCCTGGCCGTGGCCGCCGCCGCCAGCGACCGGCAAAACGCGCTGGTCACCGTGGCCCGCCAGAATAAGGCCCAGGCCGACCAACAGCGCCAGGAGTTGCGGCGCGTGGCCGGCGAACTGGCCGAATCGGAGGCCGAGCGGCGGCGGGTCGAGGAGGCGCAGGCCCAGCGCCGTGCCGAACTGTCCGGCCATCGCTCGCTGCTGGAGCGCCGCGAAGCGATTGCCGCCGCCTATGCTGAATGGCAGACGGCCGAGACCGACCTGCGAACGTGGCAGGAAAAGGCCGAGGCCCATAACCGCCTCACCCAGGAAATGCACCCCTTGCAGACGGCCATCGCTAACACCCACAGCCGGCTGGCGGAGCGCGCCCAGGAATTGGGCGGTCGCGAAGAACGGATCAAGGCCGAGGCTACGCGCGGGGCCGAATTGCGGGCGCAACTGGCGGCCATTCAGGCCGCGCGGGAAGCGTTGCAGCGCCAAGCGGCCGAGTTGGCCGACCAGCAGCAGGCGTGGGAGACGACCGGCGCCCGGCTGCGCGAGCTGGAAGTGGAACGCCACAAGCGCGAGACGGAACGCCGGCAGTTGGGCACGATGGCGCTGGAGATGGGCTATAAGCAGGCCGAACTGGTTCAGATCCAGGACAGCTACCGAGTAGCCACGGCCGGGCTGGACGAAGTTCGGGCGCGGCTGGCGACGATGGAAACCCAGCGGCAGGCCCTCACCGAGAAATCGGCCGAGATGATCGGGCTAAAGGCCGAGCAAGAACGTCTTCTCCAGGAAATGAACAAGATCGTCGCCCGGCGCGACCAACTGACCCAGGAATCCGGTCAGGAATGCCCCACCTGCGGCCAACCGCTAACGGACGAGCATCGCGAGAAGGTGCTGAACGATTGGAAGGCCGAAGGGGTGCAATTTGGTGACCAGCACCGCCGCAATAAGGCCGCGCTTATAGCCTTGGCCGCCGACATTGCCGAACAAGACAAATCACTTAAGCAGCAAAGCGTCCTGGAAAAGGACAGAGAAACCCGCCAGGGCATCGCGGCCCGCGCCGAGGCCAGGTTACAGGACATAGAAACGTCGCTGGCCGGTTGGCTGGCGAGCGACGGCCCGGCCCGGTTGGCCGCGCTGGAGCAAGCCCAGGCGGATGATGGCGAATGGCGCGAACTGCAAACCCGCCACGCCGGCCTGAAGACGGCCGCCGAGGAAGCCCGCCGTGTCGGCCGCGAGTTGAACGACCACGATCAGCGCGCCGCCCGCCACGAGTCCCAGATCGAGGACATCGAGCGACGCCACGCTGAATGGCTGGCGGCCGGTCTGCCCGCGCTGGAAGATGCCCGCGCCCAATTGGCGGCCCAATCCTATGCCGCCGCCGAACGGGCGGCGCTGGCCGAACTGCAAGGCCAGTTGACGGCCATCGGCTTCGACGCGACCGCCTACGCCGCCGCCCGCGCCCGCCGCGATGAACGGGCCGCCGCGCCGGAAGAGCACCAGCGCCTGTTGCGGGCCGAGGCGGCGGTGAAACCGTTGGAAGATGGGCTGCTGGAACTCGACCGGCAGCGCGAGCGGTTGGTGAAGCGTGAGGTCGAGTTGCGCGGCCACCACGAAACCGGCCGCGCCCGACTGGTGGAACTGGAAGCGGGCATCGGTGACCTGACGGCGGCCGAGGCCGAACTGCTGCGCGTGCGCGAAGAAGCCATCGCCGCCGACAAAGCTGTCACCGCCGCCGACCAATGGGTGTCGGTGCTCGCCATCCGCCGCGAAGACCGCCGCAAGCTCGTGGCCGAGAAAACGGCGCTGGCCCAGCGCGCCGGCCTGTTGCGGCAGTTGGAAGAAGCGTGTGGCCGCAAGGGCGTCCAGGTGTTGCTCATCGAACGCGCCCTGCCGGAGATCGAGGAATACGCCAACAACCTGCTGGAGAACCTGTCCGGCGGCGAGATGAGCATCACCTTCGATACACAGCGGCAGGGCAAGACGAAGCAGGACAACCTGATCGAAACGCTGGATATCAAGATCGCCGACAGCACCGGCGAGCGCCCTTACGAGAACTATAGCGGCGGCGAGAAGTTTCGCGTCAACTTCGCCATTCGTCTGGCGCTGTCGCAGGTGTTGGCGCGGCGGGCGGGGGCGCGCTTGCGCACGCTGGTCATCGATGAGGGCTTCGGCAGCCAGGACCCCGACAGCCGCCAGAAACTGGTCGAGGCCATCAACGCCGTCCACGACGAATTCGCCTGCATCCTGGTCATCACCCACATCGACGAGTTACGCGACAAGTTCCCGGCGCGCATTGACGTGGAAAAGACGGCGGCCGGTTCGCGCCTGTCCGTGGTGACGATCTAACGGGGCGGGCGGTTCATTCCGCTTGATAGAGGTAGCCCACGGCGCGCAGGCCGAACTGCACCATCTCGCCCACGGCCTGTTGCGCCTCGCGCTCGGTCTGGGTCGAGGCCAAGAGATGGAAGACGATCTCGTCGTAGGCCCCCACCAGCGCCTCGGCCGTGCGGCGCACGTTCTGCGGTTCGATCTGATGGCGCTCCAGGGCGGCCAGCAGCGGCCGGTGCCAGGCGCGAATGAGCTTCTCGCGGTACTCCACGCGCCGCTCGGCCAGCGACGGCACCGACCCCATGCCCCCCACCAGCAAGAGCTGGACGACCGCCGGCTCGTAGAAGGCGACGTTGATGTAGGCCTGGATGGCCGCTTCCAATTGGGCGGGCAGGCTGGTGCGGCTGGTCAGGGCTTGCTCGATGGCCTGGAGCAGGAAAGCGGCCGTCTCCTCGAACAGGTGCACAAACAGCGTTTCCTTGTCGGGGAAGTAGAAATAGAATGTGCCGACGGCGACGCCGGCCTCGTGGACGATGTCGCGCACGGTGGCGGCGTGGTAACCTTTGGCGGCGAAGACGCGCACGGCGGCCTGCATCATGGCCGTGCGCTTGGCGTCTTTTTTGCGGCGGGTCGTATCGGTGCTGCGGTAGGGCATGATCCCGGTTATCATACTGAAATATGAACGGAGTCGCAACGTGATCGACTTGCGCATCGACAGGGAACAGGACGAAGCGGCTCATCGCCAGGTCTATCGCCAGTTGCGGGCGGCCATCCTCTCCGGCCTACTGGCAGCGGGGGCGCGGCTGCCGTCGAGCCGGACACTGGCCGCCACCGCCGGCGTGGCCCGCGTCACCATCGATCGCGCCGTGGAACAACTGGCCGCCGAGGGGTTTGTCGTCAGCCGTGTCGGCGCGGGTACTTTCGTGACCGATGCCCTGGCAACGGGCGGCGAGGTCGGTCACGAGTCGCTCTTTCGCCCGGCCCTGACCGCCTGGGGCGAGCGGACGCTGGCCCTCCACCAGCCGGGCGAGCCGTCCGGCGACGGCCCGCGCCCGGAGATCGATTTCGGCTTCGGCCGCTCGTTTGCCGGCGGCTTTCCCTATGACGTCTGGCGGCGCTTGCTGGGGCGCTACCTCTCCACCGACGACGCCATGCTGTCCCGCTACGGCTCGGCGGCCGGGTTCTACCCCCTGAGGCAGGCCATCGCCGACTATCTGGGCCGGGCGCGCGGCGTGCGCTGCGCGGCCGAGGATGTGGTCATCGTCAGCGGCGCGCAACAGGCCATCGACATGCTGGCCCGGCTGTTGCTCGCGCCGGGGGATGAGGTGCTGGTGGAGACGCCCGGCTATCGCGACGCCTTCGCCCTCTTCCGGCTGCATCAGGCGCGGCTGGTTGGCCTGCCGGTGGACGACTACGGGCTGCCGGCCGACCGGCTGCGCGGCGAGCGGGCGCGGTTGGTGTTCGTCACGCCGTCCCACCAGTTCCCGCGCGGCGGCACGATGCCGCTGGCCCGGCGGCTGGCGTTGCTGGCCTGGGCGCGGCGGCGCGCGGCGGTCATCATCGAAGACGACTACGACGGCGATCTGCGCTACGAGGGCGGCTCGCTGGCCGCCTTGCAGGGGTTGGATGAGGACGGGCGGGTGGTCTATCTGGGCACGTTTTCCAAGGTGCTCTTTCCGGCGCTGCGGCTGGGTTATCTGGTACTGCCGCGTGCGTTGAATGCGCCTTTCGTGCAGGCCAAGGATTTGGTCGACCGGGGTGCGCCGACGCTGACCCAGGCCGCCGTGGCCGATTTTCTGGCCGAGGGCCACTTCGAGCGCCATCTGCGCCATTTGCGCCACCTGTATGGCGAAAAGCGGCGGGCGCTGACCCAGGCGCTGGACGCCAATCTGGGCGGCCGGGTGCGTTATTCGCCGGTGGCCGCCGGGCTGCACGTCATGTTGTTTGCCGAGCCGGGGTTGGATGAGGCGCGGCTGGTGCGCGAGGCGGCGGCGCGCGGTGTGCGGGTCTATGCCGGGTCGCCCTATCATCTGGAGCAACCGGCCCCGCCGTCGATCTTGCTCGGCTTCAGCGGCCTGGAAGAAGAGGAGATCGTCGAGGGTGTGCGTCGACTGGCCGAAGCCTGGCCCTGACGGCGGGCAAGCCGTCAGATGAGCCAGCTACCTTCCAGCCGCAGCAGCCACGCCTTGGTCTCCAGACCGCCACGCGCGCCGTAGCCGTGGAGCTTGCCGTCGGCCCCCAGGATGCGATGGCAGGGGATGATGATCGGGATGGGGTTGGTGGCATTGGCCTGGCCCACGGCGCGCACCGCCCCCGGCCGGCCCAGTTGGGCGGCGATGGCCCCGTAGGTGCTGGTGCGGCCATAGCCCACGGCACAGACCAGTTCCAGCGCCTGCCGTTGGAACGGTTTGGTGACGGTCCAATCGATGGGCGTGGCGAAATGGCGTAATTCGCCGCGCAGGTAGGCGTCGAGTTCGGTCAGGGCCGACGTGACGATGGCCCCCGGCGGGGCGGCGAGGTCGGGCGCGTCGCCGGTCAGCCGGGTCACCTCGGCCACGAAGCGCGGCTCATCGTCCCACAGGCTGATGCTGACCAGTCCGGTCGCCGAGGCGGCCACCCAGATCGTGCCCACCGGTGTATTGTCCAGCTTGCCGATTGTCGTCATGCCCATCTCCCACGGCCCGGATCAGCCAGGCGCGAAACCGAGGTTGCCGAAGCGCAGATAGTATACCGCGATCCCGAAGGCCACGGCGGCATTCAACGACGACTTTTGGCCCAACATCGGCAGGCTGAAGACCGCGTCGCAGCGGGCCAAAATGTCGGGATCAACCCCGGCCCGCTCATTGCCCACAACCAGCACAAGACCCGCGTCGGGCGAGTCTAGCGCATCGAGAGGGGGCCGGGCGGCGCTCTCCAGCCGCTCCAGGGCGCAGAGCCGGTAGCCCTGCGCCCGCAATTGGTCGGCGACATCGACCCCGTTGGCGTGGTACGTCCAGCCGATGGTTTGCTGCGCCCCCAGCGCGGCCTTCGCCAGCTTGGGATGGTCGGGCGTGGCCGTGATGCCGGTCAGATGCAGGTGGGCCAGCCCGGCACCGTCGGCCGTGCGGAACATGGAGCCGACGTTGTGGATCGACCTTATGTTATCGAGCAGCCCGACCAGCCGCGTTTGGCCGGTCATGCTACGTCCGACGGCCGGTTTGTCCAGCGCGACCACAGCGATGGCGACTTCGCCGCGACAGCGCGGACAGCGCAGCGTCGCCGCATCGCCGGCCGGGGCGGGGAAGCGCATCCGGCAGTTTGGGTCGCGGCATTGCACAAAGACGTAGCCCAACGCCCGCCTAGCCCTCCAGCGCGCTCAGCAGCGCCGGCAACAGTTGCTTCTTGCGCGAGACGACGCCCGCGGCCCGCAGCGTGCCGTCGGGCAGTTTGGGGTAGGGCAGGCCGCCCAGGCCGGGCACGTCGGACGTCAGCAACAGGCGACTGGAGCCGCGCACCACGTCGGTCACCATCAGAACGGCGAAATTCAGCCCCTTGGCATCGCGCAGCTTCACCAGCGCGTCCTGTAGCGTGACAAGATGCTCATCCAGTTCGACCAGCGACGTCACCTCGACCTGGGCCACGCCGAAGTTCAGCCCGGCCGACTCGTATAGTTTCAGGTCGGCGCTGACGATCTCTTCCGGCTTGCGCGTGGCCAGCCCCGTGCCCGAGGAGATGACCTTTTCGCCGAAGGTCTGCACCGTCTCTCCGGCCAGCGGCGAACCGATGACGAAGGCCCAGCGCGCCAGCCGCTCGGCCGCTTCGTGGTCGCGCGGTGTGGTCGTGGGCGAGGTCAGGATGAGCGTGTCGGACAGCACTCCGGCCAGCAGCAAGCCGGCCAGCTCGGGCGGGGCGCTCAGCCCGGCATCGTTGATGCGCTCCGAGATGAGCGTGGACGTGCTGCCGACGACGTCGACGGTGAAGCGGATGGGCATGCGGGTTGACGAGTTGCCCAGGCGATGGTGATCGACGATCTCGATGATGTCGGCCTCGTCGATGGAGCCGACGGCCTGCCCCGGCTCGTTGTGATCGACCAGGATGAGCTGCATCCGTGGCGGGTTGAGGGCTTCGCGGTGGCGGCAAATGCCGACGTAGCGGCCGGCCTCGTCGATGACCCAGAAGTCGGTGCGCTCCTCGCGCAGGATGCGGTTCAGCGCGTCGCGGACGCGGGCGTTGGCCTGAAATTGGGGCACGGTCTGATCGCACGCCTCGCGGCCGGGCATGTCCATCAGTTCGCCGATACGCATCTCCTCGCGCCGCGGGTGGGAGCCGACGGTGCGGCTGAGGAAATCGAACAGGCTGATGACCGAGACGAGGCCAAACGGCTTGCCCTCGCTATCGACAATGGGGGCCACGCCGCCGGTGCGGTTGGCGATAGACCACACTTCGCGCAGCGGGTGCTCCGGCGCGGCCGTGTTGAGCCGGTGGGAGATAGCCGCGAAGCGCGGCGAGGCGTCAGTCAGCAGCGTCGGCAGCTCGACGCCCAGATGGTTTAGCACCCAGGTGGTCTGGGGATTGAGGTGGCCGGCACGGGCGGCGACGGCGTTCTGGCCCTGGTCTTGCAGCAGCCAGGCGTAGCCCATCGCCGAGGCGATGGAATCGGTATCGGGGTTCACATGCCCGACGACGTAGATGGCGTTGTTCTTGTTTCCGGTCATTTTCCGCTTTCCTGATATGTTCTTTTGGCCGCTCTCGTTCGGTTGGCGCGCCAATCGGGCATATTACGCCATTATCCTTACGGCCCAGCTAACAGACGCTAATTAGGCGCAACGGCCAACAGCCAATGGTATCAGGAACTCCCCTGACCCGCGAAAATCCGCCCAATCTGAGCCATCCGAGGTCTATCTGTCCTGATTGAAGACTTGGCGACCGGATCGGTTGGGGTCATAATCGCTGTATGGTCTCGCGCCGCCCCCGTTGGCCTTTCGTCGCCCTGTTGCTGATCGTTGCGTTGGCGGCCTTCCTGCGCTTCTGGCGGCTGGATCAGTTGCCGCCCGGCCTGTACCACGACGAGGCGTATTACGGGCTGGATGCGCTGTCGTTGCTGCGCGGCGAGACGTTCCCGCGCTTCTACGAGGGCTGGGAGCTATACGCCAACGATGCCCACGCCGCGCGCCCGGCCGCGCCGACCCGCTTCCCGGTCTTCTTCGAGGGCAACTACGGCCGCGAGCCGCTCCACGTCTATCTGATGGCCCTGTCCATTCGTCTCTTCGGCAATACGCCGCTGGCCGTGCGGGCAGTTCCAGCCGCCGCCGGGACGCTGGCCGTGCTGACGACCTGGCTGGCGGCGCGCGCCCTCTTTCCGCCCGACGAGCGGCGGCCGTTGGGCGGCGAACTGCTGCCCTTGCTGGCCGCCTTCTCGCTGGCCGTGCTCTACCCGGCGCTGCACTTCAGCCGCTTCGGCATCCGGGCCATGACGCTGCTGCCGCCGATGACGCTGGCCGTCTGGGCCTTCTGGCGCGGCTGGCGGCAGCCGAGCGGCGGCTGGCTGGGCCTGGCCGGGTTCTTTGTCGGTCTATCGCTCTACACCTTCGCCGCCGGGCGGCTGTTTCCGTTCGTTTTTATCCTGTTCGGCGGCTACCTGTTGTTGGCCGACGCGGCGAGTGTGCGCGCGCGGTGGCGCGGGCTGGCGACGGCCACGGCCGTGGCCCTGCTGACGGCCGCGCCGCTGTTGCTCTATTTCATTCGCTACCCCTACTTCTTCGTCTTCCGCATGGCCTATGTTGCCAACCGCGGCCAGGGGGCGGTGGAAGGCGCGCCGGCGCTGACCTGGCTGCTCAACGTCGGCCGGGTCATCGGCGGCTTCTTCTGGCGCGGCGAAACCCACTTGCGCCACAATTTGCCCGGCCGCCCGTTCCTCGATCCGGCGCAGGCCGTGCTGCTCATCGGCGGTGTGGCGTGTGGGTTGCGGCGTTGGCGGCGGCCGGAGTACGCTTTCACTCTACTGTGGTTCGGGGTGATGACTCTGCCCAGCATCCTCAGCGGCGACGCGCCCCATTTCGGCCGCCTCATTGGCGCGGCCCCGGCGGCGGCGCTGCTGATCGCCATCGGCCTGACCTGGCTGGTGGAACGGCTCGGCCGGGCGGCGCTACCGCGCTGGGTTGCGCCGGTGGTGGTCATCGGCCTGTGCGCGCTCAGCCTGACGCTGACGGCCCGCGACTATTTCGGCCGCTACGCCGCGTTGCCCGATATGCCTCGCGACTTCTACCGCGCCGATTGGGAGTTGGGCCGCTTCGCCGCCGCCCGGCCGCCGGAGACAACGCTATACCTCAGCCCGTCGCAGGAAGAGATGGCGACGATCTACTTTGCCCTGGGCGACCCCGACCGGCTGCGCAGCTTCAACGGCGAGGCGGGCCTCATCGTGGCCGGGATTCCGGGCCGACCGGCGCTCTATCTCATCCGGCCCACGGCCGAAAGCACGTTGGCCGGTCTGCAAGATTACTTCCCGGAGGGCACGACCGGCGCGCCCGGCGACAACTTCATCCCCTTCGAGCTGGCCGCGGCTGCCCCACGGATGCGTTTGGCGAACTTCGCGGCGGCCGATTTTGGCGGCGTCATTCGCCTGGCCGGTTATGAGACCGCGCGTGAGGGGGACAATCTGCTCGTCGCGCTGGCCTGGGAAGCGTTATCAGCCCCGCCACAGGATTACACCGCTTTTGTGCACGTCCTCGACGCGGCGGGTACACTGATAGCCCAGACCGACCGCCCGCCGGCCGGCTATCCCACCAGCGATTGGCGGCCGGGAGAGATGGTCATTGACCGTTTGGTGGTCGAGTTGTCCGCCGGGGTGGCTCCGGGCGCGTACCGCCTACAGACCGGCTTCTACGACCCGGCGACGGTGGCGCGATTGGGCGACGCGGCCGAGCTAGGCGTAGTGTTATTGCCGTAAAAAGGCTCAGATATGATCGAAATCCGCCCGCTGGATCAGTTCGATATCGCTACCTTCCGGCCCATCGCCGGCGGCTACACCACGGCCGAAATCTATCGCGTCGCCTGGTCGGAAAGCGACGGGCAGACGGTGTTCAGCCTGACGCTGGAACCATTGGCCCGACCGGAGCGGTTCAACTTTCCGTACACGGCCGACGACATCGCGCGCTATACCGCTTTCGTGCCCAACGACTACTGCTGGGGCGCGTATGACGGCGATATGCTGGTGGCCGTGGCCCTGGGCGAAGCGCAGGAGTGGAACAGGACGGTAGCGGTCTGGGAGTTCCACGTCGCCCCGGCCTATCAGCGGCAAGGCATCGGCCGCCGGTTGATGGCTGAAGTAGCGGCGCGGGCGCGGGCGGCCGGTAGGCGCGCCCTCGTGCTGGAAACGCAGAACAGTAATGTCCCGGCCATCCGCTTCTACCGCCGTGCCGGCTACCGGCTGGAGGGCGTCGATATTTCATACTACACCAACGAAGACATGCAACCCGGCCGCACCGTGGCCCTGTTTATGAAACTCAGGCTGGAATGATGCGATTATTGCAATGGATTGACCGCCGGCCGGTGTTGTCGGCCGCCTTGCTGTTTTTGGGGTTGGGCCTGGTTTTCTTCGGCCACGTGTTGATCCCCCCCGACGGCCAGGTATTGGCCGGCCACGACATGGTGGGCAACTACTACATCTATTGGCAGGCGGTGCGCGACGCATTGCGGGCCGGTCATCTGCCACTGTGGGAACCTAACATCTTCGGCGGCTTCCCCTTCCTGGCCCAGCCGCAGCAAAACACCTTCTACCCGCCCAACTGGATCAACCTCGTCCTGCCGGTGCGCGTTGGCGTCAGCCTCCACAGCCTGTTCCACGTCTGGCTGGCCGGGTTCGGCATGTTCCTTTTCGCGCGGTACATGGGTGGGCGGCGCTTGCCGTCTGCATTGGCGGGCATCGGTTTCGCCTTCGGCGGGTTGCTGGCCGGGCGGCTGTGGGCCGGGCATCAGCCGGTATATGCCGTGTTTATCTGGACGCCGGTCATGCTGCTGGCGCTGGTCTGGGCGATTGATCGGCGGCGCTGGGCGGCGGCCGTCCTGGCCGGTGTGCCTTTCGCCCTGTCGCTGCTGGCCGGGCACATCCCCTCCTTCCTGTACGTGGGTCTCATTTGGGCCGCCTTTGCCGCCTATCTGCTCCTCGTCCGGCCGGGCGAGCGGCGGCTGGTGGTGCGGACGGCGCTGGTGGCGGCGGCTGTGGGCCTGGCCCTGGCCGCGGTGCAGCTCGTGCCCTTTCTGCAATTCAGCCTCTCTTCCGGCCGGGTGGCCGAGGCCGACTTTGCCTTCGCCACCGACTACTCGCTGCCGCCGGCCCATCTGATCACCCTGCTCGTGCCCGAATTCTTCGGCGAGCCGACGCGCGTCGGCTACTGGAGCGTGCCGACATTCGAGGAGTTGACCTATTACGCGGGCATCGTGGCCGTGTTGGGCATCCTCCTAGCCTTGCGGCGGCCGACGCGCCTGACCTGGTTCTACGTGGCGCTGATCGTCGTCGGGCTGTGGCTGGCCCTGGGCCGGTATGGCGTGCTCTACGAACTGGCCTATCGCTTCCTGCCGCCGTTTCGTCTGGTGCGCGCGCCGGGCCGGGCGGCGTTCCTCTATCTGTTCGCCGCCTCGGCCCTGCTGGCCCAGACGTTGACCGACTGGCGGGAGGCGCCGCCTGAGACGCGCCTGTCCCGGCTGCGGCCCTATTGGCCGGCGGCCGTGGGCGTGCTCGGCGTGGCCCTCTTCGCCGCGCTGGCCGCCACCGGCGCAGTGTTCATGGCCGTCCATCCCACCGACACCAGCGGGCGGTTGTGGCATCAGATCGGCGGTTATTCGTTGGCGCTGATTGTCGTGGGTATCGGCGGGGCGTTGGTCTGGGCATACATCAATATGAGCGGGGAAGCAGGGGGGCAGGGGAGCAGGGGTGCAGGGGAGCAGGGGAGAGACGCCTCTTCACTCGCCACTCGCCACTCGCCACCCGCCACTCGCTACCCGCCACCCGCCACCCGCTACTCGCCACCCGCCACCCGCCGGGCTGTGATCCTCGCCATCGCCCTCATCGTGCTGGTCGTCACCGATACGTGGTGGTTCAGCTACAAGATGGCCCGCACGGCTCCCACCGCGCCGGAAGCGGTGTGGACGGACGGCCGGGCGCTTGTCGATGAGCCGACCGGCCGCGTCCTGCCTTGGGGCGTGTCGCTGTTCAGCCAGAACGGGGCCATGCAGGTCGGCTGGCCCAGCGTCTTCGGCTACGACTCGCTGGAGCCGGCGGCCCACATCGCCCTGGCCGCGTCGGTGCCCGACCCGCGCTCGACGGCCTACGACATCCTGGGGGCGACCCACGTGCTGGCCGGCGGGCCGCTGGACGACTTCACCGCCGGCGACCGGCCGCTGACGCTGGTGGGGCAGCAGGGGGCGGCCTGGGTCTATAGCCGGGCGCGGCCGTTGCCCCTGGCCCGGCTGGTCTATGCCGCCGAGGTCATTCCCGACAGCGGCGCGGCCATCGCCCGCGTCCATGCCGCCGACTTCGATCCGGCGACGAGGGCCATCCTCGACGCGCCGGCCCCGTGTGACCTCGGCCCGGCCCCGGCCGCGCCCGGCACGGCCGAGATCGTCAGCCACGAGCCGACCCACTGGCAAATTCGCACCCGCATTGACGCGCCGGCGCTGCTGATATTGGCCGAGAATGCCTATCCCGGCTGGCAGGTGACGGTCGATGGGCAGCCGGCGGCGGCGCTGACCGCCTATACGTCAGTGCGGGCTGTCTGCGTGCCGGGTGGGGAGCATCTGGTGGAGTGGCGCTTCGCGCCACGGCTCTATTTGCTGGGTGGGGGAATCACTGCCGGAGCGCTTTTGCTGGCCCTCATCGCCATCTGGGTGCTGCGGCGGCCCGGACTTAATCATTAAACACGGATAGGACACGGATGCAACGGATCGAACGGATTGCATTCTCTCTATCCGTAGAGTTGTTGCACTATAGGGAAATTGCCTATATATGGGGTCGATTGCTCTTCCAGAGTACGCTAAATCCGGCACATATGGCGGAAAATCTTATAGTGCAACAAATCTCGTGTTCATCCGTCCTATCCGCGTACATCCGTGGTTAAATTATTTATCCCTGGGAGCCTGACCCTCAACGGAGTATTTTTCGCGCGATGCCGTCGGCCTGTTTCAGTGCCCGCTCCATCGCGTACACGTCCGGCCCCTTCATGCCTTGCGTTTCCCGCGTACGGAAGTAGCGATCCGCGGCCGTCTGCCCGGCGGCGATGAGCCGCTCGCGGCGTTCGTCGGTCATGTCGAACTCGGTCGTTTCGTAGCCCTGGGCGGGCAGGCGGCAGACGAACTGCTCGAAGGCGTCGATGACCATCTTGTCGTGGGCCTGGGTGGCGGTCTCGATGAGGCTGAGAAGGCGCGTCACGGGCAGCACGTCGGCCGGGGGGTCGCGGGGTGACGGCTCGTCGTCCCCGACCACGGCCAGGTTCTCGTCGATGAGGAACCCCAGCACGCTCTGGCCGGTTTTCGGCCCCATCAATGAGATGACGTAGGGATCATTGGACAGAAATAGCTCGATGGGAAAATTGGACAGCAGACCGCCATCGACGATGCGATGACCGGTCAGCGAGCGGGTCAGGTAGTTGCCCCATTCCGGTTGCCAGATGACCTCTTGCCAGATGAGCGGCAAGCTCATCGACATGCGCATCCCCCAGACCACAGGCAGGTTGGGCGCGGTGTGGTGATTGAGGACGAGCATGTGGCGGTCGGTCGTGTCGGCGGCCACCAGCGACAGATGGCGGCCGGTGCGGCGGTGGAATTCGGCGAAGGTCAGGTGGCTCATTTGGCGCGCCCGGCCGTCGGGCGCGGCCCGGTCGAGTCTGGCCCGCGCCCACTCCAGGAAGGCGTCGGCCGAGTACCAGCCGCCGCGCTC
>CXWJ01022673.1_pt1 | contig 23113 bp, 18 predicted proteins | sample 590841 | NCBI WGS metagenome assembly CXWJ01 (sample SAMEA3498367, study PRJEB10139) | wastewater metagenome | biome: wastewater treatment plant; material: activated sludge | place: Austria | collected 2015-01-21 | reverse complement strand
GGCGTTATCCGCCCTTGGGGCCTAGACGAGGCCAAACCGCTCCAATTGCTGCGAAAACGTCCGCGCGTGTGGCGGCCCGGTCTTGCGAATCGACTTGCAGTGTTGGGCCGCGACCGCGCTCCGCCGCGATTTTCGAATAGGCGGGCGAGGAATGGGTATCCAACAACAGAGTCAGTTTGGGATCGGTCCCCATTTTGTTCGTTGGATCACGTTCAGCTTCGTCGGAAGCAAGGTGGACCCAGGTGGTCAAGCTGGTTGGCCAAAGAAGCTCACTCCGCGCGTTTGTCGGTGGCTCGACGACGCGCGCGGCAAATCTCTCCACTAATGCCTCGGCCAGTTCGTCGCGTAATTTGGCCGTCGGCGCGACGATCGCCACCAAGTCGCTCGTCCCATTGAGATGATCGAGCAGCCGGGAGATCGTCCAGCCAATCGTCGGATGGACCATCTCTCCGGCAATCTCCGCGCTCGGCTCTAGCACGAAGCGCCGGAAAGACATCCGCGGATGGGGCACTGTGAGAGCCGCCATTTCGATCACCCGTTCATCGACCAGCAGTAGATCGATGTCCAACGTCCGCGCCCCCCACCGTTCGAGTCGTTGTCGGCCGTGCCACGCTTCGATTTGCTGCAACTCGAGGAGCAACTCCAGCGGCTCCATCTCGGTTTCGATAACGGCGGCCCCGTTGACGAACTCCGGCTGACCGGCCGGCCCACCGACCGGCCGCGTGTGAATCAGTTTACTCTCTCGCAGGACGCGCACACCCGGCAGCGCATCGATCTCCACAATCGCCGCGCGTAACACTTCCTCGCGATCACCCAGGTTGGAACCGAAGCCAAGAAGACAGATCGCCATCGGTCGCTTCGCCCGTTTGGAATAGTACTCAAACTGAAGAGATTTACCGCCAAGGTCACAAAGAACGCCAAGGAGAGAACGCAACTGAACAGGAGGCAACAGAGGGAACGGAGAAAAAACAGACGGAACAATTTTGCACTCTGTTATCTCTGTTTCCTCCTGTTAGTTCTTCTTGTCCCGTCGCCTTGGCGTCCTTGGCGGCTCTCGCTTTATCATGCTACCAAAAAAAACAGGACGAGCCTTTCGGCCCGTCCTGCTACGTGGAAGACGTCCGTCTCGCGATAAAATAGCTTGGGAGGGGACATCCCGGCCACGACTTTCGTCGCCGACGTCGATCCGTCCGTTGCGCCTCCCAAGTTGATCGCGAGAGTCTATACTTCCGATTTTCGGATTCAGCACGGCAAGGGGCTTATGCCTCGTTCGCCGCGCGCATCATGCGATGAATCCCCTCCGCAACCGCCGTCGGCCTACGCTCGTGCGCTCAAACGACGGCGAAATCCTTGTTCCTTAGTGAGTTGCCACTCGATGAGTTGTTCAAAGTTGACGGTGGCCGATCAGATTGCCTCGGCCTGCTGCTGCGGGCGCAGTCCGAGACAGTTTCCAATTCAGGACTCTGCCCCCAAGCGACTGTTCCTCGTCGTCGGCATTCATTGCGGACTTAAAGGCTCAACTCGCCTGCCAACCGCGGCAGATGTTTCTCCACGGACACTGCACAAAACAAAAATGCTTCTGCGCCGCGCTGGCATCAACAGCACGCCATTGTGCGCGGTTGCGTTCGCGTGTCAAGCAACTTTTTTTTCGCACCATATTTTGTAGCGATGGCACTTGCATCATTTGTCGAAAGTTGTTCCGCGCACGATCGCCGCGCGCCGAAAAAATCGGCGCACGTCGCACATTTCACACGCCGGAAACCACTATCAAGCGCGCGCCGCTTGGCTTAGCATGAAATTAGCACGATCGCACACCCTGAATAATTTGAACCGCCAAGAACGCCAAGGCAAACGAAAGAAGAATTGACAGCAGGAAACAGAGAAAACAGAGGACAGAATAAGTTCCATGTCTTTTGCTTTGTCTCCGTTCGCTCTGTTATCTGCTGTTCGACTCTGTTCTTTCCTTGACGGTTCCATCCATATTCCTTTGAAGTTCTAGATGGTTTTGCCGCCGTGACTACGGACCCAGCCACATTCACCGGCCTACGCGTTGCAGCTTTCGAAAGCCGCCGCGCGGAAGATATGGCCCGCATGATCGCCAAGTTTGGCGGCGTGCCATTCGTGAGCCCCTCGATGCGCGAAGTGGCGTTCGAGCGGAATCAGCCCGCCATCGACTTCGCGAACCGTCTCATTACGGGCGGCATCGACGTGGTCATTTTCCTCACCGGCGTGGGGACGCGGATTCTGGTCCAACAAGTCGAGCGTTACGTCGACCGCGCCCGCTTTCTGGCCGCCGTTAGCGACATCAAAACAGTTGTCCGCGGCCCCAAACCGACCGCGGCGCTCAAAGAACTGGGCATCACGCCGACAATCACCGTTCCTGAGCCCAATACTTGGCGCGAATTGCTCACCACGCTCGATCAGCAATTGCCGGTCGCAAATCTCGTCGTCGGCCTGCAGGAATACGGCGTCACCAACCCCAGCCTGATCGCCGGTTTGGAAGCCCGCGGCGCAACTGTCGAAACGGTCCGCGTCTACGAATGGGACTTGCCGGAGGATTGCGGGCCGCTAGCGGCAAACGTCCGGCGCATCGCCGCAGGGGAAATCGATGTCGCGATGTTCACCTCCGCCAACCAGGTGAACAACTTGCTGAAGCTGGCCGATGACCTAAACCTCGTCGACGACCTGCGGGCAGGGCTCCGCCAGATTGTCGTGGCCTCCATCGGTCCCACCACCAGCGAGCGACTCCGCGATCTGGAAGTCGCGGTCGACCTCGAACCATCCCATCCCAAGATGGGCCACCTCGTTCAGTCCGCGGCCGAACAGGCCGCCACTATTCTCGCTCGTAAGCGAAGCGTGGCGACCGTTTCAATCCGCGATCCGCAATCCAAAATCCGCAATACTGCTGATGCTCCTTGGCACAACAGCGTCTTCCTGCGCGCTTGCCGCCGAGAGCCCGTCGATTTCACCCCCGTCTGGCTGATGCGACAAGCGGGCCGCTACATGCCGGAGTATCGCGCGATCCGGGCCGACCTCAGCTTCTTGGATTTATGCCGCAACCCGCAACTTTGCAGCGAAGTCATGTGCGTCGCGGTCGAGCGCCTCGGCGTCGACGCGGCCATCGTCTTTTCGGATCTGCTGCCAATCCTGGAGCCGATGGGGATGGATCTTGAGTTCGCGCATGGCGAAGGCCCCACGATCCACAACTCGCTCCGCGAAGCGACCGACGTCGATCGCGTAATCGAGTTGGAAAGCGCCGACGCGCTCCACTTCGTGATGGAAGCGGTCCGACAGACACGGGCGGATTTGCCTGCCCACCTGCCTCTCATCGGTTTTGCCGGCGCGCCCTTCACGCTCGCCAGCTACGCCATTGAAGGGGGGGCAAGCCGCAATTACTTGCACACAAAGACCCTCATGTACCGCGACCACGCCGCTTGGACTGCGCTGATGTCGCGGCTCGCGCGGGCGGTTACGGTCTATCTCAATGCTCAAATCGCCGCCGGCGCTCAGGCCGTGCAACTCTTCGACAGTTGGGTCGGCTGCCTTGGCCCGGACGACTATCGCAAGTTCGTGCTCCCGTTTGTCCAGCAAATCATCCGTGGCATCACGCCCGGCGTTCCGGTCATCAGCTTCGCGACCGGCAATCCGCAACTTCTGCCGCTTTTGGCCGAAGGAGGAGCATCGGTCATTGGCGTCGATTGGCGAATCCGCCTCGACGATGCCTGGCGAATGATCGGCCCTGATCGCGCCATCCAAGGAAATCTGGACCCGATGGCGCTGCTGGCGGACACAGCGACACTCCGCACGCAAGCCACCGAGATCTTAAACCAAACCGCCGGCCGCTCCGGCCACATCTTCAACCTCGGCCACGGCGTCTTGCAGCAAACCCCGGTCGATAGCGCCCGTGCTTTGGTCGACATGGTGCATGAACTGAGTGCGCGCAAGTAAGTTTTCCAAATCCAGATTCACCACAAGACACGAAGGAGAAGAATGGTTACAGGAGGAAGCAGAGGAAACGAAGAAAAGGCAATCAAGCGATCAATCTAATTCTTTGCGTTCTCTGCTACCTCCTGTTCAAAAAACCGTCTTCTTCGTGTCCTCCGTGTCTTCGTGGTCAGTCATTCTGCGCATGAAAAAACCACAGCGTCCTGCTGTGGCTTGGAGTTGGCGAGCGTTTGAGAAGCTTACTGCTTCTTGTTCTTGTGATTGTCGATCAGTTCGACCAGTTGCTTCACCGACCCGTTCTTGTTGCCGTAGAAGTGGTCGCCGCCTTTGGGGCCCTTGTGCGACTTCGAGGTAATCGGGCCGTAGGGGCCGTTCGGATAATGGTCGTCGCAGGGAGGTTCGTAGCAATGATCGTTATAGTTCGAGCCGTAGCCCGTGTTGTAGACCGTGATCGGCCCGACGATTCCGCCCGTATAGATTTGGCGGAAGGCAATCTGGCCATTTCGCACGTTGCGAATCTTCAGCCGCACCAAGCCGCTGTTCGAAGCCGTTTGATACAACGCGTCGTTCCATGACCCGTGGTAGGTCAGTGGGAAGCTGTTCAGGCTGAGGATCACGTCGCCAGGCTCCAGGCCGAGCTGCGCTGCCCGCCCGCCCCATTGGACGAAGGTGACTCGTTCGCCATAGCCCTGAATGTTGAAACTTTGGAAGCCGAATTTCGGCAGCCCATTGTTCTGGCCGGGGTTCAGCAGCAGCGCCTTCGGGCCGGCGGCGATGGCAAACGGGGTGGAAATCGAAACTAAGGTCAGGCTGGTCACTAGGGCCAAAACAGTGTTGCGGGCGAGCGTCTTCATCGTAAGTTCCTTGGTAGAAATCGCGGTGGGTCGAATGGTTGGGAGGTCAAATTTGGGTTGTCCGGACCTGACTCTCCTAAAGGCACTCGCCATGCCAAATCGTCGCCAGGCCATGCGCTGCGGCACGCGCAAAAACCAATGATGTAACAACTTACGCAACCAATAGGGAAAAAAACGGCCCCCGCGGGGACTGGCCCGCTGGCGTAGAGTGTCGTCAAATCGACATCGCCAGTTTCAGGATGAGAGAATGGCGAAGCTGGTCCGGCCGTACTGGGTTAGAGCAGGTCGCCAACTCCAAGGCGGCGCACAAAAAGACGGCCCGCTGCGAACTCCCGCAGCGGGCCGTTTGTTATGTCGTTAGAAAGATCGCAGCAGATCGGCGGTAAACTAGGCAACCGGGCGGCGGAAATATTGATACGCCATTAGGACTTCGTACAAGTCGGCCGAGACCGTAATCTCGTCGTTCTCAAAATCCTGGAGCCATGTCCGCTGGCTGGCGACCGCGTCCGCCAATAGCGGCAGCACTTCGCTGACGCTGACAGTCACTTTTGCGGGGGTCGTCTGGCTTGCAACCCTCGTCGCCGTTTGTTCGGGACCGCGATAAATTCGCAAATTACGGGCCATGGATGCTTCCTTACATGCCGGGGGGATGGGCAAACCCGTGCGCAGCGTCGTGCTGCGGACCGCGACCCAAAGGTCGCCGTTCGTATCCCTAGGATCGGCAAGGAGGCCCGCAACAATTTGATCTAATTGCCCGCCGGCGACGATTTTTTTCGATAGGCGAGCTGCGATGATAGCGACGAAGTCGCAGAAACTTCCGTTAAATGTCAAAATGGGATAAATCCGGCGTATGCGGTCTGCGCACCCGATCTGCAAGTGGCTACAAGTGGCTAGATGACAACCGCGCCGCGATATGCTCCAATTTGCTTTCAGCCAATTGCTGGCTACTAATCGCGCACTGCGGTGTCGCATGAAACTTGACAGCTTGCATTGTAAGCACAACAATTTCCGGCGTTTACGCAATCGCGACCCGTTTCGGGCCGCGACGCGGCGTCCTTTGATGGCATCTCCAACAGCCGATCGATGCGGTGGTTCCCTTCGTCCTGGCTGGCCGCGGGTTGCATGCCATCGGGATCGGCCGTGTCACCAAATCGTCTCCCTTCGAGATTTGCCAACTCTTCGCATCGAACCGAGCGCGCCGGCGAAGGTCTTTCCGGACATGCTGCTCCTACCGAACCTACAGTGGCGAGTCTTTTCTTTCTGTTCCTGATCACTGGCTCTCTTTCATGTCACCCGCGATCGATTATGCCCGCCTGACGCGCGAGTTGGGGATCGCCCCGGAGGCCGTTGCGCGGACTGTTGCGTTGTTGGACGAGGGCAACACCGTTCCCTTTATCACGCGCTATCGCCGCGATGAAACGGGCGGCCTCGATGAAGAACAGATCGGCCGCATCCGCGCCGCAGTGGGCAAATTGCGACAGCTTGAAGAGCGCAAGCACACGATCTTGCGTTCGATCGAATCGCAAAACGCGATGACCGATGAGCTCCGCGTCCAGATCGAGCGGGCCGACAGCGTCAAGCGCCTGGAAGATTTGTATCTGCCCTTTCGGCCGAAGAAGCAAACGCTGGCGACCAAGGCGCACGAGCAAGGTCTCACGCCGTTGGCCGAAGAGATTCGCACGCAGGCCAAATCCTGCGCCGATCTCGACGCCCGCGCCGCCGACTTCGTCAACGCGGATAAAGGCGTGCCCGATGTGGCGACCGCGCTGCTGGGCGCCGGCCACGTTCTGGCTGAGCAATTCAGCGAAGATGCCGAGGTGCGACAGAAGATTCGGAAGCTGTATCGCAAGAGTGGTAGGCTGGCCAGCGCGAAGATCGAAGACAACGAAAAGAAAAACGCGCAATTTCACGACTACCTCGATTTTCGCGAGGCGCTCCATCGCATTCCGCCCCATCGGGTGCTCGCCATCAATCGGGGCGAGCGGGCCAAGATTCTCCGCGTTAAAATTGAATCGGACGAAGCGGCCATCGAGCAGTTGGGCATTGAGTTATTAGTGCCCCCAGAACACATTCATAAAGACTTCATGATGGGCTGCGTGCGCGATGCGTTGTCGCGTCTGCTGCTGCCCAGTTTGGAGCGAGAAGTCCGCCGCGAGCTGACGGAAAAAGCGGAGTCGCACGCGGTCGAGGTTTTCGCCCGCAACCTGCGGCATCTTCTACTGCAACCGCCGTTGCCGGGTCGTCGCGTGCTGGCGATCGATCCCGGTTACAAAAACGGTTGCAAACTGGCGGTGCTCGATGAATTCGGCGGGTTGTTGCAGCATGACGTGGTGTACGTCGTCGGCAGCGACGAACAGAAGGCCGAAGCCCGCACGAAATTGGCCGATCTCATTCGGCAACATTCGCTCAGCGTGATCGCCATCGGCAATGGCACCGCCTGCCGGCAAACGGAACAGTTGGTCGCGGACATCATCGGCGGCGACTTGGCCGATCTCGACGCCCACTACGTGGTCGTGAACGAAGCCGGCGCAAGCGTATATTCCACCAGCGAAATCGGCCGCGAAGAATTTCCCGAATGCGACGCCATTCAACGGAGCGCGATCTCCATCGGCCGCCGGCTGCAAGATCCTCTCAGCGAGTTGGTGAAGATCGATCCGGCCAGCATCGGCGTTGGGCTGTACCAGCACGATGCGCGGGCCAAGCACTTGCGAGACACGCTGGACGATGTTGTGCAGTCTTGCGTCAGTTACGTGGGCGTGGACGTCAACAGCGCCAGCGCCCCGCTACTGCGTTATATCTCCGGCATGAATCAACTCTCGGCCCGGCGCGTGTACGAGCATCGACAACAAAATGGCGCGTTCCGCAATCGGCAACAGTTGCTAGAGGTGAGCGGGTTTGGCGATGCGACCTTCGTGCAGGCAGCCGGATTTCTGAAAATCGTCGGGGGTGATAGTCCGCTCGATGCCACTTGGATCCATCCGGAAAACTACGCTGCCGCCCAGAAGCTTTTGGAAAAGTTGGAGATCGCCCCGGCGAATGTGACCGGCTCGGCCAGCGCCGCTAAAATACGGGAGCTAGTCTCGCAGCTTGACCGTCAATCGCTCGCGCAGGAATTAGGCGTCGGCCGTTTGACGCTCGATGACATGATCGAGGCCCTCTGCAAGCCGGGTCGCGATCCGCGTGAAGATTTGCCGCCGCCTATTTTCCGCAAAGACGTCGTCAAGTTCGAAGACCTGCAAGTCGGCATGGAGCTACGCGGCACCGTTTTGAACGTGGTCGATTTCGGCGCTTTCGTGGATGTGGGGCTTTCCGACAGCGGGCTCGTCCATATTAGCGAATTGAGCACGGCTTACATCCGCGATCCACACGATGTCGTCGCCGCGGGCGATCAAGTGCGGATTTGGGTGGCGTCGATCGACCCGCAGCGCCGTCGCGTAGCGCTCACGATGATTCCGCCGGGCACGGAGCGACCGAAACCCACCAAGTCGCGCCGCCCCCAGCGCGAGCAAACGCCTCAGCGCGCGCCTCAACCGACCGCGGCCGCGCAAACTGATGGCGCGCCCGTGGCCGAGGAGCGTAAAGCCGCGCTGCCCCCTCGTCGCGGCGAAGGCAAGCCGCGTCACGAGCGCCGTCCGCCCCCGCGGCAGCCCCGTTCGGGCGCATTCGAGAAACGGGCCAAGAAAGAATTAGTCCCTCTCACCAAGGAGATGGAGGAAGGCAAGGAAGCGATGCGCAGCTTCGGCGATTTGCTGCAGTTTGTTCAGAAGAAACACCAACAGCCAGCATCCAAGCCTAATGATCAGCCGGAACCACCCGCCGGCGAATCGAACGGAACGTCTTAGCACAAGACGCTCAGCGAATCCGCTACGTCCCACCCTCTTTGATAAACACTCACTGCTGCAGCAACATGGAATTTCGCGAGCGACTTCAACGAGCGTCCGAACGGGGCAAGCAGGCGCGAGAGGCTCAGTTGAACGAGGCTGCCGCCAAAGCCCTGAGTGAAGAAGAATGCCGCCGTCTCCACTCGCAATATCGCCTGGCGGTGAATGATCACATTGAAACGCGGCTCGGCGAATTGGCCGATAATTTCCCTGGCTTCCGCGTCGAAACGATCATGAACGAAAGTGGCTGGGGCGCCGTCGCCACCCGCGATGACATTCGCCTGGCCGGCGGCCGCCGCGACAGTCTCTTCAGCCGGTTGCAGATTGTCGTCAGCCCGTACGGAGCCCACCACGTCCTCGAAATTGCCGCCAAGGGGACCGTGCGCAACAAAGAAACATTTGCGCGCAATCATTACCAACGCTTGGCGGACGTAGACCTGGATCGCTTTCGCGAGTTAATCGAGTTGTGGGTTCTCGATTACGCCGAGATGTATGCGGCCGCGAATTAGCCGGCGTCGCGAGTCGACGGTGGCAGATGTCGATCTGGCAATTGCCGTTCGACCGTTGTCTTAAGCCGCTCATCCCCACTCAGAGAGAATGAGGCGCTAAGCCAGTTCGGCAACGCCGCCCGGCTGGGCGCGGTCAGCAGGAGCGACAGCCGATCGCCGTCGCGGAGACGGATCGGGCCGCGAATCGGAGTTCCATTCTGTTGCAACGAAATCAGCAGTTCTCCGGGCGACAACGATAGCCCACTCAGCCGGTGTTGGACCGTTCGCTGGACGCTTTCCGAAGTGGCGTGAGGCAACGTGGCTTCGCGCAGCCCTGCCCGCGCGGCGCGAGCCAGCGTTTGCTCTGCGGCTAGGCGATAACCAAACTCGATCAAAAAACTCGTGCTGACCACGAGCATTCCGACCACGCCGGCCCACTTCAACACCCAGCCCACGCCTCGTACGGGACGCGAAGAATCGCCGCGCACGAGCTCATTTTCGACGGCAGTTTCCGGCCCGTCGAAATGAGCCAAAAGAGGTTGGGAAGGGGTGGAAGCGTCCATCCCTCCAGGCTAGTTAGCCTGCCGGAAATTGCCAGGAGGTGCGAAATTCCAGCGGCGGACGGCCTTGGCGGAGGACGTCCGTGATGCAGAATCGCCTCAATGGTCGTAGGTTACTTCAAGACTCGGCAAGGCGGCTTTCAGCTTGTCCACGCCCTCCGTCGTCACGCTGGTGAGCCGCAGCTCCAGCTTTTTAAGCGATTTACAGTTGGCCAAATGGGCCAATCCTTCGTCCGTAACACTGGTCTGATTGAGATGGAGATAGGTGAGCGGCTTCGACCGCGCCAGTTGCTTCAAACCCTCGTCCGTGACGCGAGTGTTGTCGAGGTTCAAGAACAAAAGCTTCGGCAGCTTGGCGATGTGGGGCATACTGTCGTCGCCAACCATCGTGTTCCAAAGATCGAGCCACACCAATTCAGGCAGGTCGGACAAATGAGCCACACCCTCGTCGCCGACGGACGTTTCGCTCAAGTCGAGCTTGCGAAGCGCCTTCATGTCCCGCAGATGTGCGACCCCTTCGTCGCCGATCAGCGTGCCGCGCAAAAAGAGGAGTTTTAGTTTTTTGAGCGGTTCCAAATGGGCGAGGCCGGCGTCGCCGATCGGCACGCGCATTAAGTCCAGATCATCGAGTTCCGTTAGCCCAGAGAGGTTGGCCAGGCCGTCGTCGGTTAGTTGTGCATCTTCGATCGCCAAGCCGCGCAGCTTTTTCAGGTTTTTTAGGTGGGCCACGCCGACATCGGTGATATTACGACTCCGGAATTTAAGCGCTGCCAACGTCGTCATGTTGGCCAGGTGCGCGAGACCTTTGTCGGAAACCAGGCAGCCGCGGAGATCGAGCAGCCGCAGTTTTTTGCAATTCTTGAGGTGGGCCAGACCGGCGTCCGAGATGCGCGTATAGAGCAGTATGAGATACGTGAGCTCGGGCAGCTTGGCGAGGTTTGAGAGTCCCTCGTCGGTGATTTGAGTAACCCGCTGCAAATTGAGCGATTTGAGTTTCGATAGCGCCGTCAGTTTTGCCAAACCGGCATCGGTGATCAGCGTATTTTCCAACCCGAGATCGGTGAGGTTCACTAGGGGCGTAAGTTGATCGAGGCCGGCATCCGTAATTCCCGCCCCCCACAGGGAGAGCTTCTGAAGCTTGGGGGCCGCGGCCAGCAGCTTCAAGTCATTGTCGGTGGTGGGCCGGTTGGCCAAATTGATCGTGATAATCTCCCCCGCCGGCGATTGCTCGACGGTGCCCGAGAGTTCCTTGACGCGGGCGAGCAGCGCCTCCGTCTCGTCTCCGCGGGCGATCCCTCCGGCCGCGACACCACAGAGAACCACACTAATCCAACCAATTCTGGCCGCCGCCTTACTAAAGCTGTGACGCATAACAACCAATTCCCGCAAATTTACCGGTGTTTGTGAAAATCGCCTACAATGGACGGAATACATTGTTAGCGTAGTGTCGGGCCGCCCAAATGGCAAATTGCCCCGCTGCGGGCATAGTTGCCGGGAGATTTGATCCCGGCCAGTACCCACGGTATGCTGTAGCCATCTGCGTGGCGGCGGCAAACCCGCCCGGTTCTAGCGCGAAACGCATTCCATCAGGCTTAGGAGAATATTCGATGTCGATTACCACGAATCGCCGCGGCTTCATGCAGGCCGCCGCCGCTGCCGGTATCGGTTATTGGGCGGCAGGCAAAGTCTCAGCGGCGGAGAGCAAATCGCCGAACGAAAAAATTCAGATCGCCAGCGTTGGCGTTGGTGGTAAAGGCAAGTCCGATGTGCAGAACATGTCGAAGTACGCCAAGATCTATGCCCTCTGCGACGTGGACTCTACCGTCCTCGATGGCGCGGCGAAGATGTATAAGACAGAGCACAATTTCTCCGATTTCCGCGAGATGCTCGACAAGCTGGGAGACAAGATCGACGCGGTCACCGTTTCCACGCCCGATCACAACCATGCCGTGGTTGCCGCCAAGGCGATGCGAGCGGGTAAGCACGTCCATTGCCAAAAGCCGCTGACCCACACAATCTGGGAAGCGCGGCAATTGGGCAAGATCGCACGCGAGACTGGCGTGGCCACTCAGATGGGCAACCAATATACGGCCTACGACCCAATGCGTAAGGCGGCGCACCAAATCAAGGCCGGCCAGTTGGGCACGGTCAAGGAAGTCCATGTCTGGACCAATCGGCCGGTATGGCCGCAAGGCGAGCGGCGGCCGATGATGGCGCCAGTTCCTGAGTCATTGAATTGGGAAGCTTGGATCGGCCCAGCGCCGTGGCGTCCTTTCGCACCAGCCGCTTATCACGATTTCCGCTGGCGCGGCTGGTGGGACTTTGGCACCGGCGCGCTGGGCGACATGGCTTGCCACACCTGCAANNTTGCCATTCATGGCTCTCAATATGCGCGACCCGATTTCGGTCGAGGCGGATTGCCCGGAGCACGATGGCGACAGCTACCCGACGCGGTCGAAAATCAAGTTCGAATTCCCGAAACTGGGCAGCCGTGAAGCCTTCACGCTCTACTGGTACGATGGCGGCAACTTGCCGGCGCCGGATACATTCAAGGGTGTGACGCTGACCACCAAGGATGACGGAAAAGAGACTCCGCCTCCGTGCGAAAGCGGTACGCTGATCGTCGGCGATAAGGCCACGATGTACGCTGCCGGTGACTATGCCGACCGTGGTATCCAGATCGTCGGGGATGTTCCGGAGCTGCAAGTCGATTATCCCCACAGCCCGGGCCACGAAAAAGAATGGATCAACGCGATCAACGACCGCAGCAAGCCTGCGATGTCGAACTTCGCCGATTACGCCGGTCCGCTGACCGAGACGATCCTACTGGGCAACTTGGCCGTCTGGAAGCGCGGCAAGGTGGAATGGGATCCGGTGAACTTGAAGCCGCTGAACGATCCGTCGCTGGAGCGGATTGTGCGGACTGAGTATCGCAAGGGTTACGAAATCTAAAGAGCAGTTTCCAAACCAGAGGCCGCGTGCTGCGGCCAATCCAATCAGCCGGCGCGCTCGTGTCCGGTTAATTCGGCGAGGGTTCGAAACTCTTCTAAGCCTGCAAATTGTCTGGCCTGTTCCCACGCAAGCCGTGGGAACAGGCTCAGGCGGTTTCATTCTGGCTCTCAAAAGATCCTAGGCGGAGGTGGGAGCGAGTGCTCCTGGTCCGCCAGTGCTCCACTTACGGGCTACGCTTCCAGGACCACGCCGAAATAAGCGCCCGACTATTTCAGACAGACCCATTACCAACACATCCAGACTGACCCAATTCAAATTGGTTCACCTCGCTCGTCAGGCGGTGGCGGCGGATGACCATCGTCGGGCGGAGGTGGTCGTCGTTCATCGGGTGGTGGACCATCACGACCGCCGGGGCCGCGCCGTGGGCCGCCAGGCCGACGACCCTCCAGACCGCGCTCCGGGCGGTCGCGATCAAAACGATTTGGCCCTTCCATGTCGCGCGGGGGTGGTCCGCCTGGGCCTGGGCCGGGGTCATCGGGGCCACCCGGTCGACCAAACGGACGGCGACGATCGGGGCCGAATTCTGGGCGGCCAAAGCCACCGGGCGGTCCCCCTCGTCCCAAGTCCTCAAACACGCGTTGTAGTTCGTTGTTGCCAACTCCAAGCTGCTCGCCAAAATAGCGGCGTTCAAGTTCGACTTCCATCTCTGCGGTCGGCATAGCGAATAGCCGCGCCCGGTCTTCATCCGAGAGCTGCGTGGATTTGGCAAAGAATTCGGCAACTGCGCCCGGATCGCGCCGCGGTTCCAGCGAACTGACCATCCATTGGCGCAGTTGCCAGAAACCCCCGCGCTGGCGTCCGGAGCCCTCTAGTTGCTCTTTGGCCGCTGGGCTTAGTTGATTGACCAACCGCAGACGAGTTGCCTCGCCCGAGTCTCGTTTCCAAAGCTCGCGCATGACGATCAACAGTGCCACCGCGTTGGGATGTTCCTCTAAGCGGCTGGTTGAAATCTGAATATTGCGATCGCGCAGTTCTTTGAGAAAATCCGCCTTGCGCTCGTTGGCAACGGCGAGGATTTCTGCACGCAATTTTTGCGAATCCTCCGCTGAGAGCTGGCTGGCAACGCGGCGATCGTCCCGACGCACGAGCGATTGGACAAGTGCGAGGCGGTCGTCCGTGGACTTGGCATGGAGCAGTTTATCCTGCTCACTGGACTTATCGCCGAGCCACTGTCCATAGGCGATCATCGTTTGCCGCAGCTTCTCGGCATCGGGGGCCGACGATATTTGCTGTTCCAACTTCTTCAGACGCTCGCGCTCTCCCGAGCTCTCGGGCAGGTTCTCATAGCGCTTGAATTGAGAACTCAATTCCGCTTTATCGACAGGCGGGAGTTTTTCAATCCAAGCGGGACGTTCTTCGGGCGTCAACTTGCCAGTGGCCACAATTTGCTCCAGCTTGCGATCGCGGGCCGCAGCATCGTCGGTGAGTTGTTCGAGGGGCACCGCCGTCGAAAGTTTCCGCAAGAAATCGATGTCGCCGATCTGAGTGAGCAAGTCATACTGTTCAATCACGGGCAAGTCGGCCAGCAGCGTGCGATTCGAATCGGGCCAGAAGAACCTCGCGCCGGCAAATCCGGCGACAATCGCGACGCCGCCCAAAACGGTCCAGCACAAGCGGCGTTTGCGTTCGCCGATCTCAGCCGTAGACGTCTGTTTCGAGATGTCTTCTTGACAGGCGACCGCCAACATTTCGATCGTCGTGCGGGCGAATTCATCGCCGGCCGTGGGCTGCGGCAAGGCATCGAGCGCGTCCCAGGCCTTATCGAGCTCATGTAATTGTTGGCGAAACACGGGATCGATCGCCAGGCGCTCTTCCACGCGGCGGCAATCGTCCGGCGGCAGCTCGCCATCAAGGTAAGCGACCAGGTCTTCACCGGCGGGCAGTTCAGGGTGTGGATTGTCGATCGAGGCCATGTTGAAATGAAACGAGGATGAGTCTCAAATATATTGCCACTGAGGAGGTAGAGAATTTCGGGGTTGGGATCTCGAAATGCGGATTTCAATCAATCCGCAATCGCCAATCCACAATTTTCTCTCCGTGTCTCCGTGGTGCATTGTGAACGGCTCAGTCAGGGTTTTCTTGGTCGTTCCGGTAGTTGCTATCCGATGATACATCAGCCAGGTCCGCGTCTACTTTGGTGCCGCGCTCTAAGTAGGGTTGCANNTGGTTGTTCTGGTAGCTGCTATCCGATGATACGTCGGCCAGGTCCGCGTCTACTTTGGTGCCGCGCTCTAAGTAGGGTTGCAGTGCTTCGCGGAGGTTGGTTCTGGCGCGCGACAGCAACGACTTGATGGCCTGCGGCGACATCTCCATCACTTCGCCGATCTCGGCGTAGCTAAAATGTTCGAATTTGGCGAGCAAAACGGCCATGCGTTGCCGTTCGTTCAGCACGCCGATGGCCTCCTGGACGGCGTTGCACAGTTCGGCTTTATCGAGTTGTCTGGTGGGCATCAGGGCACTTGCCGCAAGCGCCGCGGCCTCCAGCGACATCGGGGCGCTATCATTCGCGCGGGGAGCAATGTTAACTTCCCGCCGTCGGGCCAAGGTCCGTAGGGCGTTCGAGGCGACGTTGCCGGCGATCGTGAACAGCCACGTGGAAAACTTGGCACCAGGAACATATCGTTTTCGCGCGCGGTAGACGCGGAGGAATACATCTTGCGTTAAATCCTCCGCCAAGTCCCGCTGGCCCACATGGTGAGTCAACAGGGATAGCAGTCGGTTTTGATAGCGCAGCACTAGCTCTTCGAAAGCCTGGGCGTCGTCGTCGCGCACCTGCAGCATGAGCCGAACATCTGGATCGGCCAGCGTATATCTTTCAGCAGTCGATTCACTAATCGACAAAGGGGCGCTCGTGAGCAGCAGGGTAGGGAACGCGGCCGGCGCCAAGCATCGCTGGGCGATCGCGGAAACCGCGTCTCGGTCATACCAGCTTACACCCGGCCGATAGCCGCGGCGAGCAGCAGGGCACCGGCGACGTGCCCGTTTCCGGCCAGTTTGTCCTTAAAATCTAACCCCAAGCCGGTGCCAAGGTTCCGCAGTCGCGGGCATCGTTTCTGTCACTGCGTCTTGCCATTTGCCACACTCGCCTTAGTTCTCCGCCAGCCGCAGTGGTCTCCTCCCGTAGCGTGGTTCTTCGTGGCCACGATCTTCGCGGGAGTGCTGGAATTGCTTGTGTGGTGAGTGTGATAACCCGTGTGCTGTGTCGGCGGTATCCACTTCGAGAAGCCCTTGCGATGAGCAAGCTTAGGTAAGGGCGCACGGCACGTGGTCCCCAGCGTCATCCCACAGGCAGTTACAACAAACTTTCAAGAAGGAGGCGCATCTTGCGCATCTCGGCGCGATGATCGTATCCTTCCAGCGGCATCATATGCACAGAGAGGGCGCGGTCGTAGCCGACTTTGTCGAGTTGCTGAATCAGTTTGCCGTAATCAACTTCGCCTTGGCCGACGCGGACTTGCAGTTTCTCTTTAGTCGAGTCGCGTAGGTGAACGTGCTGAACGTACTTCATTACTTTTTCGATATTGCCCCCCTTATGGGGTCCGGCGATGTAATGGCTAGGGTCGAGCGTGAGCCGCAGGCCTTTCACGTTGTCGCAAAGCACGACGGCCGTATCGGGATCCTGACTCATGCGGCCGACCTGCGTCTTGAGCCCGACGACCGCTCCTTCAAGCGACGCGATTTCAACCAGTTTCCGCAAACGCTCAATCTCCTCGTTGAACGGAGTGCCGAGCTCGGAGCAGGGGATCACGAGCGTGACCACTTTGATGGCCTTGGCCAACTTACAACAGGAGGCGAAATGTTCGTAATAAGTGGGACCAGGGGCGAGGTCGATGCTCAGAGCGGAGATGTCGAGGCGATGGGTATCTCGGCAGAAGCGTATACTGCGCTCAAGGTCACTGTGAACGTCTGACGGCTTGAGCCAATTGCCCGCTTCGTGGATGGGCAGTTCGATGGCCGTGTATTCCAAATCGCCGACGAATTCAAGCGCGTCGCTCGGCGACATGTCTGGGAAACATTCAGTAGAGACGGAGACGAACACCCAGGGCTCCTTGTTGATCTTCGATGTTGAGGGGCGGGTGGGACGTTGGAAGGGGTACGTGTGCTGCAAGTCGCAGACTGACTGCGGCAAGCGATGTGGTAAATTCTGATCCTGTGAGGGTCCACTTTAGCCGTATTTGGGCCTTTGTGGCAACACCCGCGGCAGGTGGGCAAACTATCATTTGTGGCCGCAGCGGGGCGTTGTGCGGATGGCCGCATGTTTTAGAATGACAATGCGCCGATTTCTCTCTTCAGGGACGATTGGCGCTTGTCGGCGTGAACGAAGAGCGACGAAAAGCAATGTTCCGCCGGCCCGCAGTTTTCGCTCTTTCCGCCTGTTAGCAGTGCTTGCTAGCACGCGAGGCACCAAGGGAGGTCCGCGTCCATGTCATCAGGTGATCCTCAAGCCACGCCGGTTCGTATTGCGTCGCCAGGCGCTCCGCCGCAGATCGTCATTCAGCAACAGTCGAGTGCGTTTGGCCGGTACGGCAAATGGCTGCTGACCGCCTTGATTGTGGCGGTGATGGCGGCCGTCACCATGTACAGTCGTTACCAGAGCTACTTTACACCCCCCGATATGCCGCAGGAGCGATACCATTCGCTCTCGAAGTACGCGACGAAGAAAATCGCGATTATTGATATCAGCGGCGCAATCATGGAAGGTCCGGAAAGCTTTGCCAAGCGGCAGATTGACCGGGTGCGTGAAGACGAAGACGTAGTGGCCGTGGTACTGCGGATCAATTCGCCGGGCGGGACCGTCACCGGAAGCGACTATTTATTGCACCATTTACGCGAACTGGCCACGGCGAACGATCGCAAGTTGCCGATCGTCGCGAGCATGGGGAGCGTTTGTGCCAGCGGCGGCTACTACGTGGCGATGGCGGTTGGTTCGGAGCCGAATTCCATCTACGCGGAACCAACGACCTGGACGGGGTCCATCGGCGTGATCATTCCTCATTTCGATCTCTCGGGCACTCTGGATAAGATTGGCGTCGCCGACGATTCGATTGCCTCTGGCAAGTTCAAGCAAATGGGGACGCCCACGCGACCTATGACGGAGGAGGACCGGAAGCTGTTGCAAGGATTGGTCGACGATAGCTTCAAGGGGTTCAAAGCAGTGGTGACCAGTGGACGGCCCGTGTTCAAGGACGATCCAGCAGCGCTCGATGCGGTGGCAACGGGCCAGATTTTCACTGCGAATCAGGCGCTGGAACGCAAGTTAGTAGATAAGATCGGCTTTCTTGAGGACGCGATTTCGGCGGCCGTGGCGTTGTCCGGCCTAAGTGCGGAAGAAGTGCGTTGTGTCCAGTACCGACAAGCGCCGACATTCTTCGGCCAACTCATGGGGTCCGAATCACACCTCTCGCCAAGGGGTAGCGTCGATTTGGCGGCGCTGTTGGATTTGGCAGCGCCCCGAGCATACTATCTTTGGACATGGCTGCCTGCGGCGATGTCAAACTCGCGTTAGCACGCGCCAGAGGAAAATTACCACCGGAGACACAGAGAGCACGTAGAAGAGAAATAACTGGAATGCACAGAGGAAACAGAGAAGTAGATCGCCCGCATATTTTTCTCTGCTTCCTCTACGACTTCCTTTTCAACTAAGTCTCTTTCCTTTTTGTGGCCTTTGTGTCTTATGATTAGCCTGATCTGCGTGGAATTGTCTCCCGATGCCCCATTTGTTAGATGCAATTGATGACTCGTTGAGGCCGTGGCTGCAAGAGCGGGGGCAGGGAGCGTATCGCGCGGGCCAAGTGAGGCAGTGGCTATTCGCACAGCGCGCGGCCGATTTTCTCGCGATGACCAACCTACCGCAGGTGCTGCGTGAGGCGCTCGCGGAGGAATTCACGCTGTGGAGCACACAAATCGCTCGACACACGACGGCCGACGACGGCACGGAAAAGCTGCTGCTGTCGCTTGCAGATGGGGGGCAGGTGGAATGCGTACTATTGCGAGAAGACCCATCTCCCGGGCTTTCTGCCGAAGAGCGTGGTGTGCGCCGGACCATCTGTATCAGCACTCAGGTTGGCTGCGGCATGGGCTGTGTGTTTTGTGCCAGCGGGCTCGACGGTCTCACTCGCAACCTGAAGACGGGCGAGATAGTCGAGCAGATGCTGCGGCTCCAATTGTTGTTGAAACCTGAGGAGCGTTTGAGCCACATCGTAGTGATGGGAATGGGGGAGCCTCTGGCCAATCTGGATGCGTTGCTGCCGGCGCTCGAAGAAGCGAGCCGCGAGGATGGGTTGGGCATCAGCGGCCGGCGGATTACGATTTCGACGGTCGGGCTACCCAAGGCGATTCGTCGGTTAGCCGACAATCATCCGCGATATCGGCTGGCCGTCTCGTTGCACGCTCCGAACGATACGTTGCGGCAGCAGATTGTGCCGGTGAGCGACAAGATGCCGCTGGCGACGATTTTGGCTGAGGCCGATCATTATTTCGAGGCGTCGGGACGTCGGTTGACGTTCGAGTACGTGCTGCTGGCGGACGTCAATGATAGCGCCGAGCACGCGACGGAGCTGGCAAATCTGCTCGCGCATCGCACCGCACTCGTGAACGTGATTCCGTACAATCCGGTGGTCGGGTTACCATATCGCACGCCTACCCCTCATGCGCAGGAAACTTTTCGGCGGATTTTAGAAGGGCGGGGGATCTCGGTGCGATTTCGACATCGCAAAGGGGACGCGATCGATGCGGCCTGCGGACAGTTGCGGCGAAGGTCTCAACTTGGGCAGGCTTCGGCTTGACCTACTAACGATTTACGAACCGTATTTCGTAAAAACCGATCGATTTGACGGGCGCGTCTGTCAGGATGCTGTTGACGACCGTTTCGATACGCGCGCGCAACTGCGCGAAATCTGGATCAGCCAACTCTTCGCGGGTGGCCTTGCGGACGGCTGCCAGCGTTTCATGCCGCACACGAAAGCCGTCTGCCGCGAGTTGACTTTCGACCGCGGGCACGCTGTAACGTCCAACTGTGCCAAAAATGCGAAACTCGAGTTCGACGACCGCGCTCGTATGTTGGTCGTGGGGCAGGATTGTGTGGTAAGTGCCCAGATCGATTTCTGCTAGACGCGTGTTGAGTGCCGCATTACGGGCCTCTTCGATCAAAGCGCTTCCGTCGTAGCAGCCGTTCAGTGTGCCAAGGCAGATGGCGATTGTGGCGGCGCCGAGTGTATATGCTGCATGCCGTGCTGGTGGGTTGATCGTCATAATCGGTTTAATCGGGTCTCGGCGGATTCTTGGGCAAAACGCTTCGCCAAAGTATAGGTCGGGCCTGACGATGGTGATTGGCGTATGTTTGTCAGGGAGATACGCTGTGGCGCTATCCGATCGGTTAGCTAAGCCGTGTTTTACGGTCGCAGTGTGATTCTGCACCCTGTCATTCGGACGCTGAAATCATGTGGAATTGCAACCAGATAGCAGCGATCGGCTTATTAGCGGTCTGGAGTTGCGGTTGTGGATCGGGACCGGAGTTCAAGTTCGACGATTTGGATGTCGCGCGGGCACAAGAAAAGCTGACCGAGTTCTCGCTGGGGCACTACAGCATCCCTATTCCGATAGTCGATTCTCAACACGCCGAGCCTTCGGCGGCACGCAATCGGTTCGAGTTTGCGTTTGATTTATACGCCGTAGTCTCTCCGGATCAGGAATCGCAAGTTGCGGCGGCCTGGGAACGTCATGAGGGGAAAGTTCGAGACCGAGTGATTTCGATTTGTCGGAACGCCTCGTTGGAAATGTTGCAAGAGCCCGAGCTATCAACTTTGAAATCGCATTTGACAGATGCCGTGCAGGGGCAGCTTGGCACGGTCAAAGTTCGGCAGTTGTTGTTGACGGATGTTGGTAGCCTAGCGATTTGAAAGCGTTGAAAGCCATGAATTTAGTAGCCGCGAACGCCCGAATTGCCAAAAAAACGCGTTGCCGCTTGTCGGCTACGCTCGCCGTGGCAGCGTTGTTTGGTTTGCATGGCATGGCTTGCGGCAGTGATCATGGCGGGCACGACGAACACACTCTTGCAGCCAAGGCCTCCTTGCCGGAATCACCGGCCTTCAGCACGCGCGGGATCGAGCTGGGAGAATTTCGCATTCGCGCGTACTATCCGCTGGAAGGACAGAAATGCAAAGTCTCCTTCACGCTGTATGTGATCGTCGGCAAAGAGCACTTTGCAGAATCAGAGGAACTATTCGCCCATCGCCAACAGAAACTGCGAGATCAAGTAATCATTGCTACGCGATTGGCCCCACTCGTAGTCTACAACGACGCAGAACTGAAGAGCTTCCGGAAACGCATTCTCTTGCGCGTTCGCCGCGTTATGTCGGAGCTTTCCATCGACGATGTCTACGTGAGCGACTTCAATCTGGCGGTCGAGGGCATTTAGGGCCGGATGATGTACCGCGATGCATCGCCCCGGAGGCGTGCTAGGCCACGGAACGCCGGCGCGACGGAGTTTCGCCACGGAATTGGGCGTGGAGCGAATTCCAATCGATCACCAGTGAGCCGCCGGTTGCCTCATGCTGCTTCGCCCAATTCATCAACAGGTCGAGGCAGGCATGGTCGATGTATTCGAGTCGCTGCAGATCGACATGGAGCTCCGCATTCGAGGGAACTTTTTCCAACGAGGCAGCCAGCCGCGGCAGACGAAGAAAGGTGGCCGTGCCCTCCAGAGACAAGACCGCGCGATTGCTTGGTCCGTTTTGTTTGAGATCGACACGCAGGTGTGAGAAGGTGTAGAGCAGCTTGGCGGCAGACAAACCAATGCCGATCAAGACGCCGTGGAGTAAATCTGTCGTGACGATGCCAATAAGGGTAGCCAGATAGATGGCGACCTCGCCCCAGCCGTACTTGCGCAGCTCCTTTAATTGTTTGATATTCAGAAGTTTGTATCCAGTGTAAACCAAGACGGCCGCAAGGCTGGCCACAGGGATGGATCGCAACATTGACCCCAGCAAGCCGACGAACACAAGCAGCCACAGCCCGTGCAGAATCGTGGAGTAGCGGGACTGAGCGCCAGCCTGAATATTGGCCGCACTACGAACGATGACGCCGGTCATCGGCAGCGAGCCTAGCAGACCACAAATAGAATTGCCGACGCCCTGAGCGAAGAGCTCGCGGTCGTAATTCGTGCGCTGTCCGCGGTGCATTTGATCCACTGCGGTCGCGCAGAGGAGTGTTTCGGCGCTGGCGATTAACGCTACAACAAGCGAGGCCTGAATCAAACCGACGAGCGGCAAGTCTTGCAATACGGCCAGTGAGGGGAGTCGAATCGTATTGAGTAAACTTTCCGGCACTTCGACGTAAAGAACGGGCAGACTCCAAATGAAAGCGATTGCCGTGGCGACGGTAATGGCAACCAGAGGCGCCGGCACAACTTTCAACCGCTTGGGAGCGAAGCCTTGCCATAGCAGAAGCACGGCAATTGTTATCAGACCGATTTTGGCGGCCCACTCGTGGCTTTTGAGTTCCGCAAGGAGAGTTTGCAGGCTCGCGGCGGCGCTGTGCTGAGTTTCTCGCGTGTTTGTACTTTCATTGGCGTGTAATTGGGCAAGTGCCGCGTCATTCTGTTCGAGGGCTAGAATGGCAGCGCGCTTGGCCGCCACGTCTTCAGATTTTGCGAGTAGGGTGCTATCGATTCGTTGGGCCACTTCGCGGAGTTGGGCATTGATCTTCTCTTGTTCGGCGATCAGGCCGGAGGCATCTGGCGGGGCTACGGCGGTTTTCGGTGCGCTGGCGGGAACTTCGGCGGCGATCGTATCGTAGATTTCGGACTGTCGCTCGTGGAGGTCGCCAACCTGCTTGAGCAACTCGGTGCGGAACTGGCGCTGCTCGGTGGTACTTGGCTCCGGGAGGGGAAGACCCTTGGCGATGGCCTGTGGAATCGTCAATAGATTCTGGATGCCCGACCCCTTCGGTTTATCATCCACCATGACGTGAAACTGGCTGGCGAGGATAAGCAAACCGATACCGGCCAGCATGCCGTGAATGACAGCGGGCGAGACAGCGCGAAACCATTGGCCGAGCCGCAAAAGTCCTGCCAGAACCTGTAGCAGGCCGGCTCCAAGGACGACGACCCCCAACGCCTCTAAGCCGAATTGCTGCACGATGCCGTAGACGACGACCGTCAGGCCGGCGGCCGGTCCGCTGACTTGCAGCGGTGCGCCAGCCAGAAACCCAACGACCAGGCCGCCTACGATGCCGGTGATTAAACCGGCGGCCACAGGCACTCCGGAGGCGATCGAAATGCCCAAACAGAGGGGCAGCGCGACGAGGAATACGGCTACGGAGGGTAGCAGGTCACTCTTGATCTTGGACAAGAATGAGATCGGCTGGGGGTCGGG
>CXWJ01003011.1_pt1 | contig 23222 bp, 18 predicted proteins | sample 590841 | NCBI WGS metagenome assembly CXWJ01 (sample SAMEA3498367, study PRJEB10139) | wastewater metagenome | biome: wastewater treatment plant; material: activated sludge | place: Austria | collected 2015-01-21 | reverse complement strand
GGCCTTGTATGCCGCGCGCAACTGCTTGAGCTGCTCGGCCGGCATGTCGTCGTAGCCGTCGAGGTCGGCGTCCGAGCCGATGCCCACGTGCTCGATGCCGACCAGCTTCGCGACGTGGTCGATGTGATCGACCAGGTGCTCGATCGTGGTGGGCTCGGCGTTGCGCACGAACATGCGCACGCCGGTGATGCCCATCACGCCGCCCTTGGCGGCGAGCTTGCGGATCGCCTCGTCGGTCTTCAGGCGCGGGTGGTCGTTGAGCGCGCGGCAGTTCGAGTGCGTGATCGCGATCGGGCCCTTGGCGATCTCGATCGCGTCGAGCGTGGTGCGGTCGCCGCAGTGCGAGACGTCGACCAGCATGCCGACTTCGTGCATGGCCTGGATCACCGCGGCGCCGTAGTCGCTGACCCCGCCGTCGACGCGGTCGGTGGCGCCGCTGCCGAGCAGGTTCTGGCTGTTGTAGGTCAGCTGCGCGCAGCGCTGGCCCAGCAGGTGGAAGGCCTTGACGTCCTCCACCGTGCGGAAGTGATCGGCGTTCTGCACGCCCATGATCACCGCGAGCTTGCCCTGGGCCTTGGCCCGGTCGAGGTCGGCCACGGTGCCGGCGAGGCAGAACAGTTCCGCGTTGCGGCCGACGAAGCCCTGCCATGCGGCGAGGAAGGCGAGCACTTCCTCGTAGGCGGCCGGGCCGCCGAGGCCGATCGCGTTGTGCAGGCCGGTGATGCCGCTGGCGCGGAACAGCGCCGCTTCCTCGTCGCTCAAGCGTCCGGCGGAGGCCTCGGGCCGGAAGTCGAGCTTGAGCGGCGCCAGCATGTCGATGACCAGCGCGCGCTCGACCAGCCTGCGCGCGCGGCGCGAGTAGCTGCGCAACGGCGGCGGCGGCGGCGCTGCGGCCAGGAGCCGCCCGGGCAGGGTGGCCGCGAGGGCCGTGAGGCCTGCCGCGCGGAGGAACTCGCGCCGGGCATATATTGGACGATTGCTTGCCATATCGGAGTCACATGTCCTGATCAGGACATTCTCATCCCTTTCAGACAAATGTCAATCGACCCGCAGGGCCAGGCCGGGCATCCCCTGCCCGGCCGTGCCCGCGTTGCCGGATTCAAGCCGCCGCACCGGTCGGTCGAGCAGCCACAGCAGCAGCGCGGCCAGGGTCGCCAGGCTCGCCATCGCGGCGAAGAAGGTGGCGTGGCCAATGCGGCTCCACCAAGTGCCCAGGGCACCGGCCAGCAGGTTGCCGCCGAAGGCGGCGAAGAACCACGCGGCGATGGTGGTCGCGCGATGGCGTTCGGGCGCGAGCCGGGCGAACAGGCCCAACCCCACCGGCAGGATGAACAGTTCGCCGGCGGTGAGCACGAGGAAGAACAGGGCCAGCCACATCCAGCTCGCCGGCGCCTGCCCGGTCGCGCCGCTGACCGCGGCGAGCATGGCGTAGGCCACGGCCACGCCCAGCGCACCGAGCGCCATCTTGCGCGCCGGCGCGGGCTCGCGGCCGCGCGCCGCCTGGCGCGTCCAATGGGCCACGAACAGCGGCGTCATCACGATCACCAGCAGCGGATTGAGGGCCTGGAACCAGGTCATCGGGATCGAGAAGCCGGCGCCCACCTGGCGGTCGACGCCGCTGTCGGCCCACAGCGCGATGGTGTTGCCGGTCTGCTCGTAGGCGCCGCGGAACACCACGACGCACAGACCGACCGCGAGCAGCACCCACACGATGCGGCGCAGGTCGCCGCGGTCCGGCGCAGCGGCGGCAGGCGCGATCGCGGCCTGCGCCGCGCGCGCGCGGACCGGCTCCGGCGGCAGATGGCGCCCGCCGATCACGTNNCGCCGATCACGTAGATCGCCAGTCCCGCCAGCATGCCGATGCCGGCCGCGCCGAAGCCCCAGTGCCAGCCATAGAGCTCACCCAGCGTGCCGCAGACCAGCGGCGCGAGCAGCCCGCCGACGTTGATGCCGACGTAGTACACGTTGTAGGCCGAGCCGCGGCGCGGATCCTGCGCGGCGTACAGCCCATCGATCTGGCTCGGCAGGTTGGGCAGGAACAGTCCGTTGCCCAGCGCGATCGCGGCCAGCGCGAAGTAGAAGGCCGGCTCGAAGGCCATGAGGAAATGGCCCAGCGCCATCACGCTGCCGCCGATGATCACGGCGCGGCGCCGCCCCAGCCAGCGATCGGAAACCACGCCGCCGACGATCGGGGTGAAATACACCATCGCCGTGTACACGCCATACACCAGCGAGGCCTGCTGCTGGCCCAGCAGGAGCTGCTTGGTCATGTAGTAGACCAGCAGCGCGCGCATCCCGAAGAAGGAGAAGGTCTCCCACATCTGGGTCAGGAACAGGATGCTGAGGCCGCGCGGCTGGCCCAGCCAGTCGCCGCCCGCCGTGCGCGCCGCCACGGTGTTCATGCGGCGGCGCCGGGCGCACCCCAGACCGCGTCGGGGCAATCGACGTGGCCATCGACGTAGCGCACGCCGGGCGTGCAGTCCCGCTTGAGGAACTGCGCGCCGTCGAGATCGACGACGTCGCAGTGCTGGCCCAGCACGAAGCCCGGCGCCATCGCCAGGCTGGTGCCGACCATGTTGCCGACCATCACCTTGAGGCCGATGCGCCGCGCGGCCGCGGCCATCAGCAGGCCCTCGGTGAGGCCGCCGCACTTGTCGAGCTTGATGTTGACCACGTCGTAGCGGCCGCGCAGACCTTCGATCTCGTCCAGGCCCTGCACGCTTTCGTCGGCGGCGATCGGGATGACGTGGTCGATGCCGTCGAGGTCGGACTCGCAGCGNNGGGCGGCGACCAGCGCCGCGAGCAGGCGCTCGAGCGCTGCCGAGCGGTAGCCCTGGTTGGCATCGACGCCGATCCAGGCCTCGGGCCGCGCCGCGCGCACCGCACGCACGCGTTCGATGTCGAGCGCGAGCTCGCCGGTCAGCTTGAGCTTGAGCGCGCGTGCGCCGTGGAACGCTTGCGCGCCACGCGCCATCGCCTCGGGCGTGTCGGCGCCCAGGGTGAAAGTCGTGAGCAGCGGTCGCGGCGCGTCGATGCCGGCGAGCTTCCACACCGGCTGCCCGGCGCGTTGCGCCTCGAGTTCCCACAGCGCGCAGTCGAGCGCGTTGCGCGCGCCGCCGGCCGGCAGCAGGGATTGCAGGGCCTGGCGGTCGAGGCCGGCCTCGATCTCGCCGCGCAGCGCCTCGATGGTGGCGAGCATGCCCTCGGGCTGGTCGCCGAGGTAGTAGACGCCCGCGGCTTCGCCGCGACCACGCGGCACGCCGTTGCGCGGCACACCGTCGTGCAGCGTGGCCAGCGTCACCGGCACGTGCTCGAAGACGTAGCCGGAGATGCGGAACGGCGCCGCCAGCTGCAGCGACTCGTTGCGCGCTTCGAGCGTGATGCGCCGCGCTGCGTTCAAGCGGCTCTCCGGGTTCGGCCAGGGAATGGCCGCGCCACCGTCCGGCGGCGCGGCACCAGGGGATGGCTCAGTAGTTCGCGGTGTAGCCCATCATGCTGAACACGGCGCCGACCCACAGGATCGACAGGCAGCCCAGGGCCAGCAGCAGCGCCCACAGCTTGGCGGTCCAGCGCCGGCGGCCGCCCCACACCACGCCGAGGTTCCACAGCGCCACCAGCGCACCGATCGGCAGCACGACGAGGGCGAGCAGGCGCAGCGCACGGACGATGGTGTCGCTGGCCGGCGCGGTCAGCTCCAGGTTGCTGAGCATGGTGCCGAGGAAGCCGAGGTAGGCGAAGCTCACCACCACCACGGCCAGCGCGGCGAGGCGCATGAGCCGGTGCGCGCGCGCGTCGCGTCCCTGCAGCTTGTACGGCGTGCCGTAGTAGCGGCGCACCAGCGCCGACACCGGCCACGCCAGCACGGTCAGCAGCAGCGCGCCGAGGCCGATGCCGAAGGCCGGCAGCAACCAGCCCGCGGACTTCCACCAGGGCACCGGCTCGAACACCATGATGGCGGCGTAAGGCTCGGGAGCGAAGCGCGTGACGCGGCCATCCTCGATCTTGACCGCGAGGCGGTCGTTGCCCTCGACGTCGCGCCACAGGTACGGCGCGATCTCACGCCACTTGCGCGGCTGGCCGTTGACGCCGAGCACCATCGGCAGGCTCAGGGTGCCGTCCTCGTTGGCGATGATCTGCGCCTGGCCCGCAAGGCCGGCCAGCGCGACGAAGCCGGTGTCGGAGCGGCGGCTGACCTCGTAGCGGCCTGCGACTTCGAGTGCGTGCGCCTTGGCGGTCGCCTCGTCGACCTCGCCCTCGGCGATCGGCCCGGGCAGGTAGCGGTTGGCGAAGCGCTCGAAGAGTTCGTTGCGGATCACGCCGGAAGCGCCGTCGCGACCGCCGCTGTTCATCGAGATGAAGATGCCGATGCCCTGGTCCAGGAACAGGTTGAGGTCGCTGTGGAACCACTGCGTGTCGCCGCCGTGGGCGATCGCGCGATGGCCGTTGATGTCGGTCTGGTAGAAGCCCAGCATCATGCTGTTGAGCGGCGGCAGCAGCTGCGAGGCCGTGCCGTGCATCTGCCGCGCGGTCTCCTCGCGCAGGATGCGCGCGGTGCCGAAGGCGCCGTCGGCCAGGTGCGCGATCATGAAGCGGCCCATGTCGGCGCCGCTCGCCGCGAGGCTGCCCGCCGGCGCCGGCCCGACCAGTTCGTAGGGCTGCGGTTCGTCGCTGCCCGACTTGTAGCCCTTGGACATCAGCGGCTGCAGCGCTTCCGGCAGCGGCTGGCGGAAGGTCGAATGCTGCATGCCCAGCGGCTGCAGCAGGTTCTGGTCGATGTAGTCGTCGAAGGACAGGCCGGAAACGCGCTCGACGATGTAGCCGGCCAGCGCGGTCGCGTAGTTCGAGTAGGCCGGCGTGGTGCCGGGGGCGAAGATGCGGGTCGGGATCCAGTACTTGAGCGACTGCTCCAGCGTCGGCAGTTGTGCCGGATCGCTGATGATCAGCGCGCGCGCGGTCTCCTCCAGGCCCGAGGTGTGGGTCAGGATGTGGCGCAGGGTGACCGGCGCGCCATCGCGCGGCGGGATCTCGAAGTCGAGGTACTGGTTGACGTCGGCGTCGAGGTCGAGCTTGCCCTGCTCGACCAGCTGCATGACCGCGGTCCACGTGAAGAGCTTTGAGACCGAGCCCGGGCGGAACAGGGTGGTTTCCGGATCGACGGGCTTGCGTTCCTTGACGTCGGCATAGCCGAAACCGCGCTGCAACAGGACCTGTCCATCCTTGACGATGACCACGACCGCGCCGGGAATGTCGCCGCGCTCGAGCGCATAGGGCAGGAAGCCGTCCAGCCAGGCATCGAGGTCGGCACGGTCCAGCACCGGGGACGTGGATGCCGTGGCCAGGGCGGGGGTCGGCGTGGCGGCAGCAGCGACTTCGGCCGTCGTTGCCGGCGTCGTGGCTGCAGGCTCCGCGGCGACCGGCTCGGCCGCAGCGGCTGCAGGCGGTGCTTCCTGAGCGGTTGCCGGCGCGAGCAGCAATACGCCCAACACGGTTGCCAAGGCTGCATACGAACGCATGACGGTGTCTCCTGATCAGTTGCCGCAGGGCGTTGCTGCGCCGACGGGGTTGGCATCGCTGCGGTGGACCCGCAGCGCACAAGTTGCCAATTCTGCAATAATGATCCTGATTGGAGAATTGTCAACCCGGATGGTCACGCAGCCGCTGAAGCGGGATCATGTGCCGGAAGGCCCGGGCGATGATCGATCGTGCGGGCAGCGCTGCCGGACCCGGCGCGCCTACCGCCCCCGTCCGCAGGAGCCCTGATCGCATGAAATCGCAGCACCGCACCATTGGCAGCCTCCTGCGCTCACTGCGGGCGCGCAATGGCTGGACGCTCAAGGAAATGAGCGAGCGCTGCGGGATCCCGCTCTCCACCCTGTCCAAGGTCGAGCACGACCGCCTCTCGCTGACCTACGACAAGCTGCAGCAACTGAGCCAGCGCCTCAACATCCGCATGTCGGAGCTGTTCGCCGAACAGGATGGCGCCGCCGAGGCCGCGGTGACCGCGCGCCGCAGCATCGGCCGCATCAGCGATGCGATCCGGGTCAACACGCCCAACTACGACTACTACTACCTGTGCCCCGAACTGCGCCGCAAGCGCATGATCCCGGTGCTGACCAAGGTGCGGGCCAAGAGCATCGACGAGTTCGGCGAACTGGTGCGCCACCCCGGCGAGGAATACATCCACGTGCTGGCCGGCAAGGTCGAGGTCCACACCGAGTTCTACGACACCATCGTCCTGGGCGAAGGCGAGTCGGTCTACATCGATTCCAACATGGGCCACGCCTACGTCGCCGCGGAAGGCTGCGACGAGGCGGTGTTGCTGGGCGTGTGCTCGAGCGCCGACGAGCAGCTGATGGAATCGCTGCTCAAGCTCCACGGCGACGACGCGCCGACGCTGGGCATGGTGCGCGCGGTGGAGCCGGCGAATTCGGCGGAGCCGCGGCCGCGCGCGCGCAAGTCGCGCGCGCGCTAGTCTGCGGGGCGATGCAGGGGCCTGGGCACAGGCCTGCCAATCCGCGTCGTGAATGAATGTCATTCATGACCCGAAGACCCTTCCCCCCTGGTGCACGCCGTACTCGCCCGCCGGCTACGCGTGCTGCCGGCCGCGGTGGATGCGATGAGGCGTAGCGCACCGCCCGCCCGCGCATGGCTCAGCCAAGTCGCCCGAGTGCCTTGCAATTGCGGAATGTCACTCCATAATTGCTAGCATGATTCCCCGTCGACTCCAACCGGCTCTCGCCTCCTCCCTGGATGAAGTCCCGGCCGTGGCGCTGCTCGGGCCGCGCCAGGTGGGCAAGACCACGTTGGCGCTCGAGATGGCGGCAATGCGGCCGGTGGTCTACCTCGACCTCGAATCCGAGGCCGATCGGGCGAAACTCTCCGAACCCGAGCTTTACCTGGCGCAGCATGCGGACAAGCTCGTGATCCTCGACGAGATCCAGCGCACGCCGCAGCTCTTCCGCAGCCTGCGCGGAATCATCGACGCCGGCCGGCGGCATGGCCGCGGCAAGGGGCGCTTCCTGGTACTGGGCTCGGCCTCGATCGAACTGCTCCGGCAATCGAGCGAGTCGCTGGCCGGCCGCATCCGCTACCTGGAACTCGCCCCGATCGATGCGGGAGAGGCAGGCCGCAATCGTCTCGGGGCGCTATGGCTGCGCGGCGGCTTCCCGGACAGCCTGCTGGCCGCATCGGATGCGGCGAGCCTGCGCTGGCGCATGGACTTCATCCGTACCTACCTCGAACGCGACATTCCGCAACTCGGGCCGCGCATCCCGGCCGAGACGCTGCGCCGGTTCTGGACGATGCTCGCGCACCAGCAGGGCGGTTTGCTCAACGCTGCCGCGCTCGCGCGCGCCCTGGCCGTGGATGGCAAGACGGTTGCGGCCTACCTCGACCTGCTGGTCGACTTGCTGCTCGTGCGCCGCCTGATGCCGTGGCACGGCAACACCCGCAAGCGCCTGGTCAAGTCGCCCAAGGTGTACGTCCGCGACAGCGGGCTGGTGCATGCCCTGCTCGGGATCGGCGATCGCGAGGCGCTGCTGGCGCATCCGGTCGCCGGCGCCAGTTGGGAGAGCCTGGTGATCGAGTCGCTGATCGGGGCCGCGCCGGAAGGCACCGATGCGCACTTTTTCCGGACCTCGGCTGGCGCCGAGATCGACCTCCTGCTCAAGCTCCCAGGGCATCGCCAACCTTGGGCAATCGAGATCAAGCGTGGCCTCGCGCCGAAGCTCGAGCGCGGCTTCCACCTGGCTTGCGAGTCGGTGCGGCCGGAACGCCGCTGGGTCGTGTATGGCGGCGTCGAACGCTTCCCGGTCGCCGATGGCGTGGAAGCGATCTCGCCAGGAGACCTGTGCAAAGAGCTGTCCGCGGCTTGAGGCGATCCACCTTGCCGGCACGACCATCCGGGGTGCTATCGGCGGCGGCTCTACTTTCCGATGCAGAACTCGCCGAAGATCCTGCCCAGCAGGTCATCCGCCGTGGTCTGCCCGGTGATTTCGCCCAGGGCCTGGTGAGCGAGGCGCAGTTCCTCGGCCAGCAGCTCACCGGCACGCTGCGCATCCAGCGCCTCGGCGCCGCGTGCGAGGTGCGTGGTGGCACGTTCGAGTGCGGCCACGTGGCGGGCGCGGGCGCTGAAGGTGCCTTCGCTGCCGGCACCGGCGCGGCGCGCGAGTTCGTGGCGCAGGGCGTCGAGGCCGGCGCCGGTGAGGGCGGAGACTTGCAGCGTGGCGGCACCTGCCCCTGTAGGAGCGGCTTCAGCCGCGACCGGTGCGGCGCTGGTCGCGGCTGAAGCCGCTCCTGCAGGGGGTGCTGCGCCGCGAACTGGCGCGAGGTCGCACTTGGTCTCGATCCATACGCGCGCCAACGCAGGGGGGCATTCGCTGGCGAGCGCGTCGCGGTCGCGGGATTGCTGGTCCGGCGCGAGGCTGGCGTCGATCACCAGCAGGGCGAAGTCGGCGCGCCCGAGCTCGGCGCGGGCACGGCGCACGCCTTCGGCTTCGATTTCATCGGGGGTCTCGCGCAGGCCCGCGGTGTCGGCCAGGATGAGCTCGACGCCGGCCACGCGCACCGCTTCGCGCAGCACGTCGCGGGTGGTGCCGGGGATCGCGGTGACGATCGCGCGATCGACGCCGGCGAGCGCGTTGAGCAGGCTCGACTTGCCGGCGTTGGGCGCGCCCAGGATCACGACGTGCAGGCCATCGCGCAGGCGCTGGCCCTGGCGCGCCTCTCGCAGCAGCGCATCCAGCGCGGCGCGCACGCCGTCGAGTTCCTCGCGCAGGCGGGCGTCGGCGAGGAAGTCGATCTCCTCCTCGGGGAAATCGATCGCGGCTTCGACCCAGATCCGGACCCGCGTGGTCGCCTCGTCCAGCGCCACGACGCGGGCGCTGAACACGCCTTCCATCGAGCGCAGCGCGGCGCGCGCCTGCGCGATCGAGCCGCTGGCGATGAGGTCGGCCACCGCCTCGGCCTGGGCCAGGTCGAGCTTGCCGTTGAGGAAGGCGCGCTCGGTGAACTCGCCGGCACGGGCGTGCCGCGCGCCGAGTTCGATGCAGCGCTCGAGCAGCGCGGCGAGCACCACGGGACTGCCGTGGCCGTGCAGTTCGAGCACGTCCTCGCCGGTGTAGGAGGCGGGCGCGCGGAAATACAGCACCAGGCCGCGATCGATGGCGACGCCGGCGCGGTCGCGCAGGGCGGCGAAGACGGCGTGGCGGGGTCGCGGCTTGCGTCCCAGCAGTCCGCGCGCGATCGCGGCAGCGCGCGGTCCGGACACGCGCACCACGCCGATGCCGCCCGAGCCGGCGGCGCTGGCGATGGCGGCGATGGTGTCGCGGTCGGCGGGCACGCGCGCAGTCTACGCGCGCGCCGGGCTCAGGCCTTGCTGGCCCCGCCCTCGACGCGCCGCATGATGAACCACTGCTGCAGCAGGCCCAGCAGGCCGTTGACGGTCCAGTACAGCACCAGGCCCGCGGGGAAGAACGCGAACATCACCGCGAACACCACCGGCATCGCCTGCATGATCTTCTGCTGGGTCGGGTCCATGCCGGTCATGGGCGAGAGCCGTTGCGCCGCGACCATGGTGATGCCGTTGAGGATCGGCAGGACGAAGAACGGATCCTTGGCCGAGAGGTTGTCGATCCACAGGATGAACGGCGCCTGGCGCAGCTCCACGCTCTCGAGCAGCACCCAGTACAGCGCGATGAAGACCGGGATCTGGACCAGGATGGGCAGGCAGCCGCCCATCGGGTTGATCTTCTCCTTCTGGTACAGCTCCATCATCGCCTGGTTGTACTTCTGCTTGTCGTCGCCGTAGCGCTCCTTGAGCGCGGCCAGGCGCGGCTGCAACTTGCGCATCTTGGCCATCGAGCGGTACTGCGCCTCGGACAGCGGATAGAGCAGGAGCTTGACCAGCAGCGTGGTGAACACGATCGCCCAGCCCCAGTTGCCGAGCAGGCGGTACAGCGGGTGCAGCACGTAGTGGAACAGCGGCTCGGCGATGAAGGTGACGAGGCCGTAGTCGATGGTGCGTTCGAGGCCCGGCGCGATGGCCGCCATCTTTTCCTGCAGCTTGGGGCCGACGAACAGCCGCGCCTCGAAGTTGGCGCTGGCGCCGGGCGCGATGCCCTGCGCCGGCGAGACCTGGCGGATCAGGAAGCGCGGCGCGCCGGCGCCTTCGGCCACGACCTGGGTCGCGAAGGCGGTGCGCTCCGCCGCCGGCGGGATCCACGCGGCGAAGAAGTAGTGCTGCAGCATCGCGGTCCAGCCGCCGGTGATCTCGCGCTGGAGCGCGTTCTCGGCGAAGTCGTCGAAGGCGAGCTTCTCGAAGCGCTCCTCGGGGCTGTACCAGGCCGCGCCGACGAAGCTGTAGGCCTCGGGATTGGTGAACGAGGCGCCGCCCGAGATCACCGGCGGCGCGACCCGCTGCAACTGCCGATAGGCGCTGCCGCTCCACGCCGTGGCGCCGCTGTTGGCGACGGTGTCGCGCACTTCGACCAGGTAGCTGCCGCGCGCGAAGCGATAGGTCTTGGTCACGGCCAGCCCGCGACCGTCGGTCCAGGTCAGCGGGACCTCGAGGCTGTCGCTGCCCGCGGCGAGCTCGTAGCGGTCGGCGGCGGCGAGGTAGTTCGCGCGATGGTCGGGCGCACTGCCGCTGCTGGCGACCAGTCCCGACTGGGCGACGAAGAAGCGCTCCGGCGCATCGCTCAGCAGGCGCACGCGGCCGGGTTGCTTGACCTCGCGCGCGAACTCCAGCAGTTCGGCATCGACCAGGGTGCCGCCGCGCGTGTCGATGACCACGCGCAGCAGGTCGGTGGTCACGGTGACCACGCTGCCACGCGCCGCCGTTTCGACGCCCGCGGCTGCCGGAACGGCCGCGCCATCGGCGGCCGGCGTCGCCGGCGCGCTGGGCACGTCGGCTGCGGGCGCGATCGCGGCCGCGGGATCGCCGGCCTCGATTGCGCCGGGCGTGTCCGCGGCAGCGACCGGCGCGCGATTGGCGTAGTCCTGCTGCCAGGCCTGCCAGAGCAGGAACCCGGTGAAGGCGAGGGTGACCAGCAGGAGGGCGCGAAGATTCGGCATTTGGCAGGCGGGCGTCGCGACCGGCGCGCGGATCGCGCGCACGGGTTCGCTCAGGGCTGGGAGTCGGGCTCGACCGGGGCGGGTCGCGATGAGGGCGCCATTGTGCCGGCGGTGCCGGTCGGGTTCAACGCGGCGATGCGCGCGTACAGGCGCGCGAGGTCGGCGCGCAGCGCCGCGACCTCGGCGGCAACCGCCGCCGGCTTGGCCATCACGACCAGATCCCAACCGGCGAGGCTGGCGCGCTGCAGGCGGAACAACTCGCGCGCGAGGCGCCGCAAGCGGTTGCGCGCCACCGCCCGGGTCGAGACCTTGCGCGAAACGGCCAGGCCGATGCGCGCGTTGTCGTCGGCACGCCGCAGGGCCTGCACGCGGAACCACGCCGATTGCTGGCGCACGGGCGAAGCGAAGACCGCGGCGAAATCAGCCGCCGCGAGCAATCGAGCCGTGCGTGGAAAGTCGTTCCGGGCAGTCAACACGCATGCCTTCGGAACAATAGCCCCCTTGAGTCAAGGGGGCCGCAGTGATGCCGGCAAAGCCGGCGAACTGCGGGGGGTTGTGGGTGCAAGCAATGCGTAATTCGGTGCGCGCTACGCGCGCGCCGAATTACGGCACCAGCTTCTTGCGACCCTTGGCGCGGCGTGCCGACAGCACCTTGCGACCGTCGGCGGTCTGCATGCGCGCGCGGAAGCCGTGGGTACGGGCCTTCTTGAGCTTGCCCGGTTGGAATGTGCGCTTCATGGCGGCAACTCGTTGGAGGTGTTGGGAAAATGGGTCGGCGAGGATAGGGCGTGGGGGGCATGGCGTCAAGCAACGGGCGGTGTCGGGCCGGCTGCGGTCGGCGTCCGGTGGTTGGCTGCGGGGCCCTGTTAGACTCCCCGGTCCCCACTGCGCGCAGTCCCGCTTGCACTGCGAAGTCCCATGAGCAAGTTGTGGCAGCGCTGCCTCGAGCGCCTGGAATCCGAGCTCGGGGTGGAAGACATCCACGCCTGGCTCAAGCCCCTGCAGGCGGTCGAGCAGTCCGGGCAGNNGGATCGAGGCCGTCGCGCGACAACTCGAACCGGGCCTCGCCGGCGTGCGCCTGGAGGTCGGTTCGCTGGCCGCGCCGCCGCCGCGCACGCCGCGGCGCGAGGGCCATGCCACCGCGGTGCCGGAGTGGTTCGAGAGCAACCTCGACCCGCACTACACCTTCGAGCACTTCGTCGAGGGCAAGTCCAACGAACTCGGAAAGGCCGCCGCGCTGCAGGTCGCGATGAACCCGGGACGCACCTACAACCCGCTGCTGCTTTACGGCGGCACCGGCCTGGGCAAGACCCATCTCATGCACGCGGCCGGCAACCTGATGCGCCAGCACAATCCCGGCGTGAAGGTGCTGTACCAGCGCAGCGAGCAGTTCTTCAGCGCGATGGTCAAGGCGCTGTCGAACAAGACCGCGGGCAGCCGCGCGATCGACGAGTTCAAGCACCGCTACCGCTCGGTCGACGCGCTGCTGCTCGACGACATCCAGTTCTTCGCCGGCAAGGACCGCACGCAGGAGGAGTTCTTCCACACCTTCAACGCGTTGTTCGAGGGCAAGCAGCAGATCATCCTGACCTGCGACCGCTATCCCAAGGAAGTGGAGAACCTCGAGCCGCGGCTGACCTCGCGCCTGGGCTGGGGCCTGTCGGTGGCGATCGAGCCGCCGGACTTCGAGACCCGCGCCGCGATCCTGCTCTCGAAGGCCGAAGCCAAGGGCATGGTCCTGCCCGACGAGGTCGCGTTCCTGGTCGCGCGGCGCATGCGCTCGAACGTGCGCGACCTCGAAGGCGCGCTCAACACCCTGGCCGCGCGCGCGACCTTCACCGGGCGCGGCATCACGCCGGAATTCGCCCAGGAAACGCTGCGCGACCTGCTGCTGGTGCAGGAACGCGCGATCAGCCTGCCCAACATCCTCAAGGTCGTTTCGGACTACTACCAGCTGCGCCAGGTCGACCTGCTGTCGAAGCGGCGCACGCGTTCGGTGGCGCGACCGCGCCAGGTCGCGATGGCGATGGCCAAGGAACTCACCGAGCACAGCCTGCCGGAGATCGGCGACTTCTTCGGCGGCCGCGACCACACCACGGTGCTGCATGCCTGCCGGGTCATCGTCGACCTGCGCGGCAGCGACGGCCGGATCCGCGAAGACTGGGAGAAACTGCTGCGCCTGTTGACGGGCTGAGGACAGTCTGTGGATAACTCATGGTGGTTGAGTTATCCACAACCCATGCACAGCCCCCAGACGGGGCCATCCACAGCATGTTGTGTGCCCTCAAAGCCACGGCCCGCACCGCTTGGGAGCCCGCCCATTGCAGTTTTCCCCAGCGCTCATCACTATCAACATCTTCTATAACAAGTACCTGATGATAGGGGTCGCACCGCATGCGTTTCAGCGTCCAGCGCGAAGTCCTGCTCAAGCCCTTGAGCCAGGTCGTAGGGGTGGTCGAGCGGCGCCAGACGCTGCCGGTGCTGGCCAACCTGCTAGTCTCGGTGAGCGCCGAAGGCGTGTCGTTCACCGGCACCGACCTCGAGGTGGAGATGGTCGCGCGCATGGCCGCGGACCAGCTCGACCCGGGTGAAATCACGATCCCGGCGCGCAAGCTCTTCGACATCTGCCGCGCCCTGCCCGACGGGATCAAGATCGACTTCAAGCAGAACGGCGAGCGCGTGACCATGAGCGCCGGGCGCAGCCGCTACACGCTGTCGACCCTGCCCGCGGCCGAGTTCCCGCAGGTCGACAACATCGACCTGCTCGAGCGCGTCACCCTGCCCGAGGCCACGCTCAAGGAACTGATCGACCGCACCGCCTTCGCGATGGCGCACCAGGACGTGCGTTACTACCTCAACGGCACCCTGCTGGACCTGCGCGAACAGGCCCTGCGCTGCGTCGCCACCGATGGCCATCGCCTGGCCCTGTGCGAGACCGGGATCGAGCTCAACGCCAAGGCGCGCCGCCAGATCATCATCCCGCGCAAGGGCGTCCTGGAGCTGCAGCGCCTGCTCGATGCCGGCGATGGCACGGTCGAGATCGAATTCGGGCGCAACCACCTGCGCGTGCGCCGCAGCGATTTCGTCTTCACCACCAAGCTCATCGATGGCCGCTTCCCCGACTACGAGGCCGTGATCCCGATCGGCGCGGACAAGATCCTGACCGTGGCCCGCGAGGACCTGCGCGCGGCGCTGCAGCGCGCCTCGATCCTCTCCAACGAGAAGTACCGCGGGGTCAAGATGGAACTGGCGCCGGGGCGCCTGCACATCGTCGCGCACAACCCCGAGCAGGAAGAGGCGGTGGAGGAGCTCGAGGTCGCCACCCATGTCGACGGCCTCGCGGTGGGTTTCAACGTCAACTACCTGCTGGATGCCTTGAGCGCCCTGCGCGGCACCGAGGTCATGCTGTGCCTGCGCGACGGCAACTCGAGCTGCCTGATCCGGGACGCCGACAACGAGCGCTCGCGGCACGTCATCATGCCGCTGCGGCTCTGACCGGCGCGGGGCGCCGCCCCGGTGTGGGTCCACACCCTCCGCGTCACCGACCTTCGGCGCTTCGATAGCGCCGAAGTCGTTTTTGGGCCCGGCCTGAACCTGCTGCTGGGACCCAACGGGGCCGGCAAGACCACGCTGCTCGAAGCCCTGTTCCTGCTCTCGTACGGGCGCTCGTTCCGCCGTGGCAGTCGCGACAGCCTGTTGCGCATGGGTGCCGAGCGCTACACGGTGCATGCGCGCCTGCAGCGGGCCGACGGGTCCAGCACCCGGGTCGGGCTCGAACGGCATGGCAATCGCTGGACGGCCCGGGCCGACGAGCAGGACCTGGCGCGCCTGAGCGACCTCTACGCGCGCTGCGCGGTCTGTTGCTTCGAGCCGGGCTCGCACGAGCTGATCGGGGGCGGCGGGGAAGGGCGACGGGCCTTTCTCGACTGGGGCGTGTTTCACGTGGAACCCGGCTTCCTGCCCTTGTGGCGGCGCTGCCAGCGGGCCCTGGAGCAGCGCGGCGCGCTGCTGCGGACNNCCCCACGCCCGGCGCCCTTGCCGCCACGCTGGACCGCGAACTCGAACGCGACCGGCGCCGCGGGCTCACCAGCCGCGGCCCGCACCGGGCCGACTGGCAATTGGGCTTCGAGCGCGCGCCACGGCGCGAACACCTCTCGCGGGGCCAGGAAAAGCTCGCCGCGCTGGCCTGCGTGCTGGCGCAGGCCGAGCTGCACCAGGACACGCTGGGGGAGTGGCCCATCGTGGCGCTCGACGACCTGCCCTCGGAACTGGACCATGCGCACCAGGCCCGGGTCCTGGATCGCCTGGCCCGCAGTGGTGCCCAGGTGCTCATCACCGGCACCGAGGCTTCGCCGCCGCTGCGCGACCGCATTCCGGCCGCAGCCTGGTTCCACGTGGAACCAGACGGCGTACGGCACCGTCCCGGCGAAGACCCCGCAGGCACGGGCTAAGCCCCCGTCACTGCTATACTTTTATCTTTGCGCCGTCGCCCCCGCGGGGCGCGCGCCCAGACCGGACGTATGCATGAGCGAAACCTACGATTCCAGTAAAATCAAGGTCTTGAAGGGCCTCGAGGCGGTACGCAAGCGCCCGGGCATGTACATCGGCGACACCGACGACGGCACCGGCCTGCACCACATGGTGACCGAGGTCGTCGACAACGCCATCGACGAGGCCCTGGCCGGCTGGTGCGACCACGTCATCGTCACCATCCACCCCGATGGCTCGGTCTCGGTCCAGGACAACGGCCGCGGCATCCCGGTCGACATCCATCCCGAGGAGCAGCGTTCGGCGGCCGAGGTCATCATGACCGTGCTGCACGCCGGCGGTAAGTTCGACGACAACTCCTACAAGGTCTCCGGCGGCCTCCACGGGGTCGGCGTTTCAGTGGTCAACGCGCTCAGCGCCAGCCTGTGGCTCGACATCTGGCGCGATGGCGCGCACTACCAGCAGGAATACGGGCTCGGCGAGCCGCTCTATCCGCTGCGCAAGCTCGAGGACTCGAGCCGCCGCGGCACCCAGGTGCGCTTCCTGCCCAGCCGCGAGATCTTCACCGACGTCGAATTCCACTACGACATCCTGGCCAAGCGCCTGCGCGAGCTCGCCTTCCTCAACTCCGGCGTCAAGGTCGAGCTGGTCGACGAGCGGGTCGAGGGCAAGCACGACCTCTTCCAGTACGAGGGCGGCATCCGCTCCTTCGTCGAGCACCTGGCGCAGCTGCGCACGCCGCTGCATCCCACGGTCATCAATTTCACCGGCGTCGCCGACAACGTGACCGTCGAGGTCGCGATGCAGTGGACCGACGCCTACGAAGAACGCATGTACTGCTTCACCAACAACATCCCGCAGAAGGACGGCGGCACCCACGTCACCGGCTTCCGCGGCGCGCTCACGCGCGTGCTCGGCGACTACATCGAGCGCGCCGGCCTGCAGCGCACGGCCAAGGTCCAGCTCGCCGGCGACGACATGCGCGAGGGCCTGATCACCGTGCTCTCGGTCAAGGTGCCCGATCCCAAGTTCTCCTCGCAGACCAAGGACAAGCTGGTCTCTTCCGAAGTCAGCGGCGCGGTCGCCGGCGTGATCGGCGACAAGCTCGCGAGTTTCCTCCAGGAGCACCCGAGCGAAGCGCGCGCGATCTGCGAGAAGGTGGTGGAGGCCGCGCGCGCGCGCGAAGCCGCACGCAAGGCGCGCGAGCTGACCCGGCGCAAGGGCGCGCTCGACATCGCCGGCCTGCCGGGCAAGTTGGCCGACTGCCAGGAGAAGGACCCGGCGCTGTCGGAACTGTTCCTGGTCGAGGGCGATTCCGCCGGCGGCTCGGCCAAGCAGGGCCGCAACCGCAAGACCCAGGCGATCCTGCCGCTCAAGGGCAAGATCCTCAATGTCGAGAAGGCGCGCTTCGACAAGATGCTGTCGTCGGCCGAGGTCGGCACGCTCATCACCGCGCTGGGTTGCGGCATCGGCAAGGACGAGTTCGACATCACCAAGCTGCGCTACCACCGCATCATCATCATGACCGACGCCGACGTCGACGGCTCGCACATCCGCACGCTGCTGCTGACCTTCTTCTACCGCCAGATGCCGGAGCTGATCGAGCGCGGCTACGTCTACATCGGCCTGCCGCCGCTGTACAAGGTCAAGCAGGGCAAGTCCGAGCTGTACATGAAGGATGACGCGGCGCTCAACGCCTACCTGGTGAGCAACGCGGTCGAGGATGCGGCACTGGTGCCGGGCAGCGGGCTGCCGCCGATCAGCGGCACCGGCCTCGAGAAACTGCTGCGCGAATACACCGCGGCGCGCGAGCAGGCGCAGCGCCTCACCGGCCGCTACGACAACGCGGTGCTCAACGCCCTGATCCACCTGCCACCGCTCAAGCCCGCCGACTTCGCCGACGGCGCGCGCCTGGGCGCGTGGGCTTCCCGGCTCGAAACGGCATTGGCCAGCATCGGGCTGGGCCGCGCGCGCTATCGCATCGAGGCCGTGCCGGCCACGGAGGGGCAGGGCGGCGCGCTGCGCATCGTCAAGGCCAACCACGGCCTCGAAAGCACGCAGCTCATGCCGGTGTCCTTCTTCGCCTCGGCCGATTACGCGCCGCTCGCGCTCGCCGCCGCGGCGCTCGACGGCCTGGTCCAGCCGGGCGCGCGCGTCGCGCGCGGCGCCAAGGCGCAGCCGGTGCGCGACTTCGCCGAGGCGCAGGCCTGGCTGCTCGAGGAGGCCAAGCGCGGCCGCACCATCCAGCGCTTCAAGGGCCTGGGCGAGATGAATCCCGACCAGCTGTGGGAGACCACGGTCAACCCCGAGACCCGGCGCCTGCTGCAGGTGCGGGTCGAGGACGCGGTCGCGGCCGACCAGATCTTCTCCACGCTGATGGGCGACGTGGTCGAGCCGCGGCGGGAGTTCATCGAGCAGAACGCGCTGCGCGTGTCCAATCTCGATGTGTAGCTGGCTCGACGTGTAGCCGGCTCGACATGTGATCGCGACGGCGGGCCTGCGGGCGCGCCGCGTTTCCGGATACGCTATCGCTCCGCCGACGCGCGCGGGGGGCGCGCAGGGACTCGTCCATGAAGAAGTCCAGGCTGTACCTGCTGGCCCTGCTCATCGCCGCGGTGGGCCTGGGCGGCTTTTTCTACAAGTGGAAGGTCCTGCGCTTCCCGGTCCAGCCGGTGGCCGAGACCGAGGTCTACGAGCTGCAGGCGCGGGTCGAGTTCCAGCCGCGGCGCGGGCCGAACAAGGTCACGCTGCAGTTGCCGTTCGAACCGCCGGGCTTCGCGATCCTCGGCGAGCGCTTCGTCGCGCGCAACTACGGCATGACCATCGAACGCGCCAAGGGCGCGCGCGAGGTGCAGTGGGCGATCCGCCGCGCCAGCGGCACCCAGGCGCTCTACTACCGCGCCACCGTCTATCGCGACGAGCATCGCGAGGCCGCCGCGCCCAAGGCGCCGCCGGCGCCCAAGCCCGGCACCTGGGAGGAGCCCTTCGCGACCGCGCGCAGCGCGCTGCTCGAACAGGTCCACGGCGAGTCGGTCGACAGCGCGACCTTCGCCGGGGCGCTGGTGCGGCGTCTCGCCGCCACGCCGCCCTCGCAGGAAGCGCAGTTGCTGCTCGAGGGCCGCGACACCATCGAGCAGCGCGCCGAACTCGCGCTCTCGCTGCTGGCCGACCGGCTCATCGCCGCGCGCCTGGCCTGGGGCCTGCCGCTGGCCGAATCGAGCTCCAGCGTGGCCCTGCGCCCGCTGCTGCAGGTCTTCGACCGCGACACCGGGCAGTGGATCACGATCGCCGACCGCACCGGCAGCATCGGCTGGCCCGACGACACCATGCTGTGGAGCATCGGGCCCAAGCCGGTGCTCGAGGTCGACAACAACCCGCGCGCGCTGGTCGAGTTCAGCGTGCAGAAGAGCCTCGCCGACGCGCTCGAGACCGCCAAGCAGCGGCTCGAGGCCCAGGACCGCAACTTCATCGCCTACTCGCTGCTCGACCTGCCGCTGCAGGCGCAGGAGGTCTACCGCATCCTGCTGCTGGTGCCGATCGGCGCCTTCATCATGCTGATCCTGCGCAACCTGGTCGGGATCCGGACCTTCGGCACCTTCATGCCGGTGCTGATCGCGCTGGCCTTCAACTGGACCGGCATCGTCGCCGGCTTCGTGCTCTTCGCCACCGTGATCAGCCTCGGCCTGCTGGTGCGCTTCTACATGGAGCGGCTGAAACTGCTGCTGGTGCCGCGCCTGACCGCGGTGCTGATCGTGGTGGTGCTGCTGATGGCGCTGGTGAGCGTGGTCTCGAACAAGCTCGGCTTCGAGGTCGGGCTCAACGTGGCGCTGTTCCCGATGATCATCATGACCATGACCATCGAGCGCGTGAGCGTGTCGTGGGAGGAGCGCGGGCCCGGCTACGCGATCCGCATGGCGCTGGGCTCGCTGGTGATCGCGAGCCTCGCCTACCTGGTGATGAAGGAAGCGCACCTGCAACACCTGATCTTCGTCTTCCCGGAACTGCTGCTGGTGCTGTTCGCGCTGACCCTGGTGCTGGGTCGCTACTCCGGCTATCGCCTGACCGAGCTGTTCCGCTTCCGCGCCCTGGCGCGCGAGGGCGAGGGCCCGGCCGCGCCGCCGCCAGCGGCCGCGGCGACGGCGGCCGATGCGCGGCCGGCCGAGCCGAAGCCGGCGGAGTAGGCGCGCCATGCTCGGCCTGATCGGCGTCGCCCGGCGCCTGCGCGAGAAGGGGCTGATGGGAATCGGCCGGCGCAACGCCGACTACGTGCTGATGTACAACCCGCGCAAGTTCTACCCGCGCGTGGACGACAAGCTCATCACCAAGAACCTTGCGCTGGCCGCCGGCCTGCCGGTGCCCGAGCTCTACGCGGTGGTGCGCGAGGAGCACGAGATCGCCGAGCTGCACCAGAAGATCGCCCACCGCGAGCAGTTCGTGGTCAAGCCCGCGCACGGCTCGGGTGGCGACGGCATCCTGGTCATCACCGGGCGCCGCGGCGGCAAGTACCGCCGCTCCAACGGCAGCTTCCTCGACCGCGACGAGTTCGACCACCACCTGTCGAACATGCTCTCGGGCCTGTTCAGCCTCGGCGGCCAGCCCGACCACGTGCTGGTCGAGTACTGCGTGCAGTTCGACCCGATCTTCGACAACGTCAGCTACAAGGGCGTGCCGGACATCCGCATCATCGTGTTCCTGGGTTATCCGGTGATGGGCATGATCCGGCTGCCCACGCGCCTGTCCGACGGCAAGGCCAACCTGCACCAGGGCGCGATCGGGGTCGGCATCGACATTCCCACCGGCACCACCCGGCGCGGCGTGTTCGGCAACGAGCCGGTCAAGGAACACCCCGACACCGAGCACTCGATCGTGGGGCTGAAGATCCCGCGCTGGGACGAGCTGTTGCTGATCGCGGCGCGGGCCTACGAGTTGTCGGGCCTGGGCTACGTCGGCGTCGACATCGTGCTCGACAAGGACAAGGGCCCGCTGATCCTGGAGCTCAACGCGCGCCCCGGGCTCGCGATCCAGATCGCCAACGGCAATGGCCTGCTGAACCGGCTGCAGCGGATCCAGGCGCTCGAGGCCGCCGGCACCCTGGCCAGCGATCCGGAGGCGCGCGTCGCGTACGCCAAGGCCCATTTCGCCACCACCTGAGGCGGTCCGGGCGCGGCACCATTCGTTGCAGCCGCGCCCGCGCGATTCAGGATCGATTGACGCAGCGCAGCGCAGGATCGCGTCGTGCCAGGCCGGGCCGCGCTGCGCTACGCTTGTCGCCCCCCCGCGCCGCCGGCCTCCCCGCGGCAGACGATCTACACGAGGAATCCCATGGCTACCGCACGTGCCCTGCTGTCGAAGTTCGTCCTGGTGCTGGTGACGGGCGTGTTCGCGCTCGGCGCCGGCGTGGCGGTGGCGCAGAAGAAGGACAACCCGTACCCGAACGCCAAGCGCGAGGATCCGCGCACCGCGATGTCGGAGGCCTCGGCCAAGAAGTTCAACGCCTCGCAGGAGGCCATGGACGAGGCCGACTACGCCAAGGCCAAGGAAAACCTGCAGTCGATCCTCGACAACAAGCGCGCGAGCCCCTACGAGCGCGCGATGGCCATGACCTACCTCGCCAACGTGGCGTGGGAGGAGGACGACATGGCCAAGGCGCTGGACTACAACCAGCAGGCGATCGCGCTCGACGCGATGCCCAACGAGGCCCAGTTCAACGCGCTCTACCAGGTCGCGCAGATGTACCTCATGGACGAGAAGTACGCCGAGTCGCTGGCGACCCTCGAGCAGTGGTTCTCCCAGACCGGCAGCGAGACCGCCGACGCCTGGGCCCTCAAGGGCAATGCCCTGTACCGGCTCGACAAGTTCGCCGAGGCCGCGCAGGCGATCGAGCGCGCGAACCAGCTCTCGGCCAAGCCCAACGACGCCTGGAACCAGATGCTGCTGGCCAGCTACATGGAAGGCGAGAACTACGCCGCGGCCGCCACCGCCGCCGAGGGCATCCTGGCCAAGAATCCGCAGGACAAGGACGTGACCCTGACGCTGGCCTCGATCTACAACGAGATGGAACAGAACGACAAGGCGCTGGCGGTGCTCGAGGGCGCGTACCAGAAGGGCCTGCTCAGCGAAGGCAAGGACCTCAAGCAGCTCTACCAGATGTACAACTACCTCGAGCAGCCGGCCAAGGCCGCCGAGGTCATCACCGCCGGGCTCGCCTCCGGCGCGCTCAAGCCCGACCTCGATACCTACCGCGGCCTCGGCGATGCCTACTCCCTGTCCGAGGACTGGCCCAAGGCCGTCGACGCCTACACCAAGGCCGTGCCCTTCGCCCAGGACGGGGAGATGGAGTTCCAGCGCGGGCATATCCTGATCCAGGAGCAGGACCAGTACGCCGAGGGCAAGACCGCGATCCGGGCCGCGCTCGCCAAGGGCGGCCTCAAGCGCGAAGGCGAGGCCTGGATCCTGCTCGGCAACGCCGAGTACGAGACCGGCAACGAGGCCGCGGCGATCGCCGCGTACCAGAAGGCGGCGGCCTTCCCCAAGACCAAGGCCATGGCCGAGTCCTGGCTCAAGAACGTCAAGCGCTGAGCCAGTCCCATGGGACAAGGCGCGTTGCCGGGATTGCGGATCCGGTCGACCGGTCCGACCGGGCGGCAGCGCGGGCGCAACGTGCTTGTCACGGCGTCGAGGGGTGATGTACCGTCGCGGCCCCGCCGCTATACTGATTTCCTGCGCGAGGGAGCTTTGCCGCGCTGGTGCCGCGCTTCTGCGCGCCGGCCGTCCGGCAGGGATGCTGCCACGTTGGATCCGACATGACGAACGACCCCTATCTAGTCGAAGACGGCCTCAGCTGGCGCAAGATCACGGCGTTGTCGACCGCGATGGTGGTCCACGTCGGCGTGTTCATGTTCATGCTCGCGCCGGTGATGGCGCCGGAAGCGCAGGACAAGGAAGAAGAGACCGTCATCGACGTGGTCTTCCTCGAGCCGCCGCCGCCGCCGCCGCCGCCGCCGCCGCCGCCGCCCGAGCCGCCGAAGATCATCAAGAAGGTCGAGAAGCGCCCGGATCCGGCCCCGCCGCCGCCCGAGCCCGAACCGCCGGTGGTGTTCGACGAGCCGCTGGCGATGTCCGAGCCGGCGCCGCCGCCCGCGCCGCCCGCGCCGCCTTCGCCGCCGGTGTCCGACACCGGTGCCACGGAAGACCCGAGTTACCGCAAGCTTTACCAGCCCAAGTACCCGCCCGCCGCGGTGCGGCGCCGGCTCGAGGGCGAAGTGATGTTGCGCGTGCTGGTGGGCGTCGACGGTTCGCCGCTCAAGATTTCGATCGACCGGTCCAGCCGCCACCGCGAACTGGACCAGGCCGCGATGCAGGCGGTGAAGCGTTGGAAGTTCAACCCCGAGGTCAAGAACGGTCGCCCCGTCGAGGGCTGGGTCTTGGTCCCGATTTCATTCAAGCTCACTGAAGGGTAATGCCATGCAGCAAGACGCGACTTCCCAGCCCGTGGATCCGGCCAGCACTGCTGCACCGGCGAGCGATCCGGCTGCCACGGCAGCTCCCGCACCCGATACCTTCGCCGCCACCCCCGCCCCGATGGCGACCCCGGCCGATCCGGCGGCCGACGCCGGCATGGCGCCGGGCGCGGTCGACTCCGATGCCGCGGCGCTGCAGCA
>CXWJ01016474.1_pt1 | contig 23303 bp, 19 predicted proteins | sample 590841 | NCBI WGS metagenome assembly CXWJ01 (sample SAMEA3498367, study PRJEB10139) | wastewater metagenome | biome: wastewater treatment plant; material: activated sludge | place: Austria | collected 2015-01-21 | reverse complement strand
CCGGTCACGAGAAGGCCATCGCGGAGGCGGTCATCAAGGAATTGAAAGCGGTTGGCGTGCCGGAGTCGGCCATTCGATTCGACACTGTCAACGAACGCATCCCGTTGCCGACCGAAACTGGCAACCTAATTGTCACGCTGCCCGGCACGCGGAAAGGCGATCGTCTGCTATTCGCGACGCACCTTGATACAGTTCCTTTGTGCGCGGGAGCAAAGCCGAAGCGCGATGGAGATCGAATTGTCACGGATGGCGCCACCGCTTTGGGCGGCGACAATCGTACCGGTTGCGCTGTGTTGGTGACGCTGGTCGAGACGCTGCTGAAGCACAAGTTGCCTCACCCGCCGCTGACGCTGCTGTTCACGGTGCGTGAAGAAAGCGGCCTGCATGGCGCCCGCGAGTTAGACCCGGCCGATCTGGGCGGGGCCACGATGTGCTTCAACGTGGACAGCAAGATCCCAGCCGATTTGATTACCGGCGCAGTCGGTCAAGAGAATTGGGACGTCGAGATCACGGGCAAGGCATCGCACGCCGGGGTCGCCCCCGAAAAGGGAATCTCCGCGACGCTGGTGGGGGCAATCGCTTTGACGGAGGCGCAGCGCAGCGGCTGGTTCGGCAAAGTGGTCAAGCCGGAGGGGCATGGCACTAGCAATGTCGGCATCTTTGGCGGCAAGGAAGGAAAGCCGGCCGGTGACGCTACGAACGTCGTTACCGACTATGTCCACATCGTCGGCGAAGCGCGTAGCCCCGAAGTAGCGTTCGCGACTACTATCTGCCAAGGATATCGAGAGGCTTTCGCCAAAGCGCAAGCCGAAGTGAAAGATGCTGGGGGCGAGAAGGCCGAGGTCAAATTCAACAGTAAGCCTTCCTACCCATCTTTCAAGTTGGCGGAAGACTCGCCGGCGGTGAAGCACGCCAAACGAGCGGCCGAGTCGCTCGGCCTGAAGCCTACGACGCTGTTTTCCAACGGCGGGCTGGATGCCAACTGGCTGGACAAGCATGGCGTTCCGACGGTGACCATCGGCGCCGGACAGTACGAGATTCACACCGTCAAAGAGTATGTGAATCTGCCTGAGTTTGCCGACGGCTGCCGATTAGCGGTGGCGCTCGCAACATTAGAAGTGTAGCGGAAAAACATTTGTTCCATTTGAGAAGCATTTTTTTGAAACAGGAGTTTTAGTGACCGGCCAGAAAAAACAAGTTGGCGCTGTCCTCTGTCTCATGGCAATGGCTTTCTTCGCGGGCTGGCCATTTTGGAAGTGGCTCAATGCCAGAGCCGTTAGTGCCACGCTGCAAGCGAGAACGAAGGCACTGGTTGAAAAAAGCCCGCAGCTACAGCCGGCGTGGACTATCGCCATGCAAGACGAAGTGCTGACGTGGCCCGAAGCGAAAGTGATCGTCGAGGCGGCCGGTGAAAAGGCCGAGCCGGGCGAATGATTTAGCGGAACGGAATAAAACGCCGAGGACGCCAAGAAGGGAAAACAAAGCAATTGAACAGGAGAAAGCGGAGATAACAGAGAGGTGAAAATCATTGATTTGTATTGTCTCTGCTTCCACTGTGAACTCCTGTAGATTCTCTTTTCTTGACGTCCTAGGCGGTTCAAATTTAGACGAACTTAATAGTTAATCCCATGCTCTGTCAGTTCAGAGCCACCATGCAAGAAAGCATTCATAAAATGGCCGATCATCCTGAGAATTCAGCCGAAGGCAGTTTTTCCAACCGTCGTGGGTTCTTCAAAGGTGCGGCGGTGGTCGGTTCCGGTTTGCTTGGGTTTGGCTTAAATCTCAGCTTGGCGTATGCGGATGCGCTCACGCGAGATCAGCGCGACAAGATGACCCCGGATGACATCCTCGCCCTCATGAAGAAAGGGAACGAGCGCTTTCGCACCGGCGTGGGAGCAACACGCAACTATTTAGCAGAGCAGCGGGCCGCGGCCAATGGTCAATATCCTGCTGCCGTGGTTTTAAGCTGCATTGATTCCCGAGCGCCGGCGGAGGTCATCATGGACCTCGGCATTGGCGACGTCTTCAACGCCCGCGTGGCCGGCAACATTGCCAACGAAGACATTCTCGGCAGCATGGAGTTTGCCTGCAGGGTGGCTGGCGCTAAGGTCGTCGTGGTGATGGGGCACACAGCTTGCGGCGCGATCAAGGGGGCTATCGACAACGTCGAACTGGGCAATCTTACCGGCCTGCTCACCAAAATTCGCCCTGCGGTGAAAGCAACCACGTTCTCAGGTGAACGGACTTCGAAGAACTTGGCATTCGTAGACGCGGTGGCGCGAAAGAACGTTGAATTGACGATGGTAGCCATTCGCGAGCAGAGCCCTGTGCTCCGCGATCTGGAGGACAAGCAAGGCATTGAGATTGCCGGGGCGATGTACAACCTGGAAACAGCCGTTGTGGATTTCTGGACCTGAGGTTGAGGGGGCATAATGAGCTTGGATTCCGTGCCTATTTGGGGCTTGTTCATCGGCTCGTTTCTCCTGGTGATGATTTCGATTGAGGCCGGTTATGGACTCGGCCATGTCGCCAATTGGCGCAAAGTGGACGAAAAGGAGTCGCCTACCTCCGCCGTCGCGGCCGCCATCCTCGGCTTGGTGGCGTTTATGCTGGCCTTTACGTTTGACATCGCCTCGGACCGCTTCGACGCTCGGACGCAGCTCGTGTGTGACGAGGCGAACGCGATCCAAACGATCTTTCTTAGAACTGACTTCCTGCCAGAGTCAGACCGAGTTGAGGCTAAAAACCTGCTCAAGCAGTACTTAGACACGCGCGTAGCGTTCATTCAAGCCGGTAGCTTTGAAAAAGAACACATGAACGAAGGATTACGGGACGTGGAGCGATTCCGTACCCGCATGTGGGACATGGCGGTTACGAATGCTCACGGAGACATGAATGCAGACTTCGCCGCACTGTACATTCAATCTCTCAACGACCTATTTAACGTTCACACCTCGCGATTGGCGGTTGGAGTTCAGAAGAGGATCCCCACTGGCATTTGGACCGTCCTTTTCTTGCTCACGATTCTCGGGATGATGGGCGTGGGTTATCACACGGGGATTGCCGCATCAAAACGCTCCATGGCCACGTTGATCCTGGCTCTTTCGTTCGCCCTGGTGATCACAACCATCGCATCGTTGGATCGACCTAACTGCTTTATCAAAGTAGTTCAGCAACCACTGATCGATCTTCAGAGCTCCATTTCCGCGGGAAGCTGAATGCCAAGGACATTCGTGAGCTGGGTAAGCCGCCGCAGGCTAATGCTTAGCTCGGCTGCCGTTGGCCGAACCGTTCGGATAACCACTTGTAAAGCGATTCGCCCACCAATGTTCCGAGTGCAATCGCGGTGAAAGCAAAGACGACGGTGACAATGCCATCCAAGCCGGCTGAGTCGGTCAGGAGTCGCTTGACGCTGGCCAAGCCGAGCGCTCCAGGCACTAAGAGCCAGAAGCTTGGTAAGAATGTTACCATCGATGGCGGTCCTCGGAATCGATTCTGGATAAGGTTACCCAGGGGAGTGGCCGCCAGCATGCCGAAGAATCCGCTGATCTCCGGTCCCACGAAGAAAGCCGCAAACCATTGGGCCGCGAACGCAGCGAGAAGCACTGAAAGCATCCATAACAGCGATCTTTGCGGTGCGGAGAAATGGATGTAAACACCCACACCGAATACGATCACGCCTGCCGCCGCTTTCCACAGCGGTACAGCAATCTCACGCGAGCCGTCCAAGAGGTTATCGGGACTATATCCAACGAGCAAGGCACCAGCCGTCAGGCCGAACGCGAGCAACACGAGCTGGACGATGCCGGTGCTTAACCGGCTCGACCCGCTCATCATGTCTCCAAACGTCAACTCCACCAGCCCGAAGGCGAGCATCGCTCCTGGTAGGAAAGTTACCAGAGGTGGCACGAGCGCGTAACGCGGCTCGACAGGCAACCCATATTTNNCCCATATTTCACCGCCAGAAAAACGAGCGTGGAAACTAAACCTGCCGCCACCACCGACAGCGGGGCAGCGAGAATCGGTTGGTCGCGATTGATCACTTTCAAAACACCCACAATCACGCCTAGGACGGCCGCAGCGGCGATATTTGTGAGCGTAGGCATCAGAACCATGGCCAGACCGGTGGTCAAGATAGTATGCCCGACGACGATTCCTACGGATCCGAATCTCGGTGTCATGCGATGAATTTCATCGAGCCGCTCCAGCCCCTCTTGCGGACCCACGCCGCCGCTCTGAGCTTCCTCCCCCAGCGTATAAACCGCAGCGACCTGATCCAGTCGTACCCGCTGGGTTGCCCCTTCCGCCAGTGTGACGTGCTCTTTAGTGCCGTCGTGGACAGAGATGAAAATGGCGGTTGGAAAGGCTACCACGCGTGCTCGCCGCAATCCTCGGGCCGTCGCCACGCGATGAAGGAATAATTCGACCACTGCCGTCTGCTCACCGCAGGCGAGGTACGCCTGCCCGAGCCNNCTGCCCGAGCCGCAGTAGAAACTGCAGCAGTGGCCCCGTGTCAGTCGACTGAGATTCGGTTTGCATGATACGAGTGATCCCCTCAGGTTCCTAATCGGCTCTTACCCTGGTCCAAACGGAATGCCAAGTAGGTACCAGGCAAAGAAGAGGATCGTCCAGGCGATGAATGTTGCCACGGCATACGGAATCATCATGGCCACAACGGTCCCGACACCGGCGTCCTTTTGCCACCGCTGGGCAAAGCCCACTACCAGAGCGAAGTGAGGCAACAGCGGGTTAATGACGTTCGGCGGTGAATCGCTCACGCGGTAGGCGGCCAGCAAGACATCCGGCGCGATTCCCAGCTTCAAAAACAACGGCACGAAAACCGGGGCTAAGATAGCCCACTTTGGCAGGATGTTCGGCACGGGGATACTCATAAAGAACCCGATCACTAGAAATGCCAGCAAAAGCGTAATGCTGTTGAGATCCGCGTCCTTGAGCAAGGCGGCCAGTTTCACGGCCAGAATCGTTCCCATGTTGCTGTAATTGAAATAAGCCACGAACTGGCTGATCACGAAAAAGAGGAACAGCAGGCCGCCGAGATCGGAGAAGGTTTTTGTAATCGCATCGATGGCGTCTTGAGCGTCACGGATTGTCTTAGCGCCCAGGCCATAAGCGAGACCTGTGATAAAGAATGCCAACATGATGAGGAATACTAGACTGGACATGAACGGCGAATTGCTGATCAGCGAGTGCGTCTCTGGGTTTCGCAAAGGCGCGGTGGTCGGCACGGTTAGGAAGCCAATAAGAATGAGAAAGCCAACCAGTGCAAAGAAAGCATAGAAAAGTCCCTTCGATTCATTTATAGATAGGCCCTGATTATCGTCTACCGGAGCGTCCCCTTCGTATTTGCCCAGTCGTGGTTCGACAATCCAATTGGAAACGACCGTGCAAACGATGATCAACATCACGCTGGAAGCGATGCCAAAATAGAAGTTGGAAGTGAGTTCGATCGATCGGGCAGGGTCGACCACGTGGATCGCATCATTGGTCATCTCGGCCAAGATGCCGTCGATGGGCTTGACGAGAAAGTTCGCGCCAAAGGCGGCCGCTACGCCGGCAAAGGCCGCGGCCAGGCCGGCTAGAGGGTTGCGTTTCAGGCTATGAAAGGCAGCAGCGCCTAGAGGGATTAACACAAGGTAGCCGGCGTCCGAGGCGATGCTGGATAACACTCCCAGGGTAACGACGATGGCGGTAATTGCGCTTTGCGGAGCAACCAGCACGATCTTACGGATTAAGGCTTGAATTAGGCCGGCCCGTTCGGCCAAGCCGATGCCAATCATGGCCACCAAGATAATCCCGACCGGGCCGAAGTTAATAAAGTTCGGCACGACCGAAGTAAAGATAAAACGGATTCCATCCGCCGTGAGAAGGCTCTTGATTGAAGTCGTGACCGTTTCGGTCTCATGCGTTAGCGGATTGATTCGCTGATAAGAAACACTCACGTCCAGCCAATACAGCAAGTGAGACAACAAGACTACCAAAACCATCAGCGAAAAAAAAAGCACGGCTGGATGAGGGACTTTGTTGCCCGCCCGCTCAACCCAGTCCAGCACGCGCTGGAAGACCGTTTTTTTGGCGATGCCCGACTGACTCATGCGAATGGTCCTTGGATCGGCTAATGAAAATGTGGCGATGCTAGATAAGAGCGCTGGATGATAAGCCGCATTAAGAATTTATTGACGACAACTGAAGCCTTCCACAGACACTACCTGCACGGAGACATTCATGCTCTTAAAAGAGTCTGAAGGTCCCTCCCAGGTGCCGGATAACGGAGACGCTTTGTCCTGTTCGCGGGCCACTCCGACCGAGACATGCTCCGAGCCGACGAGCTTGTTGTTCGTCGGATCGTAGCCTCGCCAACCTGCGCCGGGAAGATAAATCTCTGTCCAAGCGTGCGTGGCCCCATGTTGGCCCTCCGCCATTTGGATGTAACCCGTGGCAAAGCGGGCGGCAAAGCCCCAATGCCGGGCAGCTTCCATCATAAACACGGCGTAATCGCGACAAGAACCGCTTCCCAAAGCGAGCGTGGTGCAAGGCAATTGGACGCCGTACTCAGGTCGGTAACGATATTGAAAGGCCTCGAAAATGCGGGTGTTGAGCTTGTTCAGCAGCTCCCAGGTATCAATGAGCTGGCCGGGACGATAGAGATCAAGCAGCCACCGCTGAATGGCCGTGCCGTCGTGAGGATAGCTGGGAAGGCGGTACGGCACGATTTCGATTTGCTCGTTTGCTCCGTATTGAAACGGATACGACGCAGCGCTCGGTTCGAGTAAACATTCTGTCGACGTTTGATCGTAAAGAGCTACTGTCACGTCGCTGGCGATGACCATCTTTTGTGTTGGGTCGCTGAAGGTGACCACCGCAATCGAATTCCCGTAGATGTCTCGCAGCCAGCGGACGTTCGCCCGCGGCTCGATTACCACGCTCGCATTCTCGATATGCAGATCATGTCCCTCCCGCGGCCGCATCATCGCACGGTGTGGGCCCAGAGTTACTGGAGCATGATAGTGATACTCCGTTCGATGAAGAATGCGGATATGTTTCATGGATATGAAGTTCTTGTAGTTTATCCAGACTGGGGTTGAACCCAATTAGCTGCAAAACTCAAGTAGCCGTCAAGTGTGGATGAATCAGGTCGAATTACGAAGAGGCGAAAGAACGTCAAATATAAGCTCACATGACTTACCCCGGCATAAATCAAGACGGTAGAATGCGCACCCGAGTAAATCATTTAATCGCAAGAATTCTTCGATAAGATACGTGCCATGAAAAGCGAAGCTTCTTTTGTCTCAACTGGCCATCTGCCTCCCGATGAAGCAATCAAAAGGCTAATTGCGGAGACGTACGAACAGTGCAAGACGAATAGGGAGGGCCAGAATTCGCAGGTTTATCCGGCGCTCGCACGAGTGCCAAGCGATTTGTTCGGCATCTGCGTGGTGGGAAATAGTGGCAACGTGTACTCCGTCGGCGATTCGGATCATGAGTTCACAATCATGAGCGTCTCGAAGCCCTTCGTGTTCGCGCTCGTCTGCGAAGTTTTAGGGCCGGACGTGGTCCGCGAGAAAGTCGGCGTGAATGCTACAGGGCTGGCGTTCAATTCTCTAGCAGCGATCGAGCGCGGCGACAACGGCAAAACGAACCCAATGGTCAACTCTGGAGCAATCGCGACAACCAGCCTCGTTCCGGGGGGAAATCTCGCGGCGCAGTGGAAGTTCATCCATGAAGGCCTGTGTCGTTTTGCCGGCCGCAAGCTATCGCTCAATGACGAGGTTTACGCTTCTGCGACGGAAACGAATTACCGCAACCAATCAATTTCCCGCTTGCTGCAAAGTTTCAACCGCATCTACATGGACCCCGCCCAGGCGACGGGGCTCTACACGAAGCAATGTTCGCTCAACGTGTCAGCCAAGGATTTGGCCGTGATGGGTGCAACCTTGGCCGATGGTGGCGTGAATCCAATTACCAAGGAACGGGTGGTGGATGCTCAGGTTTGTCACTACACCCTCGCCATTATGGCAACCGCTGGTTTGTACGAAACTTCAGGCGATTGGCTGTACGAAATTGGGCTGCCGGGCAAGAGCGGCATCGGTGGCGGAATTGTTACGGTGTCTCCCGGTAAAGGTGGTTTAGGAACATTCGCGCCGCCGCTCGATCAAGCCGGCAACAGTGTCAAAGGACAATTAGCGGCCAAGTTTCTCTCTCAACGCTTGGGTATGGACATGTTCGTCTCGCAACCCGAAGAAGAAGTCTAACGTTTTCCAAAAGATAGCATTAGGACAATTGCTAAATGGGACGCATTTGGGGCAATCGAACGGCAACAAGATGATTACCGCGAGTAAAATAGAAAATGACAAATTCGTTTTGGGTTACTGAGATTCGTAGGCCGCAACATCGGGAAATTTAATGCGACATAGTGTGTATTGCTTGTTAATCCTGACATCGTTGGGAGCTCGAGCCGCGTTCGCTCAGCCCCTCGTGGCCGAGACGCCGCCCCTTTCACCTGGTGAGCAGTTGGCCAAATTCCATCTGCCGCCGGGCTTTGAAATTCAACTCGTTGCCGAGGAACCGCATGTTCATAAGCCGATGAACATGAAGTTCGACGTCCATGGCCGACTTTGGGTGACTCATAGCTTGGAATATCCCTTCCCTGCTGCAGATGATACTAAAGCCCGTGATGCGATTACCATCTTCAGCGACTTTTCCGCCACAGGGAAAGCACAAAAAGCCCAGCGTTTTGCCGAACACTTAAATATTCCGATCGGCGTACTGCCCCTCAGCGATAAAGAAGCGCTCGCCTGGTCAATTCCCAACATCTATCGCTTGACCGACACCGATGGCAATGGCGTCGCAGATCAGAAGACGAACGTATTCGGGCCATTCGGCGTTGTCGATACACACGGCAACCAAAACTCCTTTACACGCTGGATCGACGGTTGGATTTATGCCAACCACGGCTTCAATAACGATAGTCACATCAAGATGGGCAGCACGGGTGATGAGGTTCTCCACATGCAGTCGGGCAACACCTATCGCTTTCGAGCGGACAACTCGGCAATCGAGCAATTCAGCTGGGGACAGGTGAACCCGTTTGGCCTTACCTTCGATCCACTAGGCAACCTATTTTCGGCGGATTGTCATTCGTCTGCGGTGACGATGCTGTTGCGAGAAGGTTATTACCAAAGCTTTGGCAAACCGCACGATGGGCTCGGGTTTGCTCCTGAAATTACTCACACAGACCACGGCGGTACAGGCATCGCAGGGGTGGTGTATAGTACACTCCCCAATTTTCCGTCCGAGTACCGGGACGTCCTGTTCATAGGCAATGTCATTACCAACCGCGTGCATTGCGATCGATTAAAATGGACAGGCTCGACGCCCGTAGTGGAAAAAGTCGAAGACTTTCTCACCTGCGACGACCCCTGGTTTCGACCGGTCGATCTTCAGCAAGGTCCCGATGGCGCGCTATATGTCGCAGATTTTTACAATTGCATCATTGGCCATTATGAAGTTCCTCTGACACACCCTAAACGCGATCGGGAACGCGGCCGGATTTGGCGCATCGTTTACAAAGGTGAGTCGAGTAAATCGATTGAACAACCGCTCGCCGGGCCGATGCCTGATTTGCAGACGCTTAACGCACAGGCACTTTTCAGCTTGCTAAGGCATCCCAATCTGACCGTGCGGGTTCTAGCGACGAACTATCTGTTGGACAGATTTCCCAAAGAAGCGGCCGCCATGTCGAGCGAGTTGTTAACTCGCGATTTGCGTGCGGAGTTGGAAAGCAACCGAAGCAACTCTTCTCTCGCCGAGCAACAATCGCACGCCGTTTGGATCCTACAAAGGACATCGGGAATTTCAGAGTCCCTTGCTCATAACCTGTTGGGACGCCGCGCGCCCGTTATTGTGCAGGTTCACACCGTGAAAGCTCTCGGCGAAACGGCCGATTGGCAGCGGTGGCACTTCGATTTGGTGCGCTCCGCACTGAGTGGTGACGATCCGTTTGTGCGTCGCGCTGCTGCTGAATCGCTTGCCAAACATCCGACCGCCGAGAATATTTCGCCACTACTCACCTTACTGAGCGCGACAGCGCCGGAAGACGCGCAGCTTTTACACGGGACGCGGATTGCGCTGCGCGATCAATTACGAAGCCTGGCGGTTGCCGATCAGCTGCTAGCTCTCAAGCTTCCGCCTGAGCATAAAAAGCAACTGGTAGAATTTGCGGCCAGCGCACCTAGCGGCCCGGCGGCTCTTTTGGTCTTCGACGAAGCACTGAAAGGCAACGTGAGCGATGATCTGCTCGTCAAAGCGATACCAGCGGCGGCGCGATATGTGGATACATCGCGCGTCGATGCGATGATCGAGAACCTGCAAGAGAGATTTCCCGATGATTCAACTCAACAAATCGCACTCTTGAGCGGATTGGCTGAAGGGCTGTCGCAGCGCGGCCTGCCCGCCACTGATCTACTACGATCCCGATTGACTGCTCTCATCAAATCAGCCCTCGCGGGCCATCCGAACGCCGAATGGAGCAACACGCCGCTGTCAGGCGATCAGGCCACGGAGAGCCCTTGGGGGCCGCAGCAGCGTAAGCATGGCGATGGCGCAAATCCAGTCTTGATGATCAGTTCACTTCCGGCAGGGGGCGAACGTTTGGGGGGAATTCTTCGTAGCCCGCTGTTCAAACTGCCCACCAAACTCAGCTTTTGGATGGCCGGCCACAATGGCTCACTCCCGGAACCCGATCGCCAACTCAATTTCACACGACTTATCCTTGAAGACGGCACTGAAGTTGCTCGCAGCTACCCACCACGCAACGATGTAGCTCAACACTTCGAATGGGACTTGAGCACACACGTGGGGAAGCGTGGCCGCGTCGAAGTAGTCGACGGCACGACTGACCTTGATGGTTACGCTTGGCTGGCTGTTTCACGCTTTGAGCCAGCCCTGATTCGCGTGCCCAATCATCCTGTCGCCGAATCAGGCGCCGTTCTTGCCGAATTATATCGCCTCGCAGGGCAGCTCAAGCTGAGCGGCTTAACTACAGAAATCGCGGAGGCAGTTGAGCCCACGAACGCCAATCTCGTCACTCGTTTGGCAGCGACCGACGCGCTCGTCATGCTCGAGCCCGAACGGGCCATTGCTCCCCTCACTGCCGTACTGGCCGATGCGAATGTGGCAACTTCGGTGCGTGAACAAGCTACTCAGCAGTTGGGCCGTATAGACCGGGACCGTGCTCGTGCTGCGCTACTGGTTCAATTGAAGGCAGCGCCGGAGTCGGTAGCCGTTCTGATTGCCGCGGCGTTGGCCGGCAATCAAGAGTCTGCCTCAACGCTGCTCAAAGAAATTCGTGAGGGCCGGGCTTCCGCTGCGCTGCTGCGCGAACCGACGGTCGTCGATCGACTCAAGGCTTGCGGTCTAGCCGGAGTCGACAATCAAATCAGCGAGCTAACAGCCGATCTTTCTCCAGCCGATAACCGCATTGGCAAGCTCATCGCACAGCGGCGTGCCAGTTTCTTGGCCGATAAGTACGATGTTGAATTAGGCCGCGCTGTCTTTGCGAAAAGTGTCTGCGCCAACTGTCACCGGATCGGCGAGGTGGGAAAGACCATCGGCCCGGCGCTCGACGGCATTGGCAACCGCGGCTTAGACCGACTGCTGGAAGATACCCTCGATCCGAATCGCAACGTGGACATTGCTTTTCGCACTGAAAGCATTGAAACCGTCGATGGACAAATCCTCAGCGGCTTTGGCCTTCGCGAAGAAGGACAAACACTGGTCTTTAATGACCCCAAAGGAGAACAGGTTCGCGTACCACTAGCCGAGGTGGTTGAACACACTCAATCGACCCTCTCGCCTATGCCCGCCAACTTGATCGAACAAATGCCAGAGCGGGATTATTATGCACTGCTGGCATACCTGCTGAGTTTGAAAGGTAAGTAGACTGGGAAAGTTCAAGCTCTCTTGCATTACGAAAAAGGCTTGCGATGAAGGATCATCGCACGCTTTTGTCAATTGCGATAGCCCGTTGCTGTGCGAAGTCAGTGGGATATCGAGCGATCTGCCGAATTCTATCTGGAACAGAGTTGTAACCAAAATGGCGCGGGCACGCGCAGTACGCGGCGTTCTATTGTTCTAAGACCAACTCGATACCACTCAAAATCGGCGTGGTCGTTGGATCCGTGTTTGTAGGAGAATGTGAGGTGAATTCCGCCAGAAGCGGCTGGCCGGCGTCTAAACGCACCCCATGAAATGTTTGGACGATCGGCCGAAAAGCCCCCCCCGCCTCCGCCGCTATATCAAAGTTTTCCAGTACCCTCTGGCCCTGTAATGCCACGTCGAAAACGCGTTTGCCGCTTTGGTCGTTGTCCGGATCGCAGAAATGGAGTCGCACAGTGAAGATACCTGGCGCGCTGCGACCTGGATTGAGGCTCAATCGTCGAATACTGCGACAGCCTGAGGCTGCGACCCAATTCAGCTTGTCGTCGCCATGCACGATGGAAGAGTGGCGACAGTAGTAGCCAGGTTCGTCGTACTCGATTTCCGCCCCGGCGAAAAAGTTGAACCACATCGTGCCATCATCAGCGCGGCGGCAGCCAGGAGCCCCCAAATTCAACGCCACATGTCGCACATCAATATTGTCTGCTAACGGAAACTCGGTCCAAAGCTCGACGTCCGGCATATGCACTAAGGCTAGCGAAGATTGATTTTGGTAGTCGCAGGTGCAGGTTCGCGTATAGTCGGGAATGCTCAGCACACCCCCTGCTGCGATCAGATTATTGGTACAACTCGACCTAAACCCGCCAAAGTTGCCGGTCCCACCGTCGTTTGATAGATCACAGTACCCGGCAGCGCCGGAACGGAATAAGAGTAGGTGTTTCGAAGCCTGCGGCGTATTGCAGCCGTAATTGCGCATCCATGTCCAATCCACTTGTTTGCCCGTGAGCGGATCTTCACGTTGAATGAGCTTGCCGGTGAGCAATTCGCAAACTTGGCGATCGACAATGATTCGGTCGCCGTGCAGAATGGCCGGCCCGCGATGGTCTTCTTTCCAAATCACACTACCGTCGGCGGCGAGGTACGCCCGCATCCCTATCGGCTCGTCTTTCAATACATCGCGACCGGGACGCCCCGACTCAACCAACACGTCATATTTCGCTGAGTAACTGAGCCAAGTCCCGAACACGTCTTGGTCAGTCGACCAGATCTCGCGGCCGGTCACCAGATCTAGCGCTCTGAGCCGTGATTTGTCTGTGGGCTTTTGCCCGCGCCGCTTCAGCAAATCAACTTCGGCAGTACTCAACAAGTCGATGCAGTACAGCCGTCCGCCTCCCAGGCAAATTGCATTGTTGCGAAACTGAAATTGGGCGTCAGTCGACCAGAGAACACGGCCGTCGTGTCGATCGAGCACAAACAACCGTTTGCTAGCCACTACGTCTTCGTAAGCTCGTTTATGCGGATCGGCTAGGCTGTCAGGTAAGTCAATCCCGGCAACAAGATAGTCGTCGGTAACATTCACATAGTTCCAGGTCGGAGGCGTTTGCTCGCCCTCAAGTGAAGGTAAGCGGAACTCGGCTAGCGTGGCTCCGCTCGCCGGATCAAGCCGCACGCACCCGGGAGGATAGATCGCATAGATGCCGTCGGACAGTGAAATGTAATTTGTGCCGGTGCCGTTCGCGCCGGCGTGGTGAGAGGTGTTATTATAAAGGGCTCCCATACCTGGCAGCTTGCGCTCCCACAGCAATCGTCCCGTGTAGACGTCGGTGGCCCGAAGTACGTCGGGCCCCTCAATAATCACTCGGCCTTCCACAACTTGCGGCTGGGGCCCGTGGCCATGGCGAGGAAGAATCGCGTCGTGCGACGGTCCGCCGAACCACAAGATACCTAGCGGCATCTTGACTAAGTCGTCCTGCGAGACACGCGTGTTGGAAGCGTCGGCGTGCTCATGGGTCCAATCGGCACTCCCTTCGAGGGGGCCCGATCTGACGAGGAGTGTATCACCTTCCTGTGACCGGCGAATCTCGGCATTAGGAAGACTCGCGTCGTTCACCGCGACACTCAGCTTTTGATGATTGGTCTCGTCGAGATGAAACGCGACAGTGCCGCCGTAGGGGCGTAGTGAGGCAAAAAGCTTGCTGAGTGTAGTCGATTCTAACTGCAGACCGACGGAAGTAAAATCTTCAACGACCATCGATGAAGCGAAATAAGGAGGTAGTTCTAGCGACTCAAGAGTACCAACAAGCACGGTGGCGCGGCGGCCATACAGTCCAGCATCCATAAGCTTCGTGCGCAATGCATCCGCCTTAGAAGCATCGGGCTCGACGGCGATGACGTTCAAATCGTTCGCTGCTTGCAGCAGAGCCAAGACAAGTGTCCCATCACTGCCTCCCCAAACAACCGTATAGCCTCCCTGAGTATTCGTCGCGCTGAGCAATTGGCGTGCGCGAGTTATGACTGCTGAGTCAAGCGTGGGCGGGTTGGCGTCAAATTGATGCATTACTGGTTCGGCACGGGTCGCACCGAAGCAATAGATGGAGCCTTCGACCGTGACGACGAACAACCGATCGTCGGCGGTCAGCAAACGTGCAGCCGTCCCCTCGATCGTTGTCTTCCAAGTAACTTGGTATGTCGTTTCGTTGGTGGTTCGCTCGATCGCAAAGACGTCACTGCCTGAGCAGCCGAAAAGCCGACTGCCCGACCGAATCAGGTCGCCGCGGGCATCAATCGCAGTTGTTGAAATAGGCTTGAAATTCAGCTTGCGGATTTTTATCGGCTTTCCCTTGCGATCCTTGCCGTCAACGATTTCGAAAAGCTTTTCAGCGAATTCTATTTCTTGGACCTCCTTGCCAAGAGCGGAGTAAGCTCGCCGACCATGTACGACGGGCAAGATTGTAAACTTCAGATCTTCAATGACATCTCCTTGCTCTGCGCCGAACGTGTATCCACCGTTGAAGAACATTTCCGAGCCAGCCGCGACCGCACTGCCGCCGCCACGTTTGTTGTTTGCGGCCAATTCATAGTGGAGCAATCGGCCCGTACGTCGATCGAAACACGCGGGCACCGAGCGACCGCCCGGTACCAGCAATCGGTCGCCGTCGAGTACCAGCGCACCTTGGGGTGCCACTCCTGCGAAGGAGGGTGTATTGTGCGGCTGTATAGTGAATCGGGATCCCTCGCCGTCATTGGTCCATCTCACGGTGCCAGTTTCGGCATCAAGAGCATGCAGGAAAATACCCATGAAAGGCCAGATGCCGGCCGCGTAGTAAACCGTACCATCGGCAACGACAGGCCCGCCGCGAGCAGGCCAGAGTGAGACTAGTCGCTCGTTGCCAAGACCCAGGCGTTCGGCTGGGCCTCCGCGATGCTTCCACACGAGATGCCCATTGGCAGCATCGACACAGTAAAGGTGTCCATCGTCACTGGCGAAATAAAGTTTGTCGTTCCAAGCCACCGGGGCGAGGCGGATCGGCCCATCGGCACGAAACTCCCATATTTNNCGAAACTCCCATATTTGGTCACCACTGCGCGTATCAAAAGCCATCAACGAGTCGCTCCGCGACGAACCGACGAACATTCTGTGGCCCGCCACGATCGGCTCGTATTGACGGTCGAACCACATCATGTCTTGGTCGGGCCACGCCACTTCCAAGGGTGGCAGCTTGCGAATCCATTGCAGTTGGAGATCGCCAGGCAATTGTTGATCACTAGAAGCAGTTCGTGCGGCGTCGCAGCGCCACATCGGCCAATCAGCGGCACGCGCAGTTCCAACCCCAACGACGACTAGGAATATGCAGGCGATGATTTTTCTCATCAGATTCTCCGGCCACCAATGTTGTTCACTGACGTTGGCTGTTGTGGACAGCAGACGGCGCAGTCGTAACGGCGGGTGATGGCGATTGTCGTAAAAGTCATGTCGCGTAAATCAAAGTTTAGCAGACGTCCGGTCAGTGGTTCACCCATGCCAACTGCCACTTTTATGACCTCCATCGCTGCCAACGAACCGACTGCAGAGGCAACAGCGCCGAAGACTGGAAATCGGCGATTCCAATTTGGCGGCAGCACGGGCGATAAGCAGCCCAGGCAGGGAGTTTGACCAGGTATGATCGTTGTTAATCGGCCTTCCAACTCGTACATCGCACAGTCGACAAGCGGCACACCGCGGCGGACGGCTTCACGGTTCATTTGCAGTCGCTCTTCGAACAGCGGCGCTGCGCTGACAAGGATGTCGGCCCGACCGGCGAGTCGCTCGATGTTGGCTTCGTCGACATTTTCGGCGATCGACTCCACGGCGACATGCGGGTTTATGTCGCGTAGACGGCGTAGGGCCGACTCGATTCGTGGCTTACCAATCCCGTCGGTGGCCATCAGCAATTGGCGGTTCATATCATCCAAACGCAAGTCACCTGCGTGGGCAAGGATAAGTCTCCCCACTCCGGCCGCAGCCAACTGCATCGCCACGGCCCCGCCCACACCACCAATACGCGAAATGAAAATCGTCGCCGCTTTAAGGCGGCGCTGCCCCTCCTCACCGAATCCTTGGACTGAAAGCTGCCAGGCATAGCGCCCCTTCTCGTCAGTCGTGAGATCGTAAAGTTGCGTCATCTTACTCACCCTCACCCCCCCGCAATGGGCGTTAGTAAGGTCACAATATCGCCGTGATTAACGGAAACGGAATCGGCCTCTCGCGCAGAGATCGCCCGGTTGTTCACCGCAACGAGGAGTGAGGGCTGCAACTCGCCACTGGATGTCAGTATGTACCCGGCTGCCTCACGCGGTAACTCCATAGCGACATACACGAGCAACTCCGCGACGTTACTCCCGTCTGGCAAGTTGATTTCATCGTCGGAGCGACCGACGGCCGAACGGAGCTGGGCTGTGTACTGAACGTGCAATCTCATGAATTGCTTTCCCATGGTTTAGTACGGGCGGCCGCCGAACGCGGCCGCTTCGGGTACATCACTGCGAGCACTCAAATCAGCCACGGATTGCTGCTCTACTCGTCCTTCAGCAAGTACCAAAAGTCTATCGGCCAGCATGCTCGCCTCGATGCGGTTGTGGGTGACGTGCAGGGTCGTTAACCCATCTTTCTTTTGGACTGTCCGCAGTAATTCACACAGTCGGTTGCGAGTCAATTCATCAAGGGCGTTTAAAGGTTCATCGAGCAGCAACACCCGTGGCCGAAATGATAACGCGCGACCGAGTGCTACACGCTGTGCCTCGCCACCGCTTAAACCTCGCATGCGACGATCCAGCAAGGAGCCGATCCCTAGGACATCAGCTAATTCGTCGACACGCTCGTTCTGGAGTGTTCGCGAGACCCGCCGCAGTCGAAGGGCAAACTCCAAATGCTGACGCACCGTCATTGTTGGAAACAGGGCCAAGTCTTGCGGAACGTATCCGATACTTCGATCGGCAGGTTTCCACCGCGTCACATCAACACTTCCCAATCGAATGCGACCATTCACGATAGGCCGCAAGCCGCAAATTGCCTCCAGGATGGTCGTCTTTCCCTGACCGGTTCCGCCCATTAAAACGGCGTATTCCCCTGCGGGAATCATAGCCGCCAAGTTCTTCAATTCGAATTCGCCGCTACGAACGGTGACGTCATTGAGTTCGATCATGACATCACCCTAGTTCCGAGCAGACGAACTACGCCGAGCACCACCATGGCGGCCGCAACCATCAGCAGCGATACTGCGACGGCCGATTCTAACTGGCCGACACTTAGCTCCAAAAAGACAGTTGTTGAAAGCACTTCAGTGCGCATCCTTGTTGCACCGGCGAAGACGAGGATCGGGCCAAATTCGCCCAGTGATCTGGCCCAAGCGATGGTTAGGGCCGCGAGCATACCACGGTAGGCCTGAGGCAGCACGACGTCAAAAAAAACTTGGCTGCGTCGGCAGCCTAGTGTTAGCGCTACTTGTTCCGCCCGAGTGTCGATTTGATCAAACGTTACTCGCATTGTCTGGATTGCAAACGCACATGCTACGGCGAACTGCGCCAGCACGACGGCCGGCTCCGCGTAAGTGATTCGTACGCCAAGGTATTGTTCAAATAGCGACTCTAGATTAGTTCCTCCCAGCGGCAGATGAAACAGAATGAGCAAGCTAAGGCCAATCACAAGTGGAGGCAACACGATCGGTATATCGATCGCGGTATCGATAAGCCAGCGGCCGCGAAAAGTAAATCGCGATAGCAGATAGCCGAGCGGTGTAGCTACCAACAATGAAAGCAGCGCCGAAATAGTGCATGAGATCAACGTAAGCCGCACGGCGTACTGAATCTCTGGTTTCTGCAACGCTTGCTTGAAATGAAGCGGCGAAGTGAACGCAAGGTCTGCCGCCAGCATCAGCACGATCAACAAGACGTAGCTGCCGCCTATGCCCCCGAGAGCGACAAAGAAGGGAACATCGGAACCTACTTTGTGTTGCGCCTGATGTGTGACGGACGAATCGATCATGATCGCTCCTCGCTGGCGTCGACCCAACGGAAGCCTTCGTTCTTAAATCGCTGCTGCGAGGCATCGGCCCGAATCGCGCGCAGTAACCGCTGCATGAGCCGCTTGTTTTGCGAATCTTTCGAAGTACCGAAAGGTTGCCTGGCCACCGAGCAGGGCAAGCCCTGAATGCGAATCGCGTCGAGGAAGTCAGCTGATCCCGCCGCGTTGCTCAAGTAGGCCACAGCTGCGTCAAGCGACCCGGAGCGCATCTGGTTGACGAGCATGTCACCGGTTGGCGTTTGCACGACGACGTTTTTCATCACCTCGGCCTGAACGCCTCCTTCGCGAAATGTGCGCTGCGTCAGCCACCCCATGGCGCACTGCTTTTCGTGGCCGATGCCGACCCGCAAGCCGGGCTTCCCCAAGTCGCGGAGGGATGCCAAACCAGATGGATTTCCTTTTTTCACGAGGATCACCAGCTCATTCTGCGAAATATCTTCGGCTTCAGGAAACAATTCATGAACTTGCTTCATGAATTCAACGTCGCAAGCAAAATATGCATCGGGCACTTGGCCGGCTTTCATCTGGGCTACCAAAATGCCGCAGCCGTTATAGACTCGCAGCACATGGGCTCCCTCGCGTTCTTCGAATGCGGCAATCGTCTGTTCGATCGCTGGACGGAGCATCGACCCAGCATACAGCGTGACCTCAGGTTGCTCGCTCCAGGCATCCCCCTCGGCCGGTTCAAAGCCCCACTCGCGATAGCGGGCCAATCCCTTATCTCGGGCCGACAAATAGCGGGCGAAATGCAGCGTCTGTGAGGGTTGACGGCTCGACTTCAGTACGGCTGCGGCAACGTGCGCTCGAACGCCTTCAAGTTCCGGCAGCGCCACAGCATCGACTTCATCATAGTTTTGCAGCACGGCATCGAAGACGATCCCGGCATCAACAGCGCCTACCTTGACGTCATTGGCCACTTCATTGACCGTCGTCTTGTAGACCGTCGTGTGGGCGTGGAGTGCTTCCCATTGTCCGGACGCCAAGAGCCAATCTCGAGTCAGCTTGCCGATCGCCGCACTATCGGGCATCGCTTGGGCTACGCGAACTTCGGAACGCATCAGATCGTCCCATGTATGAATCTTCTTGGGATTTCCCTTCGCCACTGCAACCACGGCTTTCATGCGTGCGAGCGGGAATTCCTCTGCTGTTAAGTTTCGTTCGCTTGCCAAGGTTAAATAACTGTCGTCGGCCGGAAGATAGAGATCACCGGACGCTGACACTTCCATGGCCGCCAACAACGTCTGCGACGGGCCATATTGAATATGTAATGGCGTTCCGTATGCATGTTCATAGTCGCTACGGATCGCCTCAAGAACCGGCTGATTACTGGCTGCGCAAAAGATGACAAGCGGCTGCGCGGACGGATGTTTCGTCGACCGCAGATGCACGCTGCCCCACAACAACCCACCAACAGCCGCTGTGGCGATGGTCAAGACGATAAACTGAGTAGACGAGCCGCGACGATGACGACCTACCAACTGCATCTGCATCGACCGAACACGCAACTTGGGGGGCGAATTCGAATTCATTCTGGCATGTAATCCAGGGCGGGGTAGGAGAGAGGCGAGTGTACTAAGTAACACTCTATCATACCAACTCACGATAGAGGCAGGCAACAAATGGTTCGCTCGAACCAAGTGCTCACACGAGTCGTTTGCACGCAATCAAGGCCACTACAGCCACCAGTAAGCTGATCAGTGCAAGGCTGACGACGCGGTTCGACTCAAACCAACCAGTGTGAATCGACTCAGACTCCTTCACCCTCGCTTCTGAATGAGGTGCGCCGGGCGGAATATCGACAAGTTGCGGCTCGCCCGATGTGACTGATGCGCGCGCAACCAAGACACCAGCGGGCGGCGCTTCCTTGAACAACAAAACGTCCCAATCAGCGGCTAGAAGCAGATCGAAGCCCGGATTGAGATCTTTGACCTCGCAGGAACAGGCTCCCACGAGGAGCGAGGCCGCTTCATGCACGTTTTCCGTCGTGATGCCGGCACCTATCAATGGCAGCAGGGCTCTGCCACGACCAAAGATCGGAAAGACCATCGGTTCGTCGAACTCGGCTAGATCAGGTTCGCTTCCCAGCAACATCTCGACCAACAACTGCTCACCCGAGGCACCACGCGGTACACGCAGTAAGGAAAACTTAACTTCCAGAGGAGCGGCTAACAACAAGTTGTCCTCGGGGGCACTTGTTAGTTCAGGTAGCTCGAGTTGATGCGATAGTTGTTCTAATTCGTCTTTCAACATCGCAGCAACAGCATCATCTTTTTCTGCCTGTCCACTCTCCAGCATCAGCCAAATAGCCGTCTGCCCTTCAACTAAGCGGTGGGTCAATTCCGTGCGTAGCGGTGAAGCGATTAGCTGTGCGAGGGCATCGGTGGTGAGAGGGCCAGACCAAACTAGCTTTTCAATCCGGAGACTCTGCGGGTACTGCACCACTACCCATGGGAATGTAGAGGGCGATAGTGTGGCGAGCAAGGCACGATCGACGTCGTCTTCGATCTTATCGACATCGACAAGGCGGAGTACGGCATTTCCGGCTGTGCCGCCCGATGACGCTTCGAATGTTCGAATGAATGCCTCTTGTGGCTCAGTGAGTGAACCTTGATGAAACAGCGTCACGCGGTATAAGTCTGGATGCCATCGTTCCAATGCATACCGAAAAACTGGCACGTTACACGCGCGCGTTATGGCGCAGTTTCTCTCACAGGCAACAAGTGCGACCACAATGCTGACTGCATTGAGGGCCGTTCGCAACAGATTGACAGGAGAGCGTTTCACGAAATAGAAACGAGGCGTCGATTTCCAACCAATGGCGGCAAAACGAATTTGGTGTACCAGCAAAAAGTCCGTGGCCTATATTATATATTATAAGCTAAATGGTCTTGCGGAGTGCAGTACCTTCAACGACCGTCTCCAGTAATCCAGGTACGCTCTCTCCTCTCCAATTTGCGTGAACTATCCATTGCGTGCACAAAGCTAAGGATTCGGCCGTAAGTAAACGCCGCATCCGCGTGGCCACGCTCTTTCCCAACGAGGCCTTGTCCTGCCTCAGTCGGAAGTGGAATTCTCCTTGACAGGCGTTAGCATAACGCCTGCAGGAGGAATTCCCCATGAGCACCGATTCAAACGGCCGGCCGCGGCGTGAGCGGCGGCACTTTTCGGCGGAGCAGAAGGCGACGCTGGTCAAGCGTCACCTGGTCGACAAGGTTCCTGTATCGGACCTATGCGACGAAGCCCAGATCACGCCGACGCAGTTCTACCAGTGGCAGAAGCAGCTCTTCGAGGGCGCCGCCGCGGCGTTCGAGAAGAAGCCGGGCAAGCCGGCTGGGCCGTCGCCGGTCGAACGGCGTGTCGCCCACCTGGAACAGCGCCTGGCGACCAAGAACGAGGTGATCGCCGAGCTGACTGAGGAGAACGTCCGCTTAAAAAAAGTCGATGGCCCGCTCTGACCGGCCGCTGGGTCGAGCCGGACGTGCGGGACGAGGTCGTCGACTACGTCCGCGAGAAGCACCAGCGGACGGAAGTTCCCGCGAAGAAATTGGTCCAGTGGCTGGGGATCGGCATGAGCAAGTTTTACAGTTGGCAAGCGCGGTACGGCAAAGTCAACGAGCATAATGCGCTCGTGCCGCGAGACCATTGGCTGGAGGCGTGGGAGCGGGAGGCGATCCTGGCGTTCGACACGACCCATCCGCTCGAGGGCTACCGCCGCTCGACCTACCTGATGCTCGACGCGAATATCGTCGCGGCCAGCCCGGCCACGGTCTACCGCGTCCTCAAGGAGGCGGGCCGGTTCGATCGCTGGAATCGCCGGGAATCGCTGAAAGGAACGGGGTTCGTGCAGCCCTTGGCGCCCCATGAACACTGGCACGCGGACGTCAGCTATGTGAACGTCTGCGGCACGTTTTTCTACCTCGTGAGCGTCCTGGACGGCTGCAGCCGGTTCCTCGTCCACTGGGAGTTGCGGGAGTCGATGAAAGAGGCCGATGTCGAAATCGTGATCCAGCGGGCGCGGGAACGGTTCCCCGACGCCAAGCCGCGGATCATCAGCGACAACGGCCCGCAGTTCGTCGCCAAAGACTTCAAGGAGTTCATCCGGCTCTCGGGCATGACCCACGTGCGAACGAGTCCCTACTACCCGCAGTCCAACGGCAAGATCGAACGCTGGCACGGTACGCTCAAACGCGATTGCCTTCGCGTGAACGTTCCGCTGTCGATCGAGGAGGCGCGGCGGCTCGTCGCAAGGTCGTGGAAGATTATAATCAACGCCGCTTGCCTTCGGCCTTGGGCTACGTGACCCCGGCCGATCGACTCGCCGGGCGGCACGAGGCGATCTACGCCGAGCGCGACCGGAAGCTAGTCGAAGCTCGAGAGCGCCGAGCGACGCGGCGCCGAGGAGCCGAGTTGTTGGCCGCTGGCGTAATCGGAACACAGAGAAAGGCTAGCGGGGTCCAGGGGGCGGCAATGAGCCCCCTGGTCTGCGTGAACGCAATAGACTCCCCCGCGGCGATAGCCGCTCCACAACTCGTTGACGATTGAAACCTTAACCACACTTTAACCCGCTAACGCGTCGAAGAGAAAACTCCATTTCACGCTGAACCAGGACAGCCTCGCTGCTACGATTGGTGACCGCCGTGCTGCTGGAAGTCAGCGAAGAATGGGAGACCGGCAAACGTTACGTGACCTTCGAAACCAAGTGAGGCCGCCCTACGTCACTCAGACGCTTCTACAGAAAAAACGGTATGGTATCTGGACGTAATCGAGATCGATATAGGCGCGTAACGAT
>CXWJ01007643.1_pt1 | contig 23305 bp, 18 predicted proteins | sample 590841 | NCBI WGS metagenome assembly CXWJ01 (sample SAMEA3498367, study PRJEB10139) | wastewater metagenome | biome: wastewater treatment plant; material: activated sludge | place: Austria | collected 2015-01-21 | reverse complement strand
ATGCAATTTACTATGCAGTTGATAATGGTACTAATATTATTAATATGTCTATGGGTGGTTCTTCCAACTCAACAACAATGGAGGCGGCAATTGACTACGCATTTAATAACAATGTAACCGTTACCGTTTGCATGATGAATTTTAATAATAATGTAGATTATTACCCTGCTGCCTTTACAAACGTAATTGCAACCGGAAGTACTGACCCTGATGATGACCGCTCAGTGCCTTTCTCCTGGAGTACAACAAGTGGAAGTAACTACGGAAATCATATAGATGTATGTGCTCCGGGTAATTATATTTATGGGCTAAGCCATACCAGTAACACAGCCTATGGCGTTTACTGGTCAGGCACATCTATGGCTGCACCTCACGTTGCAGGCCTTGCTTCACTTATGCTAGCTGTTGACAACACACTTACTCCATCTCAAATAAAAAACATAATAGAATCAACTGCACAGGACCTTGTGGGTGCTCCTTTAGAAGATACCCCTGGTTGGGATCAATACCATGGCTGGGGCAGAATAAATGCTAACGCAGCACTACAGTTAGTTGTATCTGTTAAAGAAGCAACAATAAAAAACGCATTCAGCATTTTCCCAAACCCGGCTAAAAACATCGTAAATATTTCCGTTAAAGAAATTTTAAATGACGCAACCATTAAAATTACTGATGTAACCGGAAAAACGGTTTTGCTTATCAACAATACCAATGCATCTTCCCGCTTTACCATTCCTGTATCCGGTCTTTCTGATGGCATTTATTTTGTTCAACTTTTAAGCAACAATAAATCTTCAACGCAAAAACTGATAATTAAAAAATAATAAATCAATCCGCACAAAAAAGCTGTTATCACTAACAGCTTTTTTTGTTTTAACGTCATCCCACTCTTCATTTCATTTTCCCTCTGCACTAAACCGCTCTACATAGTTCAGTTTCTGCATTTTCGTCACCTCCAAACTGTAAAACCCAAATTCTTCCACCACTTTTCCGGTAATTAAATAACACGCTCTTCCATAAAATGGAAATTGTGCAAGCACATTCGGAAAATGTGTGGTGTCAATCCACTTGCCTTCCTTATCTAAAAAAGTTCCAAATGCCATTGCATCACCTCTCTTAGTGCGTGTGCTCTTGCGTGTTACCATGTAACCAATTATTGAAATTACGTTTCCGAGATGAGTTGAAAATTCTGAAGCAGCACTCAGCAGTTCCCCTCTCCTTTGGAGAGGGGTTAGGGGTGAGTTCAGTTCAAATGGTGAACACAGCGGAAACCCGAGTAACTCCATCTCATCCCATGCATCATCAATTTTATTGTAATACAATTCGGGTAACGAGTATTTTCTTGTAGGCGTTGGAAACAAATCATGCCGTACTTCTGATTTCCTATTGCAGCCAAGCAGCATATGTATATCCCACAGTAGCTGTTGCTTTGTTCTACCGGTAAACCGAAAAGCATTAACGCGAATTAAAAGTATTATTTGCTCTAACGAAACAGAAACGCGATTGGAAAAATCTTCAAGTGATAAAAAATTTCCCTTACGGTTTCTTTCGTTAAGAATAGTAGCAATGGTATTTTTTTCAAGCTCAGAAATTAAATTTAGTCCGAGATAAATATCTTGTCCATAAATGCAGGTGAGTAATTCGCTCTTATTAATATCAGGTGCATGAATATTTGCTCCGCACATGCGCGCTTCGTGTACATAAAATTCAATTCCATAAAAACCACCACCATTGTTTATAACCGCCACCATGTACTCAAGCGGAAAATGTGTTTTTAAATACATGCACTGGTAACTTTCTACAGCATACGATGCGCTGTGCCCTTTCGAAAAAGCATATCCTGCAAACGATTCAATTTGCCGCCAAACTTCTTTAGTAACTTTCTCATCATAACCCTTTGCTTTGCAGTTGTCAAAAAATTTCTGTTCTACCTTTTGAAATTCATCGCGTCCACGATACTTACCACTCATACCCCTGCGCAGAACATCGGCTTCTTCCAAAGTTAAACCGGCATAATAATGCGCAACCTTAATTACATCTTCCTGGTAAACCATCACACCAAACGTATCGTGCAAAATATCATAAATAGGTTTAGGCGTTTCATAAGAAGGCGGTTGTTTTTTAAATCGCAAAACATATTCACGCATCATGCCCGATGATGCCACACCAGGACGAATGATGGAACTTGCGGCAACTAAATCGGGATATTCTTTTGCTTCTAATTTGGTGAGCAACATGCGCATGGCTGGCGATTCTACATAAAAGCAACCCATGAGGCTTGCGTGTTGCAAATTATCGCGCACCTTTTCGTCCTCCTTAAATTTCTGCACATCGTGTATATCAATTTCAGTATTTCTGTTTTGCTTTATAATACCTGCCGCATCTCTTATTTTTCCTAAGCCTCGCTGCGCAAGAATGTCAAATTTGTACAACCCAATATCTTCCGCTTCTATCATACTAAATTGAACAAGCGGAAAATTTTTAGGAGGAAGTGTAGTGGCTGTATAATTATAAATTGGTTTATCAGAAATTAAAACGCCACCTGCATGTATGCTTAAGTGATTGGGGAATTTATACAGGTGCTGTGCATAACGATAAATGAGTTGATGTGTATTGTCAAGCGATTGAATATTTTTTACCTCATCAGCCATTGAATCTATTTCTGATTTAGGCAAACCAAAAACTTTTCCAAGTTCGCGCACCACAGCGCTATCTTTAAATGTGCTGTAAGTGGCAAGCAGTGCTGTGTGGTCGGTTCCATGCTTTTGAAAAATATATTTAATTATTTCATCGCGCTGGTCTGATGAAAAATCAATATCAAAGTCAGGAGGGTTTTTTCGTGATGGATTAATAAAACGCTCAAAATATAAATCCAAATCAATAGGGTCAACATCTGTTATGCGCAGCAAATATGCCACCATGCTGTTAGCGCCACTGCCCCGCCCCACGTATGAAATTTTTTTATGTTGCGCATATCTGACAATATCCTGATTAATTAAAAAGTAGGATGAAAATCCCAAACCCACAATCATATCAACTTCCTTTTCAAACCGCTCAATTATTTTTTCATCAGCATTAGGGTAACGATAATTTAAACCTTCATAACACAAGCCCATTAATTGATGATAATCTTTTTTGGCGCTTCCCGAGAAATATTTTTTGTTTTTATTTTTTCCAAACTCAAAATCTATTTCACATTGTTCCAAAAGTTTTTCGGTAGTAAAAATTATCTGCGGAAACTCTTTGTACACATTCTTTAATTCCGTTTCCGATAACATTATTTCATCTGGTTGCGCCTGGTCGTGTGGACTAAGTTTGCTGAGCAAAGTGTTGTTATCAATTGCACGCAGCAGCCGGTGTGCATTAAAATCTTTTTTGTTACGGAAAGTAACAGGGGTTAAGGCAACCAACTTATCAGAAGGCAGTTGGCAATTTGTAGTTTGCAAGTGGAATAAATCACGAGGGTGAATTCCAATAAATTCGTTTCCCCGTAATTTGAAATTTAATTCTTGAAAAGGGTAAATGATAAATGCACTTTCAAACTCCGGTGCTTGCGATGGAAAAGATTCTTCTGAATTCAGATGGCGAGAGAGAAATTTATTTAACTCATAAAAGCCATTTAAGTTTTTTGCAATGCCGATAAACCTCACCCCCTGCCCCTCTCCTTTGGAGAGGGGTGTACGAAACTCTATTCCCGCAACTGGGTTAATGTCGTATTTTGGTGCAAGTCTGAAAAAATCAAGTACGCCTGAAGTGTTGCTGATGTCGGTTAGTGCCAGCGTTTTTATTCCCTTGCTTTTTGCTTCACGCAACAATTCTTCGGGGCTCATGGTTCCGTATTTGAAAGAAAAATAACTATGGCAATTAATATACATTTCTCCACCTCTTTCTGTAAATAATTAATGTGCCTCTTACCTTGGTGTCGTCTTCGCTAATGGCGAATTACTCAACCCGTTAAAAGGATTAAACCCCCGCAGTGAAAAATTTAATCCTGCTGCCCTGTGTATCTTATCCTCTCCAAATCTGAAACGCATTTTGTCCATCGCTTGGTAAAGGTTTATCATCTCCGTACTGTCTTCAAACATATTTATCTGGTGTGTGCCTCCAACCAAATGCGTAAACTTCACACCAACTAATCGTATCAGCATTCTTCTGTTATACAGTTTATCAAACAGTTCTTTCACCACCTTTATAATCGAGTGGTCACAACTCGTATAATTTATTCTGCTTTGCATCGTATGCGTATCAAAATTGCTGTAGCGTATTTTAACACTTACACATGCCGTTACTTTCTTCTCACTCCGCAACTTAAAACACAATTTCTCTGTCATCACCACCAAAATGTTTTTCAGCTTCTGCACATCTATCGTATCCTGTTCAAACGTTTCTTCCTGGCTCATGCTCTTCTGTTCACTGTATGCCTCCACAGGATTATTGTCTATCCCGTTTGCTTTTTTCCAGATAGATGTTCCGTTTTCGCCCAATACATTTTGCATCAGCTCCATGGGCATTTCCTGCACGGTGCGCACCCATTCCACTCCCATGCTACGCAACAGGTGGTATGTTTTTTCTCCAACCATTGGTATTTTATTTACACGCAAAGGAGCCAAAAAACTTTTTTCATCGCCATGTTTTACATTTTTATAGTTGTTGGGTTTGGCTTCGTCTGTTGCAATTTTACTCACCGTTTTATTCGCACTCAGCCCCAGCGAAATAGGCAGGCCAGTTTCTTTTATGATTTTTTCGCGCAGTTCGGTTGCATGTTTAAAGCATCCAAAAAATTTGTCCATGCCTGTGAGGTCAATATAAAACTCATCAATGCTGCTGCGCTCAAACAATGGCACTTCTTCTTGTATAATCTGAGTTACCTCATCACTCTTTTTACTGTACGCATCATAATCACCTCTTATAATAATGGCTTCGGGGCACAATCGTTTTGCCTGCTTAATAGGCATGGCACTGTGCACACCAAATTTTCTTGTCTCATAACTGCAAGCTGCCACCACACCACGCTCCCCACCGCCAACTATTACGGGCATGTTATTTAACGTAGGGTTTAGTAATCGTGATACGGAAACAAAAAAACAATCAAGGTCCATGTGGGCAACGGTTCTCACCTCACCCCCAACCCCTCTCCACAGGAGAGGGGAGTTGGCTTCGTATGTTTCTTTACTTTGAATAATCATTACTTTGGTTTTAGTACTCTTTATTAAAATCAAAACAACTGCATCTGCCCTCCCGCCCTTACCGGTCTTTCAAACAAACTAAAATCATAATCGGGCATGCTTCTTCCCTGCATATATTTATTCTTAGCCATGTGAAATAACTGCCGTATGCTTTCAGCAATTTTTCCTTCGCCACTCATACGTGTGCCAAAGCGCGAGTCGTTTACCTGCCCGCCATGACATTCTTTTATCTGATTCCATATTTTGTTCGCTGCATCGGGTAGCGTTTTATCAAGCCAGTCCTTAAAAATGCTGGCAATCTCTCCGTTCAGCCGCACTATCGTAAATCCTGCCGTTACCCCTCCGCGGTCTGCCACTTCTTTTATAATATCAGGAATCTCATTACTGTTCAGTCCCGGTATAATGGGTGCTGTCATTACTCCAACTGGGATACTATTTTTTGAAAGCTCTTCAATAACCTTTAGCCTGTTTTTGGCAGTGGCAGTACGCGGCTCCAGCAACTGCCTTACTTCTTCGCGCAACGAGGTTATGCTCACCATCACATGCACTAATTTCAACTTCGCAAGTTCACTCAACAAATCAATATCTCTAAGTATCAAACTGTTTTTGGTAATAATGCCCGTAGGGTTTTTATACTCCAGCATTACTTCTAATAAACTGCGTGTAATCTTATATTTTCTTTCCAGCGGCTGGTAGCAATCTGTATTCCCCGAAAAAGTAATGCTGCCCACCTTATAATTTTTATTGTCAAAATGCTTGCGCAGCAGCACTGCCGCATTGGGCTTCACCACTATCTTTCTTTCAAAATCTAATCCTGCACTAAAGCCATAATAATTATGCGTGTTGCGCGCATAACAATAAATGCAGCCATGCTCGCATCCCTGGTACGGGTTGGCGCTGCTCATCATCCCCACATCAGGGCTCGTCATCTTGTTCACCAGCTTACGCGGGTTCTCAATAAACACTTCTGTTTTACTGTTGGTAAGAAAGGGTTCATCCAACCCCTCTATATGCTCGGTTACAATCTCATGCTTTAAAAAACGGTTATGGGCATGTATCTGCGCACCCCTTCCCCTGAGCCTTTCTTTACCTGTAATATCTTCGTTATCGTTATTCACTTTTTTGTAGTGATTGTAATAATATCATTTTTGTGGTCATAATATAATCTGTTATTTTTTGAAAAGAAAAATTTTATGGAATTATTTTTTTTGAACAAGTAGTGTTTCAGCACCTGATCTTTTGAATTTTGACTTTTCTCTCTTTTGACTTTCTATTCACTTCATTATTAATTTAGCGGTCTCAAATCAAAACATGGAAAAGAAAAAATTCTTATTCGTTTCATACGATGCGCTTATCAGCGATATAGCATGGCAGGTGGTTAAAGAAGGACACGATGCAAAGTATTACATACGTGAAGACGACAGTGCCGATTGTGCCGATGGCTTTGTACCCAAAATAAAAGACTGGCAAAAAGAAATTGACTGGGCAGATATTATTGTGTTTGATGATGTACTGGGCATGGGCGCTTGGAGCGAAGACCTCAAAAAGAAAGGAAAGGTTGTGGTAGGCGGGTCACGTTATACAGATAAGCTGGAAGATGACAGAACCTTTGGGCAGGAGGAGCTAAAAAAGTATGGCGTAAATATTATCCCCTTCCAGGAGTTTACTTCGTTTGACGATGCCATTAAATTTGTGCAAAGCAATCCTTCACGCTACGTTATAAAACCCAGTGGCGAAGCGCAAAACTACAAGCGCCTTTTATTTGTGGGCGAAGAAGAAGACGGAAAAGATGTGGTGCAGATGCTGGAAGCCTACAAAAAAACCGTTGCCGATAAAGTGAAAATATTTCAGTTACAAAAGCGTGTTACGGGTGTGGAAGTTGCTGTGGGTGCTTTCTTTAACGGCAATAAGTTTATGACACCCATCAATGTAAACTTCGAACACAAAAAACTTTTCCCCGGCAATATTGGTCCTGCTACCGGTGAAATGGGAACAACCATGTACTGGAGCGAACCCAACAAACTCTTTGCTGCTACCTTGCAAAAGATGGAAGCTAAGCTGCGCGAAGAAAAATACACCGGATACATGGATGTAAACTGTATTGTAAACTCGCAGGGTATTTATCCGTTAGAATTTACTGCACGCTTTGGTTACCCCACCATCAGCATTCAGCAGGAAGGAATCAACATTCCTTTTGCAGAGTTTTTATACGGTATGGCAGAGGGAACGCTAAACGAGTTTAAAACAAAAAAAGGTTTTCAGTTGGGTGTACGTATATGTATGCCGCCTTTTCCTTTTAACGATGACCAGACTTACAACACCCACACCAAAGACAGTGTGATTATGTTTAAGAAAAAGAATTTTGAAGGCATACACATTGAAGACGTAAAACTTGTGAATGGCGAATGGATGGTAGCGGGCAGCAGCGGTGTAATAATGATTGTGGTGGGCACCGGTTCAACCATGAAGCAGGCAAAAGCACAGGCATACAGCCGTGTGGCAAACGTAATGATACCCGGCATGTACTACCGCGATGACATTGGCGAACGTTGGATTGAAGATTCGGACAGGTTACACTCGTGGGGTTACTTAAGAAGTATTTAGTTTCTCTTTACAGGATAACTTATTTCCTTTACTGCTCCGCTTACAGAAGTCAGTTTAATAGTTAAGGTATCAGGCGGCAGTAAATCAATTGCCGACTCAAAAGTTACTCCCTGCTCTTTTACTTCTGTTGCTGTCTCTGTATTATTCAACAGCAGGCGGTGTATTTTTTCTTTAGGATAATTGATGCTTCCCTGGATGTACACAGATGAGTTAAGCTTGCTCTTTACGAGCGCCACATTGTTTTTTACAACAGGCTCTGTAAGTTTTATCTTCACCGAATCGGGCATTACCATTGTAAAATAAAAAAGAGCAGAGTTTACATTATTCCAGATATCAATTGCGGTAATCCTCAAACTGTCTCCGCCCTTTACAACCACCGGTATCGAAAACTCAAAGTTGTTATTCATGGCAACTGGCAAGTCATTCACCATTATTAATTCTATTTTACTGTCATCTTTTATGTAGCCTTTGAGGGTTACTGATGTTTGATCCTCTTTCAATAAAAGTTTTTGTTCAACGGCTAATGGCTCGGTGATGTAAACAATCGGTTTTATTTTTTCTTCTTTATACGATGCTTTTATGGAATCTATTTCGTGCAAATACATCTTGTAGTTTTCTTCACTGCACGAAAGTTCAATTCCCTTTTTTAGCAAATCAACAGAATTAAAAATGTTATTCCCTCTTCGTTCGCATTTAAATCTTCCGTAAACAGCATCGCAGTCTGCTTTGTTTTCATAAGCTATTTCATAATCCGAACAAGCCTCTTTCCACTTATTCTGTTTCTCATAAATTCTTGCTCGGTGTATATAATACTGCGCATTGGTTTTACTCATTTTAAAGGCTCCCTGTATTTCAATTAAGGAGCTGTCAAACTTCTCCTGCTCAAAATAAATAAGGCTGCGCTTGTAATAATATTTAGAATTGTTACCTTCGTTTTTAGTAAGTGCGTTCAACAAAAAAATGGATTCGTTGTATTTTTTTATTTCTAAAAGCGCATCGGCATATTGTAATAAGTACTCATGATATCGCTGTGGTGTTTTAATATACTCCATGGAATTAAGCATCCCTTCGTAACCGGCTTTCAGCACAGGGTAATAATCGCTGGTTGGCTCAGCGCCTTTTTTTGCTTTGAACTTTCCAAATAAAAAAACAGGGTTTTGCGCAAATACTTTTTCAAACTTATTACAATACATCAATGCATCTGCATAATTGCCGCTCACGTTCTTCGCCTCAATCAGTTCGGGTATTATCATTTCATCTGTATCGCGGTTTTTGTGGTAGGCTTCTAAATAAATGGCAGCGTTGTTATAATCGCCACCTTTTAAATAAAGTTTGCCGGCAGCCTTCAGGTAATCTTCGTTCTTCGGAAAAACAGCAGTTAGCTTTTGGTAATCGTTAGCAGCGTCAATGTATTTATAAAACTTAGTATAACAGTCGGCACGTTGTATATATGCCTCTTCAAATTTTTCTTTGCGCAATATGGCTTCCGATAAATTTACAATAGCCGAATCAAACTGCTTCTGCTCTTTAAATTTCATCCCTATCTCAAAATATTCTTTAGCATCCTGAGCAAAAGAGGCGTTGGCAAGTAAAATAAAAAACAAAACGAAAAACACCTCACCCCTAACCCCTCTCCTCAGGAGAGGGGGACACAGAGTGCTAAAACTAAACTTACTACTCATCTCTTACGAAAAATGATTTTTTAAAATCAGATATGTTACCACAAACGGAACAGAAAGAAATAATCCATCAAACCTGTCAAGTATGCCGCCATGCCCGGGCAGCATTTTGCCCGAGTCTTTTACATCTAAACTTCTTTTAAGCATTGACTCTACCAAATCACCCAACGTTCCGGTAACAACTATAAGCAATGCCATCACAAGCCAGTCAATTAAAACTAAATCGGTATAAAACTTTGAAATAATAAAAGCCACAAGTAGTGTAGTAAAAGTGCCGCCAATACTTCCTTCCCACGATTTTTTTGGCGAATGACGCTCAAACAGTTTACGCTTACCCAATTTTCTTCCAAAAAGATAAGCACCCGTATCACTTGCCCACAGCAAAAAGAAAAATCCTAAAATAATTTGGTAATGATAGTTGCCACTATCGTTAACCGGAAAAGCAATAAAGTTAAAAAGCGAAAGCGGTATTGTTAAATAAATAATTCCAATAAATGTATCGGCTAAATTTTCAAAAGGCTTTTTTGATTTTAAATACAACTCCTGAATAAAAATGTAAAACGTAAGCGGAATAAGAACAATAAGGTAAAACGGGGAAATAACATTTTTTGCAATTAGTGCTGCAAGTATAAAAAGCAGGCAGGATAAAATGGTGCCCGCGTAGCGCCTGGGCTCTGAGCCATCTGTCATTACCAATTTGTAAAACTCCCAAATACTTAAAACGTTTATCACAAAAAAAAGTGCAATAAAAGTCCAGCCGTTAAATACAACTGACGAAATCATAACAGCGCCAAACAATGCACCTGTAATTACGCGTTGTGTAAAGTTGGTCACAGTTGTATATTTTTTAAAAGAAATGTTGCAAGTGTTTCGTCATCAGCCCTTACATACAATTCAATTTCTCCAATAAGAGTTCCGTAATTGGTGCTCATTTTATTTATAAAGCTTGAGTTGATGTGGTTATCTTCCAACACTGCTCTTGCAATTTCTATTTGGTGATGTTGTGTGGTTGAATAAACTTTTACCCACTGTTCATTCATGTGGCTAAGGTAGTAACATCGGTTTTTGTTTTCGGGGTTTTATTCAAAGTTTTCAATATAAAAATGTGAATGCGTATTTGCGATTAAAATTTACCGTTCAAAAAAAATAGAAGCACAATTACTATTAGAAAAAGCATTTAAAATTGCTTTCTTTATATTCACAACTAATTTATGCACGAAACAATTTCAAAGCTTGCGGATAAGCAGGCAGTTATACCTTCACTTTCTGAAAACACTTTTTTACGGTATGCACATTTTATTGTACTATACTTAGCACAAGGCATACCCGAAGGCATGTTGTTTTACGGCATACCTGCATGGATGGCTATAAATGGAAAAACTGTAGCAGAAATAGGTTCATTTGTGGCAGCAGTTGGTTTGCCTTGGAGTTTTAAAATAGTAGTAGCACCTATGATGGACAGGTTCACCTATTTGCCTATGGGAAGAAAAAGACCGTGGGTTTTGTTCGGGCAGTTGGGACTAATTGTAAGTTTTATTTTAATGGCATTTGTTCCTGATCCGTTAAATAACTTAAGTGTATTTATGGCAGCAGGTTTTTGTGTAAGTTTTTTTGGATCGTTTCAGGATGTAGCTACCGATGGTATGGCGGTTGACATTATCCCTGTAAACGAACAGGCAAGGGCAAATGGTTTTATGTGGGGTTCTAAAATTGTGGGCATCTCAGCCTCACTTGCTTTGGGCACATGGCTGCTTAACCAATATAGTTTTTCAATGTCGGTGCTTTCGTTATCTGTTTGTGTTGGATTAATTATGCTGGCTCCATTACTGCTGAGAGAAAGAGCAGGTGAAAAATTATTGCCGTGGACAAAAGGCGAGGTATCACCCGAAACGGAAAAAATGAAATTAGAAAACTGGAGTTTAATTTTTAAATCGTTGTACAAGGTTTTTAGTTTACGCAACAGTTTGTTGGTGGCGTTTGTTGGATTCATATCGCAAGCGGGTTTTAATTTTATTGCAACGCTACTGCCGGTGTTTACTGTTACTGAGCTTGAGTGGACTAATCAGGAATATTCAAATTTTTTTGCTACTGCAAGTTTGATTGGCGGTATTGGCGGCATGCTCCTTGGCGGAATTCTTATTGATAAGTTTAACAAGAAAACGGTAATGAGTATCTATTTCATTTTGCTTGCCATTGTTGCTGTGGTATTTGTATTATTAAAATTTTATTGGCAACAAAAATGGTTTGTAATGGGTTTTATGGTTGTGTTTCAATTGTTGTATGTATTTAGCTGCATTGGCATTTTTGCAATGGCAATGCAATGCTGCTGGAAAAAAATATCAGCAAGCCAGTTTACTTTGTTTATGACTATTGGAAATTTTGGTCGCGTGGTTGGGGCAAAATTTGTAGGGCCGCTGCGAAATAATTTTAGCTGGGATTATTGTATTATTTTTTTAGCAGTAATGATGATAGCGGCACTTGTCATTTTTCAGTTTATTAATTTGAAGCAGCAAGAAAAAGAATTAGAGAAACTGGGATAAGGTTTGAAGCCTATTCCGTGAGAGAAATGTAAAATGCATAGAGAGATGTCCAAGATGCATTAAGAGAAGTAAAAAATCCTGACTTTAATGCAGGTTTTGCGACATCTTATATGGTGATGGTAATGCCGATATGGTGGTTGGGCTTTTTGACGGAACATTGCAGCTTTACACTAACACTTTGGGAAACTTTGTTTTTACAGCGAGTAATTACCAGGCAATTGATGTTGGAAATAATAATGTTCCATTTCTTTTTGATATTAACCAGGATGGTCTGACAGATATGATTTGCGGAGATGCTTTTGGTAAACTCAGCTATTTTGAAAACACAGGAACATTAACCGCTCCGGTTTTTACTTTAATTAATTCCTATTGGGGTGCTGTAAATGTTACTGACTCACTAATGCAATTTTATGGTAACAGTTATCCGTTTATTCAAATGAACAATGGTGCTCTTGAATTGCTTGTTGGCTCAAGGCGCGGATATATTTACAAGTATGGAAACATTACCGGAAACCTTGGCGGAACATTTACTTTAGTGGATAGCACTTATGGCGATATATCAGAGCCTGCAGGAGTAACTGTTGATGGGTTTGACATTAACGGAGATGCTATAATAGATCTACTCACGGGAAATTTTGCAGGTGGGGTTACTATCTACAAACAATTGCCTGTTTCGGTAAATGAGAATAATAACGAAAAAATTACCTTTACAATTTACCCGAATCCCTCTCAAAAAAACATTACCGTGCAAACTGCTGATATGGTGACTGGTTATTTTATAAATTCGGTTGATGGAAGCAAAGTAAAATCACGCAAAATAAAATCTGCAAACAATTTTGAAATAAATGTTTCAGGTCTTGCTAAAGGAACATATGTTATAACCGTTGTAACTGCATAGGAGCAATTGAGCATGGAGTTTGTGAAAAATTAACAGGCAGGGATTGTAAAATAAGCTTGCAACAAAAAAGTAACACTCAAGTTTCAGAAAAAAAAAGATTACAGGTTTGAACTGCTACTTTACACCCAATGCCTTGAGGCGGCTGGTGGCATTTACATATCCAGGAAAAATGGCTAGTGCTTTTTTATAATATGTGATGGCATCCTCTTTACGACCTACTGCTTCGTAAGCTTTGCCGAGGCTGAACTGCGCCAGGTCTTTATCGGGAAACTCTGTGGCGGTATGCTCATAAATAACCATGGCATCGCTATACCTTTTCTGGTCATATAATTTATCGCCCAAAAAAACGAGTGATATCCAATCTACATAATATTTGGTTGTATCCTGTTTGAGGAGTTTGTATTGAGCAACAGCTTCGGTTACGCCCTTAGAGCCTATGGTGGTTTCCATGACTTTGTGAATAGGTTGTTTAACGATGGCAGGTTTGTTTAATAAAACCTTAGTGAGGTTGCCGGTGATGCCAAAAAAATCGGTGGGAGAGCTGTTGCAGAGGATTACCACCATGCTGTTTGTTTCGGGAATGCGAAGCATGAAGGAGATAAATCCTTCTGTCATGCCGAGGTGAAAGTTAGAGGCTATGCTGTCCGTTGTTGAATACTTAAAATATTTATTGAACCACCCTAAGCCATAATTTATTGGTGCAAGGCCGGGCTTCAGCATTTCGTCTGTTAGTTTTTTGCTGAGCAAGGTGTTTTCTGTGATGGCGTTGCTGAATTTAAAGAGGTCTTCAACGGTGGTGTATAAATCACCTGTTCCCATGGTGTTTGACTGATCGCGGAAATCGGAGCTGGTGTATCCGTTAAAATCATAATCGTAGCCAGTGGCTCGTTTGTTTACCACTTGCGTATGATAGTAAGAGCCGCTGCCGTTCATACCTAGCTTGTCAAAAATTTCTTCTTTCATTAATTGTGAATAAGATTTGCCGGTGACTTTTTCCATGATGTAGCCAAGTGTAAAGTATCCCCAACTGCTATAGTAAAACTGTGTGCCGGGCTCAAAAAGTAACGCGGAGTCCATGTATAGTTTAATGTACTCTTCTCTTGAAAAATTCTGACGGCTGATGCGCGGAAAAAAATCGCTGATGATTTCGTAGTTGGGCATGCCGGAGGTATGACTCAGCAATTGACGAATGGTGATGCGTGAGCCGTTGGTTTTAGAAAATTCTGGGATGTAATCAGATATGGTTTTATCAAGATCAACAATTCCTTTTTGCACTTGCAGCAGCATCAAAAAAGCGGTGATGGGTTTAGAAACAGAACCTATCATAAAACGTGTGTCGGTGGCGTTAGGAATATTCCATTCGCGGTTGGCAAGGCCAAATGCCTTTTTGTAAATTACCTTTCCGTAATGTGAAACAAGTACGCTGCCGTCAAACATGTTGAAGTTGTGATAGTCGGTCATTACTTTATCGAACTGCGCGGAAGTTTGCGCTGTGGTGTTTAGGTAAAGCAGGATGGATAGAAAGAGGAGTAGGTGTTTTTTCATGATGGGTGAATGGTGAGTTAAAATAGGGAATTATTTTGAAGGAACCGCAAGAGGGCAACCAGACACAGGCCATTGATTTACTCGGAGGCTGGTGGATATCCGATTTTTTAAGAAAAGGAAGAGAAAGATTTTTGGCTTCACCTGTCAGGGGCGCAACGCGTATGGCATGGCTGCGACCTGACAGGTGGGATTATTTAAATAAACCACTTGCGCTGCTTACTTATCTTGCGAATTTTTTCTTCAATATCATCATGATTGCATGCAGCCTTTTTAATATATCCTAAATACACATGCCCATTCCTGTCATTAAAAAAAAGATTGTGGTTAGTGTTTGATAAAACATCATCTGCCCTGGTCAGTTTAAGCTCGTAGTAAAACAAAACTCCGTTTAAATTAAATTCTCCTTTTGATAATGTTCCGTTACTTTTTTCCATTGGTTGAAGATATGAATTAAATGGAAGGCTGGGCATTTTCAAGAATGTTTTTTTCGCTGAGAGAGTAATGTTTTGGCGATTAATGCAGAGATGGGTATCAGGTGGTGGGTACATATGAGTTTATTTTAACACACCCCCTATCCCCTCTCGTTTACGCGCAGGCTTGAACACAGGGTGCGGTTCATATATTATTTCAGTGTGCTTGGTATGTTTACGGAAGCTAATATGTTAAAGTTAAAAGTTAAAACCGAAGCCGCAACTCCCTTCTGTGGGTAGGTGGTGTGGGGGCGAGAGGGGGCAGGGGGTGTGTTAATTCTTTATTCTTTTTTCCAAATCTTTTACAACACTTTCAATCTTACGCATTACTTCTTCAGTTTGCTGATGCACTTCCAAATCGGTAAATCTTAAAAATGTAATTCCAAATGCTTCTAGTTTATTTTGACGCCACTTATCTTTCTTTTCATTTCCATCATGACTTACACCATCTATTTCTATTGCAAGATTAAGTTCATTGCAGAAAAAATCAACTATAAAATGCCGAAGAGGTTTTTGTCGGTGAAAATCGTAGCCGTTAATTTTTTTGCCTTTGAGGTGCATCCATAAAATTATTTCAGCCTGTGTGCTGTTGTTGCGCAACTCACGTGCGCGTTCTTTCAAGTGCTTATCGTAAGGAATAATTTTGCGGGGCATGATGATGATTGGTATTTCAAATTTAACTTTTTTGACACACCCCCTACCCCCTCTCGCTTACGCGCAGGCTTGCGCTCAGAGGGGAGTGGTGCGTATATCAAAAATGGCTGCATAATATGTTTACAGAAGGTAATTGATAAAAGTGAAAAACTAAATCGAAGCCATTACTCTCATGTATGTGATTTGACACACCCCCTACCCCTTCTCACTTACGCGTATGCTTGCGCTCAGAGGGGAGTGGTGCGCATATCAAAAATGGCTGCATAATATGTTTACGGGGGGTAATTGGTTAAAGTGAAAATTTAAATCGAAGCCATTACTCTCATGTATGTGATTTAACACACCCCCTGCCCCCTCTCACTTACGCACAGGCTTGCACACAGAGGGGAGTGGTGCGTATATCAAAAATGGCTGCATAATATGTTTACGGGAGGTAATTGGTTAAAGTGAAAAATTAAATCGAAGCCGCAACTCCCCTCTGTGGGTGGATGGTGTGAAAGCGAGAGGGGGTAGGGGGTGTGTAATGAGGTTAGGTTTTTACCACAGCGTGGAAAAAGACAAAGAAAGATTTTTGGCTTCACCTGTCAGGGGCGCAAGCGCACATAGCTTGGCTGCGACCTTACAGGTGGAATTAGTGCGGCTCATCCTCGTCTCTGCGCGAAAGCAAACGCGTCAGGCAAGGACGAGCGCGGATTTCGACCTGACAGGTGGAATTACGAGTGCGGGGTGGGTGTGGTCAACTGAAAGTAAAGTTTATATATTCACCAAATAATAGTTTAAAGTGTAATCAAGAAATTTATAATGAAATTTGTATTTCAATTATGTGTTTTCTTTCTAATTTTCGTTAATGAGATTAATTCACAAAATTTTGAAATTGAAGACATAAAATTGATAAATAATCTTTATATCAACGAAGAATATGATGTGATTAAATCAAAGTTGAAATCTCTAGGGTATAATTTAAAATCCACTACTCCTGATTACACTATAGGTAAAATTGGCTATTGTGGTCAGTTTACATATTCCAAGAAAATTCATTACCATTTTGCATCAGATTATAACACGAAAGGCAAAGATGGTCTTGAATCTGATTTAAGTTTTAAAACTGAAAAATATCTTAATTATAAATCTTGTGAGGTTCAGATCAACCTTATATTTAATGATGGAGTGCCCACTCCAATTGCAAAAAGCCGAGACGATAAAGCTCTGTATATTTATAAAGGATTATTAGATTATAACAGCTCGCTTGCCATAATTAGTACGAAAGAAATTCCAAATGAAAATGAAGATTATAAAAGAGGAATAAAGGAAGTTTCTTTAAAAAACATTAATGATAATTATGGAGAGGTTAATGAAGGGCAAAGTGATTTCGAAAATTTCCCTTCTAAGGAATTGGTCTACATGGAATATACCGACTTGAAACTACCAATGATTACCCCTGAACTAAAAACCTACTTTTTTAACACTTTAAAAATCAAGAACACCTTTAATTTACCCTATTCTCCAATAGAGAATATAAAAGAATATCTACAGAAACCTGCAAGAAAGGCGGTATCTATTCCTATAATCAAATCGGGAAATTTGCATAAGATTAAGGTAAGTATTGGAGGAAAAAAAGTAGATTACTTCATTGACAGCGGGGCTTCTGAAGTTGCTATTAGTAAAAATATGGAGAAATATTTGAAGGATTTAGGTGTTATTCGTGAATCTGATTATTTAGAATCAGCGGTTTTTACATTAGCCAATGGAGAAAGCCAGCTTTTTAGAAGAGTACTGTTACCTTCCATAAATATTGGGGCAATAAAAATAACTGAAGTGAATTGTTATATTGTAGAAGATAATACTCCGCTTTTATTAGGGAAATCTCTTTTAGACAAATTTACTTCGTGGGAGATAAATAACAAAACATCTTCAATTGAAATCGTATACTAGAGATTATCCTCATTTTAAAATTACTTTATCTAATCGCTCAATATTCAGTTTTAATAATTGAATTTCATTGCAAGTATGGTAGGGATTAGTAAAAAATCCATCATCAATAAAGCCTTCACAAACTCCATTAATGTACCGTACATGGTATGGCTTTGATTCACATAAAATGTATGCTGTCCAGTTATTTATTCCGTTCTTAATATTAACGTAATCCAAACGTACATTTTTAATAGTATTTATCTTAATACACCGATCGGTGTCAGGAAAATAATGAATCTCTCCTTTTTCAATTTGTCCGTTAATAAAATTTCTTACGTATGTTTCAATAGGTATTATGCATAAAGGTTTTTCAACAGGAGATATTGCATTATGTGTAGGAGCAGTATTTATTTCAATACCCTCATTAATTAACTTGTAAAGTTCTTGATTAATGAAGTCATTAATTGAAATAAAATCATTACAGTGACGGTTTTTATAAGTTACAACTATTTCTCTCGTAAATTTTAACCTTTCAAATTCCATACTTCTCTTTTTAAAAAACCCCACACATTTATCATGCATGGGGTTAACAATTTATTATTTACTATTTATTCTTTTCTGTTAAGAGCCGCATGCCAAACAATCATCTTTGTTATCAATGCTGCAACTGATTTCAGCCATGGCTACTTCGTTAACCATAACAGGTGCGGTGGCGCCAGCGGTGGTGGTAGCCGCAGCGGTGGCGGCAACGGGTGCATGGTTATGGTTGTTGTGCCCTTCTACGGTAAACTTAATGGCATCGGTAGCGCTCTTGGTGCGCAGGTAGTACATGCCGGTTTTCAATCCTTTTTTCCAGGCGTAGAAGTGCATGCTGCTTAGTTTGGCAAAGTTGGCATCTTGTATAAATACGTTAAGGCTCTGGCTTTGGTCAATGTAAGCACCGCGGTCGGCAGCCATGTCAATAATGGCACGCTGTTTTATTTCCCACACGGTTTTGTAAATGTCTTTTAAATCTTGTGGTATTTCAGGTATATCCTGCACAGAGCCGTTGGCAGCAATTATTTTATTTTTTAAATCGTTGTTCCAAATGTTCATTTTAACCAAATCGCGCAGGAGATATTTGTTTACGATAATAAACTCGCCACTTAAAACGCGTCTTGTGTAAATGTTGCTGGTATATGGCTCAAAGCATTCGTTGTTACCCAAAATTTGCGAAGTGCTTGCTGTAGGCATAGGTGCAAGCAGTAATGAGTTGCGCACGCCATGTTTTTTTATCTCATCGCGCAACACATCCCACTCCCAACGGTCGGTAGGTTTTACGTTCCACATATCGTGCTGGAAAATGCCTTGCGATATTGGAGAGCCTTCGTAAGTTTCGTAAGGTCCGTGCTCCATTGCCAGATCTTTAGAAGCAGTGAGTGCAGCGTAATAAATAGTTTCAAAAATTTCGCGGTTGAGCATGCGTGCTTCTTCGCTTTCGAAAGGCAAGCGCAATAAAATAAAAGCATCAGCCAGTCCCTGCACGCCAATACCAATAGGGCGATGGCGCATGTTGCTCTTTTTAGCTTCAGGCACAGGGTAATAGTTTACATCAATAATCTTGTTCAGATTTTTGGTGGCAACATAAGTAATTGCAAAAAGTTTATCGTGATCGAAACTGCCGTTGTGTACAAAGCGTGGTAAGGCTATAGATGCAAGGTTGCACACTGCCACTTCATCGGGCGCAGTGTATTCAATAATTTCTGTGCACAGGTTTGAACTCTTGATGGTACCCAAATTTTTCTGGTTGCTTTTCTCGTTACAAGCATCTTTATAAAGCATGTACGGTGTGCCTGTTTCAATTTGTGATTCAAGAATGGCGCTCCACAACTCGCGTGCTTTAACGGTTTTGCGCGCACGTCCTTCTTTTTCGTAGCGGGTGTAAAGGTTTTCGAACTCTGCACCATAGCAATCAGCAAGTCCGGGCGCTTCGTTAGGGCAGAACAAACTCCACTCGCCTTCTTCCTCCACACGTTTCATAAACAAATCGCAAATCCACAGTGCATAAAATAAATCGCGTGCGCGCAGTTCTTCTTTGCCGTGGTTTTTCTTTAAGTCTAAGAATTCAAAAATATCGGCATGCCATGGTTCGAGGTAAATAGCAAAAGAGCCTTTGCGTTTTCCACCGCCCTGGTCAACATAGCGGGCAGTGTCGTTAAACACGCGTAGCATAGGCACAATGCCATTTGATGTTCCGTTGGTGCCACGTATATAGGAGCCCGTTGCACGTATGTTGTGTATGCTTAGTCCTATACCGCCTGCACTCTGTGAGATGAGCGATGTTTGTTTTAAAGTATCATAAATGCCTTCAATGCTATCGCCTTTCATGGTTAACAAAAAGCAACTTGACAATTGCGGCTTGGGTGTGCCTGCATTAAATAAGGTAGGCGTGGCATGTGTAAACCAACGCTCACTCATTAAATTATAAGTTTGAATGGCTGATTCAATATCTTCTTTGTGAATACCAACAGCTACACGCATGAGCATGTGTTGCGGGCGCTCCACCACTTTGTTGTGAATTTTAAGGAGATAAGATTTCTCTAAGGTTTTGAAACCAAAGAAATCGTAACCAAAATCGCGGTCGTAGATGATGGTGCTGTCAAGTACATCGGCATTTTTTTCGATTACCTGCCATACATCATCAGCAATGAGCGATGCTTTTTTGCCGGTTTTTTTATCGATGTATTCATACAGGTCGCGCATGGTGTCGCTAAAACTCTTCTTGGTATTTTTATGCAAATTGCTCACTGCAATACGCGAAGCAAGCAAAGCATAATCGGGGTGACGAACGGTAAGCGATGCAGCGGTTTCAGCAGCAAGGTTATCTAATTCGCTGGTGGTAACACCATCGTAAACACCTTCGATAACACGTTGTGTAACGTGAATAGGGTTTACATGCTGCGGGTCTAAACCATAGCACAGTTTCTGAATGCGAGCTGTGATTTTGTCAAATTTCACAGTTTCTTTTTTTCCGTCTCTTTTAACTACAAACATAGTTGTTGGGTTGTTTTGTTGAAGTGTTTTGTTCCTGTTTGCTTGCGGCCTGATTAGCTATTTTAAAACTTTTCGTTCAGTAAATTTTAAAAATCTTCGTCAAACTTAATGGCTTGTGCCTCTTTGGTTTGGTTAACACCGGCTTTTTTGTATTCGCTAACACGTTTTTCAAAAAAGTTGGTTTTACCCTGTAAAGAAATCATTTCCATAAAGTCAAACGGGTTTGCAGCATTGTAAACTTTGTCGCAACCAAGCTGCTGTAACAAACGGTCGGCAACAAACTCAATATATTCACGCATCAGTTTGGCATTCATACCAATTAATGATACGGGTAATGCATCGGTAACAAATTCGTGCTCACAAGCCACAGCATCTTTAATAATTTCGGTAACGCGCTCTTTTGTCATTTTATTTTCGAGCATGCCATATAATAAGCATGCAAAATCGCAATGCAAACCTTCATCGCGCGAAATCAACTCATTAGAAAAACTTAAGCCGGGCATTAATCCTCTTTTCTTTAACCAGAAAATTGAGCAGAAACTACCGGAGAAGAAAATGCCTTCTACAGCAGCAAAAGCTACCAGGCGCTCGGCAAATGTTCCGTTCTCAATCCACTTAAGCGCCCACTCTGCTTTTTTCTTTACGCATGGCACAGTTTCAATGGCGTTAAATAAGTAACGCTTTTCGGCAGGATCTTTTATATATGCGTCTATTAATAAGGAGTATGTTTCTGAGTGAATGTTTTCCATCATAATTTGGAAACCATAAAAGCAGCGTGCTTCGGGTATTTGCACTTCGCTCATAAAGTTAACGGCAAGGTTCTCGTTTACAATGCCATCGCTTGCTGCAAAAAAGGCAAGCACATGTTTTATGAAGTGGCGCTCATCATTATTGAGTTTGTTGTCCCAGTCAGATAAATCGGGGTGCAGGTCAATTTCTTCGGCAGTCCAAAAACTTTGTTCATGCTTTTTATACATTTCCCATACCTTAGGGTACTTAATTGGCAGGAGCACAAACCGTTCTTTGTTTTCTTCTAATAATACTTCCATAATTTCTTTACAATCGTTTTAAGTTTTGTTATACTTTATTTAATGTGTTCAATTTAGAGGATACAATTCCGCGAGCTTCGTTAAGCCCATTTTTTAATTTCATTCTTTATTATTGTGTGAAGACAGCAGTGCTTAGGTTGCAGAAAAGTGCTTGTGTTTACGCCAACAAATCAAGATAAAAATACAACCGATACCCACAGTTTTTAATTAACAATGAAAACCATTTTTGAACAAAAATTACGTTGAAAATTATTTTGCAAATTTTTATTTGGAAATGAATAAAAAAAAATTAAGTACATAAAAACAGACCTATCAAACCCGCTGTGGCACAAAGGTTTTATCAGATTATGGGAGCAACACATTACCTAAAAGCTACAACCACAGCAGGTGTAAACATACCACGCTCAGCAAGCGGAACTTATGCACCGGTTTATGCACATTTTCAGCGATAGCCGGTTAGTGATAAGAGTATCACTAACAGCGCAAAAAATAAATACTTATTTTTGGGGAAAATTATTCAAAAAGTCATGGCAGAATTAAATGTAACCGGCACATTAAAAGTTAAAAGTAATGAGCAGGCAGTAAGCGAAAAATTCAGGAAAAGAGAATTTGTTATAACAGATTCATCAACCCAATATCCTCAGTATATATCTTTTCAGCTAACACAGGATAAATGCAGCCTGTTAGATGCATATAACGTAGGTGATGAAATAACAGTACATTTTAACCTGCGCGGCAGAGAGTGGAAAAGCCCACAGGGAGAAATAAAATATTTTAATTCTTTAGAAGCATGGCGTTTGGAAAGAAAATCGTCTGCAGCCGCTCAACAGCAGGATAATTATCCGGCACCTACCATTGAAGATATGCCAATGGATGTGAAAGACGACTTGCCTTTTTAATTAGTGCTGTAAACAGTTATCAATTTTTTATCATTTAAAATGCTTATGGGTGAAATAATAGTTTCGTTCATAGGAATGTTATTGCCATAATTAATTTGCATTTGCTTTTTGACGAGAGGTGAAGTGAGGTCAAAATCGGATAAGCGCTGCAGTGTGCCTAACTGAACATTACAAGCACCTTTATAAATTTTCCAGACTAATTCCGAGCAATAGAGTTCTGTATCTGTCCAAAGAAATTTACTGTCGTAGTGTTTTCCATTCATGGTTTTAGCAATAGAGTTCATTTTAGAAACCACATCGCTTTCGATTTTTTGATTTTCGTTCAATCGTTTTACGATAAGTGTATTACTCCTGCTCACCCACTTTTTAAGAGGAGTATAGAGCACAGGTTCATAAGCTTCAAACACATACCACTCATTGTTTTTTTTAAGCAGCAATCCGCAATGACTTATGTTTGATTTGGTAGCAAGTTTTATGGCTTCGCTAAAATCGCCATACGTTTCCTGGAATAATATATCGCCTTCCAGCAGTAGAGATTGGAAGTTTTGAAAATCGTCTTTTATATGTTGCTGAGGAAGAGCAGACAGATTAAAGAGTAATAAAAAAAGAATTTGAAGCGAGAAGGATTTATGCATAAACGGGGTTTGAAAGTAGAACGCAAATAACTGCGAGATATTATTAGTAATAAACTTTGATAGCAATTTACTCACCACAAAAGACGAAATTGCGGAGTTTGCATTTTTACCTACCAATTATTCTGATTCCCTGATCTTTTCCATCAGCCAGTTTATATCTGCCACATTTTTTTCTTTTACAATGCGTGCCTTTAGTTTTTCA
>CXWJ01000962.1_pt1 | contig 23336 bp, 19 predicted proteins | sample 590841 | NCBI WGS metagenome assembly CXWJ01 (sample SAMEA3498367, study PRJEB10139) | wastewater metagenome | biome: wastewater treatment plant; material: activated sludge | place: Austria | collected 2015-01-21 | reverse complement strand
TTCTTCGAGCTGCGTGCCGAGATCGATGTAGTCGAGTCTCTTTTGGGTCCCAGGGTCGTACTCGAGCAGTTCGGCGACGACCAGCGAAGCGGTGAAGTCGTTCGAGACCAAACGGCCGACGAGGTTGCCCTTCAAGACGTCGTTCTTTAGCTGCTTGATCGCGACGCCTTCCATTTCCTCCGGCGTGATTTTGCCGGGGATGACGTCGCGCGCGGAGATGCCGTCTTCGGTGATTTCGAGTATGCGGGTGTTCGGTGTCCAAAGGCTCGTCACAGTGCGGCGATCAACGCCGGGGAGGTAGAAGATGTCCTGCGTGACGTCGTTCAGAGTGTTCAAGAACTGCTTGTTCCAGATATCGCCCTTCGTGTTCTCGACGACGATGATGATGCGGTTCGCGCCGAACAAGCGGTCTTGGTACTCGAGGAAGGTCTCAATATAGGGGTGGCCGACCGGCAGGCCCTTGTAGAAGCCCGCGTCCATTTTGAGCTTCGTCGCTTCGTAACCAAGCACGATCGTGATGATCGCGATGATCGCGAGGACCAGCACGCGGCCGCGGAAGAAGATCGTTTCAAGAAACCGGATCATGGACTCGTTTACTCCCGTCGCACGCGCTTCTGTTCGTGCGTTATCGTTGCCTCAATTACGAACGCGCCGTTCTGCAACGGCGAACATGCTTGAATCTTGTTTGGTTGGGATCAGCCGGAGTGGCCGCCGCGCGAGCAGAATTAGGCGCAATTCGACCACACACCGTCGCGTTCCTTCCCCCCGCAAGAGCGCCAGCCGCCTGCACTGCCCCCCAGCACGCGCAGACTGCCTTTGTCCGACCGCCCGCAATGGACGATCTATGCACACCATGGAAATCCTGTAACACATTCATGAGATTGCGCGAACTGGCACGCCGATGCTGCGATCATTACCCGGCTCCTGTGTGGGAGCCAGGCCGCACCTGCCAACTCTACTTCCCCGCCGTTTCTATCTATGGTTGCGTCTTGGATAACCGGCTCCCCCTTAAGGTGACTCTAACGGGTTTGGCATTAGTCCAAACTTGACGCTTGCGTCAGTCAAAAATTGACGGAGGCGTCATTTTGTAGTTCAGTCCTCCCGCTGGCCAATTTTTCTCGTTTAGGAGCCGTCTTGCCGATGAGCGCACTACAGATCACGAAGGACAACGCCTACGACGCCCTCGACCCGACCGACTTTCCGGCGATGATGGAGGTCGACCGGTACAACGCCCGTTCGACCGCGTTCGACAAGATTATCTCGGCGACGCACGATCACTTTTGGGATCCGCTCGACAAGAAGTACATCGACTTCAGCGAGCCGTTCGATCTTGAGAACGAGCAGATTTTGCCGGACGAGTTCTTTCCGATTTTCCAGACGAAGTTCGGCGAGAAGCTGACCCGTCAGCAGAAGATCAAGTTCGCGAACGAGTCGGCGCGCTGGATATTGTCGTCGATCCTGCACGGCGAGCAGGGGGCATTGTCGCTTTCGGCATCGCTCTGCCACATCCTGCGCGATCCCGGTGCGCAAGAGTACGCCGCGAACCAGGCGCGCGAAGAGGCGCGGCATGTCACGGCTTTCGCGCGGTACGTTCAGGCGCGTTGGGGCAAGCCGCTTCCAGTGGGCGCGACGCTTGGTTCGCTGCTCACGGAACTCGTTCTGGCGCCAGAGGTCTACAAGAAGATCGTCGGCATGCAGATGCTGGTCGAGGGCCTTGCGATGGGGGCGTTCGCGACGCTTTACACCCGCTCGCGCGATCCGCTGTTGGTCCGTCTGACGCAACTTGTGATGACGGACGAGGCGTTCCATCACAAGTTCGGCAAGATCTGGGCCGACCGCACGATTCCGAAGCTGTCGCAGGAGGAGCAGAACATCGTCGAGGATTGGGCGGCGAGTTGCTTCCAGACACTGCTCTTTAACCTGATCAATCCGGAGCAGATGAAGTCGGTCTATACGCTGGTCGGCATCGATTGGCAGGAAGCGCATCAGTCGTTGATGGAAGCGATTACGGACGAACACCGGCGCGAGCGTATGCGCGAAGGCACCGACATATTCCGCGTTCTCATCAAGACGCTGCTTAAGGCCGGCATCATCACCGACCGCACGCGTTCATTCTATGCGATGTATGTCGACATGGACGAACTGCGCAAGGAAGGCGACGAGATGGTCGGCGATGCGATCGCCGAGGAAGGAATCAAGTACCTGCAAGCGGTCAATTTCGGCGGGAAAAGTAAGGGTTCTGCGCTGCTCGCCGCCGAATAACGAAATCCCCTGAGGCGGTTGAAAGGGCGGTCCCATGCGGGCCGCTCTTTTGCTATGCATTGGCTATGGATGGCGGTGCGTCAGGAGTATTCGGTGTGACCGGCGACGTTGCGCGCGGCGTGAGCCGCATGCTGCTCGATCGTGGGTATTCGCCGCTGCTCGAGTTTACGTTGCCGAACGGCCGACGGCTCGACGTCGCGGCGATCTCCGACGCCGGCGAGATTGTGGCGGTTGAGATCAAAGTGAGCCTTGCCGACTTCCGGGCGGACGAAAAGTGGCGCGAGTATCTTGAGTACTGCGACCGGTACTATTTCGCGGTGCCAGATGGGTTTCCCCACGAGGTTCTTCCGGACGCGCACGGCCTCATCGTCGCGGACAAGTTTGGGGGCGCCATCGTACGCGAGGCCCAGCATTCGCCGATCATGGCGGCGCGCCGGAAATCGCTGCTGATCAGGTTCGGCCGCACGGCAGCGGAACGGGTCACCCGAGCAGGCGATCCGTTTGCGTCGTGAGAGCGCAACGAACTCTGGCCGACGCTATTTCGGCGAGCGCTTGGCCAAGATGCGTTGCAGCGTGCGGCGGTGCATATTCAGCCGGCGTGCCGTCTCGGAGACGTTCTGACCGCAGAGTTCGTACACCCGCTGAATGTGCTCCCAACGTACGCGGTCGGCGGACATCGGGTTTTCCGGCGGGGCCGGCTTGGCGTTCGGGCGGGCGAGGAGCGCGTTTGCGACATCGTCAGCATCGGCTGGCTTCGACAAGTAGTCGATCGCGCCATGCTTCACGGCGGCGACTGCCGTTGCGATGTTGCCGTAGCCGGTGAGCATGACCACGCGCGCATCCGGGCGAGCTTGGTGCAGAACTTCGATCACATCGAGACCGTTGCCCGATTGGCCGAGACGGAGATCGACGACGGCGAATGCCGGCGGCGCTCTGCGGGCGAGTGTGATCGCTTCCTCCGCGGTTTCGGCCGCGGTAACAAGGAATCCGCGCGCTTCCATTGCGCGCGCCAATCGTTGGCGAAACGGCGCGTCGTCGTCGACGATCAGCAGTGTTTTGTCCGGCAGTCCTTCAGCGGATAGGGCCACGGAGAAACATCCTTCGAAGTTTTGCTGGGCGGAATATACGGGCGAGCGAGGCTTGAGGCCAGCACGGTCTTGTCCGTTATCCTCTTGAAATCGAAGGGTTCTCGAGGACCTTGCGCGGGAAGTGCACCTGAACGACTGCGCCGGCCTTCGGGCGGTTACCGAAGTTAACGGTTCCGCCGATGCGCTCGAACAGGGTCTTTGCGATGAAGAAGCCGAGGCCCATGCCGGCGTGGCCGTCCGCATGGGCGTTACCCTTCGTCTCGCGCTCCGGATCGACGCCGGCGCGCGAAGTGACGTAAGGCTCGCCAAGGCGCGCCAGGATTACCGGATCGAAGCCGGCACCGTCATCGGTGATCGTCATATGGACGGTTTCGTCGTCCCAGGTCGCATCGATGTCGACCTTGGACTCAGCGAAGTCGACCGCGTTTTCGATGAAGTTGCCAAGCCCGTGAACGATCTCCGGTGCGCGGCGGACCGTGAGGGTTCCCTCGCCCGCGATCGTGACGTTGATGTCGACGCCGAAGCCGCGATGCGGCTCGGCGATTTCGTCGATGAGCGCGGGAAGGGGCAGGCGTTTGGCGATCGTGTCTTCGTCGGTGTCTTGTTGTGAGAGTTTCGACAGGATCTCCCGGCAGCGCTCGGCTTGTCCCCGAAGGAGGCGTACGTCTTCAAGCCACTCGCTGTTCTTGGGCATGCCGCGCTCCAACTCGCGCGCGACAACGGCAATCGTGCCTAGGGGCGTGCCGAGTTCGTGTGCGGTCGCTGCGGCCAGCGCGCCGAGGTCAGAGAGGCGCTGCTCGCGCGTGAGTGCTTCTTGCGTGGCGGCAAGGGCGGTCTGCATTCGCCGACCTTCGTCTGCAATGCGCCACGCGTAGATCAGGCAGAAGCCGATGCCGAGCGTGAGCGAAACCCAGGTTCCTGCAATGTAGAGCGGGGGCAGTTCGAGCGGTGCTTTGGGATCCCAGGGTAACGGCCAATGGAAGATGGTGATGAACGAGCTCGCCGCGAAGGCAAGCAGAGCCAGAGACAGCGTGGCGCCCAGGCTCAAGTTGCCGGCCGAAATCACGATGGGGGCGAGATAAAGCAGAGTGAACGGATTCTCGATTCCGCCTGTCAACGCCAGCATGGCCGTCAGTTGCAGGATGTCGAATGCGAGCTGGGCTGCTGCTTCACGCTCCGTCAGGACCCGGACATCGCGATGGCGAAAGAATAGAATCGCGTTCAAACCCAATGCCACCGCCATGACCATCAGGCATTGTCCGATCGGCATCTGGTACTGCATGCCGAAAAAGACGATGACGATTGCCACAAACTGGCCGATCACGCCGAGCGATCGTACGACAAGAAGCGTCCGCAGTCGCAGGTTCGAGCTGTTGCTGCCGCCCTCCGCCGAAAGCAGACCGACCGGAAAAAACGACAGTTCGGGGCGCGGATTCTTCTCCGCCGCGGGTTGTTCGAGAGCGGCTATTTTGACGTCGCCTTCTTGGTTTTGAACAAGGCCTCTAGGTCCTTGTGTCCCGACGCTTGCGCGATGTCGAGAGGGGTTGCGCCGGAAGAGTCCGTGTCGTCGGTGTTGGCGCCGCGTTCGAGGAGCAATCTGACGACGTCTTTGTGCAGCGCGCGCGTCGCCTTAATCAGTGCCGTTTCGCGTAGAGCGCCGGGGAGGTCAATGTCCGCCTTATTATCAAGAAGGTAGGCCACAATCTCAACGTCGCCGTTCGCTGCCGCGAGGGTGAGCGCCGACGTTTCGTCCTTTTTCGCGCGGTCATCGGGGCGGGCGCCATTTTCGACCAAGACCTTGACGATATCGAGGCTGCGACTGGTGACGGCCAGTACGATCACGGGCGTCCCGTCGGCCGCGCGCGCATGAACGGATGCTCCGTCAATGATGGCCTTTTTCGTGGCATCGAGCGAGCCTTCGCGCACGGCTTCGACGATCGGGAGGTCGCCGAACAGGTTGAGTTTCGCTTCGGCGCTGCCAAGGCTCGCGACAAGCGCTAGTGCGACGGCGGCGAGAATTCGGGCGGGGCAAAACGGCGTGAAACGCATCGGACGGTCACCAAGTTTGTGGAGAAACAATACCAGGGGTCTGCGCGAAATTGAACAGGTCTGGTCAAGGGTTTAGCGGGCATTAATCGCTCATCAAGTAAAGGGATCAGATCGTAGGAAAGGATCTCGGCGGGATATGGGCAAGGGTGGCAAACGGCGTTCTACGCCGCGCTCTTCCGGCCGCCGCGTGCGCCCGGGCCCGGAACTCGAGGGCGGCGGCGGCCCGCCGCACCGCTGGCGCGTTCTTTACGTCCTGTCGATCGTAGGGATCTGGTGCGGGGTCGGCACCGCGGCGGTGCTTGCCTATTTCGCCGCGGACCTACCGTCGACGGAAGGATTGTGGCGGCAAGAGCGTACGCATGCGGTGACACTACTTGATGTCAACGGTCGCGTGATCGCCCGGCGGGGTATCGACTCTGGCTTGCCTGTCACGCTGCGCGATTTGCCCGCATATGTGCCGCAAGCGGTCCTCGCCAGCGAGGACAGACGGTTCTACTCGCATTTCGGTCTGGATATTTGGGGGCTCGGGCGTGCGTTTTGGGTGAACATGAATGCCGGTCGCGTGGTGCAAGGCGGTTCTACGATCACGCAGCAGCTCGCGAAGAACTTGTTCTTGAGGCCCGAGCGCACGTACGGCCGCAAGATTCAAGAGGCACTTCTGGCCGTCTATCTCGAGATGTCGTACTCAAAGGACGAAATTCTCTCGCTCTATCTGAATCGGGTTTATTTCGGCGCCGGCGCCTATGGAATCGATGCGGCGGCGCGTAGGTACTTCAACAAGCCTGCGGCGCGACTGTCGCTTGTCGAGGCCGCGATTTTGGCTGGCCTACTCAAAGCCCCGACGCGTTATTCACCTGTGAACGGCATCGAGCTTGCGCAGGAGCGGGCAAGCGTCGTGCTGCAAGCGATGGTCGAAACCGACGTCATCACCGTCGATCAACGCGAAGACGCGCTGCGTACGCGGCCGAAGCTTGCGACGAGCGCGGAAACGCAGGGTAACCAGTATTTTGTCGATTGGGTGATGGAGCGCCTCACCGGCCTGGTTGGGCGGCCGAATGTCGATCTTGTCGTTCAGACGACGCTCGATCTCGAGCTGCAGCGCCTGGCCGAGGACGCGGTGCTGAAGACGTTGCGCGCGAAGGCTTCTCGCAACGTGCAGGGCGCGCTCGTTGCGATGACGACAGATGGTGCGGTCAAGGCAATGGTCGGCGGCCGCTCTTACGTGAGCTCCGAGTTCAATCGGGCGACGCAGGCGAAGCGCCAGCCTGGGTCGGCCTTTAAGCCGTTTGTGTTCCTTGCCGCGCTCGAAGCAGGACGGACGCCGGCCACCAAGGTGGTCGATGCGCCGGTGACGTATCGCGGCTGGACGCCCGCGAATTTCTCGGAAAAGCACGAAGGCGAGATGACGATGGCCGAGGCGCTTGCGCGCTCGGTCAACACCGTGGCGGTGAAGCTCTGCCTCGAAGTCGGACCGGAAACCGTTGCACGCGTCGCGCGGCGGATGGGCATTGTCTCGGACCTGGCGCCGGTACCGTCGCTTGCACTCGGGACATCGGAAGTGACGCTTTCAGAGCTTGTGACGGCGTATGTGCCGTTTGCATCAGGCGGGCGCAAAGCGATTGCGCACGGTGTCAAGCGCGTGGCTACGATACGCGGCGAGGTTCTTTACGAGCGTTCGGGTTCGGGGCTCGGCAACGCCGTGAGCGCAGATGCCGCGGGAGCGATGAACCGGATGCTCATGAAGTCGATTCGTGAGGGGACTGGCAAAGCGGCGGCGCTTCCGGGCCGACCGTCGGCGGGAAAGACCGGAACGTCGCAAGACTTCAAGGATGCTTGGTTCATCGGTTACACGCGCCAGCTTGTTGCAGGGGCTTGGACCGGGAACGATGCGAACCGTTCAATGGACAAGGAGCATCGGGGCGGCACGTTGCCCGCGGTGATCTGGAAGACGTTCATGGAAGGCGCAACTGCAGGGCAGCCCGTCATGCCATTGCCGGGCGGCGATGTCATTGATGAGCCCCCTGAAGACGAAGGGTCGGCGTTCGACGATCTGCTTGCCGGTCTCTTCGACGATAAGCCGAACTAGGACGTGCGGCGGCGCTTGGGGCGTTGCGCGTTGTAGCGATGAAGCTCCGTGCCGTGCTCGCGGAGCCAGGCTTGCGCCGCCTCTGCATCGTCGGCGCCCACCAAGCGATCGACGAGGCGCCAGAAACGCGTGCCGTGGTTCATTTCGCGCAGGTGCGCCACTTCGTGCGCGACGACGTAGTTCAGCACGAAATTCGGCGCCATGATGAGGCGCCAGGAGAGCGATACGGCGCCGGTCGTGGAGCAGGAGCCCCAACGGCTTGCCGCGTCACGGATCGTAACGCGGGTGGCTTCAACGCCGAGCTCGGTTGTCAGCGCCGTCACGCGACGCGAGATGTGCGTGCGGGCTTGGCGTTTCAGCCAGTCTTCCACGCGGCGCGGCGCGTGTTCGCGGTGGCCAGAGATCCGGATCGTCGGACGATGCGCGTCGCCGTCCACCCAGACGCCGCCGCGTTCTGCGCTGAGGCGCAGCGTATGCAGGATGCCCTTGAAGAGAACCGTGTCGCCGGGTTCCAGATAAACGGGCTCAGGGACCTTTGCGAGGCGACCTGCGATCCAGTCGCCCTCTTGTCTTGCGAAGTCGAGTGCCTTGGGGACCGAGCGTTCGCTGGGAGCGACAACCGCGACCTCGCCGGTCGATGGGTGCACCTTGACGATGAGCCGGCGCGCGCGCGGATTCAGCCGTACCTTCACGGACACGGACTTGCCGCCGATCCTCAACGTTTCGTCCCGCGAGCGTCGCATCACTTCTTTCAGCCCCCCGAAACCGGTTACACTCTCCCAAAGACACCTCACCCTTGAGCCCAGCATCAGACCATGACGGATCGACCGCGTTTCCACTTGGCCTTTCCCGTTCACGACCTGCACGGGGCGCGCGCCTTTTACGGCGGTGTGCTCGGTTGTCCGGAAGGTCGATCCAGTGACGAATGGGTCGATTTCGACTTCTTCGGGCACCAGATCGTGGCCCATTTGACCCCCTCCCAACCCGCTTTGGAAGGGCTAAACGAGGTTGATGGAAAAGAAGTTCCCGTGAGGCACTTCGGTGTCATCCTAACCCCTTCAAAATTCGAGGAAATCGCCGAAAACCTAAAGGCAGCGGGCGCACGATTTTTGATCGAGCCCGTGACCCGATTTCAGGGGCTTCCCGGTGAGCAATTAACGCTGTTCGTGGCCGACCCGTCTGGCAACGCATTGGAGTTCAAGGCCTTCGCCGACGACCGCATGGTCTTTGCAAAGGATTAACAGGTGAACCGTCTCTTAATACCACGTTAGGGTTAAGAAAGAGTTAGCCCGAGGTGCCCTTCAAGAGCAGCGATCGTGGGGGGCGCGCTTTCGACTTTTATCGTCGTCATACCCATTTCGCGTGCCGGCTTCAGATTGATGCCGAGGTCGTCGAGATAGATGCAGCGCGCGGGGTCGACGGCGAGTGCATCGGTCATCATGCGGTAGATGCGCGGGTCGGGCTTCCTGATGCCGACTTTCGAAGATTCGATGACGTGCTGAAACAGACTCATCGCTTCGTCGACGGTACGATTGCTCCACGTGCCGCCGTTCGGCTTGTCCGATTTGACGTTGTTGGTGATGCAGCCGGTCCTGAAGCGTGCGGAAATGCGCTTGAGCGCTTCCACCATGGACGGGCGTACGGCACCCGCCAAGCATGCGATGACTTCGCGGCCGCCAAGTTCGAAGCCCCGGGCGCGCGCTTCCTCCGCGAATGCCACATCGAAGGTGTCGGGACTGATCTCGGCGCGCTCGAACTTCGCCCAGGCGTTGTCGTGCGGGTTGGCGGCGTTGATCCGGCGGATGAAATCCTTGGGCAGGCCGCGCGCGGATTCGAGCTTGTTGAAGGCCTCGAACGGGCTTTCGGTAATGACGCCGCCGAAATCGAAAATCACCGCCTCAAACATCGCCTTTTCCGCTGTTTGTAAGCCTTTGACATAGCATCTTGCGGCCCTATGTCCCTTGTGAAAAGTTCCGAGCAGACGCCTATTCTCCCGCCCGTCTCGTTCTTCAAGGAATTTTACATGCCCGAGGCCCGCTCGAAACGGCCGACGTCGCCGCATCTGCAAATCTACAAGTGGCCGGTCACGATGGGGACGTCGATCCTGCATCGTATCACCGGTGTCGGCTTGGCGATCGGGACGCTGTTGCTGGCTTGGTGGTTGGTCGCGGCGTCGCTTGGGCCCGATGCGTATTCGGTGTTCGAGACGGCAGCGTTCCACTGGTTCGGGCGGATCGTCTTGTTCGGGTTCACGTTGGCTCTCGTCTATCACACGCTCAACGGCGTGCGGCACCTGGTTTGGGATCTTGGCCACGGGTTCAAAGTCGAGACCGCGAACTTGTCGGGATTGATCACCTATGGCGCGACAGTGGTGCTGACGCTTGCAATCTGGATCGTGGCCTATGCTTCGATGGGGGCGTTCTGATGAGCATACAAACGCCACTTGGTCGCGTTCGCGGTTTGGGTTCCGCCAAGAGCGGGACCGAACATTTTTGGCAGCAACGGCTGACCGCGGCCGCGCTCTTGCCGTTGACGCTTTGGTTCGTGTGGATGGTTGCTCGCTATGCGGGCGCNNGGGCTCTATCATATGGCGCTCGGATTGCGCGTCGTGGTGGAGGATTACATCACGGCGAAGGGTGCCAAGTTCGCGCTTCTTTTCTTGGTCAATTTTGCGGCATTTGCGATCGCGATGGTTTGCGTGGTTGCCGTGCTGCGCATCGCAATTAGGTTCTAATCGATGGATTCCTATTCGATAACCGATCATACGTTCGATGTCGTCGTGGTGGGCGCGGGCGGTGCAGGACTGCGCGCGACGCTCGAAGCGGCGCGGCACGGGCTCAAGGTCGCCAACATCACGAAAGTGTTTCCAACGCGCAGCCATACGGTCGCAGCGCAAGGCGGCATTTCGGCGGCGCTCGGCAATATGGAGCACGACGACTGGCGCTGGCACATGTACGATACGGTGAAAGGGTCGGATTGGCTCGGCGATCAGGACGCGATCGAGTATCTGTGCCGGAACGCGCCGGAGGCGGTGTACGAGCTTGAGCATTTCGGAGTGCCGTTCAGCCGCACCGAGGAAGGTAAGATTTATCAGCGCGCCTTCGGCGGGATGACGAAGGAGTACGGCAAGGCGTCGATCCAGCGCACCTGCGCGGCCGCGGACCGGACGGGTCACGCGATGCTGCATACGCTGTATGGGCAGAGTCTGCGGTACGACGCGGCTTTCTTCATCGAGTACTTCGCGCTCGATCTCATCATGGAAGACGGACGCTGCCGCGGCTTGATGGCGTGGTGCCTCGATGATGGGTCGATCCATCGTTTCCGCGCGCAAAAGGTGATCTTGGCGACAGGCGGGTACGGGAGGGCCTACTTCACCTGCACCGGTGCGCACACGCAGACCGGCGATGGGAGCGCGATGGTGCTTCGTGCCGGTTTGCCGTTGCAGGACATGGAATTTGTGCAGTTCCATCCGACGGGCGTTTACGGCGCGGGTGTTCTGATTACCGAAGGCGTGCGCGGCGAGGGCGGATATCTCACCAACGCCAACGGCGAGCGCTTCATGGAGCGCTATGCACCGACGGTGAAGGATTTGGCCTCACGCGACGTGGTGAGCCGAGCGATGACGGTCGAAATTCGCGAAGGGCGCGGCGTCGGTCCGCACAAGGACCACATTCACCTTCACCTGAGTCACCTCGATCCGAAGATCATTCACGAGCGGCTTCCCGGCATCTCGGAGTCGGCGCGCATCTTTGCGGGCGTCGACGTCACGAAGCAACCGATCCCCGTGCTGCCGACCGTGCACTACAATATGGGGGGCATCCCCACGAACTATCACGGCGAAGTCGTGACGCTGAAGGACGGCAATCCGGATGCCGTTGTGCCAGGGCTGATGGCGATCGGTGAGGCGGCGTGCGTGTCGGTGCACGGTGCGAACAGGCTCGGTTCGAATTCCTTGATCGATCTGGTCGTGTTCGGGAAGGCGGCCGGGCTGAAGGCCGCTGCCGATATCAAACCGAACGAGCGGCAGGCCGATCTACCAAAGGGCGCGGGCGACAATTCTCTGGCGCGGCTCGATCGTTTCCGTAACGCCTCCGGCGGTACGCCGACGTCGGAGCTTCGTCTGCGGATGCAGCGGGCAATGCAGGCCTATTGTCCGGTCTTCCGTGTGGGTGCGGAGCTTCAGAAGGGCGTCGATGCGATCGCCCAGATCTATCGCGAAGCCCCGAGCATTGGGGTCAAGGACCGTTCGTTGATCTGGAACACGGATTTGGTCGAGACGCTTGAATTCGACAATCTGATCAGCCAGGCGGCGGTGACTGTCGAGGGTGCGCATGCGCGCGAGGAAAGCCGCGGTGGGCACGCGCGCGAGGACTTCCCGAACCGCGACGACGCCAAGTGGATGAAGCACACGCTTTCCTGGTTCGATACCAACACCGGCAAGGTCAGGCTCGACTACAGGCCCGTGCACACCTACACGCTGTCAAACGACGTCGAGTACATCGCCCCGAAAGCGCGCGTCTATTGAAGGTCCTCGTCACCGGCGGATCCGAGGGGATTGGTCTCGCGATTGCAGCCGAGGCGGTCCAAGCAGGCGCCGCGGTCGAGATATGGGCGCGGCGCGAAGACAAGCTGAAGGCGGCTGGGCGAGCGCTTGGCGTCACGTGGCAAGCGGTTGACGTTGGCGACCCTGCCTCGGTGCGTGCCGCGGCGGCACGAACGGCAGCGCCAGACCGGTTGTTCCATTGTGCGGGCTTTGCGATCGCGCAGTTTATCGATCAAGTCGGCGACGACGATGTTGCGAACCTCGTGCGGACGAACGTAACAGGGCCGATCCATGTCGCGCGTGCGTTTGCGCCTGCCATGGCCGGCCGAGGATCAGGCGCCATCGTGTTGACGGCGTCCGACCTTGGCTATGTCGGTTTGTTCGGCTGGTCCGTGTACTCGGGAACGAAGCATGCCGTTGTCGGCTTCGCGTCAGCTNNGTTGCCACAATGATGCCGAATCTCGCGCCGTAGAATGGCGCTCACCGCTTCGAGGACCAGTTCCCATGGCCATTCTTTCCGACGCCGGGGCGCGCGCGCCGGGGTTGAAGTTTCTGCTCGTCGCTTTGATCACCGTCGCGATGTCGGTGCCGTTGTTCTTCATCTTCATCGCGCTCATGGACCGGCAGGACTATGCGCGCACGGCGGAGGCGGACATCGCGCGCGGGTGGGGCGGCGCGCAGACGATCGGCGGGCCGGTGCTGGCCGTGCCCTATACGATCAGCGAGAGCACGCGATCGGCGGAGGGCGCTGTCACGATCACCGAAGTACGGCGTTTGGCGGTGTTTTTGCCGAAGACGCTGACGGCCGACATCTCGTCTCAAACGCAAGTGCGTTCGCGCGGCATTTTCGACGTCAACGTTTACACGGCCGACATCGTGCTGCAGGGCTCGTTCGAGCGGCCGAACTTTGCCGAGTTTGGATTCACTCCCAAGAGCATCGCGTGGGATCAAGCCGTGCTTTTGCTGTCGATCACCGACCTTCAGGGACTGAGTGAGAATATCACTGTCGCCTGGGGCGATGCGCGGACGGCTGTTCAGTTCCGCCCCGGACTCGCACCAGAGTTGGGTGTGAACGTACCCGGTATCAATGCGCGTGTAGTCGTCGACAGGGATGGTGGCGACATTCCCTTCGATATGACGGTCAAGCTGCGCGGCACAAGGGACCTTCAGATGTCGGCGGCCGGTGGAGAGACCGCCGTGACCGCGAAGGGCAACTGGCCGCATCCGAGCTTCCAGGGCTCGTTCTTGCCAGTCGAGCGGACGATCTCGGCGCAGGGTTTCAGCGCGAGCTGGCGCGTGCCGCATATCTCGCGAAATCTCTCGCAGGCGATGCCGAACGCCGACACCATTTTCATGGGCCTCATGAGCGCCACGCTCGGCGTGTCATTCATCGAACCGGTGAACTTTTACCTCTTGGTCGAGCGGGCGCTGAAGTACGCGCTGCTGTTCATCGGGCTCGCCTTTCTGTCGTTCTTCTTAATCGAGACATTGTCGGGGTCGCGTATCCACGGCGTCCAGTATCTGCTGATCGGCGGTGCGCAAGTGGTGTTCTATCTGTTGCTTCTGTCGTTCGCAGAGCAGTGGGGATTCGATCCCGCGTATCTCTTGGCAGCATCGGCGACAGTTCTCTTGATTTCGGCTTATGCCTGGTCCGCGCTCAGGAGTGTGCAGCGCGCCCTGGTGGTGTTCGCCGTCCTGAGCGTGCTTTACGCGCTGTTGTTCTTGCTGTTGAAGCAGGAGGACTATGCGTTGATCATCGGCGCCTCGGCGGCGTTCGCGGCGGTTGCGGTGACGATGTACGTCACGCGGGACGTCGATTGGTATCAGTCGAAGCCGGCAGTGGGGTTCGGGCGCGATTGATCAGGGTTGGCGGAGGGCGCCGGTTATCTCGACGCCTTTTGCTTTGCGCCAGGCCACGCAGCGGTCGACTTTTTCGAGGACGTTGGCGTAGATGCGCGGCGCGCCCGATATCTCACCGATCATGGGTTTGTAGAACCACTCGATTTCCGCGCGCGATTGGTCGCCGCAGAGGCTTCCGGCAACATTGATCAGGCGCGAGCGCGCGTCGCGCGGGATCGATGCACTGACGCGCTTAAAGTCGCGGCGGAACCAGGCCCAGACGCCCGTGCGACGTTCGGCGTCGGCAAAGGCGTTGCGCAGGTAAGTGCCCTGCTCGCGTACGCTCAAGCCGCCGGAGACGACGAATTCTTCGATCTCTTGGTTGGCGACTGGGTCGCGCGCGGCGGCAAGTGCCGTTAGCGCGATGTTGCGGAACTCAGCGTCGGTGGAGCTTCGGATTGCCGCGATCGCGTCGCGGGCAACAGGCGCGCCACCCGAATAGATCGCGGCCCAAAGGGCCGACTGCACTAGTTCGGGCGCAAGTGCTTGCGGCTTGTTTCCTTGCGCCATTGCGCGAAGGAGACCCGCCCCTTTGCCGGCCAGCGGGGTCAGCGTGTTCGGGTCGCGCGCGACGCGGACCATCACGTCAACGAGTTCGGCGCGGAGGAGCGCGACGGAGCGCTGCTCGCGCCGCCGAGGCTCGAGCCCCGTCGCAGCAAGAGTGGGCGCGAACCAATCGCGCACGGACTGCTCGAATCTCGGCAGGTCGTTCTTGGTCAACAGTTCGCCGCGCAGCTCGTTTAGAAAGACGCCAGCGAGCGCGACGGTGTCCCACGTGCTTCCGGTTCCAACGGTCTTGAGTGCCGCCAAATAGGTCTTTGCGTCGGCTTCGCCCGCACGGAATGCAGCGCGTAGGCTGTGGAGCAGCGCAAGCTGTTCGGTTGGAGACAGGCGTACGGCGTTGATGGCGAGCTTTTGCCAGTCGGCGTTTGCCATAGCGAAGCGGTAGTAGCCGGTGCCGTCCGCGTTGGGCATCAGGGTTGCGCCGCATTGTCCGGGCGCCGTCACGGCCGTCGCGCGCTGTGTCAGCATCGTGCAGCTACGGTGGCGACCCTTGGTGACCTCGCGCACGCACACCGGGATCGACCATTGGCGCTTGTCGTCGGCGGTCTTGGCGCCGAAGGCGGATTGCGAAAGTTCGACGATCAGGTCGCGGTCGCTGCACGTCGTTTTGATGCGGACAAGCGGAACGCCCGGTTGGTTCAGGAACGACTCGAACGCGGGTACGACTTCGGGCTTGCCCGAGCCTTGGGCGAGCGATTCCATAAAGTCGTGCACGTTCGCGCTACCGTGCGCAAAACGGCGCATGTGGGTTCGAACGCCTTCGCGGAACACCGCTTCGCCAAGGTAGGATTCGAACATAGCGAGCACGCCAGCGCCCTTGTCGTAGGTCAAGCCGTCGAAGGCGTTGAAGATGTCGTCGGTCGATTTGATTGGCTGGCGGATTGCGCGGGCGGTCGAGAGCGAGTCCGTGTCCATGACATCGAGCGCGTCGCTTGCCGTCTCGCGGGAGAACTCGTTCTCGGGCCAGACCGCGGCGGCGGACTTGTTACCCATCCACGAAGCGAAGGCTTCGTTGAGCCAGATGTCGTCCCACCATTTTGCGGTGACAAGGTCTCCGAACCACATGTGCGCGACTTCGTGGGCGTGCAGGAGAGCAAAGTAACGCTTCTGTTGGATCGACGCGCTGTCGTCGAGCAGGATGCCGCGTTCGGTGTAGGTGATGGCGCCCGCGTTCTCCATGCCGCCGGCCGTGAAGTTCGGCGGCGCAATCAGGTCGAGCTTCGAGTAGGGGTAGGGTGTGGCGAAGTAGTCTTCGAGGTAACGCATCAACGGCGGTGTTTGCATCAGTGCGTAGCGCGAACGCTCGCCCTTGCCTTTCACGGTCACGCCACGAATCGCAATCGGCGTTTGGCGTGCACGGAAGGCGGGCAGCGTTGGGCCTACTTCGACGTCATAGGGGCCAACGATCAGGGCGACGAGGTAAGTGGGTAGGGGCTTTGCCGGGGCAAAGGTCGTTTTCTGCAGGCCGCCAGGGAGGGCTTCTTCCTTGACGGCGTGAGCGTTTGTCACAACAGCGTGCGAGTTGCGCGCGGTGATTGCGATGTCGAACGGTGTTTTGAAACGGGGCTCGTCAAAGCACGGGAACGCTCGGCGCGCGGAGATTTCCTGGAACTGCGTCCAGGCGTACTTTTCACCGTTGTCGGTCATCGATGTGAGGGCATCGGGTGTCGACTCGAACGCAGCAGTGTAGGCAAAGCGCAGCGTCGCCTTGCCCTTGGGAAGTTGGTTTTCGAATGTCAGCTTCGCGACACCCGTGTCGTGGACCTGTTCGTAGCTCGCGGCGGTAACGGTGCCGTCGGCGAAGCGAGCCGCCACCGAATCGACAGTCAGTTCGCGGCCGTGGAGGTAGATGTGGCGGGTGGGTTCTCTTACTTCGACATCGATTTCCACAGTGCCCCCGAAGCGCGGCTTGCCGGGGTCGATTGAGAGGTCGAGTCGATAGTGTGTGGGTTTGACCGCGTCCGGCAGTTGACCGAGCGGGGCTTCTTCGCGCGATAGGTCCTTACTGGATTGCGTGGGGCCGCACGCGGCGCAAGCAAGCAAGAGGCACGCTACGGCAATACGGACTGTGGGATGCATTATTGGCCTTGTCCCAGCCATTGAAGAGGGCGCGACAATAAGGGGTTGGTTTGCACTTGTGTACCGGGTGGACGCATGGCCTGGCGCGCTATACATCCTCTGAGGATCATCATTCCCATAACGCCACTCAGGGTTCGTCATGGTTCAGCTTTCGTTGCCGCAAAACAGTAAGGTCAAGCCTGGGAAAACGTGGCCGGGGCCGACTGGCGCAAAGCGTCCGAAGACGTTCAAGGTCTATCGCTGGAGCCCCGAGGATGGGGAAAACCCTCGGCTCGACACCTACGAGGTCGATCTTGACGCGTGCGGACCGATGGTTCTCGACGCGCTGATCAAGATCAAGAACGAGATCGATCCGACGCTGACGTTTCGCCGCTCTTGCCGCGAGGGCGTGTGCGGGTCGTGCGCAATGAACGTCGACGGGGCGAATACGCTCGCCTGCACGAAGGCGATCGACGACATCAACGGGCCGATCGCCGTCTATCCGCTGCCGGCCATGAGCGTCATCAAAGACCTGGTTCCGGACATGACGCACTTCTATGCGCAGTACGCGTCGATCGAGCCATGGTTGCAGACCAAGACGCCGACCCCCGAGAAGGAGTGGAAGCAGTCGCCTGAGGATCGGGCGAAGCTCGACGGGCTCTACGAATGCATTCTGTGCGCCTGCTGCTCCACGTCGTGTCCCAGCTATTGGTGGAATCAAGAGCGTTATTTGGGGCCGGCTATTCTGCTGCAATCCTATCGATGGCTTGCGGACAGCCGCGACGAAGCGAAGGGCGAGCGGCTCGACAACCTCGAAGATCCGTTCCGGCTCTATCGCTGCCACACGATCATGAACTGCGCGTCGACGTGCCCGAAGGGACTGAACCCAGCGCAGGCGATTGGCGAAATCAAGCAGATGATGGTGAAGCGCTCGGTCTGATATGGGCGCGGGCTATGAGATCGAGTATCGGGCGGCGCGACAGCAATTCTTAAACGCTGCGCGGACAGCCGGTGCAACTGTCGAATCTTACGAGAACCCGTTCGGCCGCGGACCCCATGGTGAGGCACTTGTCACCGATGTGGCTTGGTTGGGACCTCGCGATTCGAAGCGCTGGTTTCTTTGCTCTTCGGGTATGCATGGGCTCGAAGGGTCAGCCGGATCGGCGGCGCAGTGCGCGTGGCTCGATGCAAAGACTGCGCTTCCTAATGGTGTCGCCGTTTGTTTGGTTCACGCACTGAATGCGTGGGGTTTTGCGCACATCGCGCGCTGTACAGAGAACAACGTCGATCTCAATCGCAACTTTATGGATTTCGGCAGGGCGCTGCCGGCAAATCCGCACTATCACCATATTCGCGACATTATCCGCATGAACGACGTGGGGCCGCAATCGCTTGCTGCCTTGATGGCCGATCATCAGCGATTGATGGGTGCAATCGGGGCGGCAGCGCTCGCTTATGCAGTCAACGCTGGACAATACGAGGACTCAGAAGGCTTGGCCTACGGCGGCAGCGGTCCCGAGTTCGGGCATCGCGTCCTGCGGGATCATGTCTTGCCAAAGTTGAAACAAGCCTCGCACGTCGGGTTGATCGACTGGCACACCGGCGTCGGCGCCTACGGCGAAGTTGCGTTCCTGCCGACGACGGGCCAAGGAACGCCGGCTTGGGAGCGCGCTGCAGCTTGGTGGGGGCGCGAACGGGTCGCCGGATGGAAGCGCTCGTCAATGGAAGCTGCGATCGAGGCCGATGAAGCACAGAGCGGCCTCACGGTGCACAAGGACGGTCAGTTGCGCTTTGCGTTGGCGCGCTGGCTGCCTCATGCCGAGGTGACGGGTGCGGTGATCGAGTTCGGCACCGAGAAGGAAGGCGACTTCGCGAAGCTCGCACTTATGACCATTTACGAGCGGTGGCTCAGGTTCGTCGATCGCGGCGATCGGCACGTGCCGCAGCACCGCACGCATCTGGAGACGGCCCTATCGTGCTTCGCGCCCAATGATCGAGGCTGGCGCGCGCTGGCGCTCCGTGAGGGGCCGTTGCTGATGGATCAGGCTATAGCGGGACTAGGCGCAGCTTAGACATCCATCGGACGCACGCCGAGCTTTGCCCACAGCGCGTCATCTTTTTCTTTGGCCGGGTTTGCGGTCGTGAGCAGCTTCGGGCCGATGAAGATCGAGTTCGCACCAGCAAGGAAGCAGAGCGATTGGAGCTCATCGCTCATGTGCTCGCGGCCGGCTGAGAGGCGTACCACCGAGGCCGGCATCATGATGCGGGCGACCGCGATCGTGCGGACAAACTCGAAGTTGTCGATCGGGGCGCTGCCCCCCAACGGCGTGCCCTTGATCTTCATCAGCGCGTTGATGGGCACGGATTCCGGCGGCGTCGGCAGGTTTGCCAGCGTCACCAGCATGCCGATGCGGTCTTCGCGGGCTTCGCCCATGCCGATGATGCCGCCGCAGCAGACAGCCATGCCGGCTTCACGCACGTGTTCGAGCGTGTCGAGGCGGTCTTGCAGCGTTCTAGTCGTGATGACCTTGCCGTAGTACTCCGGGCCGGTGTCGATGTTGTGGTTGTAGTAGTCGAGGCCAGCGTCCGCGAGACGGTTCGCTTGGTCTTGGGTCAGCATACCCAGGGTCATGCACGTCTCGAGGCCGAGGCCCTTCACTTCGCGAACCATATCGCAGAGCGTTTCGATGTCGCGGTCCTTCGGCTCTCGCCAAGCAGCGCCCATGCAAAAGCGCGAGGCGCCGCCGGCTTTCGCTTGCCCGGCGGCGGTGCGGACTTCTTCCAACGCCATCAGCTTCGAGGCTTTGAGGCCAGTTTCGAAGTGGACCGATTGGCTACAATAGCCGCAGTCTTCTGGGCAGCCCCCGGTCTTGATCGAGAGCAGCGTCGACATCTGCACCTCGTTCGGATCGAAGCTCATGCGGTGAACCGACTGAGCGCGGAAGATCAGGTCGGCGAACGGGAGGCCGTAGAGCGCGCGCGCTTCAGCCATAGTCCAGATTTGCTTAGGCGCAGCCGTCTTGGCGCGGCGGTCGAGGGTCGTCGTGGTGGTCATCGGTCCCGTTCGTTCTGTGAAACGAGGCGCAGAATAGGGGTCGGGGCCAGGCGGTCAAGGCTTGATGACGATCGGCGTTCCGACGCGGACTTTCTTATAGATTTCCTCGATCTCCGCGTTCGAGACGGCGATGCACCCGAGGGTCCAGTCCCGCACGATGCCGGTGCTTTGCACCATCGCGAGGTGCTCGGGCGTGCCGTGGATCATGATCCATCCGCCGGGTGACACGCCGCGCGCTGCCGCCGCCGCGCGGTCCTTCTTATTCGGGTAGGAAATCCGCAGCGACAGGTGGAAGCTGGAACCCGGGTTTTTGCCATCGATGATGTAGCGGCCCTCGGGCGTGCGCGAGTCGCCTTCTTGCTCTTTGTGGCCGACTGGGTTGCCGCCGAGTGCGATGCGGTAGGTCCTGAACGCCTTTTTCCCGATCCAAAGTGTCATCACACGTCGTGATTTGTCGACCACGATCAGATCGACTGGTGCCGCCACAACCGGTGATGTGGCGAGGGCAACCAGCAAGAGGGCGAATCTGAACGAGCGCATCGGCAGCGTTTGTGAGCGAGGAAAACGGCAGCCCGATGGCACGAACAAGGAATTGTAAGCCGCAATTCGGCCGCATTCTCTTTACGCCCCAGTCGCGCCAATATTTGCGGGCAGGACTGGGTGCGGCTTGGGAATAGGTGATCTCATGAGTTTCATATCGAGAGTGTTGGCTGCGGCTGTCGCCGCGCTTGTTACGATCGGCAGTGCGCAGGCGGACTACGCTCCGCCCGGCAGCTATCAGCGAACATGCACCGACATCGAGACGTCCTGGAACGTGCTTTCGGCGTCCTGCCGAACGCGATCGGGAAGTTGGAACTACACGACGCTGCGCGACTATCGCGATTGCGACGGCGACATAGCCAATCGGAACGGGCGGCTGGAGTGCGAACGCTCGTATCCCGATGATGACGGCAATGACGACGACTACGGCGGTTGGCGGCCGATGGGCAGCTATCGCAGCTCGTGCCGCAACATTACGATTGAAGGGGGCACTCTGACGGCGGAGTGCCGCGATAACTTCGGACGCTGGCGCTACACAGAATTGCCCGGATATCGCTCATGCAGCGACATCGTCAATGCGAACGGCATTTTGCGGTGCCGCCGCGACGACAATGACGATGATCATGGCGACGGTGACTATGGCGATGGCCGACTGCCCGGCGGAAGCTGGCGCTACTCATGCCGGAACGGGCGTTTGTACGGTATCGTTCTTTATGCGACCTGCCGCGACAACTTTGGGAACTGGCGTGCGGCGACGCTGGACCTGCGTTACTGCAGGAATGACGTCGTCAACCAGAATGGCAAGCTTGTGTGTGCCGGTTCCGGACCCGGCGCCGGGTTCGGTCGCATCACTCTCTACCGGCATACGAACTACGCCGGCAGCTCGCGCACGTTCTCGAACGATATTCCGGATTTGAGGTCGCACGGTTTCGGCAACGAGACGTCGAGCGTCCTCATTCAGGGCGGCACTTGGCAGCTTTGCGACCGCCCGAACTACCGCGGCTATTGCGTGATCCTGGATCGTTCGCAGGCAAATCTATGGGCGTTTTCCTTTAACGACCGTGCGGAATCCATTCGTCGCATCCGTTAGTTGGGGCTCGCGCCGCCTCTGGCGGGTTGTTATGTTTGGGGCTGGATCCCTTGGGGGTCCAGCTCCCTGCTTATTGTGCACTTAGGATATCATGCCATGACCGACGTCATCGAGCGCTTCTCCGTCAATCGCCGTGCCTTTGCGATGACGAGCCTTGCGACCGGATTTGCAGTCTCAATGCAGCCGGTGGCAGCTACGGTTATCGCGACGGACGAGGCGGGGCTTGAGGCCGGAGAGGTCAAAATCCCGGTTGCCGACGGGCAGATGCCCGCCTATCGCGCGATGCCTGCGAAAGGAACGAAGCTCGGAACGATCTTGGTCGTGCATGAGATCTTCGGCGTGCACGAGTGGATCAAGGATGTTTGCCGGCGCTTTGCGAAGGCCGGTTATTTGGCGGTCTCGCCCGATCTTTACGCGCGCTACGGTGATGCCACAAAGATCCCCGACATCAAGCAGCTGATCGAGACGATCGTGCGCAAAGCGGGCGACGAGACCGTGTTCAGCGACCTCGACGCGGCCGCGAAATGGGCGGCCGGAAACGGTGGCGATGCGGGGCGGTTGGGCGTGACGGGTTTTTGTTGGGGCGGGCGTGCTACCTGGATGTATGCGGCACACAATCCCAATGTGAAAGCGGGGGTCGCATGGTACGGGTCAATGGCGAAGCGTGCCAATGACACCCGCCCGGTTCACCCGGTGAACGTGGCAGATAAGATCAAGGGGCGAGTACTTGGTCTCTACGGGGAGCTCGATAAAGGCATTCCTGTGAGCGAAGTCGACGAGATGCGTGCTGCGCTTAAGGCGGCTGGGGACACAAAGAGCGAGATCATGGTCTATCCAGGCGCCGACCACGGCTTCTTGGCGGACTACCGGCCGCAGTACAATGAGAGCGCCGCGAAGCAAGCCTGGCCGCGCGCACTCGATTGGTTCAAGACGCGCGGCGTTTGAGGGGACGTAACCGAAGACGTGAACGCTGAAGACCGTGCAGAGGCCAAGTTCCAAGAGGAAGTGGCCGCCAACCTGACGCGCAATTACGTCAGTCAGCTTGTTCACGGCATGCTGGCGATGACGGGCTTTCGACTTGTCAACGCGCCCACGTTCGTGCCGGCGTACCTTTTCTTGTTGACCGGATCGACGGCATTTGTGGGCGTTGCGCTGGCGATGCAGCACTTGGGTGCGTTTGTCAGCAGTATCTTCGGTGCGACAGCGATCGAGCACCGGCGGCGCATCGTCGACTTGGGTTTGCGCTACGGTTGGATGATGCGGCTTTCGGTGTTGGGGCTTGCTCTGTCGGGCTTCTTCTTGCCGCCGAATGTGACCGTATATGTCTTTGCGTTGTTTCTGTGCGCGCTCGGTGTGTTTTCAGGCATGCAGAACGTGCTTTGGAACGTGCTGTTGACGAAGACGATCCCTGCCGACCGGCGCGGCATGATGATCGGGCTGCGCAATTTCCTGGGCGGAATGACGGCATCAGCCGTCGCCTATGTGGGCGGCAAATACCTGGTCGAAAGCAACGCGCTGGGCAACGGCTACGCGGCAACGTTTCTGCTCGCGTTCGTTCTCACGGCGCTGGGGTTGACACTCCTCTATTTCGTGCGGGAGCCCGAAGCGCCGAGCGTGCGGGCGCCGGTGAGCGTGCGCGAGCGGTTGGCTGACCTGCCCGTGCTGCTGCAGGATCGCGCGTTCGCGATGTACTTCTGGGCGCAAACTCTTGCCACACTCGGGACGCTCGCCTTGCCGTTCTACATCCTGTTCGTCGGCAAGACGCAGGGTTTGACGGGCGAGAAGATCGGCTTGTTGTCGCTCGCGCTTCTCGTCTCGCAGACAGTTGCCAATCTCGGGTGGGGTGCGCTTGCAGACCGGCTGGGTTTCAAAGCCGTGTTTGTGCCCGCGCTTCTCATGTGGGCCGGCGCGACGATCGCGCTTGCCTTTTCGACAGACTCAGCTTCGGTCATGGCGTGCTTCGTCGGGATCGGCGCGGGTTATTCCGGATTCTTAATCGCGGCGCAGAATATGGTGCTTGAGTTCGGCGACCGTTCCGATCTGCCCATGCGGATTGCGATGGTTAACTCGGCGCAATCTCTGGTTCAGGTTTTCGGTGCGAT
>CXWJ01020092.1_pt2 | contig 23399 bp, 20 predicted proteins | sample 590841 | NCBI WGS metagenome assembly CXWJ01 (sample SAMEA3498367, study PRJEB10139) | wastewater metagenome | biome: wastewater treatment plant; material: activated sludge | place: Austria | collected 2015-01-21 | reverse complement strand
ACGGGCGGGGTCGGCGTTCAGGGGGTACCTCCGGTGGTCAGTGTGCTGACGATGGTGACGGGTCCGAATGGCGCGGCTGGCTCAGATGACGGGCTGGGCACGGTTGGCTCCCACCACGAAGTCCCACGGCTCTGTGCGACGGCTCGACACGGTGATCTCCACCGTAGCCGCCGCCGGGTGCCGTGCCGACAGCATGCCCGCTAGGTCGCCGGCAGCGCTGGCCAGCCAGAGCGACTCGCTGGCCCAGTGCCCGGCGTCGACCAGATAGGGCGGGCCGCCTCGGTCGGTCTCCCGAGCCTCAAGGACCGGATGATGCCGCAGGTCGGCCGTCACGTAGACGTCGGCGCCGACCGCCCGCACCTGCTCGAAGAGGTCGTCTCCGGACCCACCGACGACAGCGACCCGCTGCACGGTCGCCTCGCGGGGTCCCGCGACCCGCACCCCGCCGATGGTGGCGGGCAGCGCGGCGGCCAGCGTGTCGACGAAGTCGGCCAACGAGGTCGGCGCCGGCAGGTGCCCGACCCGGCCCACGCCGTAGCCAGCCGCCGCGGCCGCACCATCCGCATCGGGGCCCACCTCACCTCGAGGGCTGGCGCTCGGCTCGATCGGGGTGACCTCGAGAAGCCCGCACGCGGCGGCCAGAGCGTCGCAGACGCCTGGGGTGGCCTTGTCGGCGTTGGTGTGCGCGACATACAGGGCAACCTCGCCCTTGATGAGCGCGGTGACGGCGGCGCCCTTGGCCGTGCTCGTGGGCACCGAGCTGACCCCGCGGAGCAGGAGCGGATGGTGCGTGAGCAGCAGCTGGGCACCGGCGCNNGGTCGACGGGCGCCCCGAGGTCCCCGGTCACCAGCCCGACGCGGTCCCACGGCTCGACGAGGTGGGACGGGTAGAGCTCCTCGAGTGCGCTCACGACGTCGCCGACGGTCAGCCTGGGCGTTGGCAGCTCACTCACGTGGGCCCGGCCGGGCTCGAACCGACGACACCCGCGGTGTAAACGCGGTGCTCTACCAACTGAGCTACAGGCCCGGACGACACGGGCGCCGACTCGGGGGCGCGCGTCTCCGGCGAACATTGTGACACCACCGCGACGTGGGGCGGTCCGGCGCGGACAGCCGCGGACAGCCGCGGACAGCCGCGGACTCGGCGGCGGACTCGGCGCGGGCTTGGGTGAACGGAACTCGTGGCATTCGGGTATCAGGACCCCGACTCGTGCCTCACTATGACCCAAGGGGTCCGCAGCGGGCTCTTCGCGCTGGGGGCGCGTCATACGAGGTCGATGGGACGGACGCATGGGGACACATCCTTCTTGGGCAGGTTCGTCACGGGGCAGAGCGGCTGCACGGGCGGCCGCCTCTGTGGTGACGGTGTTGTCGGCCGCGTGGCTGGTGCTGCCGGTCGCACCCGCCTCGGCGGTGGCGTGCAGCGGCGCCCCGTCGGACTTCAACGGCGACGGCTACTCCGATGCCGCGGTCGCTGACCCGGGCGCGACCGTGGCCGGCGATGTGGGGGCCGGCCGGGTCGTCATCATGTACGGCGACGCCGACACCCGGGTGGGCGAGGGCAGCCGGACCACGCTGACGCAGGACACGCTGGGAGGTGTCACGCTTGNNTTCGGCGCGGTCGTCGACTCGGGAATCGCACACATCGTCTACGGGTCCTTGGACGGAATCAACGAAGGACTCGGCCCGCGCGCGGTGCGCCTCGTCGACTTCGGGCTGGCCGAGTCGCCGGGTGACACCTTCGGGTATGCCGTGGACGCGCTCGAGGATGTCGAGCAGGGCGGCACCCCCGACCCCGACTCCTACACGGTGGGTTTCGGCGCCCCGGGGGTCGATGTCGGCGGGCTCGATGACGCGGGGTGGGCGGGCTTCCTGTCCGCCACCGATGGTGGCAACACCTCGATGTGGGCGACCCAGGACACCCCCGGCGTTGCTGGGACTGCCGAAGCCGGCGACCGTTTCGGGTCGAGCATCTCGGTCGGCTACCTGACCGGATCCGCCGGCGTGACCGACGCGGCCGTCGGCGCGCCGTTCGAGGACCTGGGCGATGAGTCCAACGCGGGCAGTGTGACGATCCTGACCGACCTCTACGACTCGATCGAGTCAGGCATCGCCCTCAGCCAGGACACCGCCGGGGTCCCGGGGACGGCGGAGGCGGGCGACCGCTTCGGTGCCAGCCTGGACACCGTGGGGGTGGGCAGCTCGACCTACCTCGCCGTGGGAGTGCCGCGCGAGAACATCGGGTCCGTCGTGGACGCCGGCCAGGTCAATGTCTTCCGCAGCGCCACCAGGACGTCCGTCGCGTCGTTCACGGCGTTCTCGCAGGACTCCACTGGCATCACCGGCACTGCTGAGACGGGTGACTTCTATGGAGCCGAGGTCGCCTTCGTCGAGACCGGTCCTGGGGTGAGCGAGACCTACCTCGTCGTCAGCGCGCCCACCGAGGACGGGGACGCCGTCGACAGCGGGGCGATCTGGCGACACGAGCTGGACACCGTGGCCAACGACGTGACCTTCTCCCAAGCCACCGCCGGCGTCATCGGCGGCGTGGACGCGGGCGACCGGTTCGGCAACGCGCTGGCTGTCGTCATCGGCGACTCCGAGTCCGTGATCCTCGTCGGGGTGCCCGATGACGTGGACAACAGCAGCGGCATGGTCAACGTCATCCCGTTCGTCGGAGCGGGTCGGGCCTGGATCCCTGGCCAGGGCGGTGTCCCGGCGGGGGCCACCAGCTTCGGCACAGCCATCGGGAGCTCGGTGGACTGACGAGGCACGGGTGGTCCGACATACGCCTCGGCCTTGGCCGCCCGGCAGGTGCCACCCACCGCTGCGCCCCCGCCGGGCTTGGTGTGCCACCTGCGCAAAATAGCCCTCCTTCGGCACACCAAACCCGGGCCAGCACCCAAGGTCAGGTTCAGAACCAGGCGGGAACCGCGCGGCGTCGACACCAGGGCTGGGCAGCGGGCCGGCGCGGCCCCCACCTACCCCCGTGTCGGATGGCTACGGCCGAGGACCGCGCGGTCCCCCACGGCCGCCGGTGTGCTGTCCAGCGGTGACCGAGGCCAGCTCGGTCGCGCCGGCGAGGTCGCCTCCCGCGGTCCACCCGGCAACCGGTTCGTCCGCTGGCGAGCCACCGGTGTAGATCGTGTAGGTGGCGCCGGCCTCGATCTCCGAGGACGAGTAGACGATCGAGGAGACCTCCTTGACGGTCGTGTAGGTGGCGACCACCGTGTCGCCGGACACGATCTGCACCACGGTCCCGGCCGGGATCGTCGAGGGCAGGGTCGCCGAGAGCCAGCCTTGCGCTGACTCGGTGGTGGGGGCACCCGCCATGCCGGCGCTGCCGGCGGCCAGCAGCACGCCGCCAGACATCGTTAACCCCCCGTCGACGTCCAGCGAGCCGTTGCCCTGGGACACCGGCCCGGCCACGATGACGGTGCCCCCCGTGATCGTCGCCGGACCGCCGTTGACGTCGAGCCCGTCGCCCTCGGCACTGACCGTCACGACGCCACCTGAGATGGTCAGCGAGTTGCCGCTGGCAGCACCGCCTCCCCCACCCGGCCCGCCGCCCGAGCTGGCGCCTGACGACCCGTTGACCGCGTCGTCACTCGTTGTCAGCGACGTGGCGCCGCCGGCGATGACGATGGTCCTGGCCTCCAGGCCCTCGTTGGCCGACTCCACGGTCACGCTGGCGTCACCGATGACGATGTTGCCCTCCGTGTGCACGGCGTCGTCCTGCGCGTTGATGAGGGTGGTGCCGCCGGCGAAGACGACCTCGTTCTGAGCATCAACGGCATCCTTGACGGAGGTGACGGTCACGGAGCCGTCGAGGATGGCGATGTAGCCCTTGGTGGCGTCGTCCTCGTTGTCCGACGTCAGAGCGTCGCCACCGGCCTCGGCGGTGACGGTGCCTCCCGTGACGATCAGGTAGTCCTTGCCCCGGATCGCGTCGTCGACGGCCGTGACCGTGACCGTGCCGCTCTGGATCACGAGCCCGTCCTTGCTGGCGATACCGTCAGTTGACCTGCCGGTGACCGCGAGCGAGCCGCTGCCGGCGATGGTGAGGTCGGCCATGGAGTAGAGGGCCGCATTGGGCGCGTCGGCATCATCGGACGCTGGGTATGACGCGGCGTCGGTCAACGTGCTCGCCGAACCGTCGGCTAGGACGAGAACGACCTCGTCGGCGGCCTCGACCACGAAGGGGGAACCCGTCGAGGACGTGATGGACGCACCGTCCAGGACGATCCGCACCTGGCCCTCCGCCGAGCTGTCGACCAAGAGCCGGCCGTCATCGAGGGTGCCGGACACGACGTAGGTGCCGGGCTCGCTGATGGTGACGACCGACCCCTCGACCGCCGCACCGGATCCCTGCACGGTGGCCGACTCTCCCGAGAGGGCGATGGTCGTGGTGTCGCCGGCGTCGTAGTCGGCGTCGTCGTCCTCGGCATGGCCAGGCTCGTTGTCCGACAGCGCGGACTCGACTGCCGCAGCGGCGCCCTCGGTCGTGACGAGGTTGGATCCCGCCGCCGAGGAGGTCGCGGTCGACGATGTGGCCACGGTCGTCGTGGTGCCGCTGTCGGTCGGGGTGAGGCCGCACGCCGCGAGGCTGACGGCGGCGATGACCGCGGTGATGGTGGTGGCGATCGGGCGTCTCATCGGGTGTCTCCTGCGAGGTGTGGGGCAACGGACATGGGGCGGACGTGCTGACGGATGGCTCGTCGCCATACCGTGTGGGGCAGTTCGGGGTTCAGGGCCGCCATCCCGGTGCCGTACTTCGACACCGTGGTGGGCCGGATGCCCAGGGACCACAGCAACCGGTCGGCTGACGACGGCGCCGAGGCCGTCTTGGTCTCGACGATCGCGAGATGCGGGACCGACAGCAGCGGGTCACCGCCCGGCAACGACCACGTCAGGCCGGTGTCGATCGTCAGGCGTGAACGCTCCTGGACGCACAGGGTCGTGCGGTCGTATGCCGAGTGCAGGGTGGCAACCAGGTCGTCCGTGCCGATGTGGCGCACGCTGGCACCGTCGAGCACCTGCCCCACGAAGTCGGCGCCGACGGGAGTGACGTCGAACGGCTCGGCATACGGGATGCGGCGCTTCACCGTGTAGCGGCCCTCACGCGTCTTGACCTCGAGCCAGGTGGCGTCGGTGTCGACGTAGCGACGAGTGCGGACCTTGAAGCGGCGGCGACGACGGTGCGCCGCTCCGAGGTAGCTGTCGAGGTCGATCGTGTCGAAGTAGGTCGACTCGTAGCCGAACACCCGCCGCTCGTCGATCTGTAGCACCTCGGTGCCGCTGGGCAGCATCTCGACGAGCAGGGAGGCATCGGCGATCGGAACGATGTACTTGCGGTCGACTCGGGTCTGCAGGGCCGCCCGGGCGTTGAGGTCCGCGAGCGTGATCATGGGCAGGGTCTGGATGGATGTCATGACAGGACCCGCGCCGAAGCCGGCAGCGTGGAGGGTGCTGCGCCGGTGAGGTCCGGGTCACCGTCTGGTGTGCCGGAGGCGGGCACTCCAGCGGCTCGCGTCCGGTAGCGCACCTCGGCGGTCGTTGTGTCGTTGACCAGGTCGAGCCTGCTCACGGACACCCCGATGATGTCAGCGCCGAGACGCTCGGCGAGGTGGGTGCGCAGCCGGGTCTCGTCGACAAAGGCTCCGTCGAGCACCAGAACCTGTCGGCGGTGACCGCGCAGCATCCGTGGGTGGTCGCCGACGAACATCGTGCCGACGATCAGGATCATGAGGGTGGCGGTCAGCCAGAGTGGTCCGGTGCCGATGCCGCCGATGAGGCCAAGGGCCAAGGCGCTGAAGTAGTACGCGACCTCGTGCTGCGCGAGCTCGTCCGAGCGCAGCCGGATGATCGACAGGATGCCGAACAGGCCGAGCCCGAGCCCCATGCCTATCGTGCTGTCCATCAGCACTGTCGCCACGGCGAGGACTCCGATGTTGACGCCGAGATAGGCCGCGACGAGGTCGCGTCGGCTGTGCCGTGGGACGTACAAGCCGAAGACGAGCCCGCCGATCGCGAGCAGGTTGAGCAGGTATGGGGCGAGGGCGGACATGGCGGGCTCCGTAGGGTCTGACGGTCGGTGACACCACCTAGTCAGCCACTGGACTCAAGCCGGAGCCTTTGGCGTCGCTGTTCATTCCCTGTGAGCCCGCGCCCGGTCATGCTCTCGCGCGCGGGGCGACCCTCAAGCCGTCGGCGCGGCGCCCTGCGCTCGGATGGCGGCGAGCTCGGCGCGGTAGCCGGAGAAGTCGCGCCGGTTGCCGGGGACGTTGACCAGGGTCCACCTGATCGACCCGTCCTGTTCGACCAGGAACGTGCCACGCAGTGCCGTTCCGTTGATCTCGTTGAAGACCCCGTAGGACCTGGCAATGGCGCCGTGTGGCCAGAAGTCGGTGACAAGGGGAAAGAAGTAGCCCTGGATGTCGGCGAAGATCCGTTGCGAGAACATCGGGTCGCAGGAGATGGCGACCACCGCGATGTCGTCGGCCTGGAAGTCCTCGAGAGTGTCGCGGACCTCACCCAGCTCGCCCGTGCAGGTGCCGGAGAAGGCGAACGGGAAGAAGATGACGATGACCCGGGAGGTGCCCAGGAGCTCGGAGAGCCGCACCACCTCGCCGTGTTGGTCGCGAGCGGCGAAGTCAGGCGCGATATCGCCCACCTGCAGCGGCACGTCCGGGTAGGGCGGACCGACCAGGGGCGCGGTGGCCGTCGTCGTCATACCAGCCAGTGTGCCAGGCTCTGGCGGACTTCCCCGCCGTCGTGCACAGCCACCGGCCGATGCCCGCTCGGGTCAGGCGCGGGCCGACTTGGGGGCGACGAGCCGGGTGCCGCACCAGTCGTGCGCTGCGTTGACCGTGCCCGAGGTGTGCAGTCCGGTGGTGGTCGCAGCATCCTCGATGTCGGAGGCGTCGACATACCCGTCACGGCCTGCCTTGGGAGTCATGAGGACGAGGAACCCTCGCTCCACGAGGTTGGTCAGCGACTCCACGAGCACGTCGACCAGGTCGCCGTCACCGTCGCGCCACCAGATGAGCGCGGCGTCGGCGACGTCGGGGTACTCCTCGTCCTCGAGCTCGGTCGCGGTGACGTCCTCGATGGCGAACCTCAGCTCGTCGTCGACGTCGCTGTCATAGCCGAACTCCTGCACGACCTGACCCGAGGTGAACCCGAGCTTGCTCAGGCCCCCGGACGACGCGTGATCAGCGACGGCCCCCACGGCAATGACGTCCTTCCTGGCAGTTCAACGAGCACGATGTGTGACCAGTCTGCCGCAGTGCCCGACGATCGTCCACGTCGCCCAGGCCGGCTGACGCCGGGTCTGGCGCGACGGCCATGTCGGACCCTGGTGCCAGGGTGGTGACATGACCGAGCCCGTGCTCCACGTGCGTGCCGTGGCGCTGACCCGTGACCGGGGGTGCCATGGATATCCGTGACCTGCGCCCACCGGTGGAGCGCGGTGAGTGGCCGCCGATCACCCACTTCCCGCCCCTGACGAGGGGTCCGCTACGCGGTGCCAAGTCCTGGGTCGAGCTCAGCTATGCCCTCGTCGACGGATTCCGCCCCCTCGTGCTCGACGTCCACGTGCCCGTCAGCGCCCACCCAGCGGCCCCGGCGCCGGTCGTCATGTGGGTCCACGGGGGAGGCTGGGCAACGGGTGACCGCCGCCATGTCCCCCTGCAGTGGGGGCAGCAGCGCATGTTCGAGCGCCTGCTCGACGCGGGTTTCGCCGTCGCCACGCCTGGCTATCGGCTCGTCGGCGAGGCGGCGCTGCCCGTCCCCGTGCACGACCTTGCGGCAGCGATGCGCTACCTGCGTCATTACGCACGCGACCTGGCACTGGATCCCGACCGAGTGGCGCTCTGGGGCGACTCGGCCGGCGCCCATCTGGCCTGCCTCGTGGGCCTCGCGGGCAGCGCACCCACCCCGGACCCGTGGCTGATGGGCAACGTCGGGGTCGGTGCCGGGCGCACCGACGTGAGCGCCATCGTCTGGTGGTACGGCGCGTCCGACCTCACCGTGCTGCCCGACCTCGCGCAGTTCCTCTGGCCGGGCACCGACGACGGCCAGCGTGCCGACCTCGCGCGACGCTGCTCGCCCGTGACGCACGTTCGCAGCGACTCCCCGCCGCTGCTCGTCATGCACGGCGACGCAGACGGCATCGCTCCCGTCGACCAGGCCATGCGACTGGACGCGGCCGCTCAGGCGGTCGGAGCCCGCTGTGAGCTCGTCGTCGTCGCGGGTGCCGACCACGTCTTCGACGGCCAGGCGATCGAACCCCATTGGGACCGCGTGATCGACTTTCTTCGCCGCACAGTTTGACGACGGGTCACGGGCCCTCATGGGTCGAGTGAGGCCGGGCGGCTCCGCCCGCCTGGCTCCAGGGTTGGCGGCGCGTCCAGGCGCGGACTCCGCGGTGATAGAGCGGCTGTGCCCAGCGCTTGGTGCGCAGGCTCAGGCGCCCCTGCCAGTCCGTGAGGATGACGAGGTCGTCCCGGTCGACTCCACGCAGGACGCGGCGGGCGACCACGTCCGGTGAGCGACGGGTCATGCGCATCCGCTTCTGGAACTCGGCATACATCAGCGCGTCCGCGCCGGGTGCCCCGGCACCGATCGCGGTCTTGGTGAAGGTCGGGCACACCACGCTGACTCGCACGCCGGTGCCGACGAGCTCGTGATGCAGCGTCTCGGTGATCGCCACAACGGCGGCCTTGGTGGCGTTGTAGGCCGCGATGCCGGGCAGGTGCACGAAACCGGCCGCGCTCGCGATGTTGACGACATGACCGTGACCGGCCTCGACCATGAGCGGCACGAAGGTGTGGCACCCGCGCGCGACGCCCATGAGGTTGATGTCGACGATCCGCTCCCATTCGGCCATCGACATGACCCCCACCCGGCCGCCGACGGCGACGCCCGCGTTGTTGACCAGAATGTCCAGACCGCCCCACTCATGCTGGACCCATCGGCACGTCTCGCTCCAGTCCGCTTCGGATCGCACGTCCAGCTGCCGGTAGGTCGTGGTGCCCGGCGGCAGCCGTGGCGACTCGGCCATGGGTGGCAGGTCGGTGACCAGGACGCGATGCCCGCGCTCGGCATACGCACCCGCGATGGCCGCCCCGATGCCTGAGAGCGCCCCCGTCACGAGCACTCGCTGTCCAGCCGTCACGCAGCGAGTATGCCCGCCCGGTCGCCTATCGTTCCCCCATGGGACGGGTAACGCGACGCTTCCAGGTGACCAGAGTCGACCTGTCGCCCCACTCCGCGGTCCCGGTCAGCCGACGCGAGGACACCGTGGCCGTCGAGGAACCGCTCGAGATCCGCACCGGGGGCCAGTCGCTCACCGTCACGATGCGCACCCCCGGTGACGACTTCGACCTGGCGATGGGCCTGCTCGTGACCGAGGGCATCATCGGCGCCGCATCCGAGGTCCGCGCCCTGATGCACTGCCTCGACGAGGACGAGGACGGCTCCCCGACCTACAACGTCGTCGACGCCACCCTGACGGCCGGCACGAACGTGCCCGACTCCGCCCGGCGCACGTTCTACTCCTCGAGCGCGTGCGGCGTGTGCGGCAAGGCCGGCATCGACCAGGTGCGCACCAAGAGCCCGTATGACGTGTCCACCGACCCGCTGCAGGTCTCGGCCGCCGTCGTCGCCAGCCTGCCCGAACGTCTGCGCGTCGCGCAGAAGGTCTTCGACCGAACGGGAGGCTTGCACGCCGCGGGCCTGTTCACCCCCGGCGGCGAGCTGCTCGCCATCCGTGAGGACGTCGGCCGGCACAACGCCGTCGACAAGGTCATCGGGTGGGCCGTGCGTGAGGGTCGACTGCCGCTCACCGGGCATCTGCTGTGTGTCAGCGGACGGGCGAGCTTCGAGCTCACCCAGAAGGCGTTCATGGCAGGCATCCCGCTGCTCGCCGCGGTGTCGGCGCCGTCGAGCCTGGCGGTCGATCTGGCGCGTGAGGTAGGGATGACTCTCGTGGCCTTCGTGCGCCCGCCACGTCTCACGGTGTACTCCGACGAGTCGCCAGGGGGCCCGCGTCTCACGGTCTGACCGGGGGGTAGCGTCTCGTTGTGACACGCGTCGCATTCCGGTAGAGGATGGGTCGTGACCGGCGTGATCGCGCCCTCGGAAAGGACACCCTCGATGACTGCTGTGGACAGTGGCCCGATTCTCAACGGACTCCCGAGCCAGTTGCCCGACACCGACCCCGAGGAGACCCAGGAGTGGCTCGACAGCCTTGACGGGGTGCTGGACGAGAAGGGTCGCACCCGCGCCCGCTACGTCATGCTCAAGCTGCTCGAACGCGCCCGGGACCGTCAGGTCGGGGTGCCGTCGCTGACCTCGACGGACTACATCAACACGATCCCGCCGGACCGTGAGCCCGAGTTCCCCGGCGACGAGGAGCTCGAGCGCAAGTACCGCGCCTACCTGCGGTGGAACGCCGCCATGACGGTGCACCGGGCCCAGCGGCCCGGCGTCGGGGTCGGGGGCCACATCTCGACCTACGCCTCGGCTGCGACCCTCTATGAAGTCGGCTTCAACCACTTCTGGCGCGGCAAGGACCACCCCGGTGGCGGCGACCACGTCTTCTTCCAGGGCCACGCCTCCCCCGGCGTCTACGCCCGCGCCTTTCTCGAGGGGCGCCTGACCGAGGAGCAGCTCGACGGGTTCCGGCAAGAGAAGAGCCGCGAGCACTCGCTGCCCTCCTACCCCCACCCGCGCCTGGCCCCGGACTTCTGGGAGTTCCCGACGGTGTCGATGGGGCTGGGTCCCATGAACGCGATCTACCAGGCACAGTTCAACAAGTACCTTCACAACCGCGGCATCAAGGACACCTCACAGCAACACGTCTGGGCGTTCCTCGGTGACGGCGAGATGGACGAGCCGGAGTCGCGCGGGCTGTTGCAGCTCGCGGCCAACGACGAGCTCGACAACCTCACCTTCGTCGTCAACTGCAACCTGCAGCGTCTCGACGGTCCGGTCCGGGGCAACGGCAAGATCATCCAGGAGCTCGAGGCGTTCTTCCGCGGCGCCGGCTGGAACGTCATCAAGGTCGTCTGGGGTCGGGGCTGGGACCCGCTCATCGAGTCCGACACCGACGGCGCGCTCGTCACTCTGATGAACACGACGTGCGACGGCGACTTCCAGACCTTCCGGGCCAACGACGGCAAGTACGTCCGCGACTTCTTCTTCGGCCGTGACGAGCGCACCGCCGAGATGGTCAAGGACTGGAGCGACGACGACATCTGGTGGCAGCTCAAGCGCGGCGGCCACGACTACCGCAAGGTCTACGCCGCCTACAAGTCCGCCTCGGAGCACGAGGGCCAGCCGACCGTCATCCTCGTCAAGACGATCAAGGGCTACGGGCTGGGCAAGTCGTTCGCCGGGCGCAACGCCACGCACCAGATGAAGAAGATGACCCTGGCCGACCTCAAGGGCCTGCGCGACTCGCTCAAGATCCCGATCTCGGACGAGGTGCTCGAGGCCAACCCCTACCAGCCGCCGTTCTACAACCCCGGCGAGAGCGACCCCGCCATCGCCTACATGCGCGAGCGCCGGCGGGCGCTGGGTGGGGGGGTGCCGTCCCGGCGCGTGCAGTACGAACCCATCTCGCTGCCGGAGGAGTCGGCCTACGCCGCGGTGCGCAAGGGGTCGGGCAAGCAGCAGATCGCCACGACCATGGCGTGGGTGCGGCTGCTCAAGGACCTCATGCGTCACAAGCCCTTCGGCGAGCGGGTGGTGCCGATCATCCCCGACGAGGCCCGGACCTTCGGGATGGACTCGTTCTTCCCGACGATCAAGATCTACAACCCGCACGGTCAGAACTACACGGCCGTCGACGCCGAGCTGATGCTGGCCTACAAGGAGTCACCGCAGGGCCAGATCATCCACACCGGCATCAACGAGGCGGGGTCGATGGCCTCGTTCGCGGCGGTCGGCTCGTCCTACGCGACCCATGGTCAGCCCATGGTGCCGATGTATGTCTTCTACTCCATGTTCGGTTTCCAGCGCACGGCCGACTCGATCTGGGCCGCGGCCGACCAGATGGCGCGTGGCTTCCTCATCGGCGCCACTGCCGGACGCACGACTCTGACGGGCGAGGGCCTGCAGCACGCCGACGGGCACTCGCCGATCCTGGCGGCCACCAACCCGGCCGTCGTGGCGTACGACCCTGCCTACGGCTACGAGATCGCGCACATCATGGCTGACGGACTCAAGCGCATGTACGGCGATGCCGTCGGTGAGGACGTCATCTACTACCTCACGGTCTACAACGAGCCGATCGTGCAGCCGCAGGAGCCGGAGGGCCTGGACATCGACGGCCTGCTCAAGGGCGTCTACCTGCTCAAGCGAGCCGACACCGAGGGGTGGACCCACACGCCGGCCCGCGCGCAGATTCTCGCCTCCGGAGTCGGGGTGGCCTGGGCGCTCGAGGCGCAGGAGCTCTTGGCCAAGGACTTCGGCGTCGCTGCCGACGTGTGGTCAGTGACGTCGTGGAGCGAGCTGAGGCGCGACGGGCTCTCGTGCGACCAGGACGCGTTCCTGCACCCCGAGATGCCGACCCGCACGCCCTACATCACCTCGGTGCTGGCCGATGCGGCCGGGCCGGTGGTGGCGGTGTCGGACTACATGCGCCAGGTGCAGGACCAGATCCAGCCATGGGTGCCGGGCGAGTTCATCTCGCTGGGCGCCGACGGTTTCGGGTTCTCCGACACCCGGGCCGCAGCTCGGCGCTTCTTCCACATCGACGGGCCGTCGGTCGCGGTGCGGACCCTGCAGGCGCTGGCCAAGCGCGGCGAGGTTCCGGGCGAGCTCGCCAGCCAGGCGGCTGAGCGGTACCGCCTGCTCGACATCTCGGCCGGCACGTCCGGCAACGCCGGAGGCGACTCCTAGGCCTCCTGTTCCCGGACGCCGCCCAGCCAGGTGACGGACAGGGCAGGCCGCGCTCGGCATACCGTGACTAGGGTGTGAGCCGTGTCAAAGGTCCTCACCTCCCTGCCCGTCGGCCAGCGTGTCGGCATCGCGTTCTCTGGGGGCCTGGACACCTCGGTCGCCGTCGCCTGGATGCGCGAGCATGGCGCCGTCCCCTGCACCTACACCGCCGACCTGGGCCAGTACGACGAGCCCGAGATCGACGAGGTCCCCAGTCGGGCGATGCAGTATGGCGCCGAGCTGGCTCGCGCCGTCGACTGCAAGACCGCGCTCGTGGAGGAGGGTCTGGTCGCCCTGGCCTGCGGGGCGTTCCACATCCGCAGCGGCGGTCGCGCCTACTTCAACACCACCCCCCTTGGCCGTGCGGTCACCGGCACCCTGCTCGTGCGCGCCATGCATGAGGACGGGGTCGACATCTGGGGTGACGGCTCGACGTTCAAGGGCAACGACATCGAGCGGTTCTACCGTTACGGGCTGCTGGCCAACCCGGGACTGCGCATCTACAAGCCCTGGCTCGACGCCGACTTCGTGCACGAGCTCGGTGGCCGCGCTGAGATGTCCGAGTGGCTGCTGGCTCGTGGGCTGCCCTACCGGGCGAGCGTCGCCAAGGCCTACTCGACGGACGCCAACATCTGGGGCGCCACCCACGAAGCCAAGACTCTGGAGCATCTGGACGTCTCTTTGGAGACGGTCGAGCCGATCATGGGCGTGAGGTTCTGGGACCCCAGCGTCGCGATCAACACCGAGGACGTCACCGTCCGCTTCTCGCAGGGCCGCCCGGTGGCTCTCAACGGGCGCACCTTCGCCTCGGCCGTCGAGCTGGTGCACGAGGCCAACACCATCGGTGGGCGCCATGGTCTGGGCATGTCCGACCAGATCGAGAACCGCATCATCGAGGCCAAGAGCCGCGGCATCTACGAAGCCCCGGGCATGGCGTTGCTCTTCATCGCCTACGAGCGGTTGCTCAACGCCATCCACAACGAGGACACCATCGCCAGCTATCACGCCGAGGGCCGCCGTGTCGGCCGGCTGCTCTACGAAGGGCGCTGGCTCGACCCGCAGTCGCTCATGCTGCGCGAGTCGATCCAGCGGTGGGTCGCCTCGGCCGTGACCGGCGAGGTGACTCTGCGACTGCGGCGCGGTGAGGACTACTCGGTCATCGACACCCGCGGCTCGAACTTCTCCTACCACCCCGACAAGCTCTCGATGGAGCGCACCGAGGATGCGGCGTTCGGCCCGGTCGACCGCATCGGTCAGCTCACCATGCGCAACCTCGACATCGCCGACTCCCGAGCCAAGCTCGAGATGTATGCCGCGCAGGGCCAGCTCGTCGCCGCGCACGCTGACCTCGTCGGTCGCCTCGAACCCGGGGGTGCGGCAGCCATCTCGGCCAACCCGTCCGCGACGAACGTCGATGACGAGGACGACCTGCTCGACGCCGCCGCCATGGAGTCTGGCACCGACTGACCACAGGGGCGTGGGACGTGTGCCCGACGGGCCGCCTGCCCGGCTGACACCAACCCGCGGCCCCGGCTCGGCGAGGACGTAGGATCGGCCGTTGTGAGCACCACTGCCGGCGTGACGACGACGTCACCTCTGACCACCAGCGCCCAGCACATCGACCTGACCGAGCAGCACGCCGCGCACAACTACCACCCCCTTCCGGTAGTCCTGCGATACGGCGAAGGCGCGTGGGTCACCGACGTCGAGGGCAAGCGCTACCTCGACTGCCTGGCCGGCTACTCAGCCCTCAACTTCGGCCACGGCCACCCCCGGCTGGTCGCCCGGGCCGAGCAGCAGCTGCACCGCCTGACCCTCACGAGCCGGGCGTTCTTCAACGACCAGCTCGGCCCCTTCGCCGAGGCCCTCGCCCAGCTCACCGGCACATCCATGATCCTGCCGATGAACACCGGCGCCGAGGCCGTCGAAACCGCCGTCAAAGTGGCTCGCAAATGGGGACGCGAGATCAAGGGAGTGCCGGCCGACCGCGCCAACATCGTCGTCATGGACGGCAACTTCCACGGCCGCACCACCACCGTCGTCTCGTTCTCGACCGACGAGGTCGCCCGCGATGGGTTCGGGCCGTTCACTCCTGGCTTTCGGATCGTCCCGTACGGCGTGATCGAGGCCGTCGAAGCAGCGGTCGACGACGACACCGTCGCCGTGCTTCTGGAACCGATCCAAGGCGAGGGTGGCGTCGTCATACCGCCGGAGGGCTTCCTGCGTCAGGTGCGTGCGCTGACCACGCGGCGCAACGTCCTGATGCTCGCGGATGAGGTTCAGTCCGGGTTGGCGCGCACGGGCCGCACCTTCGCCTGCGACCACGAAGACGTACAACCAGACATCTACATCATGGGCAAGGCGCTCGGAGGTGGGATCGTGCCGGTCTCGGCGATTGCCGCCGACCTCGACATCCTCAAGATCATCACCCCCGGCACGCACGGCTCGACGTTCGGAGGCAACCCGCTGGCCGCGGCCATCGGGCACGAGGTCTGCCTGATGCTGGCAACGGGCGAGTTCCAGGCTCGCGCCAGCATGCTCGGAGCCCGGCTGCATACCGGCCTGAGCGCCTTGATCGGCGCCGGCGTGGTCACGGTCCGCTCGCGTGGGCTGTGGGCGGGGGTCGACATCGACCCGGCTCTGATGACCGGTCGCCAGCTCTGCGAGAGGTTGAGCCGGCTCGGGGTCCTGGCCAAGGACACTCACGGCTCGACGATCCGGCTGGCGCCCCCCATCGTGGCCACCGAGGCCGAGATCGACCTGCTCGTCGACGCGATCGGCAGCGCACTCGCCGCGCACTAGCCGGCACCGTCGCCGGGGGCCGGCAGACCCCACCCGCTTGTCGCAGTCATACAAAGGGCCCGACCGCGGCGTCGAGAGCCAGCGGCTACCCTGACCTGTATGCCGCGCCCCAGCGCCCCCGTCAGTCGGCTCACCTTGGACCGCGTCGAGCGCAGCGCGGGGCCGTTGTCCACGGCGGCCATCCGCAAGATCGAGTCCAGCCACGACTGGTTCAGGGCCTTGCCCGCCGAGGAGCGGTCGTGGGTGGGGCTCGTCGCCCAGGCCGGCATCGTCGCCTTCATCTCGTGGTTCGGCGACCGAGGCGGTCTGGGCGAGCGCGAGCTGCGCAGCCCCATCACGGCGCACGTGTTCGGTACGGCGCCTCGCGAGCTCACGCGGTCGGTCAGCCTGGGCCAGACGCTGGATCTGGTCCGCTCGGTCGTCGATGTCGTCGACGAGGAGGTCAGCCAGCTCGCAGCGCCGGGGGACGAGCGGATCGTCGCTGAGGCGGTGCTGCGCTACTCACGTGAGATCGCGTTCGCCGCGGCCCAGGTCTACGCGCAGGCCGCCGAGGCCCGCGGCGCCTGGGATGCTCGCCTCGAGGCCCTCGTGGTCGATGCGGTGCTGCGAGGAGAAGCCGATGACTCGATGCAGTCCAGGGCCACCGCGCTGGGATGGGGCTCGGTAGCCTCGGTCACGGTTGCGGCGGGCCAGGTGCACGAATCGGCATCGGCCGCCGGAGTCGACGCCCTACGTCGCGCGGCCCGGCGACTGCGCGTCGAGACCTTGGCCGCTGTGCAGCGGAGCCGGCTGGTCCTGGTCCTGGGCGGCACCACCGAACCGATGACCGTGGTCACCGCCCTCGCCGACCACTTCGGCGCCGGGCCGATCGTCGTCGGCCCGACCGTGCCCCACCTCTTCGCCGCCGGCCGGTCGGCGCGGGCGGCCCTGAGCGGGCTGGCAGCCGTGCCCGCCTGGCCTGCAGCGCCTCGCCCGGTCATGGCCGATGACCTGCTGAGCGAGCGGGTCCTCACGGGTGACCTGCACGCCCGTCGCACTCTGATCGACCGGGGGCACACGGCACTCACCTCGCACCCGTCGCTGGCCGAGACGGCGGCCACCTTCCTTGACGTCGGATCGCTCGAGGGCACCGCTCGGGTCTTGTTCGTGCACCCCAACACGGTGCGCTACCGCCTGGGCAAGATCGCAGAGATCACCGGGTACGACCTCACCCACCCTCGTGACGGGCACGCCATCCGGCTGTCTCTGGCGCTCGCGCGCCTCACCCCGCCCTCCGCGGCTCCTCCGCGCGTGTCGACCATCGCGTGGGAGGAATCCTCCAATACCTTTCGCTAAGGTTGGTGGGATTCGGTCACCCCACCGGCACCGCGCACCCGAGAGGCTGGAATCGTGCTCGCCATCGTCTGCCCAGGTCAGGGCTCCCAGACACCCGGCTTCCTCGCCCCGTGGCTCGAACTGCCCGGATTTCACGACCGGATGACGTGGCTGTCGGCCGTCGCCGGCCTCGACCTGGTGACCCACGGCACGACCTCGGATGAGGAGACGATCAAGGACACCGCCATCGCCCAGCCGCTCATCGTGGGCTCAGGGCTGATCTCGCTGCTGGCGCTCTTCTCTCACCCTGCCGACGGGTTTCGCGCCGTCAGCGTCGGCGCCGGGCACTCGGTCGGCGAGATCACGGCCGCCTCGGCCGCCGGGGTGATCTCGGCCGAGCAGGCCATGGTGTTCGTCCGCGAACGGGGCCGCACGATGGCCGAGGCCAGCGCCGTCACGCCCACCGGCATGAGCGCCGTCCTCGGTGGTGACCGCGACGAGGTGCTCGCCGCCATCTCCGCCCACGGACTCACGGCGGCCAACGCCAACGGGGCCGGGCAGATCGTCGCCGCCGGCACCATGGAGCAGCTGGCCGCCCTGCGTGAGGCTCCCCCGGCCAAGACGCGCGTCATACCGCTCAAGGTCGCTGGGGCCTTTCACACCCATCACATGGCGCCCGCGGTCCAGACCCTTCAGGGCTATGCCCGGGCCATGTCCACCCATGACGCGCGGTCCCAGCTGGTGTCCAACGCCGACGGTGCCATCGTCGTCAATGGTCGTGAGGTGCTCCGACGCCTCGTCAACCAGGTGAGCAACCCGGTGCGCTGGGACCTGTGCATGCAGACCTTCCTCGACATGGGCATCACCGGGATGATCGAGATCCCGCCGTCTGGCACGCTGGCCGGCCTGGCCAAACGCGGTATGCCCGGCGTCGAGGTGCTGGCCCTTCGGTCACCCGACGACATCGCCGAGGCCCAGCGCATGATCCGCGAGCACGGTGGCGGCGGTGACGCCGGCGGTCAGACCCCCACCTGGCGCCTCGTCGTGGCGCCGGCCAAGGGCACGGTCAGTTTTGCGGCCCACGGCCAGGCCGAGTCCGGGTCCCGGGTGGCGACCGGGGCGATCGTGGCCCAGATTGAGACCCTGCGAGACACCTACGACGTCAGCACGCCGCACGGTGGGCAGGTGGTCGAATGGCTCGTCGAAGACGGCGACCCGGTGTCCCCTGGCCAACCCCTGCTGCGCCTGCACCCGAGCGAGTGACCGAGATGACTGTGACAGCCAAAGGCACCGGACGACTGGCCGAGAGCGCCGGGGCGGCACATGCGCGCATCTGGGGAGTCGGCGCCTACCGCCCCGAGCGGGTGGTCACCAACGACGAGGTCTGCACCTGGATCGACTCGAGCGACCAGTGGATCCGCGAACGGTCCGGCATCATCAGCCGACGCTTCGCGGCGCCCGACGAGTCGGTCGTCGACATGGCCGAGGTGGCCACCCGTCAGGCCTTGGCCAACGCGGGCCTGGCACCGGAGCAGGTGGGGGCCATCATCCTCGCCACGGTGACGCACCCCTACCAGACCCCCGCCGCCGCGCCGATCCTGGCCGACCGCCTGGGCGGACACGCGGCCGCCTTCGACATCTCGGCGGCGTGCGCGGGCTACTGCCACGGCATCGCGGTAGCAAGCGACATGGTGCGAGGCGGCAGCGCCGAGTTCGTCGTCGTCGTGGGAGTGGAGAAGCTCTCGGACTTCACCGACAAGCACGACCGCGGCACCGCCTTCATCTTTGCTGACGGAGCCGGAGCCGCCGTGGTCGGCCCCTCGGACACCCCTGGCATCGGCCCCACGGTGTGGGGTTCGGACGGTGACCAATGGGAGACGATCGCGCAACGGCAGCCGTGGACCGACCTGCGCGATGGGTCGACCGAGTGGCCGGCCATCGGCATGGCGGGCCAGTCGGTCTTTCGCTGGGCGGTCTACTCGATGGCCCCGGTCGCTCGGGCCGCCATCGACAAGGCGGGCATCTCCGTGCACGACCTGGACGCCTTCATCCCCCACCAGGCCAACATGCGCATCATCGACGCGATGATCAAGCAGCTGCAGCTGCCCGCCGACATTGCCATCGCCCGCGACATCGCCGAGACCGGCAACACCTCGGCTGCCTCGATCCCACTGGCGACGGAGCGCATGTTGCGCGAGGGCGAGGCACCCAGCGGCGGCCTGGCGCTGCAGATCGGGTTCGGGGCCGGACTTGTCTATGCCGCCCAGGTGGTCACCCTGCCCTGACGTCCCCGGCCCACCACAAGCATCCGCGTCCTGGCGGGAACCAGGACAGCAGCACCACCGACACGCACCATCATCGATGAACGACCGACAACAAGGAGCAGAGCACCATGGCGCAGAGCGAAACCGAGATCCTCGAGGGCCTCGCCGAGATCGTCAACGAAGAGACCGGCCTCGACGTTGCTGATGTCGAGCTGGACAAGTCCTTCACCGACGACCTCGACATCGACTCCCTGTCGATGATGACCATCGTCGTCAACGCCGAGGAGAAGTTCGGGGTCCGCATTCCCGACGAAGAGGTCAAGAACCTGCGCACCGTGCGCGACGCCGTCACGTTCATCTCCGGCGCCCAGGCCTGAGCACGCCCTGAACGTTCGGCTACCTCCCATGACGCGGCGCCCGGTCGCGCCGATCGAGCTCGTCGCTCGGCATACGAGCGCCGCGTCAGGGGTAACAGTGGGCAGCGACCACGCTGCCGTGATCGACCCGCAGCACCACACCACGCACCACCCAGCAGTGCCAGCACGCAGGCACGAACCGCACAACCACCCCCTTGATGCAAGGAGCACCACCCATGACTTCCGCACGTGACCAGCGGATCGTCGTCACCGGACTGGGCGCCACCACGCCTCTCGGTGGCACGATCTCGTCGACCTGGGATGCGCTACTCGAGGGGCGGTCCGGAGCTCGGACCATGGACTTCGACTGGGTGGCCAAGTACGAGCTGCCTGTGACCTTCGCCGCCACGGCAGAGGTCCCCGCGGAGGGGGTCCTGAGCAAGGTCGAGATGCGTCGGCTCGACCCGTCGTCGCAGTTCGCCCTCATCGCGGCACGTGAGGCGTGGGCCGACGCCGGCGCGCCTGAGGTCGACCCGGAGCGGCTGGCCGCCGTCGTCGGCTCCGGCATCGGCGGCGTCTGGACTTTGCTGAGCCAGTGGGACGTCCTCAAGGAGAAGGGGCCCCGGAGGGTGTTCCCGCTCGCTGTACCGATGCTCATGCCCAACGGCCCGGCGGCGACGGTCTCGCTCGAGATCGGTGCCCGTGCCGGTGCCCACACACCCGTCAGCGCCTGCGCGTCGGGCGCCGAGGGCATGGGGTATGCCCTGGAGATGATCCGCAGCGGCCGAGCCGACATCGCGGTATGCGGTGGCACGGAGGCGGCGATCCATCCGCTGCCGATCAGCGGCTTCGCGGCCATGCAGGCTCTGTCGACCCGCAACGACGAACCGACCCTTGCCTCGCGGCCCTACGACACCGGTCGCGACGGTTTCGTGCTCGGCGAGGGCGCTGCCTTGATCGTGATCGAGCGTGAGGACCACGCTCTGGCCCGCGGCGCCAAGATCTACGCCGAGCTGGCGAGTGTGGGCATGTCCTCGGATGCCTACCACGTCGCCGCGCCGGAGCCGGAGGGGGCGGGCGCGTCGCGCGCCATGGTCGAAGCGGTGCAGCGCGCCGGCATCACGGCAGCCGACATCGTCCACATCAACGCGCACGCCACGTCGACTCCCGTCGGTGACGTTGCCGAGTCCAACGCGATCCGTCGCGCCTTCGGGGCGGCGGCCGACGGGATGCCGGTCAGCGCCACCAAGTCCATGACCGGCCACCTGCTCGGCGCAGCGGGAGCGCTCGAGGCCCTCTTCACCATCCTGGCCATCCATCACCGCACCGCCCCGGCGACGATCAACCTCGACGACTTCGACTCTGCCATCGACCTCGACGTGGTCCACAAGGGGCATCGATCGCTGCGCGACGGCGACATCGCGGCGTTGAACAACTCGTTCGGCTTCGGCGGGCACAACGTGGCGCTCGTCGTCAAGAGCATCTGATGGCGGCTCGCGAACCGTCGGCGGCCTCGGCTCAAGCAGCCGCCGCCGCGCGCGTCAAGGTGCCCCGGGAGCAGGACCCGCGCAACCCCAACACCCGGCTGGCCGCCTTCTTCGACGAGGGCAGTGTCGAGCTGATCACCCCCGATGACGGGTCAGGCATGCTGGCCGCGATCGGTCGGGTCGACGGTCACGACGTCGTGGCCTTCTGTTCCGACGCGACGTTCCAGGGCGGCGCGCTCGGCATCGACGGCTGCAAGGTGATCGTCACGGCCTACGAACGGGCGCTGTTCGAAGGTGTGCCCGTCGTCGGCATCTGGCACTCGGGCGGCGCTCGCCTCGCCGAGGGTGTCGTGTCGCTGCACGGGTTCGGCCTGGTGTTCGCCGTCATGACGCGGGCGTCCGGCAAGATCCCCCAGATCTCGATCGTCATCGGCCCGGCGGCCGGGGGCGGGGCATACGGCCCCGCCTTGACCGACATCGTCATCCTCGGCCCCGACGGCCGGGTCTTCGTCACCGGTCCGGACGTCGTCCGCTCGGTCACGGGCGAGAAGGTCGATGCGCTGCGCCTCGGCGGACCCGAACCCCACGGACGTCGCTCCGGCGTGGTCCACGTGGTGACCGACACGACCGAGGAGGCCTTCGAACGAGGCCGTCAGCTGTGCAGCCTGCTCGGCAACCAGGGCTCGCTCGACGTGTCGAGCGTCCAGGACCGCAACCTGGCGTCGACCTTCCCGGACTCGGCCAAGCGCGCCTACGACGTGCATCCCCTGGTGTCGGACGTCGTGGACTCCGCCGACGACCTGGTCGAGCTGCACCCCCGGTGGGCCCCCAACATCACCACCACGCTGGGACGGTTCGGCGGACGCACCGTGGGCGTCATCGCCAACAACCCGATGCGGCTCGGTGGCTGCCTCGACTCGCCGTCGGCTGAGAAGGCGGCGCGGTTCGTGCGCATGTGTGACGCGTTCGGGGTGCCCCTCATCGTCCTGGTCGACGTCCCCGGCTATCTGCCCGGTGTCGGTCAAGAATGGGACGGTGTCGTGCGTCGCGGAGCCAAGCTCCTGCATGCCTTCGCCGAGGCCACCGTGCCGCGCATCACGCTCATCACCCGCAAGACCTATGGCGGTGCCTACATCGCGATGAACTCGCGAGCCTTGGGCGCCACCAAGGTCTTCGCCTGGCCGACCGCCGAGGTGGCCGTCATGGGGGCGGTCGCCGCCGTGCGGATCCTGCACCGACGACGCCTGGCCGAGGTCGAGGAGGACGAGCGCGGTGCGCTCGAACAAGAGCTGGCCGTCGAGCATGAGGCTCTTGCCGGTGGCCTCAACCGTGCCGTCGAGATCGGAGTGGTCGACCAGATCGTCGAGCCGGAGGCGACGCGATCGGCCATTGCCGCCGCGCTCGCGGTCGCGCCACCGCGCAAGGGCGACCACGGCAACATTCCGCTGTAGCGTGCTGCGCGGGTCACCGCAGCCGATGGAGCACGGCGGACCGTCCGTGTTGGGCTGGGGCTCATCCCACCTTGTGCAGCCAGCGCACGGGGGCGCCGTCGCCGGCATACCGGAACGGCTCGAGCTCTCGGTCCCAGGGGGCGCCCAGCACGCTGTCAAGCCGGGTGGTCAGTGACGTCAGGTCTCCGCGACACGCGGCCAGCGCCTCCCGAATCCGGTCCTCGTTGACGACGGTGTCACCGTTGGCCGAGGTCCACGCGTGATGAATGCCGAGAGTCGGGGTGTAGCTCCACCGAGAGCCGTCCGCCCCCGGGCTGGGTTCTTCGGTGACCTCGAACCTGACGTTCTCCCAGCCACGTAGCGCGCTGGTGATCGCCGAGCCCGTGCCGGGCACACCAGACCACGCCAGCTCAGCGCGCAGAAGCCGCGGGGAGGCTGGCTGAGGGATCCACTCGAAGGCCACAGGGTGCTCGACGACGGACTCGATCGCCCACGTCAGATGAGGGCACAGCGCAGCGGGGGTCGAGTGCACCAGCACCACCCCGCGAGCGACAGGTCGACCTGTCGAGGCAGACATCCGAACCTCCTGGAGTTGAGGGACGTCTTCCCCAACGACCTCGAACCAGGCGATTCGTCATGTGCCGACCCGACGCTGCTACGCGCCGACGTGGACCGTCACACTGCCCCTATTGTGCCCCATCTGTCACACAAGCACCACACTCCGTGGTGGCCTTTCGTCCGAGGGTGCCCGGCCCGCCATACTCCCCTCCCTCCCCC
>CXWJ01005859.1_pt1 | contig 23460 bp, 25 predicted proteins | sample 590841 | NCBI WGS metagenome assembly CXWJ01 (sample SAMEA3498367, study PRJEB10139) | wastewater metagenome | biome: wastewater treatment plant; material: activated sludge | place: Austria | collected 2015-01-21 | reverse complement strand
CACTTAATTATGAGTCAGAAAAAAATCGAGTCCAGGTTGGCAACAGAGCTTAATGTATCTGAAGCGAAAGCGAACACCATCTTCAACGCATGCATCGAGGTGCTGAAGGATGAAATCAGCAACCTGAAGCCTGGCGAAAACCTGGTGATCAGAAAATTTGGCACTTACCGCGTGATACACCAGAAGGCCAGGGTGGGCAGAAACCCATCAACTGGAGCGCCGTTGGATGTGGCTGCTAAAAATATCCTGAAATTCAAACCTGCTAAACAGATGCAGGAAGCAATCGCAAGTAAATAGTTTTCATTTGGTTTTTTGGGATCGGCCTCGGAGCGAATGCTTCGGGGCTTTTTGTTTTAACTGGGCTATATATATTATTCTTTTTTTGATTTTTTCTTAAAGGGGGGGGCTACTATTAATTTAGTAAACGAAATTGCCCTTTTGCCCTTCGACCATTTAAGTAGTTGTAAATTAATCGATTAAGTCAGGGCAAATGCAGGACGCGGCAGGGCAAAAGGATCAAAGAACATTCAGGACAAAACGATGGTTTTTGATATTATGAAAATGTCCTGTATAACGTCTTGAAAATCATTGGCTTATAAAAAACAGGACAAAAGTTACATTTAAAAAGCTATTATAAAGGTAGTCTCCTCTGGGAGAGGGTAGAGTACGGGTGCGTCCTTTGCCGTGCAGTCGAAACCGCGCAGATTGCAGGGAAATCATCATCATAATTATAAAATCTGACGGATATGTTTAACGGGAAATGGAAAATGCCGCTGATCAAATTTGCATTCAAAGTTTTGAAAAACAACGTAGTTGATAAGCTCATCACTTACGAACCTTTGCACAAGTATGTAGCCAGCCGCCTGGAAATGCTTGAAAAGGTGGTTGATAAACTCACCGACAAGGATCCTAATGACATAGTCCAGCTCCGCTACCTGTGGGAAACAGAAAAAGATGATCTTTTTGACAGCAGCCTGGACATCGCCGCAGCGATCGTGCTGGAAAAAATCAAAGACCCGGAAACAGCCCAGATGGTATCGCAGCTCCTGCTCGACCTCAAGGATGAAGAAATTGTATAATTAGCTTTGTAAGTTCATAAACATTTACCCCGCGGGAGTAGCCAACACTACTCCCGTTTTCTATTTTATAAAGTCGTATTCTAAATAATTTCGTATTTTAGTGGAAATTATATATCAGGATATCCTATGAATATGACTCTCAGAGCTTCAGTTCCAATTAAGCCTTACTTACTTAAGTTTATACGGCACATCGAGAACCTGGACGAAAACCAGCCATTGAACATCAACAACGGCGGTGTGGTGGGTTATGTCTTAAAAGGCTACCTCACCACAAAGTTGAAAGTGCAATACAAAACGGAAAAGAAATTCACATCCATCCAAAAAGAATATACATCCACGCTGTGGTTTGAGGTGAATGAAGAAATGAAGCAGTTCAACACCTTCTATATCGACAAAAGCAGCATTGTTTCTTTCAATTCATTTTTATTAAGGTTGTTTCATGAATTTTTACTGGACAAAATCCGCGACGGAAAGGTGGATGGGTTACAGGCCAGGGCGATCATTCTTGAGTTCATGGAAAAATTCGGGATCGACGAAGAAATAGATGCCGGCAGTCTTAAAAAAGCAAATTACCGCCTCAGATTATCAAAAAAACTTCCAATATTTTAGTAATGAAGCTGGATTCGTGTTTGAATCGCTTATAAAATAAGGCTTCCCGGCCTTGTTTTACAAAAACCACCATGTCCCCTCGTTACTGTGCGTCAGGTTGTCCTTTACCTATCGTTCCTTTTCTGCGATTTTTGCCCCATGCCAGCATTAACCAGTATCAGCGAATTGTGCGCAGAAGGAAATTTGTCCGGGTTATTCGAAATAGAATACATCCCGACCGCATGGGTGAATCAAAGCACCTATGAAAAAATACTCAGCTCCGCAAATAACTGGCAGTACGACATCGAACTGACACAGGGATCCTGGCTGACTGCCGGCCTGGTCAGGCAACCACAAAAAAAGATTTGGAGCGAAACAGAGAAGCCCACTTCGCAGGGGCCTTCTTACGAGCAATCGGTCAGCGGAACGACGCCGAAAATGAAACCGGCAGTGACGATGCAGTTTGAACAAATGTCGCATTACAGATTTCTTTTGCGGGTGACGGACGCCAACGGGCAAAAATGGATTTTAGGAACCCTGGATCAGCCATTCGATTTTTCTGCATCCTCCGTTTCCGGATCGGCTAATCAGTACAGAATAGAGTTTGAATCAATCACCAGCTATCGGGCGCATGGATTTGTGCCGGTGCTGTAAACGTCCTTTTAAAGCGGCAAAGGATTATTCAATTTTACAATATGAAAGCGATAAAAGACAAATATTTCAATGTAGTAACCAACAAAGAAAGTGGTATTCCAGAAATATTTCTCTACGGCTACATTGGGCAGGATTTACGGTATTCACAAGAAAGAAAAGAGGAATCAATCACCGACCTGATGTTTGTACAAACCCTCAGAAGCCTTGAGGAAAAACATAAACGCATTAATTGCCGCATCAATTCCCCCGGCGGCTCGATGTTTCATGGCAATTCAATAATTACCAGCGTGAGATCTTCGAAAGCTGAAATCCATATGTACAATGACGGATTAGCTGGAAGTATGGCTGCCGAAATATGGACATGCGTAAATATTAAGAGGAGGCACATGCCAAGTAATGCTTTATTAATGAAGCATTCCCCTATAAATATTGAAATTGGAAATGCGCTTGACTTCAGAACAGCAGCCGACTTGCTCGACAAGTTTCAGGAGACATTAGTCAATAATAATGTGGACGCTTTAGGCTGGGAAGCCGAAAAGGTGAAAAACACATTTTTTGATTATAAAGACCATTGGATAACGGCTGTCGAGGCAAAGGCGATGGGGCTGATTGAAGATGTTGACACCTACGAAGTAAAAAACAAGATAGAGAATATAGAAAACATGAGTTACGAGGATATTTTAAACCATTTCACAGAGAGCGATGACCAAGAGGCGCAGGGATGGTTGCAAAAAATGTACAATCGTATAACCAATACCGCAAAACATCAAAAACACATTATTTCAAACGCATCAAAAAATTCCGAAATGAATATCAATGAATTTAAAGCATCGCTGGAAGACAATTCCCTCAGCATCGAGGATGTTCAAAAAGTCCTCAACGAGAAAGGCTTTGTGGTTGCCAAAGTCGAAGCAGTTACCACGCCAGCAGAAAAAACAGCCGAGGAAGTAAAAACCCCAGACATATCCGCAGTTATTGAGGCTGCCATCAAGCCGCTGACTGACAAGATCGCAGCGCTTCAGGGCAAGATCGACAAACTGGAAGCGGGTCCGGGAGCCGGAGCGACCAAAGGCAAATCTGCCGGGGATGACTATCCTCCAGACCAGGGCGAGGAAGAAGACGAGCTGGACAAATTCAACAAAGCAATGAACGCGGCAGCCCAAAATCATCGGGTAATGCCTATTCAATAGCGCCGGAAACGACCGGGCGATCACTTAAACCTTTATTTCACTAAGAAACACTATAAACAAAATGGCTATTACAATAACCACCGCCGGAAATGCACTTGGACAATACTGTGTAAGGTACAGCGACAAGATCAACACGACTCTCCGTCAAGGGTTGGAGTTTGAGGCTGACCTGCCAAAAGTGTCTGCCGACTACGCCTATCAAGGGTTGGACGTAACACACTCTGATGTTTTGCAGCCCTACCAGAAGGCCCATACCCCCAATAATTCTGAAACCTTCAACGGCATCAACAACATATTACAGGTCGGCAAAATCGACCTTACGTATGACTGGACAGAGATGAACAAATTCTACGACAAGTGGAAGTGCAATTGGTGGGAAGCTGGTAAAGACACCCAGGAATGGACTTTTCCACGCTATATGATGGAAAAGGTAGTAATGCCTAAGTTCATTGACGACCTGAACGCCGCAAGCTGGTCCGGTATTTACGCAGCTCCGACGCCTGGCACGCCTGGTGCCGCAGCTACCGCCTTCACCGGATACGGAAAACGAATCACTGACGCGATCACAGCCACTGCGATCACGCCGATCGTCACCGGTGCGTTTGTTTCTACCACGATGGTGGCCCAGATCACGGCATTTTGTGCAGCACTGCCCATCCGCTACCGATATGTGGAAGGAGTGATTGAAATGAGTAAAACCAATGCGCAATTGTACGCTTCCGACTGGGCAGCTAAATTCCCTGGAAGGGAGGTGGTTGAAAAAGAACACGACAAACAATACCTGCGGGTGGATCACTTCAATAAACGCATCATTGGACGTACCTCAATGGAGGGCAGCAGCAGGATCGTTCTACGATTCCCGGCGCTGGATTCAATGATCGTTGTCACAAAGAACGGGCTTCCAACAATGCCTCAGTTCCGGTTCCTGGAGCAGGGCCGTGAGTTGTGGGTTCAAACGGAGCTTTTCCGTTGCTTCGGCTTCGAGACCTACCAGCACATGTTCGTCAACGACCAGGTGTAACACCTTAATCATCAGCGCTCCATCGGGGTGCTGATGATTTTGTTTGTACAATATTATTATTTCAAAATCTTCAATACAATATAATGAGCGATCAATTAGAAGACATCAAAAAAGAAAACGAACGGCTGAAGGCAAAGGCGGATGAATTAACGGCGATAAATGCCGGACTGGAAAAAGCCCTGAAGGAAAAAACCACAGGCCCTAAAAAAGTCAAAGGTGACTTCACTGCAAAATGGAAAACTCCTGCCGGAAAAGAGGTAACCAGGAAGTTTGGCTTTGTGGCTGGACATGCGTTTTTGTGGTTGAACGGAGAGAAAGTGCCTACGGAGGCTGTGATCGATGCCGCCAACGGCAAAAAACTTACGGACGAAGTACTGAAGGCGCATCCCTGGCTTAATGCCGAGATGGCAGCAGAACACCTCACATACATGGCTAAGGTCGGATACGGCTACCTGGAAGAAAGGAAGTAAGCCAGGTGTAATATTTGAAACACTATTTGTAAACACTTCAATAAAAAAATATGTCAGATTTAATTAATCTCGTCGAAGTTTGCGGAACGACCTACCCTCCCGGTATGGAAGTTGACGTTTACTACACCTGTAGCTGCGAACTCGCAGACTGGCCGCAAACACTGGAAGAATTGGCGGCACCGGGCACTGCTCCTGGCGACAGCGTTACGCTTGGCGAAGCATTTGACTTTACCGGCGCCGGATCGGGTTTCGGATACTGGAGGAAAGCTACGGCTTTGGTTGACCGGGGTGGAGCAAGCATGGGTGTAGAAGGCGAAGTTGGCGCACAGGCGCTCTTTTCCGGATCTCGTTTCTTCATTAAAGGAACAGAAGCCGAAAAAGCAGAATTCGCCAAAAACCTGGTTTCTGCGTCAGGATGTTTGATCATCATGCAAAAACCACGCGAAAGCACGGATTATATTGTTTGCGGCAAAAAAGCAATCCCTGCAATCGTAGAAACGGTGGATTTCAATACCGGTGAAAAGGTGGGTGACGCCAACGGATCGGCTTATGCCGTGAGGGCAAACACCAATTTGCAGTATTATCCACAGGCGTTAGGCGTGGATGTTACACCGTTACCATAGGAGATTTATTTATCATTTTTTTTAAAACCTTAATTCAATTATAAAATGGCAAACAAAATAGGTCTCCCAACGGAAGTAGCTGCGAAATATGATCTCGTGAACTGGACAGGAAGCCACCGGCAGGTGTTCGGTACATTCGGTTTGATTGATTTGACAGAATTAACGCTGGATAAAGCCGACAGGCTGTACAAGCGCAAATTCCCAAAGCTTCGGCTGAAGGGAGAAAAAGCAACCACAGAAGCTGCGAACAAGAAGAACTGAACTGTTTAGATAACTTTTTATGAGAAGAAAGCCGTATCACCTCGTGTGGTGCGGCTTTTTAACAATATGCGAAAAAGAATCCTTTCCTGGTTTAAAAAAGACTGCCCTTATTACGAGGGCGTTGCCATTTACCGGCAAACATGCGGACCATACGCGCCACAGCTATTCGAACAGTATCTCACGGGGCATTTTGTGCCCGACGACATTGAAAAGCGCCTCAAATATGCGCTGGAATGTTACCTGGAAGCCCACCAGGACGAAACGGAAGGGCTAGAAGAAGAAGAACAACATGAAGTTCCTGATCAGGAGGCCCCGACAGATAAAATCGAAGAGCCAAAAGCCATTTCCAATCTCCGCGAATCCGCAAAACTGCTCCACAAGCGCCACGCAATGCTCCACAGCGAGCTACGCATCGCCGGCACCGATAAAAAACGCCTTGAACTCGCTTCAGACATCATGGAAAACGTCATTCCTGAATTGGATGGGATTTATGACCGGATCAGGGATTGGCAAAACACCGGAGAGCTGCCCGCGGAGCTGTCAACGGTTGACACGGTGCAGGATACTGTAAAAAAGATGTTGCACGTCGCTTCACTTAAAAGCAGGATTTCCCGTCTGACCGGGTTTATGAAAAAACAGCTATCTGCAAGCGACCGACAGAAATACGAAGAAGAGAAATTGGAGAAAGAGATTGAGCTGGCGGAGCTGGAAGCCCTTTTGGGGCTGTCTTAAAGCGCCTGGTGTCCTTCCTTCAACAATTGTTCAGGGGTAATTTTACGACATGACCGTAAATACAATAAACAAACCCGACATTATTACCCGCGAGAAAGCCAGGGACATCGAGGTCATCCAGGAATATTTCGCCGGCACAAAACCCGAAGAAGAGCTAACCGACCACCAGTTGGAAAAACTCCGCAGGATCCGCACGGCACATGCCGGCCTGTTGGCATTCAAAAGCAACTTCATGATTATCGGCATGCTGATGAAAACATTCGACATCAGCCAGGCGCAGGCTTACCGAGACGTAAACGATACCAATCTCATACACGGCAACTTCCGGAAGTCAAACAGGGAGCTAAAACGCCACATTGCCGAGGAAATGGCGTTGGAGACCTACCGGGTCGCAAAAGAGCAAGGCGACACCAAAGGTATGTCCGCAGCCAACCGCAACTACATAGAAGCGACCGGTATTTCAATCGCAGATCCTGACATTCCGGATTATGAAAAATTGCAACCAAATGTTTACCCGATCATCCTGTCCAAAAACATGGAAGAATTGATCGAAAAGTTGCTATCATCTCCCGGAGCGGTCAATTTATCGAAATTTTATAACCAACAGGCCGAAAATGCAGAATACACAGATGTCGCAGAGCGAACTGATCAGGAAGGAGATTCAGAGACTCCACGATAAGGGCAGCGGCGACTGGCAGGGGTTAAGCAGGCAAGTATTGAACGCATACAAGCCCATCGAGTACAATTTACCGCAACTGCTTGCCGCAAAAGCCAGTCTCCGCCACAAATGGCTTTTCCTGGAATGGGGCCGCGGAACAGGAAAAACCACCTATATCGGACATCACATCCGCCAGATTGTTTATAGCATGGCTAGATCGAACGGGCTTTTCATAGGCCCTACTTACCAAAAGATACTCACACAGATACTTCCGTCGATGATACAGGGATTAGAGCAGCAGGGGCTATACCAGGGGCTTCATTATTTCATTGGCAGGAGGCCCCCGAAATCATGGAACTGGACGCTGCCATTTCAACCACCAACCCGATTTGACAAGTATATTATTTTCTACAACGGTACAGGGGGAAACCTTATATCCCACGACGTGCCTGGCGATGGCCGGGGATTAAATACCGATTGGGAGGTTGGCGATGAAAGCGCACTATTGAAAAAAAACCTCCTCGACGAAAACACTTCTCCGACGCTCAGGGGAAGCAATAAGCGGGAGTTTGGAAACAGCCCGTTCTTTACCTCCAGGCTACATGGTTCATCTACGCCACTCACTCAGTCGGGGCAGTGGTTTATCGACATGGAAGCAGAGGCCATAAAGAATCCGGAGAAGATAAAGTTCATCTCCGCCGACTGTAGGTTTAATTTACAAAACCTGAGCGACACCTACATGGAAGACAATAAGGCTAACACACTGCCCTGGATATTCGATGCCGAGTACTTAAACATTCGTCCCAGGCAAATCAAGGGCGGGTTTTACCCCTTACTTGATGAGGATAAGCATACCTACAACAACTTTAATTACTCCCACTACCACCGGGTTGGGCAAGAGATAGACTGTCGTGGGGATGCTGACTTGGTTGCGGCCAAGCCATTAATTGTTGGAGTGGACTGGGGCGCTACGATCAATTGCCTGGTCGCCTGCCAACACCTCAACAAGGAACTGCGGGCACTTAAATCCATGTATGTGTTGGGTGATTTGAAAGAGATACAGTCCGACCTGTTTGACAGGTTTGACAAGTACTATCGCCACCACCCCACAAAGACCATATTCCTTTGGTATGACAACAGCGGTAATGTCAACACGGGCATCGACAAATACACACGGGCACAGATGGCTAAGAGGCAGTTGGATGCGCTTGGCTGGACGGTAAGGCTGATGACTGTTGGAGGCAGGAACCCTGAGCATGGTCCCAAACAACTACTGTGGACAGAAATACTCAAAGAGCAGAACCATCGGCTCCCTGTATTCCGGATGAATAAGAGCAATTGCACAGAGCTTTGGATATCCATGTTAAACGCCAAGTCTATGCCAGGGACCAATGGGGAAATCAAGAAAGATAAGCGACCAGAGCACTCGACCGTCATACCTCGGCAACACGCCACCGACCTCAGCGACGCTGCTGATGCGATCGTCTATGGAATGTTTCGCGGCCTTCTCACCAATATTGGGTTCAGCCTACCCGAACTTAAAGTCAAATCATCATAGCCCACTGCATATTTCCCTTTTTTTCAACTCAAACAATTGTCCAAACCGACAGGCACCGGCAGAGATTCGGCTCAAATAAAGATGTTTTTTAAAAAATTAACAGGCGGAAACACCAATAACCACAAGCGATTCAGGTTTTTAAAATGATAAGCTCAAAACCGGGTTGAACCAGGAGTATTCGCGTCCTCTGGATTATAATTGAAACGACACAAATTTGTGTTGTGAATTTATTCGAGACATATTTCAAGTATTTCGAGCACCAAGCAAAGAACCACCCGGACATCTTGCACACAGATGCAGGCAAGGCATTTGAATTAATCAGCGTGGAAGAAGTTTTTGGAGATTTCAAAACAATCGGCAAGAAAGGCGTGGTAATGCGCCTTCTTGAATTCGGATTCGGTTTAAGTATCGGATCAAACACCCTCCGCCCAATGACCGGAGGCTTTATGATTTTAAACTACCACAGCGCCCGCCTCACGGGTAAAGACGGGTTTTACGAAGCCATAAAACAAGCTGAAAAAATCACCGACGACATCATTCACAAAATGGTTCACGACTCCCGAAACGGGCACCCGCTCTTCGGGTACTCCTTCAACACCGCCAAAAACAACAACATCACAATGAAAAGAAACTCAGGCGATGTTGCTTATAGCGGGTTTATCTGTGTTTTCACTATCACACCGAGCTGGGAAATCTGCTTTACCGACAACCCTATGTCAAATGCCTGGACTATCGACTCCGGAGAGCATATACAAACAGAAGAGGAAATGGACTGGGTTACCTGATGGCACGCCTGGTTTGACTGTCCTTTGTCACACAATCAATATAGGACAAATTTGTGATATGAATTTGTTCGAAACATACCACACCTATTTCCAGCAACTGGCCGTCGAGCACCCGGATATATTGCATACTCCGGAAAGAAAAGCTTTCGAAATGATTGGCGTGGAGGAAGCGGTTGGGGATTTTCGGACAGTAGGTAAAAAAGGCGTGATCATGCGTCTGCTTGAGTTCAGCTATTCCATCGACCTGACCAACGAACCACTGAAGCGCACTACCGCCGGGTTTATGGTATTAAACTACCATAGCTCCAGGAAAGCCGGCAGCCAGGGTTTTATCGATGCAATCAAAACCGCAGAAGCTGTGACCCGCGACATCATCCAGCGAATGATTTACGACAGCCTCGACGGGCACATCCTTTTCAGGCACTCACTAACCAGTTCGGACGACCTCAACGTAGGCATGGCGATCAATAAAGGAGATATAGGGTACAGCGGCTTTTTATGCACTTACACCGCGATACCGGCATGGAGAGATTGTTTTGAAGAAGATGCAGAAACACCCGCCTGGGTCGATGGCGGTTTAACACCACATGAGTTATAATGATAGCACTTATTCAATATCCTGGTGACATTTCACTGTCCAAAAATCAGATGATCTACAAGTTCAGGGCAACTGACGACGACAGCGTGCCCTACGGACCGGTCGGCGCATCCGCCCAGGTGACCACAAACACCAATGGCTATCAGGAAAACGACACGTTAAGTATCACATGGACAGAGCCAAACGGAACAACAAAGACGGCTAACTTCATCGCACATGTGATCACAGATCCCGATTCTGACGTACACATCCAGGCTCAGCCTTCAGGCTTGTCAGATGAAGACTATTTCAATCTTGTGGCAAGCAAAATCCAAAAACATCCATGGTTATCTCCTTTTTTCACTGTCCAAGCAATTTTCCTGGACCCGGAATGGTCGATCAGTATCACGGCTAACGACATCGACCCGGACTGGGTAGTTTCCTTTATAATCACAGGAGTTGACGCAGGGTCAAGCCCTTCAACGACATCTACGGGAGTGGTGGCTGACAACACCCCAGAAAACTACGAACTGCTGGTAGAGCTATTCTTCCAGCCGGTTTATGGAGAAGATTATGTTAAAGTGGCCGACCTTTCCGGGAAACCCGACAAAGACGGGTACCTCAGTTTTGACATCCAGGACATCATAAACAAACAAATCAGGGAAAGTTTCATCACACCGCCTATGCCTGTTTTCGGAACGATGGAGCCACAACTAGCGAACAACATCCGAAAACATTACGTGCGCTACAAAGAAAGCTACGAAGGTGTTACAGGCAATTGGACTTACCTCGGATTTTATAAAACACTCTGCGGAGGCATCAAGAAAAACCTCTTTGCCGATTTCGGATTCTTCTTTGAATTGAACGAAACGAACAGCCTGCTTACCTGGTACCCTGACGGTAAGACGGTCAGCGAAGACCAGCCGGAATATCTTGCCTGGTACAACTACCACGACGAAGAAAAACAAGTGATGCTGGAAGTGTTGATCATGGATGCAGACGGCAACGCCGATGTTTTAATTAAACACGATGCCGGCACCATCATCACGGTGCCAGAGATGGAAGTACTGCTGATTCCTGTAGGATACAGCCAACTGGAACTGGAGTTAGAAGCAATGGATATTGTAAAATACAGCGTCCGCGTGATCGAATTTGATGACGATCCTGGACTTCCTGTGGGCTGGTCGCAGTACAGATCCTTTTATGTTGACAAAAACCACTACGAAGACAAAAGGTATATCGCCTATTTTAATGGCTTTTGCGTACCTGAAACGCTGCGCTGCCTGGGGCAATTGACCAAAAACCTGACCGTAGATCGTAAAGAATCCCAGAAAATATTGGAACCAGCTTACCAGTCGCTTGAATCCGAGATATTCCAGTATGACGAGCAATACATGAACTACTTCATTTATCGCTCCGGCTACCTCAGCAAATATGAAGTCGATGCGCTTCAGGAGCTACTGATTTACAACGACGCCTATGAAATTTATAACGAAGGTTACATTCCGCTAAGGATCACCGACAAACAGTACAAAATCACCCAGTCCAGGCAATTCCTGCACAGCGTGGAATTCCAGGCGGAGCCACGGTTCATGGACAAGTCCTACTCAAACATAGTCATGCAGTTGGATTCCTCGCAGGAAGGCTGGATCACGGACCCAGGCGAATTTTGGGAAACACAGGCAGGGCAATCCTGGTGGGAATAACATTTTTAAATCAAACACTCGAAATGAAACACTTACTTCTGATATTTTTCACGCTATTTTCTATTTCCCTTTTCGGCCAGATCAAGCCGCACAACTTCCCCGTTGACAACACACCCAGCGACACCGACGCGCTCTATACACAGGAGCTGGTCAGTGGCACATCCATCGCCAGGAAGTTCATGCTCCCGGTGTTGAAGAAATACTTTTCACTCGACATCAGGGTGGCGCCTATTCCATATACCCCCTTCGCTACCGGCAACACCGAATATTTATTCCAACTGGTAGAGGATCCGGAAGGCGATAGTTATTACATCGACGGCGAAGGGAATTCAATGCTGTTATACGACGCAGGTGTTTCAGGTGCGATAGCCGATTCAATAGGAGTTGTGCGCGATTCTCTTTCCGACCTGCGGGCGCTGATTGAATTGCTCCAGGAAACGAAAGCAGACTCTTTAGATGTTCATCAGGACAGTATAGTGATCTTATTCGCTTTAGGGGTAGAAATAGCGAGTGATACTATTCATGGAACGGGCGGCGGCGGTGGCGGCGGGGTTGGTAAAGGATATATTATTCAGGATTCAGCACCGGCGGATACTCTTTATAAATGGGTTGACCGTACCACGTGGGATAGCACCACTGTTTTCCATGTCAAAGAATACATTTTAGGAGAGGGATGGGTAACGACAGGATACCTTGACACAATCAACTACGCCTATTCCGCAAGCCCGCCGATTTACGTGGTGATAACAGGCCAGTCGAACGCTACGCCCCGCTCCGGGCAAACAGCTACGGTTTCAGATACGATCGCCTCCCCAATGACAACAATCTGGAATGGCGATAGCGAAAGCTGGACGCCGCTTCACACCGGCAAGCAATGGATGAACGGAACCTTCCCTGGTCGCTCCGTCTGGTGGGGATTAACAATGGGAAAAGAAGCCGCAACGGTTGACAACCGGATTGTGAAAATCGTTTACCACGCATCTGGTGGGCTGACAATAGACAATTGGTTTACAGACTCCCTGCACTGGGACACACTTTCACAAAGGATTGCAGACTCAGGCATACCCCGCATTGATGCTGGAATATGGGACCAGGGGGAGACCGACGGCTGGACGGGCCGTCGGCCTGAACAGTACCAGGCGGATTGGTTTAGGGTCATGGGCCAGTTTCAGGCATTGCCGGAGTGGTACGAAGACACCCGCATTTTCGCTATACAAATGAATACCGGAGAGATTGGTAACGAGTTTGACTTGACAGGGTTTCCTTCAGGGGAAATGGCGAATACGTTTTTTAACAGGCTTGCCGATGATAACCACAAATGGACATATGTAGTCAAAAACGATGATACGCAGGTCATTGCAGACAGTTCACATATCAACGCTGACGCTAACATCACTTTAGGGAAAAGGTTGTGGGGATTGATTTCCGGGCGAACTATTTACAATCCAATTGCCCGGTTCGACTCTCGCAGGATAAACGGCGACTCTATACTACTCGACTTCCAGTTTAGCGCAATAGCAATGCGGACAGAGGAAGGGGATACCAGCCTGATAAAGGGCTACAAAAACGAGATTGACGGCTGGACGGGGTTCTTTCGTGTTATTAATGATAACGTCAACGTAATCCCGCCGGACGCACAAATGATGTGCTATTCCGATGCCGCTGAACTGATTGAAATCGACACTATAAAAGGGAAATACATTTCGCCGGGGTATTTAAGAAACGACACCTTAATTCTATCACAATGCCCCATTGGGGGGAATTTCATCGAGGCCGTTCCGGTTCCCTTGGAATTAGGGGTATTCGCATGGTATGATGCTGCACAGGAAGATTTACTTTACTACAACAATGGCGATGAAGTAACTACACTACACGACTTTTCAGGCAATGACATTGATCTGACAAATTCAGGCACGCCAACGTTAAAATCAAATGCAGTCAACGGCAAGGCGTCGATAGTATTTAATTCCGGCAATGCTGACTATTTTACATTAACAGACACTACATTTTCTTTTCTTCATTACGATAGCTCAACGGTTGTTGTGGTATTCAAACCCGGCTCAGATGCAGTGCCTAACCCGGACAGCCTTTACGCTGTTTTGGCAACCCAGGAGGCTTTCGGAAGCAGTCAAAAAGGTTTTTCTCTTTTCTATGATGACCGCAGCGCTTTTTTAAATGTGGACAAAATGGGGTCGTACGTTTCAAACGGGTCCGCGCTTGTGGTGAATGGAACATTCACCAGCACTGCCCCCGCGAATCAATTTAGTTATATCTATTTGGAAACCGACCCGGAAAACGGAACGGCGGTAGATCGGTCGCGCACCCGGACAAACAACAATGCTTACAACCATGGGAACTCGTTTTCAAATACGGCGTCCGTAACAACGGAAACTCCTTTCAATATCGGAAGGAGCACACACGCGACCAACGGATTTTACCTGACCGGGGAAGTTGCCGAAGTAATGATATTCAAGCAAAAAATCCTCAACACCATTGAGCTTGGAAAATTGCGCAATTATTTAAACCGTAAACTCTCATTCAATTTAGAACCATGACACGAATTATATTTTTAATCCTATTATACTTTTGCCCCAGTTTTGTTTTTGCTCAGTCCGACAACCCCTCGGCGCATTTAGATGAATCGCATATTCAGATAATCCGCGACAACAAACGCTGGTTTTTAAGAGCTGGGGAGGATGGTGCTGCTGTGGTTTGCCAGGACGGAGAATTTACCACCTCAATTTTAGGTGGCGACGGTGGCGACTCGCTCCGAATCGAACAGGTTGACAGCCTTTTTATTATCATACTTTATTCCGGAGACACCGAAATCGCACGGGATAGCGGTGTAATAGAAAGCGGGACAGGGGCTTCAACGTTAGCAGAGGTTTCCGCGGGGTCAGATGATGCAACAAAGTCGCTTTACACAATGACTCCAACCGTGCCGCTTGAAATTGAAAGCGATGACAACAACACTATATTTTATTTAGACCCAGTCAACGAACGAATAGGATTAAAAACAGCTTCACCGGCTGCCGCTTTACATCTTGGTTCCGGCGCTTTAAGGATAACCGACTTAACAGCCTCTCAAATCGTGGCAACGGATGCGAACAAGGATTTGCAAACCCTGACAACCGCGACATACCCCTCGCTGACGGAATTGAGCTACAGTAAAGGTGTCACATCTTCGATACAAACCCAACTCACAGCCCGGCCAACGGGATCCGGTTCGTCTGGATATATACCGGTATGGAGTTCGTCAACGGCGCTCGGAAGTTCATCGATGGATGAAAACACGGGAGGATACGTGACAAATATCACAAGGGGCTTTAGTGTTGGTGACCTGGTTGCAAGCGGCGCGGCTGGTTTTGGATTTAGGATTCAACGCGGCACAATGACCGCAGGATTTTTCTCAGATGGAACTAATGCCTATTTCCGAACGAACACTAATCACGGTATCAGGTTTGGAGCAAATCTTATTGATGTTATTTCAGTAAGACCAGCCGGCGGGGCGTACATTGGTAGGATTAATCATTTATCTGATGCAACGAATATGTTGTGGATTGAGGATGCCACATTCGCGGCAAGCGGTTCATTGTCGGGATCGGCATTAAAGATTAATCAAACGTGGAACACAAGTGCGGCGGTGTCGGCAATCGACCTTAATGTAACCAACATAGCATCCGGCGCAGCTTCAAAATTAATTAACCTGCAAATCGCATCGGTTAGTCAGTTTCATATTACAAAGGCGGGCGGCCTTCATGCTTTAGGTAGTGCCGGGATTGGAATAGTTACGCCAATTTCTAAGGCTCATGTTTATGAAGATAATAGCAACACCGATTCAACGGTAGGTTTGACGGTGGAACAGGATGGAACGGGTGATGCAATGTTACAGTATTTACTAACCGGCGGGCGTAGATGGCTTTCAATAGTTGACAATTCCGATGCTGACAAATACAAAATCGTAACCGACGGGCTGGACTACTTTGAAATCGATGCCAATGCCGAAACGATGGATTTAAGCATTCACGGCACTGAAAAGATTTCTGTTTCAGCAACAAAAACCAACATAACCAACGCGATAAGGTATTCAGGTATTTTGGATGCGTCGGTATGGGCTGCCCAGGTTGACAACTGGACACCATCCGGAGGGGATAGCTGTTCCATTTTCCTGATCGAAATGACCGGCGGCAGCCAGACGATTACCGGAATGAACCTGACTAATGTAAGCGGGTTGACGGTAAAACTGATCAATGAAGACGGAATAGATTCGATTTACATTGCCAACGAAAATGCAAGTTCTACTTCCACGTACCGGTTTGCGAATGAGGAAGGAAACGACCTGATTGTCCCGCCAGGCGGTTGTGCTGAATGTATCTATTCACCCAACGTATCCCGTTGGAGATGCTGGAAGCTCTGGTTTTTTTTATTGCCTTTCAGGTTTAGGAAACGTGAAAAAATCGCCGCTTGAAATACCTGATACTCATATCACTTCTTTTCTATACCTCCATGCCGGAATATTGGCTGGCCACTCCATTGAACGGCTATCTGAATATTGATAGCGGAAACAGGGGTACGCTAACAGATACGGAATTACTACAATTAGCGGTCAACGATTGCGCCGTTCGAAAAGATTGCCATACCGTCACATTCATAAATCATAAAACAGCCACCGAAACAATCATACTAAAGGGCAATGTCAGGATACAAGGCGCTAAGTTTTCCGGTGTAATTTGGGGAAACTATCATGCCTCAAAAGCTATTCTTTATGCAGATTTAAAAGACACGTCAAAAGACCTTTTTAGGTTTGAATACCCCAACGCGCAGGCATCCGGGCAAGCGATTGAAGATTTGTTGATTGTCCCAATCAGCGAAGGCCGGGCGGTTATCGACATGGGGAATGCCTATAATGTGACTGTAAAAAACATTCATATCCAGCCATTCTACCCAAAAGAGCAAAGGTTCTTTGAAACCGGGATCCGCATTGACGGCGCGGTAAATCAGGTTATTGAAAACATTGATATTGAACATGTAAAATCGGAAGGCTTCCTTTTAACGGCTGCCAACACAACGGAATTAATCAATGTTCGCACATTGTACGCAAAATACGGGGTACGGGTCACTAATGGCAGCGTATTTATCCGAAAAGGTTTATTTGAAAGATGCGATGAATCGGCCGTTCAATTTAGCGGAACGCACTGCAATTTAGACCACGTTTACACAGAGGCGACACCCGCAACTGCATTGACGCCGGCTAAAGTTTTCGACATCAGGAAGGCCAGCACCTTCACGCTTTACAACGGGGATATCAACGGCGGTGAAGTGAATGTCAGCCCCGGCCTGGTCAGCATTCATTTAGATGATGTCAGAGCCGCAACAATCCAGGGGAATGAGATTGTCAATGCAGGTTCCAACCTAAGCACCACAATCAACACGGGAGAGGTGACATGGATTGGAAATGTTGAAGATAATCAGTTAAAAGATCACCATCCAAAAGTCTATGACATAAGCCGGGTCAATTTCATAGGCAACGCAACAAAGTTTAAAAAAGAGGTAATCCAGCAAAACAGCATAAACCGCCTGGCATCCAACAAATCCGAGTTTACAGAATCCACTTTTTTAGGGACAGTTAATTTATCCGGTGCAACCGTCAAAGCGCAAAACGAGAACCTTTTCCGTTGGTCTGAAAACATGGTTAGGAACTGGTTGTTCTCCACCCAAATGTGGAATATGATAAATCACGACGGCAAACCGGACGTGTTGCAGCAAAAAACCTCACGCCGTTGGTTTATCCGCTACAACGCAGATCCCGGAGCAATTAAGCCAGGAGAATATTACACCATATCTTTTCAGGCAAAGATGGGAGTGGAACCGTTTAATGACAACTTTAACCGGTTTGTTATTGACATAGGAGACGTTCGGGAAACATTGACAGAAGTAACTATCAGCACAGTTGATAAAACGAACCTGAAGGAATACACTTTCACTGTCAAAGTCCCTGAATACACAAAACCCGGCAACTTTATAGATTTTAGCTGGGAAAGCACAACCGGCGACGCGAATGATTACATGTTCTTTGACAAAATGTGCCTGTCCACCGGAAAAATTAAAGGAATTTATTTGAAAACTGAGGGCGTTGCCAAAACAGAAAGCAACTCACTATTAATGCCAATTACAAACTAAAAACACATGCTCAGAAAAATAATGATCGTCATCATGGTTTTAGCGGTACTACTCCCAACGATCGGAGTGATCAAAGAACAGCACGACAACCGAAAACTGGCGAGGCAGACGACAATGGAAAGCAAAAAACTATTGCTGGAAATCCGCGAAAAACTCTGCAATATCGAGGCCGACATGATTACGCTCTTAAGTGAAACGACTTACCGCTTCGATGAAGTGCACAAAATAGCGGTACTGAATGAATACCTGAACCGGCAACAACTGATCGGAATACAGGCGATCGTCAAGAATAAAGCAAAGGCAGCAAAGCCAGCAGCGCTTAACCTTAATATCCCCGCTGAGTTTTCGGAATGGGAATGGACTATGCCTGCGGACACCACACACCCTTTTTATAAAGCGACCGAATATTATACACAGCCTCCGAACGATAACAAAAAGCTTCACGCGGACACCATCAGGCACAACTGAGAGAAAACACAGGTTTTGAAACACAGACTTTAAACCGGTTATTTTAAAATGAGATGATTCTTTTACAATCCCTGAACGAAATAAATAGCAACCTGGCGGTTTACATGATACTCATCATGATCGGCGCAGTGTCGTTCATATGGTGGGCGCTTAAGGAAGCTTATAATAAAATGATGAAAGACAAGGATGCTGAAATCGAGTACCTGAGGGCTGAGAATAAAACGTTGTCAGGTAAACTGGATGACCTGCAAAAAGAAAGATATACAGTGAACATCAAAGCCATCGAGGCGGTAGAACAAAACACAATGGTCATCAGCAGCTTGTCACCATTACTAAATTTAATACCGAAGCATGAAACAACTCGCTGAACGATCAGATAAACTAACCGGTGATTTCTTTTTGAAAGTCGCCGAACTGAACAAGGTTTGTGAAGCAGTAAAAAAACAATGCCTTCTTTTTAAAGGATATTACGAACAAATGCAGGTATATGAGCGAGAGCGAAAAATTCAGGGAGTTACTGGAAAGTCTCAGCAAATATGATGCGGCGATGCAACCCTTCGTTTACGGCAAGCTGCTTCAAAGTATTTTTACCTGCAACACCGACAGGATGGACAAACTTGTTTATATGCTATTCGACATGTCCACCCTCCTGATCGACAGGATAACCAACAATTGTGAGAAATACTGGGGTTACGATAAGGCTGAAATGGAGGGGATGGATATCCGGAAGCTAATCCACAAAGAAGACCTGGAGGAAAGCATAAAGCTGGCCGATTTGAGCATGTTGGGCACAGAGCCTATTTTCGGATACCGAAACAAACACATCGCTAAAGATGGCGCCGTTTTACACCTGATTTGGGATGCGTTTCAGACGATCAACAACAAATGTTTTTGCTCCGTAAGGATTTTAAAAGTAGTAAAATCATGAAGTACCTATCCGCGTTCATTCTTACACTGTTCTACACCAGCCTGATGTCCCAGGTGCATTTTAACAGCAACCGCGCATTCTGTAAAGAGGCTGATTTCGTGCTAATCCCTACGCTGAGCTTCAGTTATTCATTAAAAAAATACGAATTCATCACCCACAACACAAACAGGTCGCCGGAAATGAAGCAAATACTGCCCGAAATTTACGGAGGCTGCCAGTTGGTCGCTGACGGATTCGCCATAGGCGCACATTATGGCTTTTTACAACAAACAATCATGCTGAGCGGCGGATTTACCATCCCGTTAAAAGCAAAAAAAAGCCTCCCAAAAAAATAAATATGTTTGGACTGCGCATTGGAACCGAATTCATGGATTTACTTCCTGGTACTGCAATCAATTGCAACTTGGCCAACCCCGTTTTTGATAGGGATAGCGTAGCACGTGTGTTTTCCTACCCATTTAAACTGCCCACTACCGCAAAAAACAAACGGCTGCTGGGGCAATTGGACCGGCTCGACAGCTCCGTTATTAATTTCAGTGTGGAAGCGGAGCTTTGGATACAACACCTGCCCTTTGAATCCGGAGTGATCAAAGTTGGCAATTCCGCCCCTGACTTTTTCAATATTCGCTTCGAAAACAAAGCGCAAACCCTGATGTCCGACGCGGAGAAGGTGAAAATCAACGAAATACTGGATACCATCAATATCGCCTACACGGCACCTACAGAAGCCCTGTTTTCTATCAACGAAGACGGCCCGTACCATTTCCCGATCGATGAATTCACATTTACCTGCCAGATAGATAGCGATACGGTCAGCGAAGACATCGTCGCAGCCATACACGAATATTATCCAGGCTTTGCCACACAGAGCAATGAAGAACACATCCACCTCGACCTGACGCTTTACCCGGATGCCTTTGTGCATTACGACCTGATGAACGGGTTTACCCTTATTTCGGGTGGTGGCAATACCGTAACAGCCAAATACCAGGCGTTCCTGGATTACATCACCGCCATCCACGCCACACCCGCCGCATCCCATGCCTTTCCGATGATTTTTAATTTCGGTTTTTACGGAAAGGAAAATCCCGGCTTTTATTATTACATCAATTTTTACAAAGACGGGGCATTCCTGGAGAATGTGCTGGAAGACGATCGCCAATGGATACACACCTTCACGCCATTCGTCCGGATTCCTTATTTGGTTGAAAAAATCCTGGAACATACCGAGGTGAACACCATCGAAGGCGATTTTTATGAACTTGCCGACACACAGGCCTTGGTCGTTTACAACAACAAAGCCCTCGACGAAGTGACTGAAGTCGATTATGTTGGCGGCGGGATCTGGTATTTCAACCACTACAAACTCAGCTTCAGCCTCAACGACCACGTACCTGAAATGACGGGAAAAGAGTTATTGACCCGGTTCTTTGAGGCTTTCCAGTTGTACCCCATGCTTTCCGGAACAAAGCTGGTGATCCACAAGAAAAAAGACCAGTTAAACAACAAACCAATCGATTGGACAAAAAAAACCGAGCCAGAGTTCAGCAAAAGCATGGTGGAACGCATCGGCTTTACGCTGGATTATGAAAAAGATGACAAGGACGCGCAAAAAGTACCGGGTAAACTCGAACCCTATGTAATCGACCCCGGAGAAGAGCGGATCGACCTGCCATTCGGGACCATCCATGAAACGGTACGGATCAACGGACCAGCAGGAGCATCCACCTGGTTGACCGGCATAGTAGATCAGCCAGGATCCTCCGACGTGGAAGGCCTCGGTAAACAACCGTTTACCTTCCGCCTGTTTTTTGATCGCGGGCTGCAACTGGACGGCGAAGAACTCGAATACCCGCTCGGCACGCACGGCAATAAAGACTTTGACGGCAACGATATTGGCGAATACAGCCTGGCGCTGGAAGGAGAAGACGGCTTGTATGAAACCTGTTACAAAGGAATCCTGGAATTACAGCAAAAAGACACCGTGACCCGCACGATGCGGTTAAATATCGATGATCTGATCGAAGTGAGGAAATGGACCAACCCGATTCGTTATATTTACGACGAACGGGGCGCCATGACAGGAATAATCACAAACATCCAGTTCAAAGCCTCCGCAGAAGGCATATCCGTATCTAAAGTGGACTTAATAAAATTATAAAAATGGAAGTAACCATCAACGACAAAACAATCCCCGTTCCGGAAAGCTGGAACGATCTGACATTGCAGCACCAGCTATTCATCTACGCAGTGCTGATGACCGACAGCAAAAATCTTTTCGAGCCACAGGAGCTGCTGCCGGCTAAACGGATATTAATCGTCCAGGCTTTGCTCAATGTCGATGTTGCGTTTATGAAAAAATGGGAAGCGGACTGCATCGCTGCTATTACAGAAGATGGCGGAAGCGAAATGGATGGCAGGATGATATTCCACTCAGAGCTGGGCGAAGTGCTGCACGCCACCGACTTCCTGTTCGAAATGGTGAAAAAAGAAAAAGAAGATGAGCCGGACAGGTACCAGGTAAAACTGGGGCTGACCAGGTGCCCTTATACATGGCTTAGCTTCAAAAGGGATAACGGAGAGAAACGATTCTGGTATTCCCCTGAAGACGGGCTGGAAAATATCACGATCTATGAAATGGGAGTCACCTTCACGCTCTTTGAAAAGTTTATGAAAACCAAAGACGAAACCATCGCCGACAAACTCCTGGCCACGATCTACCGCCCACAGAAACCGGTCACGAAGGAAAACAAGCAGAGCGCCTACGACGGCGACAAGCGACTTCCCTTCCTGCACCACGAGCTGATGGTCAAAAAAAGGATTAAACGGATACAGCTTATTCCAAAACCCTGCAAACAATTGCTCATTTTCTGGTTTGCAAGCTGCCGGCATAAGATCATCAGCTCTTATCCCAATATTTTCAACGCCCCGCAAGGAGATCAGGGCGGCAATCAATACGGATGGGGCGGCGTGCTGCTCAGCCTCGCAGACGGGCTGGTCAACCTCGATGCCATTTCAAAACAAAAATATTCCAACGCGCTCACGTATCTCTCTTTCCTGGAAGACCAGCGCAAGCTGAAGGTGCTGAGAAATATCTGACCTCCCTTAGTCCCTCCAAAGGAGGGAAATTCAAAGAACAAGCCCTCCGAAGGAGGGCCTTTCTGGAGAAACCCTCCTTTGGAGGGCAGGGAGGTAAGTCTGTCCTTTCGACCGTCCTTCCTTTCCCTCAATTTTATGCCATGATAACAATCCGTCAATGCATTGAATTTATGGAATCCGGAAAGCCTTTTTCCTGCAAAGTCGTCAGCTACGACACCAAGCGGAAAAGCGGTGGTAAAATCCTGGAATATGACGAGGCTATCCTGATACAGAATACCAAAGAAGAGGAAGAAGACACCGGGCGCCCGCGCACGGGCAGGGAATTGCAAATGCAGCGGTTGACCGAAATAAAAAGGAATCCCGCCCACCGCAAATGGTACACCCGGAATATCCAACTACTTCAGGACGGATTTCCCACATCACTCATAAAAAAAATACACCCTCCGCTGATCATCGAGTTCAACGGGGATAAAGAAGTCGCCGTATGAGCAAGAATATCGTATTGGATGTCATCCAAAATAAAAACGGCAAGCTGAAGGCGATCCTTCCGGAAGCCCGTATCACTACCGATCCGCAAAAAAAGGACGTCAGCCAGGCTCCTTACGACACGCAGGAGACTTCCGGCTACAAATGGGCGCCCTGGGGAAGAAACGACCGCCTGCCTACCGAGATACGCCAGAAAATTGAAAAAGTACCGATGGCCGGCGTGGCGGTTTACAAACTGACGGCCATGATGTACGGAAACGGCCTGGCTTATTTCAAAAACAGCGACCTCCTGAACGGCAACACCGACGTAAAACGGGCATATATCCCGGAAATCGAAACCTGGTTAAAGCAAAATATGCTGAAAACCAAGTGGTTTATCCCGCAGCTCGTGGATTAC
>CXWJ01001024.1_pt1 | contig 23516 bp, 32 predicted proteins | sample 590841 | NCBI WGS metagenome assembly CXWJ01 (sample SAMEA3498367, study PRJEB10139) | wastewater metagenome | biome: wastewater treatment plant; material: activated sludge | place: Austria | collected 2015-01-21 | reverse complement strand
CGGTTGGGGCCGCGTCCGCATCATCATGCGAACGACCAGCGCTAGGACTGCAGCCACCAGCCCTAGGCCTGCCAATATCCACAATTGTTCGTCAGCGGGCAGCATGGTCTCTCACGCGCGATACAGCGATTCTAGAGCGAAAAATTAGACTTGCGCGCTAGGATCGGCGAAGCAGACTCAATCCAAGCGTCCGGCTGTTCACTTGTCCAGGAGGAAGACATGTCGTTCGGCGAGAGTATCGCCCCCGTCGTTGGCCGTTGCATGTTGGCCGCGCTGTTTGTCCTTGCCGGCGTCAACAAGCTTCAGCATTGGGACGAGACGGCTCAGTCAATGGCGGCGCACGGCATCTCCGTGGCGAGCCCGCTGCTCGCGCTTTCCATAGTTGTCGAAATCGGGGCTGGGCTTGGGCTCGTCGCCGGCTTCCGGACCAGGCTGATGGCGCTGGTGCTCTTTCTCTTCACGCTCGCGGTTAGCTTCGCGATGCACGATTTCTGGACGATCAGCGACAATGCCGAACTCGCGCGCACAGAGATGCAGCTCTTCGCCAAGAACATGGCGATCGCCGGCGGGCTTCTGGTGCTTGTCGGTATGGGCGCCGGCCGGCTGTCGTTCGACGGCTGGCGGGGCGAAGAGGACTGAGCGCTATTCCAGCACGCTTGGCCGCATCATGTCTTGCCGCGTCAGGCTGAAGACGATGATGAGGAACGAGTAGGCGACGTACTCCGCCAGCAGCGAAATCGGTTCGAGCTTCGGGATCATCGCCTGAATTTGGGTGGGCAGCGTTTCCATCGTGGCGCCAGTCAGCACAAGAATGCCAACGTGATGGATGACGACGGCGATCGCGGCCAAGATGAAGCCCGGGAGGACGCGGTTCGTGAAAACGCAGAGCACGAGACTGAGCGGGAGTGCGAGAATAACCCAATCCAGCGTGAAGACGTGGACCACAAGATCAATGAACTGCTTTTCCATAATGCGTACCCACCCAATGCCCGACGGCTTTCGCGCGCGTCCGGTCAGTTCCCGATATTGTCACAAACTCCGTCCGACGGCGCGCCCCGATTTTTGCGCCGCCGGTTTGGTCCATCGATTGGGCCGCTAGTGCCCGCCCGATCCGACCGAATTTCTGATGATATGAACGACCGTGATCACGATGGCAAATGCCAAGAAATAAACGGTCAGGTCGCCGACCGACATCACCTTGAGATCGTTCCACGCGGTTGTCGGTAGCGCCGTCGGGCTCGCGCCTTGGGTGATCGAATATGCCAGTTTGACCAGGCCGTAGATCACCAGGGCCCCGACCGTGACTTGGACGATTCGCCCCCAGTTGCCAAGCTGCAGACCGGCTGCCACCACCACGACCAGCATGATCAGTAACGATATCGTGTCGGCGCCGCCGAACACGCGCTGCACGATACCCAGCATCTCGTTCAAGATGCCCATCATTCCGTCGACAACGCCGCCTTCCATGCCTCTTGCCCTCCCCAGAGCTTTGTTGCCCTCAGAGTAGCCGAATTCCCGCAGAGCGCGAGATGATGTGATTTGGGAACGCCAGGCTTGTGGCGGGGCTGCAACGGTATTTTCGGCGGCAATCGAAGACCGCGCAATAGTTACTGATGGAGCAGCCGGCTCTTCGCGGCTGCAGCACACGTGACAGGCGATTCAGGGGCGGGGGAGTCGCCTCAGCAAAATGCCGAGGGCCGGAACCGTGAGGAGCGCCTCACGTCCGGCCCTGAATATTTCAGGTGTTTGTCCGTCCACGGACTAGTTGCGGTACTGCTGGACGCGCGTGGTGCGCAGGCCGGCGAGACCGTATTTGTCGATCGCGCGTTGCCAGGCGAGAAATTCTTCGACCGTCAACGTGTAGCGATTGCACGCCTCTTCCAAGCTCAAGAGACCACCGCGCACAGCGGCGACCACTTCGGCCTTGCGGCGAATGACCCACCGCTTCGTGTTCGGCGGCGGCAGATCTGCAATCGTCAGCGGGCTCCCATCAGGCCCGATGACGTAGGTAACACGGCCTTGCCGTTCTTCACTCATCACAATACGCGCTCCCGTACTCATTACACCCCATTTCGGCAAATCCTACAGGGGAAGCCGTTTCCGTCCGGTTTTTGAGCGTGGTTACGCCCCTCTTGTGCCGATAGGAGCAAAGTCCGTGCCAGCCGAAACGAACCATTCACACCTGTAAACGGCCGCGGGTTTGCGGCGTTCCGTTCGCGCGCGTTCGTCGTGTCGCCGTTATTCAGTTGGTGGCGTTTCGGTAAGCTCCCTAAACAGTTCCTGTTCGAGAGCGCGGCGGCGACAATTCGCGCGCAAAAAATATTTCGCCCTATCGCCAATGACCTAGGCGTAAACGGCCCCGGATCAAGGCCCAAGAAGAGTGCAGCCGGTTGCGTGATACCAGCATCCTCCTGTATTTCGCGGCCCTGAGATGAGCACGACCGACGACATCCGTAACCTGATGAATCTGCCCGGGGATCCCGCGCGGACGCGGGTCGTTGCCGCCATGTCCGGCGGGGTGGATAGCGCGGTCGCAGCGGCGCTGGTGAAGCAGGCCGGCTTCGATGTCGTGGGCGTGACGTTGCAGCTCTATGCAAGCGACGGCCAGCCCAAGCGCAAGGGTTCGTGTTGTGCGGGGCAGGATATCTACGACGCGAAAGCGGCGGCCGAGCGCATCGGAATCCCGCACTATACGCTCGACTATGCCGAGCGCTTTAAGAAGTCGGTCATGGAGGATTTCGCGGCGTCCTATGCGCGCGGCGAGACGCCGATTCCATGCGTGAAGTGCAACGAGACGGTGAAGTTTCGCGACCTCCTGGCGGCGGCACAAGACATGGGGGCAAGCGCGCTCGTGACTGGGCACTACATTCGTCGGATCGAGGGTGCGCACGGGCCTGAACTGCATCGCGCGGTCGATGCCTCGCGCGACCAGAGTTACTTCTTGTTTGCGACGACGCGGGCGCAGCTCGACTTCGTGCGCTTTCCGCTCGGCGGGTTGCCGAAGAGCGAGACCCGTGCGCTTGCGGCCGAGATGGGTTTGGCGCTCGCCGACAAGCCGGACAGCCAGGACATCTGCTTCGTGCCGAACGGGCGCTACAGCGACGTCGTGCAGAAGCTGAAGCCCGGTGCGATCGAGCCCGGCGANNGTCGGGCAGCGCAAGGGGCTCGGCCTTTCGCATCACGAGTCGCTGTTCGTGATCCGCATCGATGCGGCGAAGCAGCAAGTGGTTGTTGGGCCGCGCGAGGCGTTGGCGACGAAGCGCGTCTTCGTGCGCGACATGAACTGGCTCGATGTGCCGCTGCGCGCGAGCCCGCGTGCGGTGCTCGCGCGCGTGCGCTCGACGCGCGAGCCGGTGCGTGCGGAAATTCGTGGTACCGCCGGTGGGGCCGAGGTCGAATTGCTGGCGCATGAGGAAGGCGTCGCGCCAGGGCAGGCCTGTGTGCTCTACGATGCGGCTGAGCCCAGCCGGATGCTGGGCGGCGGCTGGATCGTGAAGGGCGAGGCCGCGCTCGCGGCTTAACGCCCCTTTGCCTTGACAGGGTGAACCCCCGCGCCTTACATCGCGCCCTCTTTTTCCGCGTGGCAGCGTAGCTCAGCGGTAGAGCAGGGGAATCATAATCCCTTGGTCGGCGGTTCAAATCCGTCCGCTGCTACCATTTTTTTCCCGCTCAGGACCTCTCCGATGCCGGTGACCCTCGACGACGTGCGCCGCGCGGCAGAGGCGATCAAAGGTCAGGTCGAGAGGACTCCTTGCCAGAAGTCGCGCACCCTTTCGCAGATCATGGGTGCCGAGGTTTTCGTCAAGTTCGAGAACTTGCAGTTCACGNNTTCAAGGATCGCGGCGCGTTGAACAAGCTGGTGTCGCTGACGCCGGCCGAGCGAAAGGCGGGCGTGATCGCAATGTCGGCCGGCAATCATGCGCAGGCGGTCGCCTATCACGCGTCGCGGCTTGGGATTCCGGCCACGATCGTGATGCCGGAGACGGCGCCGTTCGTGAAGGTCAAGCACACGAAGGAATACGGCGCGCGCGTCGTGCAGAAGGGGATGGCGCTTTCGGATTGCGAGCAGATCACGAACGAGATCGCGACGAAGGAAGGGCTCGTCTTCGTGCACCCTTATGACGACGAGAAGATCATCGCGGGCCAAGGGACGATCGGGATTGAGATGCTCGAGGATTTTCCCGACCTCGACATGATCGTCGTGCCGATCGGCGGCGGGGGCATGATTTCCGGCATTGCGGTGGCGGCGAAGGCGCTGAAGCCTTCGATCAGGATCGTCGGTGTGGAGACCGCGCTTTATCCCTCGATGCGCAATGTGCTGCGGGGCGATGCCCCGATCGCCGGCGGGCAGTCGATCGCGGACGGCATCGCGGTGAAAAACGCAGGTCAGATCACACGCGAGATCTGCCGGCAGTTTGTCGACGACCTGTTGCTGGTTTCGGAAGAGTCGATCGAACGGGCAATTGCGCTGCTGCTTGCCATCGAAAAGACTGTTGCGGAAGGTGCCGGCGCGACCGGATTCGCTGCGCTGCTCGAGCATCCGGCACTGTTCAAGGGGCACAAAGTGGGCGTCGTTTTGTGCGGTGGCAACATCGACCCGCGCCTGCTCGCCAACGTGATCATGCGGGAGCTCAGCCGCGAGCGGCGGGTTCTGACGATCGGGGTCGAGATCGAGGATCGGCCGGGGATTCTGGCGAAGGTCGCGGCGATCGTTGGCGATGCGGGCGCGAACATCATCGAGGTTCAGCACGAGCGGATGCTGACCGATCTGCCCGCGAAGGGTGCACAGCTGCGCATCACGATGGAAACGCGCGATCCGGCGCACGCGGATGCGATTTGCGCGGCGGTGCGGGCGGCGGGCTACGCGGTGCGCGTGCAGGATATGAAGGCGCATCATTAGGCGCCGCGCGTTAGCGCTCGAACTTTACGCTGAGAACAATCGACGACATCGTTTTTTGGACGCCTTTCAAGCGGCCGATGGCGTCGAGGATGGCGTCGATCTTGGCCGTCGTTTCGGCGGCGACTTCGGCCATCATGTCGAACGTGCCGGAGATCGCGGCGAGCGAGCGGACTTCCGGCATCTTTTTCAGGTCGGCGGTGACGCTGGCCGCCATTTTCGGATCGACGCTGATCATCACATGGGCGGCGATCTGGCGTTCGGCGAAGTCTTCGCCGCTTCGGATCGTGTAGCCCGCGATGATGCCGGTGCGCTCAAGGCGCGCGATGCGTTCCTGCACGGTGGAGCGGGCGAGGTCGAGCTTGCGGGCCAGGCTTGAGACGCTCTCGCGGGCGTCGGCGCGGAGCAGGTTCAAGAGCTTGCGGTCAGTGTCAGCCAGCGGCGTCATCCCGGCAATATGACGGCTTATCCGTTAATTCGCCACTCACGTTAGCAACTTTCGACGGTTTGTCGGCTGCAAATCGGCGGAAAGCGGGGGTAGCGTCGAGGCCTCTCAGCGGATTTCGAAAGGCAGTTCCATGGCGACGAAGCTTATTCTCCTCGGCGGCGGCAAGATCGGCAGCGCGATTACGGCGATGCTAGGCGCCACCGGCGACTATCAGCTGACGGTCGCGGACCGCGATGCGGAGAGCCTGAAGCGGCTGCCGACGAAGAACGCGAAGACCATGGTGCTCGATGTCGCCGATCCGGCGGCGCTGCGCGCGGCAATGAAGGGGCACGATATCGTCGTCTCGGCGATGCCCTATCATCTGACGCCCGTGATCGCGGGGGCGGCGAAGGACAGCGGCGCGCACTATTTCGATTTGACGGAAGATGTCGAGAGCACACGGGTCGTGAAGAAGCTCGCGCAAGGCGCGGACACTGCGTTCGTGCCGCAATGCGGGCTGGCGCCGGGGTTCATCTCGATCGTCGCGCACGACATGACGAAGAAGTTCGAGAGCCTGCGCGACGTGAACATGCGCGTGGGCGCGCTGCCGGTCTATCCGACGAACGCGCTGAAGTACAATCTCACTTGGTCCACCGACGGGCTCATCAACGAGTATTGCAATCCGTGCGAAGCGATCGTGGACGGGCACCTGCGCGAAGTGCCGGCCTTGGAAGAGATGGAGCATTTCTCGCTCGACGGCGTCGACTATGAGGCATTCAACACGTCGGGCGGCCTCGGCACGCTCGCCGAGACGCTGCAGGGCAAAATCGAGAATTTGAACTACAAGACCGTGCGCTATCCGGGACATCGCGATATCATCAAGACGCTTGTTCGCGACCTTCGTTTGGGCCAACGGCGCGATATCATGAAGGACGTTCTGGAGACGGCGATCCCGATCACGCTGCAGGACGTGGTCTTGGTGTTCGTGACGGTCTCGGGTCAGCAGCATGGGCAGCTGACGCAGGAAAGCTATGCCAAGAAGGTCTACGCGCACGAAGTTGACGGTAAGCTGATGAGCGCCATTCAGATCACGACGGCGGCCGGCATCTGCGCCATGGTCGATATGCTGGTTGCGGGCAAGCTGCCGAACAAGGGCTTTGTGCGGCAGGAGCAGGCGGATCTGAAGGCATTTCTCGCGAACCGGTTCGGTCGCGTTTACGCGTAAGGAGGACCCACGATGGTTGCGGATGTTCTGAAGGCGCTGGGTGTTTCCGCGGAAGAGGTTTCGCGCGGCGATCTGATTGTCAGGAGCCCAATCGATGGGGCCGAGCTTGGACGCGTCAAGAGCGATAGCCCGAACGGCGAGGTCGATCTGAAGGTTGGATGGTCGGTCATTGCGTTCAAAGAATGGCGCGAAGTGCCAGCGCCCCGGCGCGGTGAACTCGTGAGGCTGTTCGGCGAGGAACTGCGCGCGAACAAGGAAGCGCTTGGGCGGCTTGTGACGTTGGAGGCCGGAAAGATCCTGCAAGAGGGTCTGGGCGAAGTGCAGGAGATGATCGACATCTGCGATTTCGCGGTCGGTCTTTCGCGCCAGCTCTATGGTTTGACGATCGCGTCCGAGCGGCCGGGCCATCGCATGATGGAGACGTGGCATCCGCTGGGTCCTGTTGGCGTGATCAGCGCGTTTAACTTTCCGGTCGCGGTGTGGGCGTGGAATGCGGCGCTGGCGCTGGTGTGCGGCGACAGCGTGATCTGGAAGCCGTCGGAGAAGACGCCGCTCACNNGGCGCGTGATCGGCGAACAACTCGCTGCGAATCCGCACGTGCCGTTGATTTCGGCTACAGGCTCGACGCGCATGGGCAAGGCCTTGGCGCCGGTCGTGGCAGCGCGGCTTGGGCGCTCGCTGCTTGAGCTCGGCGGCAACAACGCGATGATCGTGGCGCCGTCGGCGGACCTGAAGTTGGCCGAGCGTGCGATCACGTTTGCGGCGGTCGGTACGGCGGGGCAGCGATGCACGACGTTGCGCCGGCTGATCGTGCATGAATCCGTGCGCGATAAGCTCGTCGCGCGGCTCAAGGCCGTGTACGGCGCGATCAGGATCGGCAATCCGCTGGAGGCCGGCACGTTGGTCGGGCCGCTGATCGACAAGGCAGCGTTCGACGGGATGCAGAATGCGCTCAGCGCGGCGAAGGCGCAGGGCGGTACTGTGACGGGCGGGGCACGTGCGCTGGAGGCGCAGTACCCGAACGCTCACTACGCGCAGCCTGCGATCGTCGAGATGCCGTCGCAAACCGAAGTCGTGAAGCACGAGACGTTTGCACCGATCCTTTACGTGCTGACGTACAAGGATTTCGACGAGGCACTGCGCTTGCAGAACGGCGTGGCGCAGGGGCTTTCGTCCTGCATCTTCACGCGCGACATGCAGGAGGCGGAGCGCTTCGTCGCGGCGGCGGGTAGCGATTGCGGTATCGCGAACGTCAACATCGGCCCGTCTGGTGCCGAGATCGGCGGCGCGTTCGGCGGCGAGAAGGAAACCGGCGGCGGGCGCGAGTCCGGCTCGGATTCCTGGAAGGCCTACATGCGCCGGCAGACCGCGACGGTGAACTACTCGAACGCACTGCCGCTCGCGCAGGGGATCAAGTTCGATACGGAATGAAGACTTAGTCGCGCGGGAGTTCGCGGATTTCGACCGTGCCGTTGGCTTCAAAGACCGGGTTGCCGGCGAGGAGCTGTTTCGCGGCGGCGATGTTTTTGGCCGTAACGCGTATATAGCCGGTTAGGTGCTCCGCGATTGCTGGTGACGCGCCGTCCTTGCGGGCGCAGATGCCGCCGCCGATTGCGCTTCCGCCCTCGAAGGCACCCGACTCGCGCAGGCGTTTGAAGTAGTCCTCCCAGCCATTGTCTGCGGTGCCGGATGGGGCGTCGTCATGCATCAGGAACATGAAGTCGGGCACGGTTCTACCCGTCCGTCCACATGCGCAGAAGGTTGGCGTGGCTCTTGGAAATCACGTCGAACTCCCGGGACTTCTTTTCTCTTTCGAAGATGCCGCGGCGGGCGATGTCGATGTCGTAGAGGATTTCGCGCTGGTCGGCGTGGCGAACGTAGCTCTGGCACCAGCCGACGGCCGCGACGCGTTCGCCGCGCGTCACGGGCGTGACGCGGTGCAACGTCGTCGACGGATACATGATCATTTGGCCAGCCTTAAGCTTGAACGCGCGTTCGCCCGACGTCGTTTCCATCACGAGTTCGCCGCCGTCGTAGGCGTGCGGGTCGGCCAGGAACAGGGTGAAGGAGACGTCGCTGCGCAGGCCGTACATCACCGGATCATCCACATGCGTGCCGTATTCCATGCTGTCGCGGTAGCGNNATCGCTTCGGTCACCGATTTGTTCAGCGGCTGATACTCGAGCTGTGTGCGGTCGACTTGCATGTTGTTCTTGACGAGCTTCGCGTGCCAGCCCGCTGTCGCAGTGCCTTCGACGAACTTCATGCCGTTCAGCTTGTCGACAACCTTCGTGATGTCGTTGTCGGTCAATACGTTGTCGATCACCAAGATCATGGTTCGCGAATCCCGTTTGAATACCCGGTATTGAGCGATAAGCCCGGCGCCGGCGAAAGCCAACGCATTTGACGTTGCGGATGGCCGCCGACTTCACGCGGATTTGGGGAAAAACCTAGCGTTTTAGATAGGCTTTGACTTCAGGACGGTCGCGCAGCCAACCGGCCCAGCGAGCCATGACCTTAGCCATGCGTTCGGGCGCGACGCCGAGTTGGGCCATAGCGACGCCGCCGTTCACGCTCTCGCGGTATTCGGCGATGAGATTGCCTCTCAGTACAAAGCGGCTCATGCCGTCGATCACCACCTCCTTGCCTTGGAACTGCGGGATCGTGGAGGTGAACTTCGAGAGCGACCAGGCGTAGCCGTTGTCGCCGTTCACGACGGGGTCGAACATGCGCCAGTCATAGCTCGCGGCGTCGCGGTGGAAGAGGTTGATCAGCATATCTTCGATCGAGGCGCGGCCGGTGTGGGGGCCGTAGATGTAGTCGTGATAGACACCGTCTTCGGTGAAGCACTGGGCAAAGGCTTTGCCGTCGCCGCGGGAGGCTGCGTCCGAGAAGCGGTCGAGCAGTTGGACGAATTCGGCGTGGTTCATGGGGTTAGGCCTTCGCGGTAACGATCCAGACGGCGGCGCCGAGTTTGACCGGCTCGATCTTGGCGTAGGGTGCGAGCGCTTCGCGGAGTGCTTTTGCGGCCTGTTCCTTCTGCGTGGGCGAGGCGTCGGTCAGCGCGCGCGAGATGGGACCGAACTCCTGCAGATAGGCGACCGCGTCGTCGAGTGAGTTGCCGATCTCGACCGTCGCGTCGAAGGGCTTGAGCGTGATCGCATCGAAGCCGCCGTTCGCAAGGATACGCCGTACGCGCGCAGGATCGGCGAAAGCGAACGGGCCCGGGTCTTCCGGTCCCAACTGCGGTTGCGGCGGCACGTGCGGGCGCACGGCCATGATCGGTACGCGCACCCACTCGTTCTCGCGCCAATCGCGCCAGCAGACGAACGCGGCGCGGCCGGTGGCTTTGAGCGCTTTGCGCATATGCGCGAAGGCGGCGTCGGGATCGGCGAAGAACATCACGCCGAAGCGGGAGAAGAGGAGGTCGAAGGCTTGTGGGTCGAACTTGTGGGTCGCGGCGTCGGCTTCGACGAAGGTGGCGCCGTTCGTTGCTGCGGCGCGGCGCTTCGCGAGCGCGAGCATCGGGGCTGAGATATCGGCACCGAGGACGCGCGCGCCGGACTTGGCGAGCTTGATCGAGGTGTCGCCGCAGCCGCAACCGACGTCGAGGACGTGTTCGCCGGGCTGGGCGTTGGCGGCATTGAGCGCGGCGTCGCTTAGCGGGGCGAGCATTGCGTCGAGCCGCGCCTGTTGCGCGGCCCAGCGTGCGCCCACGTCGCCGTTCCAGTAGGCGATTTGGTCGGCGTTTGATGAGTTGGTCATGGTGTCAGCTGCGTTGTGCGAACCCAATTATGTCACGGTCCGCGAAGGCCGACCACGACAGTTTTGGGCACTAATGGCCGTGGTCGTCGGACAGGCAGTGGCTGTGCGAGTGGTCGGCGAGGACTTTGATCACGCGGCATTCGGCGACGCGGCCGTGGCGGCATTGGCGGACCATGCGCTGCAACTCGCCGCGCAGGCTTTCGAGGCGGGCGATCTTGGCTTCGACATCCGCAAGGACATCGCTCGCAACGCGGTCGACGCGGGCGCACGATTGGTCGGGCTTGTCCACCAGCCCCAGGAGTTCGCGAATGGCATCGAGGGGAAACCCTAGTTCGCGCGCGTGGCGGATGAAGGCGAGGCGGTCGGCGTGCGCCTTCGAATAGCGGCGCTGGCCGCCGTCGCTTCGCGCCGGTTCCGGCATCAGACCTTCCTGTTCGTAGAAGCGAATCGTCTGAACCTTGGTCGCCGCACGTTTCGCCAACGCGCCGATGGTGAGATTTTCTGCCACTTCTTGACCCTTGAAGCTACAGCCACTGTAGCATGTAAGGTGTGGGCACGAAAGGAATCAGCGATGGACGCTTGCTGCCCGGCCCCTCCGCCCAGTGCGTCACCTGCCTACCGGCGGGTGCTTTGGATCGCGCTCATCGTCAATGCGGTGATGTTTGCGATCGAGGTTGTGGCAGGCGTCGCGGCCGAGTCCGTTTCGCTGCAGGCAGACGCGCTCGACTTCTTGGGCGATGCCGCGAACTACGGCTTGAGCCTTTCGGTGCTCAGCCTGGGCCTTGTGTGGCGAGCGCGGGCAGCGCTGGTGAAGGGCATCAGCATGGGCCTGTTCGGCCTTTGGGTGATTGGGGCTGCCGTCATGAACGTGCTCGGCGACGCGCTGCCGGATGCGCCGACGATGGGAGCAATCGGGTTTTTGGCGCTGGTGGCGAATGTGGGCGTTGCGGTGATACTCTACCAATACCGCGAGGGCGACGCGAACATGCGGTCGGTTTGGCTTTGCACGCGGAACGATGCGATCGGCAATCTCGCAGTGATCGTTGCGGCCATCGGCGTGATCGGAACGGGGACGCTGTGGCCCGACATTGCGGTTGCGGCGGTGATGGCGTCGCTTGCGCTCAGCGCGTCGGTCGAGACGGTTCGTCGTGCGCTCGGCGAACTCAAGCAACCGGTCGAGCATGCGCATGCGCCCGAGGCGCACGCGCATCATCATTGATGAGGTTTAGGCGACCGCCGCTTCGTCGCCCAGGTGCGGGGCAAGGACGCTCGCTTGGTTCAGGAACGTCTCGGCGGCGCGGTCGAGGCGCTGCCGCGCCGCGTGCAGCGACATGCGGGCAGCTTCGATTTCGTCGTTCGTCGCGAACAGTTCGGACGGCGCCTTCAACGCCAGTCCGCGTTCGCCCGCGACCAGCGTGATGTGGCCGATCGCGTGGCGGGGGTGACCGCCGTCCGGCAGGATCACTTCGATCGAGCTGCGGTTTCCGTCGATCAGGTTCACGCCTTCGAACGTGGCGCCGCCGGCCACCGTGTCGATGCGCGAACGCAGTTCTTCATAACGATCCGCGACCATCGCGCGCTTCGTAACGTCCGGATTTGCCAGTGCCTCGGCGGTGAGGTCGAGCGCTTCGGACAGGAAGTTGTGGATCGAGTCGATCGCGACCAGCGTGCCTTCGACCGTCGAGACCGCGCGTGCGGCCTGCTCGGCGAGCGTCACGACCGAATATGAGCCGCGGCGCGTCTGGCGCAACGCGCGGTCGATGCCGGACCGGATGTCGACGGGCTCAACCGGCGCTTCCATCACGGGCTCTTCCTTCGGCGAGAGCACGCGGCGCGCGTACTTGAACAGGTCCTGCGCTTCAAAGCGCTTTTGCTCGATCGACATGGATGTCCCCACCTTCTCGGCGTAATTGTTGCGTGAGATTAGACCGGCAGGGGTTAGGGAACGCTTTACCGGAACACACCGATTGGGCTTAAAGCTTCGTTGTCATGACCACACGATTTGGCCGGATCGTCAGTCCGGCGCTCCACGTTTATCACCGGGCCGCGAAACTGGCGCGCACCGGGCGCTGGCCCTTAACGATTGGTGTACGGATCATCGTGCGCGACGAGGCGGCGCAAGTGCTGCTGGTGCGGCACACCTACGCGCCCGGCTGGCACTTTCCGGGCGGGGCCGTGGACAAGCGAGAAGCTGCGGTGGATGCGGCCGTGCGGGAGTTGCGGGAGGAGGCGTTGATCGAAGCGATCGCGCCGCCGCGGCTCGTCGGCATCTATCTCAGCCTGACGCAGAAGAAGTCGGATCACATTCTGTTCTATGAGGCCGGCGCGTGGCGGCCGACGCAGGGCAAAGCCCGCGTCCTGGAGATCGCTGAGACGGGGTTCTTTCCTGCGTACGCGCTGCCCGAAGGCACCACCGGTGGCACGCGGCGGCGGCTGGCGGAGCTTGCCGGTGACGCACCGCAGAGCACGACATGGTGAAGGCTAGAGCGGCGCGTAGCGGTCCTTCCAGGGGCGGGCCTGTTCCAGTTGGGCGGCGAGGCGGAAGAGCGTCGCTTCGTCGCCGAAGCGGGCGGTGAACATCGTGCCGATCGGAAGGCCTGCCGCGTTCCAGTGCAGGGGGATGTTTGCCGAGGGTTGGCCGGTCAGATTGTAGATGCCGGTGTAGGGGATGAACGAGATCATCTCGCGGAACATTTCGCCGAGGTCGGTGCGCTCCATGTTGAGGATGCCAAGCTTCAGTGGCGGTTGAGCCGCGGTCGGCTGCAGGATGATGTCGTGGTCTTCCATGAAGGCTGCGACCGTGCGGCCGAGATAGTGCAGCGTGTTCATCGCCCTCGCATAGGCGCTTGAGTCCGTTTTGCGGGCGTTCTCGACGCGGAACCAGGTGGCGCGTTCCACGTCTTCGGGGCGCGCTTTGCGGCCCAGCGCTTCGGCGGCTTCGTCGACGGTAAAGGCGACGTTGGCACTGATGACGACGCCTTGCGCGGCCATAATCTCCATGCCGTTGATCGCGGGCGTTGCTTCCTCAACGATGTGGCCGAGGCTTTCGCAAAGCTTGGCGGCATCCTTCACGGCCGCGATTGCGTCGGGGTGAACGGCGGCCGGGATCGGCGGCGTGGTCGAGACCGCGATCCGCAGGCGGCCCGGTGCGGCTTTCACCTCATCGAGAAAGGGGCGCGCTTGGTGCGGGGCTGTGTACGGGTCGCCCGGCGCGGCACCTGCGGTTGCATCGAGGAAGGCCGCGCTGTCGCGTACGCTGCGCGAGACGACGTGCGCGATGGAAGCGCCGCCCCAGCCTTCGCCGCGCTTCGGGCCTATCGGCGTGCGCGCGCGTGTGGGTTTCAAGCCGAAGAGGCCGCAGCAGGCGGCTGGTATGCGGATGGAGCCGCCGCCGTCGGTCGCGTGCGCGGTCGGGATGATGCCGGCGGCGACCGCTGCGGCTGCGCCACCGCTTGAGCCGCCTGCGATGTGTTCGAGGTTCCACGGGTTGCGGGTGGCCCCGAACATGCGCGACTCGGAGGAGGGGCTGAGGCCCAGCTCGGGCGAATGCGTTTTGCCGAAGATCACGAGGCCCGCCTTCTTGCAGCGTTCGACGAATGTCGTGTCGGCTTGCGCGACAGCCTCGCGGTAAAGGCTGAGGCTGCCCGTCGTGACCGTGCCTTTGAGTTGGGCGCCAAGGTCTTTGAGCATATAGGGCACGCCCGTCAGCGGGCCTTGGGGCAGGCCGTCCTTCAGCTGATTGCGTGCGACATTTTCGTGGTCGAGGACGATGGCGTTGATTTTCGGGTTCACTTGCGCCGCGCGGGCGAGAGCCGTGTTCAGCAACTCTTCCGGCGTGACATGACGCGTTCTCACAAGTTCCGCGAGCGAGAGGGCGTCGTGTTGGCGGTAGTCGGCGAAGTTCATGCTTGGTCCTTTCGGCAGGGTCGCGCGATCGTGAACGGCCGTTCATCGGGGAGACAGGTCGGCGACACTAGAGTATGCTCCTGCATCCTCATAGACAGGGGGTTCCCCCATGCGCGCTTTGATTTTTGCGGTGTCGGTGGCTCTTGCCGGTGCTGCGGCGGCCGACCCGGTCGCGTATCGGACGGACGTGCTGCCGCATGATGCGACGACGCTCAGGGCGCTCGACAACGCGCATTTGCGCATTGTGCGGCGGGCGCGGGCGTTGTGTTGGCATTCTGGTCCTGGGTTCGGAATGGGCAGCGCGGCGTCGCGGGCGTGCATGATCGGCGAGACGGAGAGCGCGATCGCGAACTCTAAGGATCCGGTGCTGCAGGCCTATCACAAGTACCTGCCGTTCCACGCGCGGTACAACGAGTACCGGCCGGAGTTTTATTGGCAGCGGTTGGTGCAGGCTGGCTAAGCGCTAGTCGGCGATTATTCGCGTCTGTCGATCAATGGTGCCGCGGTGATCCGCCATCTCCGTGGACAACCAAACCACCGCCTGCCATACGTCGTCCGGGTGATTGTGTTTACCCGCTCCGGTGAGTCGCGCAAAGTTCAGGTGCGCCGTGCGGTGTGCGAGATCGCCGACCGTAACAATGCTCTCATCAATCGTGGCGCCGCGATCGCCCACAATGAGAGCTGCTGGTATCAGCAATAGAGCCGCACCTACCGCTGACGTCACCGCCGCCAGCAAGAGCCCGACGAGAAAATGAAGGCTCGGGAACTCGGTGGGGATAACGAAATACCAAACGGAAACAATTAGCGAGACCACGAAGCTCGCCGCGAATAGCGGCGCCGAGGAGGTGAGCGCGTCCAGCGACAGGCCGGACTTTTCTTCGAGGTCACGAATTAAGCGACGCTGGCTTGTGCCGCTAGCAATGTCGACCAACCGCGAAGCCGGCGTGACTTTGCCGAAGGCCATCATGCGGAGCTCGTGCCTGATCCTCCGGAAGGCGGTTGCCGAGCGACAAGTATCTCTGCGCTCCAATCCGGTTGCGGGCAACTTTTTCAAGATCGCGTCATACAGATCGCCGACAGTGACAACGGCGGCCAGCTCGTTTCCTTGGAACTCGATTCCGAAACTATCCTCGATGGCTTCGATGAGAAGCAACTCATCGCCGTCTCCCCCAAAGCCTAGATTTTCTAAAGTCGGCTCCATGCGCGGACGTTACCAAGCAGCGCGCAGGATTTCCAGCACGTCGGCGGCGCCTGTGATTGGGCGCGGGTTTGAGAGCACGACGGGGTTCTTGGCGGCTTCTTCGGCGATGGCGGGGAGTTGCGCTTCCTTGATGCCGACGTCGCGCAGGCGGGCGGGCAGGCCTAGATCCTTGATCAGTTCGGCGACGGCCTCGGCGAGGTTCGTGCGGTTCATGCTGGCTGCGAGCGTCTTTTGACGCTCGGCCGTCGTTTTCTCGTTCCAACGCAGTACGTGCGGGAGCATCACGCAGCTCGAGTGGCCGTGGTGTACGCCGTAGCGGCCGCCCAAGATGTAGCCGATGCCGTGGCTCGCGCCGCTTCCTGCGCGCGAGGAGTTCGTGCAGGCGAGGTAGGCGGCCATTTGGCTGTCGATGCGCGCAAACGGGTCGCCGGGGACGTCCTTCGTGCGGCGAAGCGAGGTTGAAAAGAGGTTGAGCGCGTGGATGAGGCCTGCGTCGTAGACGTGCGTTGCGTTCTTCGCGAGGAAGCCTTCGCAGCAATGGTCGACGCCGCGGATGGCGCTTGAGAGCCAGAGCCATTCGGGTGTGAGCGCGCCGAGGGCTGGGTCATAAATCACGACGCGCGGCACGAGGAACGGGTTCATGAAGCCGAGCTTGCGGCCTTGGGCCTCGTCGGTGGCGCCGCCCGCGGGCGTGACTTCAGCGCCAGAGAGCGTCGTCGGGATCGCGATTTGGCGGATCGGCGTCGGCTTTGTGTGGCGTTTGTTCGCGAGCGCGAGCAGCTGATCCTTCGTCTCGACATTTTCGCTGAGCGCGAGTTGAACGACTTTCAGGCCATCAATGATCGAGCCGCCGCCGACGCCGACGAGGAGATCAGCTTTCGCTTCGCGCGCCGCGCGCACCGCGTCGAGCACGCCGTCGAGTTTCGAGTGCTCCGCGATGCCGTGATGGATCGCGGCGATCTTCGTCTTCAGTGAGGTTGCGATGAGGGAGATCGCGCCGGTCTGTTCGTGCAGCGTTTTGGAGGTGGCCACGAATACGCGCTTGGCGCCGAGGCGTTCGACCTCGTCGCCCAGGACTTCGCGCACGGACTTGCCGAAGTGGACGCGCTCTTGCGGGAGCGCGTCGTAGGTGAATGTGCGGGTCAAATCGGATCCCAGCCGAAGACGGAGGTGGTTGCCCCGGTGTCGTACATCATCGGCTTCATCGCGGGGAAGGCGTGATTGACGATCGTGTCGGGCGTCCAGCCTTCGATTTTGGCCATGCCGCGCAACGGACGGGATTGCGACATCAGGAAGATTTCGTTGCCGCGGGCGACGAAGATTTGGCCGGTCACGTCCTTCGTGGCGCAGAGCGCGATCGCGAGCTGGGCGACCTGGTCGGCGCGCATGAAGTTTTTCATCCGCTCCACGCGTTTGGCGGAGGCTTCGTCTTTGATCGGGATCGTGGCGATCATGCGCGACCAGGCGAACGGCGCGATGATGTTCGAGCGGACGTTCTTCTGCATTCCTTCCATCGCGATGATGCGCGACAGGCCGGCGACGCCCATCTTGGCTGCCGCGTAGTTCGCTTGGCCGATATTGCCGATGATGCCGGAGGTCGAGGTGAACAGAACGTAGGCGCCGTCCTGCTGCTCGCGAAAGTGTTCGATCGTGGCGCGGCAGACGTTGTAGGCGCCGTTCAGGTGGACATCGATGACCATGTCCCAGTCCTGATCGGTCATCTTGTGGAACATCGTGTCGCGCAGGATACCGGCCGGGTTGATAACGGCGTGCAGGCCGCCGAACGTGTCCTTCGCCTGCTCGAACATGCGCTTGACTGCCGGGCGGCTTGTCACGCTTTCGGAGTTTGCGACCGCTTGGCCGCCGGCCGCTTTGATTTCGCGCGCGACCGCTTCGGCGGGGCCGGCCGAGCCCTCGTCGCCGCCGGTGGTGCCACCGCCCAAGTCGTTCACCACGACCTTTGCGCCTTCCTTCGCGGCCAAGAGCGCGCATTCCTTGCCGATGCCGTTGCCGCCGCCCGTCACCAGAACGACCTTGCCCGACAAAATGCCCATGATTTCCTCCTCGTCTGCGATGGCTTTGCGGGCAACGTTAACCGCAGGGCGCGGTCTGATTCCAGGGCGAACTTTGGCCCCTGCTATAAGATGACGTAACGCATCGGCGAATCGCCTGAAGGGAGCCTCATGAGCACGCATCACTGGCTGCAAACGATCGAGCACAAGTTGGGGTTGGGCAGCGACGAAGCTTCCGCGCGGCGCCGCCGCATTCTAAAACACGTCGCCGAGCGCACCGTCGTCACGCGCGACATCAGTCAAGAGAGCCCGGAGAAAGAGACGTTCGGCGTTTGGCTCGCCGACAAGGTGGCCGAGTTCGGTGGGTCGTGGACCTTCATCATGATCTTTGTCGCGTTTCTGGTTTCCTGGGCCGCGCTGAACACGATCATTCTCGTCACCGGCGCGCTCGATCCCTATCCCTTCATCTTCTTGAACTTGTTGCTGTCGATGGTGGCGGCCTTGCAGGCGCCGATCATCATGATGTCGCAGAACCGGCAGTCGCAGAAAGACCGCCTGACGGCGCAGCACGACTATGAGGTGAACCTGAAGGCCGAGCTCGAGATCATGGCGCTGCACGAGAAGTTCGATCAGCTGCGCAACGAGCAACTGGCGCAAATGCTTGCCAAGCATGAGGAGCAGATCAAGTTGCTCACCGATCTCGTGAAGGCAAAGGGGTGAACATGCGTTCCCTCATCGTCATGGCCGGACTTGACCCGGCCACCCAGGGTCACTGCGCAATCGGCGATGCCGCGTTTGATGCGCTCGTGAATCGTTCCTGGGTGGCCGGGTCAAGCCCGGCCATGACGGTCTGGTTTGTGTTGGGCGCATGATGGTGACCATCCGCCGCGAAGAGCCACGCGACACGGAAGCGGCCGACGCCATCGTCGCCGGCGCGTTCGGGCCGGGGCGGTTTGCGAAGAGCGCGTACCGCTTGCGCGAGGGCGTGGCGGCGGTCGCCGAGCTTTCGTTCGTGGCTGAGGAAGGAGCGCGCATCGTGGGCACGGTGCGCTATTGGCCGGTCGTGATCGGGGGCGAGGCGGCGTTGATGCTTGGGCCGATCGCGATCGTTGCGGACCGGCAAGGGCAGGGGATTGCGCTTGCCTTGATGCAGGCGAGCCTCGCGGAGGCAAAGCGGCTCGGCCATCGCGCAGTGATCTTGGTTGGCGATGAGCCCTACTACGGGCGCGCGGGCTTCAAGCGCGTGCAACCCTACGGCCGGATCACGATGCCGGGTCCGGTGGATTATGCACGCGTGCTGGGGCTGTCGCTGGTCGATGGCGCGGTCGAGGCGATGAAGGGCGACGCGCGCAAGGCGGCGATGGACGAACCGGTCGCCGCTGCAGGGTGTGCGGTCGGGTAGCGCTATTTCCCCAAGAACAACTCCACGACTTTCTTCTGCAGCTTCTTGCCGTCCGGGTCGGAGGCCGTTTTCAAGTGGCAGAGGTCGTTCGACCAGGGTGAGGTGCGGATGCGGATCGGCGGGTCGCGGGATTCAATGCACTTGAGCACGACGGCCGCGACTTCGTCGGCTGTTTGATAGGCGGTCGTGCCGCGTTCGCGCGAGGTTGCGAGATATCTCTGCAGGATCGGGTAGTAGTCGGGGTCTTGCGGCATGCCGCCGGTTTCCATCGTGCGCTTCATGGCGGAGGCGAAGAATTCCGACTTGATCCCGCCGGGTTCCACGACGGTGAATTTGAGGCCGAGGGCCGGCATGTAGGAGGCGAGCGCTTCGGTATAGCCTTCAATCGCGAATTTCGACGCGCAATAGATCTCGTTGAACGGCTGCCCGACGAGGCCGCCGACGGACGAGATGTTGACGATGTGGCCGGCGCGCGCTTCGCGCATGTGCGGGATCACGGCTTTTGTCGTGCGTACAACGCTCATGAAGTTCACATCCATGACCCAATCGATGTCGTCGAACGGGGCCTGTTCGGTCGGACGTGCGTAGCCCGAGCCCGCGTTGTTCACGAGCACATCGATGCGGCGCTCGCGGCGCATGACCTCGGCAACCGCGGTGACGACGCTCTTGTTGTCCTGAACGTCGAGGGCGAGGAAGTTCAGCTTGGCGCCCACTTGTGCAGCGGCTTGCGCGACCGGATCCATCTTCTTCAGGTCGCGCATCGTCGCGTAGACGGTGTTCGCGCGGCGCGCGGCCTGGATCGCGATCGCCGCGCCCAGACCGGTCGACGTGCCGGTGACGAGAATGACTTTTCCTGACATGCGGAGCCCCCTCCAACGGAGAACAGAATACAGAGAATGGGGATCAGAGAAGTGACTTTTCTGATACCCGTCTGCTGGATTCCGAATTCAGATTCCGAACGCGTTCTTGATGCCGTCGATCACGAATTGGGCGGCAAGCGCGGCCAGGATGATGCCGAAGATGCGGGTCACCATGGCGGCGATCGTGGCGGAGATCATGTGGCTGAACTTGGCGGCGAGCCAGAAAGCGACGAACGTGAGAGCCAAGTTTACGGCGACGCCGGCGAGCACGGCGGCGCGGCCGGGCCAGGCGCTGTGCTGGGCGAACAGCAGCATGATCGAAGCGATGGAGCCGGGGCCTGCGATCAGCGGGATCGCGAGTGGGAAGACGGAGATGTCTTCGTGTTCGCCGGGGTGGGCGTGGCGTTCCTCGATAACCTTGGCGTTGCGCGCTTCGCGGCGTTGTGTGCGCGTTTCGAACAGCATGTCGATCGCGATCAGGAAGAGCAGCAGACCGCCCGCGATGCGGAAGGCGTCGAGGCTGACATGGAGCTTGTCGAGCAGCCACTCGCCGCCGAGCGCGAAGCCGAGCAGGATGAAGCTTGCGACCAGGACGCTCTTCCAGGCCATGCGGTGGCGCCAGGCGACGGGCATGTCTTGCGTCAACGTCGCGAACATCGGGATGACGCCGGGCGGGTCGATGACGACGAAGAAGGTGACGAGCGAGGCTAGGAAGATTTCGAGCATCGTTGAGTACTAGCGGCGATTGCAGCCTTGAGCCACCCTCGTCTTTCCGGAAACAGGTGGGAGAGGGGTGGCGGTCGCCGCGCAGTCTGATAAAACTTAACAGCCGTTATTCACAAAAGGACGCATATCCCATGGCTCTCAAGATCATCAACGACCCTCGTATCGATCCGCGCATTAAGGCCTTGCTTGGGGCTGCGCCGGATATCGTGCCCGCGGGCGATGTGGCGAGCCGCGAGGCGCTTCTGGCCGAGGAGAACTCGCCGGCCGCGCAAGCGCGCATGGCGATGGTCAAGATGATGCTGCAGGCTTGCGACAGCGAGGACGTTGCACCGTCGAAGGGTCTGAAGATCACGACGGAGACGTTCCGCTCAGAACCTGACGGCAACGAGATCAAGATTCAGTTCATTCGGCCGGACACGAGCGAGCGTCTGCCTTGCGTCGTCTATCTGCACGGCGGCGGCATGATGCACTTCTCGTGCTTCGACGGCATGTACAAGGCTTGGGGGCGGATCATCGCGAACCAGGGCGTCGCCGTCGCGATGGTCGACTTCCGCAATTGCGCGACGGCATCGTCAGCGCCTGAGGTCGCGCCGTTTCCTGCGGGGCTGAACGATTGCGTGTCGGGGGTGAAATGGGTCGTTGCGCATGCCGACATGCTCAAGATCGATCCGAAGCGGATCATTGTCGCGGGCGAAAGCGGCGGCGGCAACTTGACGCTCGCAACGGGTCTCAAGCTGAAAAAGGACGGCGATATCGGGTTGATCAAAGGACTCTATGCGCTTTGCCCGTATATCGCGGGGCAGTGGCCGCTGCCGCAGAATCCGTCGTCGTCCGAGAACAACGGCATTCTGCTTGAGCTGCACAACAATCGCGGCGCGATGGCGTACGGCATCGAGGCGTTCAACGCGAAGAACCCGCTCGCCTGGCCTGCGTTCGCGGGCGATGACGACGTGAAGGGTCTGCCGCCGACGGTCATCCACGTGAACGAATGCGATCCTTTGCGCGACGAGGGCATCGGGTTCTACCGCTTGCTTTTGAAGAACGGTGTCAAGGCGCGCAGCCGGCAGGCGATGGGCACGACGCACGGGGTGGAGTTGTTCGCGATTGCGTGCGCCGACATTAGCTATGACACCGCGCGCGATATCGCGGCGTTCTGCCGGGCGTAAGTTATCCACAGGCTTTGCATAGGGGCGCGCCGGTGGTGCCCCCCTATCTCTTGTGCGTAGCGCGAGCGGGTCGCGCAAAATCGTGCGGCAGAAAATTTTTCAACGAACTCGGCGGCGCGGCTTTCGTTGAGGTGTGGCGCGTCGCATGCGTAGGCTCTTTCCCGCATCGTCGGGACACCATTGTGGCGCTTGAAATCGAACGGAAGTTTCTTGTCGTCAATGATCGTTGGCGCGAGCACATGACCGCGAAGCTCGAGATCAAAGACGGGCTCCTCTCGCGTGACGGCGACAAGAAAGTGCGGGTGCGCAGCTTCGGCGATCACGCGACGCTGACGGTCAAGAGCCGCGCGGCCGGCATGCGCCGCGAGGAATTCGAGTACGCGATTCCCGTGGCTGACGCAGAGGCGATGATGCGTTTGTGCGGCAAGATGGTCGTGCAGAAGGCGCGGCACATCGTGCCTTGGCTCGGGCACACGTGGGAGGTCGACGTCTATCACGGCATGCTTGAAGGCGTCGTGATCGCGGAAATCGAACTTGCGAGCGAGACGACGCCGTTCGAGCGGCCATCGTGGGTCGGCGCCGAAGTCACGAACGACCCGCGCTACAAGAAGATTACCTTGCTGACGGAACGGCTGGCCCGGCGGAAGCTTGCGGCAGCGGGCTAAGCGTTTCGACCCAGTCCCAGGACGCGTAATACGGCGCCTTGGTCGAAGTAGGGGCGTTCGCAGATGATCTTGTCCCTAGCGCAAGCGCCTCGTCGGCGCTCGGACGAGAGTGCCGGAGCGTTGTTCAAATTCGGAAACCCTTTCAAATCAGTTGTTTGGGTCTGTTTATTCAGATGTTCTAATGGCTTTCGGGTGGCATCATGGTCCTGGCCGTGCCAGCCTTCGCAAGGCGAGGAGAGAAGCGATGCAAGACCTCGGAATTTGGATTGGAGTGGTGTTTCCAATTGTTATCGGGGTCGTCACGGCGCTCGTACTTGCTCTGTACGCCGCACAAAAAAAATCCTGATCGCTGGCCCGACGCCTAAGGGCATATTGGATGTTGCTGTAAAAATATTCTTGACTTATATTTCAATCCTTTTAAATTACGCAATTTCCCGGCTTGCGTCCGGTTCGGACGCTTGGCTGCGGCTGCGACTTGACCCTATTGATCTGAAAGATTGCCCCGGCGCGTGGCCGGCGAGGCTTTGCGGGAGAGGTGCGTTCGCTTTGCGGACGCGCGCGGCGTCCTAACGGACGCCGGGCCGGGCCTAACGCTCACCTAACGCTTATCTAACGGCAAACGCCGCAGATTTCCGCGGATCTAACGCAAATAACGGATTCGTTTTCGCGTTTTCGCTTTGGACCGGCGAAAAAGCTCTTGGGATCCGCGCTTTTGCCTACCGGCCTTCGCGGCGCCAGCCCAGCATGAAGCTGCCGATGATCAGCGCAAAGGCGACTGCCGGGTGGAAGAGCGGGGTTTGGCGCGTCGAGCGGACCGCGAAGGCTTCGTTCGCGCGCAGGCCGATCCAGCCGTCGTCGGCGGCGGCGCGGCCGGGCCTGGTGCGGCGGATTTCCGGAATGCCGTCGCGCTTGATCCAGGCGATGCCACCCTTCGTCGCGTCGGTGACCGGTTTCAAAACCTTGTCGGTCGCGCGCACGTCGGCGAGTTCGCGCGGGTTTAAGGGGCCCGCCGCCGCGACTGCGTTCAAATTGCCGTCGCGCAGGCGGTAGAGGCCCATCTCGGGCGCTTTGATCGTGCCGGAGAAGGCGCCGTCTTCGGACGGCGTCAGCGTGACCTTCTCGGTGCGGCCCGAGGGGTGGGTCACCTCAATTGCGGCCGCACGCTCGGCCATCGTGCGGCGGGTGACGATCAGGCGGTCGCCTTTGATCGTGCCGTTCAGGCGTTCTTCCTCAAGCTCCGGCTCCTTCATGAGCCAGTGCGCGAG